>Ga0163144_10002966_pt1 | contig 38720 bp, 39 predicted proteins | sample OliLak19BULKMAT1_FD_123175 | JGI IMG/M metagenome (GOLD analysis project Ga0163144, IMG submission 123175) | Freshwater microbial mat bacterial communities from Lake Vanda, McMurdo Dry Valleys, Antarctica - Oligotrophic Lake LV.19.BULKMAT1 | ecosystem: Environmental > Aquatic > Freshwater >...
CAAACGGATCGCGGGCGAACTCACGGAGGATGAGTTTGAAATCGTCGGCGTTTTTGGTTTCTGCGTTTCGCACCTCACTAGTTTGTACCAAGAGAGGGGCTGTGTGTTGGGCTATTTGGTTAACCGCGGATGTGCTTAGATGACAAGATGCGAACTGCGTGGATCGGACTCGGTTGGTTAGCCTTGATTTTGGTGGGTTGCGCGGAGCGGCGTTTGGTGCAGAACACGCCTTTAGATCGGCCTCCGTTGGCTTCCGAAATGGTTAAAAAAGCCAAAGTAATGCCGGCGGGGGATCAGCCGGACAAAGCGGCGGAGTTCTATTTACTCAAGCGAACGGGGGCGGGCGACGGGGAGTTGCCGGTGGAGCGGTATGAAACGGCGCGGCATCGGATGGAGCGGATGCCGGTGGTTTCTGTGGCGACGGGGCGGGCGGTGGGTAGTAAGACGGGCAAGCAGGCTGACTTAGGTTCGTGGCAAGCGTTGGGGCCGGGGAACCAGGGCGGGCGTACGAAGAGCCTGGTGATTCATCCGCAGGACGCGAAGACGATGTACGCGGGGGCGGTGACGGGCGGGGTTTGGAAGACGGTAGACGGGGGGCAGAATTGGATGGCGATGTCCGATGTGTTTCCGACTCTGGGGCTGGGTGCGTTGGCGATGGATCCATCTAATCCGGAGGTGTTGTATGCGGGAACGGGGTTTTGGTTTAACACGCTTTCGGGAACCAACGTTTTCGGCAGCGCGCCGCGAGGGGCGGGGATTTTTCGTTCGCGGGATGGAGCGGCGACTTGGGAGCCCTTAGGGAATCCGGGAGGAAATTTGTTCCGGTACATCAACGACATTGTGGTGAGCCGGGGGAATTCGCAGCGAATTTATGCGTCGACCTGGGCGGGGATTTTTCGGAGCACGGACGGGGGGCAGCGATGGACGCAGGTGCTGAACCGGGGCACGGGGGTGCTAAACGGTTGCCAGGATATGATTATGCGGACGGATCAGGCGACCGACTACCTATTTGCGGCCTGCGGGACGACGGTGGCGGGTGATGCGGGGATCTTCCGAAATACGGATGCGGGCGGCGAAGGGAAATGGGAAAAGGTTCTCACGGTGGCGGCGATGGGAAACACCACGCTGGCGTTGGCTCCGTCGAACCAGAGCGTGGTGTATGCGCTGATGGCGAGTAACGGAGAGGACGATACGGCGTGGCGGAACTCGCTGCATGGGGTTTACCGGTCGACGACGAACGGGGACGTGGATACGTGGGAAGCGCGAGTTACGAATAAGGATGAGGCCCAGGTGAACACGGGATTGCTTTCGACTAACCAGGGCTTCTATTCGAACCAGTGTTCGGCGACTGGGGTGAAGACGGTAGGCGGGCAGGGATGGATCCACAACACGATTGCGGTGGATCCGCTGGACCCGGAGCGGGTTTATGCCGGAGGGATTGATATTTACCGTTCAGATGACGGAGGGAAGAATTGGGGGATCGCATCGTTTTGGCAGGTGGCGGAGACCCCGGGCGGGGCTCATGCCGACGTGTTGGCGCTGGTATTTCCGCCCGACTATGACGGGAGCGGGAAGCAGCAGATGTATGCGGCAACCGATGGGGGAATCTATTTGACGGAGAACGCGCGGGCGGCGGTGGCGACGGGGGAACGGGCGGGATGTACACCGTTTCAGAACCGGGTGGCGTGGAAACCGTTGCATACGGGTTACCAGAGCACGCAGTTTTATACCGGGTCGGTGTTGCCGGGGGGCGGCGTGTTTTATGGAGGCAAGCAGGATAACGGAACGATGCGGGGGAGTTTGGCGGGGCAGAAGGAGTGGATTCGACTGCGCGGGGGAGATGGGGCGGCGGTGGCGACGGATCCGCGAGATCCGAATACGTTGTTTGTGTCGACACAGAATTTCTCGTTAACACGATCGCGGAATGGCGGGAAGACGTTGGCGACCACGATGCGAGGGATTACGGAGCCGAGCGCGAACTTTGCATTTATTGCCCCGTTGGCGATGGATTTGAAGAATCCGGATCGGTTGTACGCAGGAGGGCGGACGCTGTGGCGGACGACAGATCAGGCGGATAACTGGGAAGCGATGTCGGCGCAGTTGCCGACGGCGCAAGGGAATGTATCGGCGATTACGGTTTCGCCGGCCGACGGACGGGTGGTGATGGCGACGAGCCAGGGGTTCGTGCTGCGGACCGGCAACGCTTTGGAGGCGACGGCGGAGACGGTTTGGGAGACCACGCGGCCGCGGCCGGGCTATGTGACGGGGCTGACATTTGATCCTCGTGAGCCGGAAGTGGTGTACGTCGTTTACAGTCAGTTCAATACGGCAACGGGGCAGAGCCACGTCTATCGTTCGCGGGATGGGGGCCGGACCTGGGAAGGGATCGACGGGAAGGGAGACACCGGGATTCCGGACATCCCGGTGTTCTGTTTGCTGGTTGACCCGGAGGATTCGCAACGATTGTACGCCGGGACGGACGTGGGCGTTTTCGTGACGATGGATGGGGGCGCGAACTGGGAGCGGGATTCGAATCCGTTTGCGGCAGTGCCGGTGGAGACGCTCGTCTTGGACCGCGGGGCGGGGGTTAGCTACCTCTATGCGTTTACGTTCGGTCGCGGAGTGTGGCGGACGCAGTTGCCGAGTTCGGGGACGGCTTGCCGCTACGAAGTCGGAAACTTGGGTGCGATTCCGGCGTTTGGGGGGACGATCGCGGCTCCCGTGACGGCCGGGGAGGGCTGCGTTTGGAGTGCGATCGCGCAGGCGGGGGCGGTGGATGTGGCGTCTCCGGCGACGGGAACTGGGACTGGGGTGTTGCAGCTTTCGACCTTGCTAAACTTCTCGGCAGCAGCGCGGCGGGGAGGATTTTGGCTGCACGATAAGACGGTGGAATTGACGCAGGCGGGGGCGCTACAGGTGCCGGCGGCGGCCGATTCGGCGGCGACGCCGGCGGTGATCGCGGCATTGCCTTACGTTGGTATTCGGGACACGCGGGCCAGCACCGCGGCGCCTGACGATCCCCAGGCTTCGTGCGCGACGACGGTGCCTGCGAAAACGATTTGGTGGCGGGTAACGGCTCCGGAGACGGGGGAGATGGAGGTGGTGATGCAGGGCCAGCGGTATGACACGGCGGGGAATTCGGGGTTGGTGGTGAGCGCTTACGCGGGGACGACGGAGTTGGGGTGCGTGGCAACGCTGCGGGGAACGGGGGCATGGGTCTATCGGTCGTTCCGGTTTGCGGTGACGCGGGGGAGCACGTACTCGATTTTGGGAAGCGCGACAGGGTCGACGGCGTTGGACGGTGGATATGCGATTTTGGGAGTGCGAATGACCCCTTGACAGTGGGCGAAGAAAAGACGAAGATCGACGGGTGGGTTCTATGATCGGCATTGCACGGATGGCGGCGGCGAGCCCTTTGCTCGAGGCGAAGAGCCGGGTCGGGTACTTTGAGATTGCGGCTAAGAGTGTTATCAACCGTTGTTCGGGGAAGCGGAAGATTTTTGATTGGACGGTGAATCCCTACCGGGGATGCGAGTACGGCTGCCAGTATTGTTATGCGCGGTATACACACGAGTTTATGGAACTTCCGGTGGAGGAGTTCGAGACGCGGATCTTCGTAAAGTCCTGGGACGAGGGGATGTGGCGGCGGGATCTGCGAAAGGTGAAGCGGGGGGATACGGTGGCGTTTGGGACGGCGACGGATTGCTATCAGCCGGCGGAGCGGCGGTATGGGCTGATGCGGAAGATGCTGGAGGCGCTGCTGGGGGCGGCGGGATTGCGGATCGGGATTACAACGAAGTCGGACTTGGTGGGGCGGGATGCGGATCTATTGGTGAAGCTATCGGAAAAGAACCGCGTACGGGTGTTTGTGACGATTACGACGATGAGCGCTGGGTTGGCTCGGCAGACGGAGGCGTATGCGCCGGGGCCGGAGTTGCGGATGGCTGCGGTGCGGGAGTTGGCGGGACGGGGGCTGGATGTGGGGGTTTCGGCTTCGCCCGTTTTGCCGCTGTTGACGGATCGGGAGGAGTCGCTCGACCTGGTGGCGCGGGCGGCCAAAGCGGCGGGGGCGAAGACGTTTCACGCGCATCCGCTATTTTTGCGGGCATCGGCGGCGACCGTGTTTTTGCCGTGGTTGGAACGAGAGTTTCCGCATTTGGCGGGACGGTATCGGGAGCGGTATCGGGACGGGGCGCATTTGCAGGGTGCGTATGGGGAGATGCTGCGAGAGCGTGTGGAGCGGGTGCGGTGTCGTTATGGCTTGGATGCGCGGCCGGATGCGTTTTTGGGGGCGAGGCCGGAACAGCTTTCGCTATTCACTTGACACGGCAAAGCGCTTGCTGGAAGCTGGAGACGTATGGCTCATCCGGTAGACATGGGCGATCACGCGATCGCACAGATCCGATACATCCGTCAGACGATGGAGAGGACTGGCTCGTTCACGGCGGTGCCGGGATGGGGCGGGGTGGCGATTGGCCTGACGGCGATTGGCGCGGCGGCCTTGGCGGCGCGGCAGGGGGACCTGCGGAGCTGGATGCTTGTGTGGTTGACGGAGATGGCGTTGGCGATGGCGATCGGATGCCTGGGAGTTTGGCGGAAGACGCATCACGGCGACAAGAGTTTGTTCAGTGCGCCGGGGCGGAGGTTCTTTTTGAGTTTCTCGCCTCCCGTGGTGTCCGGAGCGATTTTGAGTTGGGTTTTGTATCGGCATCAGGATGGGGCGGTGATGCCGGGGATGTGGCTGCTGCTTTACGGGGCGGGGGTGGTTACGGCGGGGGCGTTCAGCGTGAAGGTGGTGCCGATGATGGGTTTGTGCTTCATGGCGCTAGGCGCGGTGGCGTTGGGGGTGCCGATGGAGACAGGCAACTGGCTTTTGGCGGCAGGGTTCGGGGGATTGCACATAGGATTTGGTTTGTGGATAGCGAGGAGGTACGGTGGCTAGAGCAGCAGTCGAGAGAATAAAGCCGGTGTTGGACGAGTTGGCGGTTGAAGCCAATCGGGAAGCGCAGGCGCTGGAAGGGCTGATTCACGAGAAGATGCGGTTGGGGATCGTGAGCGCTTTGGCGGCGAGCGGTTCGATGACGTTTTCGGAGCTGAAGGAGCTGCTGCAGACGACCGATGGCAACATCAGTGTCCATGCGCGGAAGCTGGAGGAGGCGGGGTACATTTCCTGCACCAAGACGTTTGAAAACCGAAAACCACGGAGCGAGTACGTATTGACGCACGCGGGTCGGGTGGCGCTAGAGAAGTATTTGAATCATCTCGAGGCGCTGTTGGGTGCGATGCGAAAGCGATAGGATAAAAGACGATGACGAGACGGAAAATGATGGCGACGACGATGGCGGCAGGTTCGCTGGCGGCGGAAGCGGCGGTGGGGCCTCCGCAGACTCTACTGCTGCGGAGGTATCAACTCCGGAATAGTAGCGACGCGATGGGCGCGGGGTTGACGAAGTTTCTAGAGGTATCGAAGAAGCCAGCGCTGGAGAGGGCGGGGGCTCAGGGGTTGGGATTCTTTACCTCGTTTATCGGGCCGGATACGCCATACCTTCTGACGCTCGAAAGCTATCCGTCGTTTGCGGCGCTGGAAGACGGGATGAACCGGCTGGGTGCGGACAAGAAGTTTCAGGCAGAGCTGGCGGCGTTCAACAAAGCGCCCGGACAGCGGTTTGTGCGGTATTCGACTCAAATATTGAAGGGTTTTGCAGGGTTTCCCGGGGTGGTGGCGCCGCCGCCGGCGACCGGTACGCGGCTGTTTGAGCTGCGGACGTACGAGAGCGACGATGCTTCGACGCTGGCGGACAAGATTCGGATGTTTAACGAAGGGGAGATCGCGATTTTTCAGAAAACGGGTCTGATGCCAGTGTTTTTCGGGGAGACGGTGATCGGCGAGAAGCAGCCTAATTTGACGTATCTGCTTTGGTACGACAGTTTGGCGGCGCGGGAGGCGAATTGGAGCAAGTTCGTTTCGAGCCCGGAGTGGACGAAATTGAAGTCGACGCCCGGGTGGAGCGACGCCGAGATCGTTTCCAATATCTCGAATTCGCTGTTGCGGCCAATGGCCTTTTCTCCAATCAAATGACCAATCATGGGTGGGTTTTAGAGACGCGTCCAGTGGAGAAACTGGATGCGACGTGTTTAGCGTGGCGGGAGGTGCCGCTGTCGGCCTTGGGGGCTGGAAGCGTGCGTGTAAAGACGCTTATGTTGTCGCTTGACCCGACGAACCGAATCTGGGCGGGGCCGACGGAGAGCTATCTGCCGCCGGTGCCGCTTGGTACGGTGATGCGGGGAATCGCGGTGGGGGTGGTGGAGGAGTCGCAACACCCAGGGTTGCAGGTAGGGGATGTCGTGCAGGGGATGATGGGCTGGCAAGAGCAGGCGGTATTGCCGGGGGCTTCGTTGAACCTACTACCGAAGGGAGTGACGCCGGAGCAGTGGTTTGCGGTTTTTGGGCATATTGGGTTGACCGCGTATTTTGGGTTGTTGGAAGTGGGTCAGGCAAAGGCGGGGGAGACGCTGGTGGTTTCGGCGGCCGCGGGCGCGGTAGGGTCGCTGGTGGGTCAGATTGGAAAGATTTTGGGGATGCGAGTTGTGGGGATTGCGGGTGGGGCGGAAAAGTGTAAATGGATTGTGGAGGAGTTAGGGTTCGACGCGGCGATCGATTATAAGTGCGAAAAGTTGGGGAAGCGGTTGCGGGAATTGTGTCCGAATGGGATCGACGTCGATTTCGAAAACGTCGGTGGGGAGATCATGGACGCTTGTTTGGCGCGGTTGGCACTGCGGGGGCGAGTTGTTCTGTGTGGAATGATTTCGCAATATAACGCGACAGCGGCTCCCGAAGGACCGAGGAATTTGGCGAACGTCCTGATGCAGCGGGGCCGGATAGAAGGCTTTATTGTGTTGGATTATTTGGGTCGGTCAGGGGAGGCGTTTGAAAAGTTGGGGGAGTGGGTAGCGGCAGGGAAGCTGAAATTTGCGACTGATGTCGTAGTGGGATTGGAAAACGCCCCTCTGGCTCTGGATCGGCTTTTTATTGGGGCTAACCGCGGTAAATTAATGGTGAAAGTGGCGGATATCGGGTAGTATTTGTGGTTTACTCGGAATTGTGAAATTCCGACAACTCCTCCACTTGGGCGTGGTGACCACGCTGTTGATTCCGAGCTTATCGGCGCAGAAGAAGAGCGGCATTGATGTAGCAGGGATAGATACGACGTGTAAGCCGTGCGACGACTTCTGGCGGTTTGCTAACGGGGTATGGATCGATAACCATCCGATTCCGGCTACCAAGTCGGGATGGGGGACGATGTCGGTTTTGCAAGAGGGCAACCAGGAGCGTTTGAAGGTTTTGCTGGAGGGCGCGGCCGCGGGTAAGGCACCGGCGGGGAGCGGAGAGCGGAAGATTGGTGACCTTTACGGGGCGTGCATGGATACAGCCGCGGTGGAGGCGCGGGGGATGAAGCCGCTGGCGGGGGAGTTGGCGCAGATCGAGAAGATTGGGTCAGTGAAAGAGATGCTGGCTTTGCTCGTTACTTTTCAGAAGAATTCGCCGTTCGGCCCGGTAATCATTTTCGGTCGGCAGGACGCGAAGAACTCGGCGGAGACGGTGGCCAGCGTGGGCGCGGCGGGGCTTTCGCTTCCGGACCGGGACTACTACTTTAAGGACGACGAGCGGACGAAGAACATCAGGGCCGAGTTTGTGGCTTCGGTGACAACGATGATGACGTTAGCGGGGGCGAAGCCGGCAGAGGCGGGCGCGCAAGCGAAACTGATTTTGGAATTTGAGACGAAGCTGGCGCAACCTAGACTGACGCTGGTGCAACGGCGGGATCCGAATGCAACGTACAACGCGGTGGGGTTGAACGGAACGATCGAGTTGATGCCATCGTTTGATTGGAAAGCGGCGTTTCAGTCGTTGAGTATTCCGGAATCGACGCAGGTAATCGTGAGTGAGCCGGCCTACTTGCGGGCAGTGGAGAACGAGTTTAGTGAGACTCCGTTGGGGACGTGGAAGACGTGGATGCGATGGAAGACGCTTGCGTCGGCAGCCCCGGTTTTGTCGAAGGTGTTTGTGGATGAGAGCTTCCGGTTTCAGAGTACGGTGCTGGCAGGGGTGAAAGAACAGGAGCCTCGCTGGAAAAAATGTTCGGCCCTGGTGGACTCGACCTTAGGGGATGCCTTGGGGGAAGCATTTGTGAAGAAGCACTTTCCGCAGGTCGCCAAGACGCGGATGATGGAACTGGTGGAGAATCTGCGGGTGACGTTGAGAATGCAGTTGGAGGGACCTGGGTGGATGGAGGCGGAAACGAAGAAAGCGGCGATTGAGAAGCTGAATGCATTTCAGGCAAAGATCGGCTACGCGGATCGTTGGCAGGATTATCGAACGGTGAAGATCGACCGCGGGAATCTTTTCGGGAGTATTGAGTCGGCTAGTGAGTTCTCGCGGATGTACAATTTGGGCAAGATTGGGAAGCCGCTCGATCGGAACGATTGGGGCATGACGCCTCCGACGGTGAATGCGTATTACAATCCGCTGAAGAATGAGATTGCGTTTCCGGCGGGGATTTTGCAGCCGCCGATGTTTGATTTGGAGGCGGACGATGCGGCGAACTATGGGGCGATTGGGGCGGTAATTGGGCACGAGATGGGTCATGGGTTTGATGACCAGGGCTCGAAGTTTGCCGCGAGCGGGGATTTGCGGAACTGGTGGACGCCGGAGGATCGGAAGAAGTTTGAGGCGAGGGCGGAGTGCGTGATTAATCAGTTTAATACTTTGGACGTGGGGGAAGGATTGCGGCACAATGGGCGGCTGGTGGTAGGGGAAGCGCTCGGCGATCTGGGTGGGTTGAAATTGGCGTATCGGGCGTACAAGCGGGCGCTGGGTGGGAAGGAGGCTCCGGTGATAGATGGCTACACCGGAGATCAGCGGTTTTTCCTGGCATTTGCGCGGGTTTGGGCGACTCAGCTGAGGCCGGAATCGAAGCGGCTCCGGTTGACGACGGACCCGCATCCGTTAGGTCGATTCCGGGCGATTGGGACGCTGCAGAATATGTCGGAGTTCCATAAGGCGTTCCAATGTAAGACCGGGGATGCGATGGTGCGGCCAATCGACAAGCAATGTGATCTTTGGTAAGAACGGTTGTTGCCAAACGGTAACAGGAGTTGGTAATATACAGGTGCGGGGTGGAGCAGCCTGGTAGCTCGTTGGGCTCATAACCCAAAGGTCGCATGTTCAAATCATGCCCCCGCAACCAACTCTCAGTTGGCCTACTCGATTTTATTGATCTGCATAACCGATATACGGGTCGAATTATGTTCGGGTAGACAGCCAGCACACGGCGAGCACCGTGATTCCATGGACATTTGCTCGGTGTACATTCTAGCGTAGGAAGTCGAAAAGCGTTCGCCGATCCTCTTGCCCCTTTGCCTGGAGGGCAGCCTGCCTCGCGGTCTGACCGGTCTGCAGTTGCAGAATTGCGTCGGCTAGGTCGGCATCTTCGGTATTTGAGATGGCGGTCTTTAAATCGAGCGTCTTCTTTTCGGCGATTGAAATGGCGGAGGCTAGATCGTTTTGCGAGTGCCCGTATCGAGTTAACTCCGTATTGACGTGCTGTAGGGTCCAGCCAAGCAATTGGTTCGCGTTGGCCAAGGCAGTTTCGTCGTTGGCCAGGAGGGCAGTGCGCAGCGAGTTAATTGCTCCGAACAGGTTTTGAGAGCCGGTTGGCGAGTTGAATATCTCTCGGCCGCTCCGCGCCACTGGGATCAGGACGCCGTTTGCATCAGGGACGCTGCGGGTCGCTGCCGTTCCGGCATAAGGGACGACTCCGTCGGGCTGGCTGAAGTCGAGCGTGAAAGGCTGGATTTGATCATTGTTCCCCGCGAACAAAAATCGACCATCGAAATTTGCGTTCGCCGCGCCGACGATTTGGCGGAAAACGCCCTCCAGTTCGGCGGCGATCGACGCCCGAGTGGCGGCGGTCTGCGTGCCGGTCTGTCCTTGCGCCCCCAAAACCCGCGCCCGTTCAGCCAGCTTGATGACGCTCTGCAGAGCATTCTCGGCCGAATCGACTTCTCCTTTCACTCGATTTAGGTTCGCTTTGGCCTGTTCAGCAACAGAGAGTTCAGCTCGGCTCTGCAATAGGAACCCGACTTCGTCCGGAGCGTCTGAGGCAGAAGTGATCCGCAGTCCGCTCGAGACTTGAGCGTGTGCCTTATCGATTCGACCTTGAATCCGGTCCATGTTTGCTAGGAACTGTTCGTTCCGACTACTGAGATTACTGATCATTGGAGAGCTGCCACCCTATCGAAGAATGTTAAGTAATGTGTCGGACATTTCATTCAGAATCCCCAGGACTTGGCCGACCGCCTGGAATCCGCGCTGATACTCGAGGAGTTTCGCCGCCTCCTGGTCGATGGAGACACCCGTCGCTTCCTGGCGTAGGTTTCGGGCTTGCAGAAGCAGTTGCCCATCGGAGGTGCTCCGTCCCCGAATCGTATCGAGCTTGGTCCCGAGACCTGACGCTAGCGAGCCATAGTACTGAGAGAGCGTGAGTCCACCGATCGCCGGTGTGCTCGACAGCCGAGCCAAGCGATTCGCATTGGCGTTTCCCCCCGGCTCGGTGGAGCCCGCGGCAGCGAGCTGCGCGGGGGTGATCCCCGTCACCGTGAGAGTGGCAGCCGCACCGGAGACGGCGTTGTACCCGAATAGATTCTGCGTGGGAGACGCGCCGTTGGAGTCCAGGCCACCGGCCAAGATACCGTTGACTTGGTCGGCAAAGCCGATGGCCAAAGTATCCAACTGATTGGCATAGTTCGGCAGGGTGACATTGCGGGTCTCGAGCAGCGCACCCAACTTCCCGGTCGTGATCTTCGCCGTTACGTCGACACCCTGCCCGTCGAGAATCTTGAACTGGCTGTTGTCGTAGTTTGCGGTGATCGGGTAAGCCCGGTCGCCAACGACTAAAGGCGTTTGCCCGGCGAGAAGGACGACTACGGAGCCGTCTTCCTGACTGAGCGAGTTGTGGTCGGTTAACTGCGAGAGCTTTTCGAGAGTACTATGAAGCCGAGCATCCAACCCAGCATCGCTAACGTTCCGGAAATTGCTACGTCGCTCGGCGTTAATCGCAGAGAGCTCGCCCGCCAATTTGTTTATTTCCTTGACGGTATTTGTGAGTTCAGTACCCGCACGAGCCGTGAGGGCACCGAATTCGTTGGCAGCTTGGTTGAAACTATTGGCGACTGCCTGGGAGCGGTCGAGTACGGTTTGTCTCGCCTGGGTCGAGTTCGGCGAGATTGCCAACTGGGCGGCGCCACCATAAAATTTGTCGAGCGCACCAGGAATTCCACTGTTGGCCGTGACCGGCACGGCGGACTCGATTGCTTTGAGGCTGACGAGCGACTGCTCGGAATAGCCAGCGGCAGTCTGCCGCTGCCAGACGGCCGTTTCGAAGAAGTGATTTCGGCTCGATTGCAGAGGTGCCGAACTGATCCCTCCCGACGTTGACTCCGAATCGGGGTTAAAGCGGTTAGCTAGAGTCGCCTGATCGAGACGAGCGTAGTTTGGGGTTGAAGCGTTTAAAATGTTATTCTGTGCGACGGTCACTTGACGCTGGATAACTCGCATCGCCTCGGCCGTTGAGAACATCGCGGTGGAGATGCTGCCCACTCTAGCCGTCCAACCTTACGTTATGGATGTCGAGTTCAGACGGCTTCTCTTGGCCGCTGCTTCCGTAGGAATCACCCGACGGAACAAGGGCCTCCGACCAGCCCTTGCAGTAGGCCAATCCTTGACGGGTGAGCACATTCGCTAACCGCAACTGTTCCTGAAACGACAGCAACGCCCTTTCAGTGGCCCGCTGTTGCCCGGGTTCCATTTTCTTGCCACCGTGTAGTTCTTCCGCTAAGCTGCTCAACGCTCCGAGTGCCGTCTCCAGATGGAGTAGGGCCGAAGCGGTTTCAATATGGGACAAATCCTGAAGGGCCGGTTCCAAATCGGGAACTGGTTTCGGAGTGGAACGATTTTGCTGCTCCATAGTTTCCTCCTCTCGTCTGCTTAGCCGCCGCTGGAATCACCGGTGCTGTTGGCACCTAGAGTCTCATCGACCAGCGAGCGAGCGATTTGATTCGCGTCTACCTTATAGGTCCCCGACTCAAATTGGCTTGACAGTTTCTTCAGGTAGGCCGTACGGTCGGGTGATTCGGTGATGGCGTCTTGCAGAATGTTCGCCAGGCTCGAAAGGCTCACCTCATCTGACCCGGAAGTTGTTGAATTACTTGATTTTTTAGCCGCGCTCGTTGCTTGCGCGCCTTCCGCTTCCTGCGCCCGTTGCGTGTTCTGATTTTGATAGGTCGCGGCGGCCTGCGAGCTGGTGTAGAGATCGTTAATTTTCATTGTTCACCTTGAAGCAGAAACCTAGTTCGCCTTAATTCCCGTATCGGAAGGATCTCACGAAAGCTTAGAGTTTTTTCCGGTGGTACTATAGCTTGGCAGCATTCGTATGATGCATAGTAGGTTTTCATGACGCGATATCTCTTTCTCTTCGTATTCGGGACATCCGCCATTTGGGCGGCGACTATTCCTAAGCACGTGACGTTCCATAAGGACGTGGTGCCGATATTGCAGCAAAATTGCCAGGGTTGCCATCGGGAGGGCGAGGCGGCCCCGATGTCGTTGTTGTCTTACAAGAGCACCCGTCCTTTTGCGAAAGCGATCAAGGAAGCGGTCGTTTCCCGCCGGATGCCGCCTTGGCCAGCGGATCCGCATTTCGGCAAGTTTGCGAACGACCGGTCGATGAAGCAGGCCGAGATTGATACCCTCGTCGCGTGGGCCGACAGTGGGGCGAAAGAGGGCAGCGCTAAAGACGCGCCTAAGCCGGTAACGTTTCTGGACGGCTGGAACATTGGCAAGCCCGACGTCATCTTGGAGATGGCGAAGCCGATCACGGTTCCAGCAAAAGGAACGATTGAATACACTTATTACGTGATTCCTGTTGGAAACAAAGAAGATGTCTGGGTGGAGCAGGCTGAGGTCCGACCGGGTAACCGAGCAGTTCTGCATCACGTAATCGCGTTTGTACGGCAGCCAGGGAACCGTTGGCTGAAGGATGCCAAACCGGGCGAGGCGTATGCTCCGCCGGTAGTGGTGGATTCCCAGGGCCGGGAACGGCGGGAGAACATATTCGGTGGACAGTGGCTGACGGCCTATTCGCCCGGGATGCCGCCGCGGCTCCTGGCGCCGGGAAAGGCGCGACTCGTGCCGGCAGGTTCGGACCTTATTCTTCAAATGCACTACACCTCCAATGGGAAGGAGCAGACGGACGTGACGAAGGTAGGACTGGTTTTCGCTAAACAAGCGCCGAAAGAACGGGTTTTGACTTTGGCGGCGAAGAATTCTCAATTTGAAATACCTGCCCACGCTGGGAACTACGAAGTGAAGGGAGAGGTGACCCTTTACGAAGAGTTCAAGCTATCCTGCTTATTGCCGCATATGCACTTGCGGGGCAAAGACTTCGAATTCAAGGCGACCTATCCGACCGGGGAGAGCGAGATTCTGCTGAGGGTTCCGCGATACGACTTTGCTTGGCAGCTGATTTACGAGCTGGCTGGCGAGAAGATGATGCCGAAGGGGACCAAGATCCAGGTAACCGCGCATTTTGATAATTCGGCGAACAACAAGGCGAATCCTGACCCGGCTAAGGCGATCCGCTTTGGCGAGCAGAGCTGGGAAGAGATGATGATAGGCTTCTTTGACGTGGCCGTGAAGCCCGGGGTGACCGAGCGGGATTTGATGCAGCCTCCCAAGAAGAAGGCGACAGGTGACTAAGGCTGCTTGGCGGCTGATCGGCTCTGTACTCTTGGGGGCGGCCATCGCCCCCAATTTAACTTGGGCTCACGACGCGATTTCGACTAAACTGACCTGGACCCGCGAGATATCTCGTATCTTCGAAAAGCGCTGCGTGGGGTGTCATCAAGACGGTGGTAGAGCTCCGATGGCGTTTGGTAGTTTCTCGGCGGTCAAGCCATGGGCGGTGGCGATCAAAGAGGCGATATTGGTGCGTCAGATGCCGCCTTGGCCCGCCGCAAAGGGATACGGAGAATTCTCTAACGACTTTTCGCTGACCCAAGAGGAGATTGTTCGGATCGCTGAATGGGTAGAAGGAGGCGCGCCTGAAGGGGATCCCGCATTTCTGAAACCACCAAATTTCGCCGTACCCCGATGGCGGTCAGGATCCCGCCCAGCAGGCGGCAACTTCGAGGTGCGAGCAGGTACCGTGATGCCCAAATCCGTCTCGGTGATTGCAGTGCGGGTCGACCGGCCCGGGAAACTGTGGATTGGTGCCTTTCCGTTGGTTTGGGGACTTCGACGCGACTCGCAATGGCTCTTATTGAGGGAGCCGCTGAGGTTTGCTGCGGGATCGGTTGTTGAGGGCCGAGGAACGGCGACCCTCCTACTGAGCACCGACTAACCTACTTAGCGGCGGCCCACTTCTTGTAATTGTCAGCAAGTTTGGCGGTTTCGGCGTCGCCGGGGTGGATAACGAGGCGGTAACGGAAGCGGAGTTTCTCGCCGGGGGCCAACTTCATTTCGCCGTTCTTGGTTTTGTCGTTCTCGAAGTCGTGGACCCCAAATGGGTTCGCAGCGAAGAGCCCGTAGGACCGAGAATGCCAGTAGGTGGGATGGCGCGGGTTAGCGGGGTGATCGAAGATCGCGACGCCCAGGGCTTCTCCACTGACGTAGCCTGCGTAGTCGACCCAGGGTGAGCGCTTGCCCCAAACGGCCTTCTCGCCGACTTTGCCATCAGCCGTGCGCATCTTCCCCGTGTGCTTTTCTTCGAGGTCGGTGGTTAGACGGATGGCGAACATCCCTTCTTTGGTGTCGCCGAAGGTAACGGCGGCGGCGGCGGTGAGGGTAATATCGAAGTCAATCCATCGTTCGGTGGGATGCGAATAAAACGTCATGGAACGAACTTCGTCGAGGAGGGTGTTGCCCTTGAGATCCTGCCAAGCGAAGTTGGCACCGATTACCCCCTTCTTCTTTCCGCTGTCGACGGCGGTAATCCGGCGAGTGACAACGATGCCGCGCCCATTGGTTCCGGCCCCTTTTTGATTCTTTTCGTTGGCCCAGAAGTCGATTTCATTCACGAGGCCGTGGGTGAACCAAAGCCCGCGGTGGTGGGGGTGGTCTTTGGCTTCGCCCTCGACGACGTCCATCGGGAATGACCGAGAGACCGTCTTGCCGCCGGCCGTGCGCAGCGGGTGGAGATAGGGCTTCGGGACATCGGTGCCGATGAAGAACTCAGTAAATGGTTTGCCATCGATTTCGACCGAGATACGATCGGTGGTTTGCTTCAATTTCACTTGCGCAAAAGAGGCTGCCGCGAGGGCAATGGCGAGGAGGCCGAGACGGAAATGCATCACCGTTATTTGAACACAGCTGAGGCCCGGATGCAGAAGCGATATGATCGAACCATGACCCGGCGATCTCTTCTCAGTACGACGGCGGCCCTAGCCGCGACTCCGTTGGCGGCTGCCAATCGGCTACCCATTAAGAAAGGTGTCCTCGTTTCGATGATGCCCGAAAAGCTGACCTATCGGGAAAAGCTTCAGATGGCGAAGGACGTGGGCTTCGACGCCGTAGAGGGCCAGACGCTGGAAGACCCCGCCGAGGTTGATGCCCTGCGGAAGGCTTCTGAGCAGACGGGCATGAAGATTCACTCGGTCATGAACATGGCCCATTGGAACTACCCGCTGTCGTCTCCGGATCCTTCTGCCGTGGAGCGGAGTCTAAAGGGCATGGAGACGAGTTTAGAGAACGCAGCGGCGTGGGGTGCGGACACGGTGTTGCTCGTGCCGGCGGTGGTCAACGACACGGTGCGTTATGCGGATGCCTATGCACGGAGCGTGGTGCAGATTAAGAAGCTTATCCCGAAGGCAGAGAAGCTGAAAGTGAAGATTTGCATCGAGAATGTGTGGAACAAGTTCCTGCTGTCTCCGATGGAGTTCGCTCAATACGTGGATGGGTTTCAGAGCCCCTATGTAGCGGCTTACTTTGACGTCGGCAACATCCTTCTCTACGGGTATCCGCAGGACTGGATCCGGACGTTAGGCAAACGGATCGCGAAGGTTCATTTCAAGGACTTCAAGAATCAAAGCAACGCATTGATTAAGAAGCGGGTGCCGGAGTTCGTGGACTTGCGCGAAGGGGATTTGAACTGGAAGGAAGTCCACAAGGCGTTTGGGGAGATTGGGTACCAGAGCTACGCGACGGTGGAACTAGCGCGCGGCGATGCGAAGTATCTGCGGGAAGTGAGCAATCGGGTGGATCTGATTTTGAACGGCGAGTAGGTCATGAAGAAATTCATCATTGGATTAGTCGTCGGGCTGGCGCTGGCGGGAATGTTTGTGGTGATCGCCGCCTTGGCGATGGCGAAATTTGGCGATGGTAAGCCGACCATCGCCAAGGACGGTACGCTGATTTTGAACCTGGAGGGCGAGTTGCCCGAGAAAGCTGGGCTGGACATGGGGTTGCCGTTTTTGCCCCAGTCCTCTCAGGTGACGGTGATTGATGTTTGGCAGGTATTGAAACGGGCGGCGGTCGATCCGAAGATCAAGGCGGTTGTTTTGATGCCGCGGGGAATGACCGTAGGCTGGGCGAAGTTGCAGGAGTTGCGGGGCGATCTTCTGGAGTTTAAGAAATCGGGTAAGCCACTGCTTGTTTTCTTACGGGCGCCGCGAACGCCGGAGTATTACTTGGCAACGGCGGCCGACAAAATTTACATGGTGCCGGAAGACATGCTTGACATGAAGGGCGTGCGGGCGGAGGTCACCTATTTTAAGGGCGCGCTCGACAAGCTTGGCGCCAAAATGGAGGCCGAGCACGCTGGTAAGTACAAGGACGCGCTCGATACCTATACCCGGGCTGGGATGACCCCGGAAACCCGCGAGGTGCTGAACTCCGTTTTGGATGGATTGTACGGCAATTTGGTAGAGACAATAGGCAGCGCGCGGAAGATGTCCGTTGACCAGGCTAAGGCTGCAATCGACCAGGGTCCGTTCTTGGCTGAACAGGCGGTGAAGTTAAAATTAGTCGATGCCGCGCTTTACGAGGACCAGTTTTTCGACGAAGTAAAGAAGGCGCTGGGGGGCGCGGAGGTTAAGCGGGTTGCCTTGACGGACTACTTGAAAGCAGGAGGATCCGAGGGCAAGAGCAAGGTGGCGATCATTGTGAGCGACGGAGCAATCGTGCGCGGGGGGGCGAGTGGCAACGCTTTCGGAGAGGACGGTTCCATCACCGTTGCGAATTCGCTGAAAGTACTGCGCGAGGTGGGGGCAGACGAATCGATTCAGGGCGTGATTCTGCGGGTGGACTCTCCCGGCGGCGACGCGGTGGCTTCCGATGAGATCCTCCGCGAAGTGAAGTTACTGAGCAAGAAGAAGCCGATGGTCATTTCGATGTCGGATGTGGCGGCGTCTGGAGGCTACTATATCTCGATGACCGGAGACCCGGTGATTGCCTACCCGAATACGATTACAGGCTCGATAGGGGTTATTTATGGCAAGGTGAATTTGAAGGGGCTCTATGACAAGCTCGGTGTGACGAAGGACTTGATTCAGCGTGGTCAGAATGCGGCGATCGATTCGGAATACTACGAACTGACGCCAGGCGGCCGGAAGAAGCTCCGCGAAGGGGTAGAGGAGGTTTACAAGACTTTTGTGGGGATTGTGGCTGAGAGCAGGAAGAAAAAGTTTGAAGAAATCGACGAGTTGGCGCAGGGGAGGGTTTGGCTGGGGAGCCAAGCCAAGGATCGATCGCTGGTGGATGAATTGGGAGGACTTGACCGGGCAGTCGAGTTGGTAAAGGAAAGGGCAAAGATCGCGAAAACTGAAAAGGTCCGCTTGGTGGTGTTTCCGAAGAAGAAGTCGCTATTCGAACAGTTGCTAAATCAGGGCCAGAGTGTCTCGGCAGAAGCGCGAATGGCGCGGAAGGTAGTGGCTGAGTTTACTGGTGGCCTACCGATAGAACTCTGGCAAACCGGCGGAATGATGAAGTTGATGCCTTACCGAATCACCGTTCGGTAGGCCTAGAAGGCGCGGCTAGAACGGATTCCGGCATCTTGGAGAACATTGGCCATTTTCTCGAGTGCAGTCTTGTGAATCTGGGAGACGCGGCTTTCGTTTATTCCCAACATGCCGCCGATCTCTTTCATCGTTAATTCATTGGAGTAGTAGAGAAATACAACCTTTTGGTAGCGCTCGGGGAGGGTCTTCACAGCAGTGGCCAATACTCCACGGAGCTCTTCATGGGCGCAGATCCGATCCGGCTGGCTTTCCGCCTTCGCGGGAAAATCAGGGGCGGGCATGTCTTCTTGCTCAGCGGGGCGGCTTGATGCTGAAACCAACCCGACGTTCCTAAGGTCCAAAACCATCTGCCGCCAGCGATCTACTTCAACACCCATGCGCTGTGCTAGCTCCGCTTCCGAAGGAGACCGCTGTAATTCACCCGTCAATTCCCGTGTGGCGTTCTCGATTTGTTTGTGTCGACGGCGGAGGTCACGGCTTGCCCAGTCTAGTTGCCGGAGGCTGTCGAGGATGGCACCCTTGATCCGATGCTTCGCATAGCTGGAGAACGAAACCATCTTCTGGTCATCATATTTGGTCGCTGCGTCGAAGAGTCCCAGGATGCCGGCGTGCACCAAGTCGTCGAGATCCACATGGACCGGCAAGTTCTCGTGAACCCGAACGGCGATGGCTTTGACGAGCGATAGGTGCTCTAGAATGATAGCGTCGCGCTTTTGATTGTCGATCGGACCAGTCGGAGCAAGAGTGGCAGCAGCAGTAGCGGTGGACATCGGTCTTTCCTCGGGCATTCGATTGGAGTTTTTACTGCGCCGATCCGGAGAAGGCGCAACCTCGGTAGTGCATCCTGGGGACCAACGCTGTGTCGAGACTGGGGGTGTAGGTAGAGTGCTCATGTCAATCGAGGCCAAAGATCTGATAAATAGGTATTTAGTCGTTTCTGCGAAAGCCCCTTTCGGGTCGGCTGCACTAGGGCAAACCTGGAAGCCTGTTCCACTCTGGAACAGGAAATCTCCACCGGTATCCCACATTGATACTAGAGCGTTTCAGAGCGGAACAGCCTAATGCGTCTAGAGAAGCGATTGCATCAACTAAGGCGATCGTACCAGTTAGGGTGGAAATTACCTGTCCGTAAGAGTGCTGCCTTAAGGGGACGATTTCACCTTAGGGGACCATAGGCCGGATGGTGCCGAATGCGACGCAAATGGGGGGAGTACTCCGTCGAGAGGTCTAGTCTATGGAGGAGGACTGCCCTTCTTTCTGCTCGGAGCGGCGCTTGAGTTCACCGATCCAAGTTTTGGCCGCTAGCGCGGCCATTAGGACGAGCACGCCAGCCTTGAGACGAGGTTCGGTCAGCACGATCGCCGCGGCTATGGCGAGTAGAACATAGGCCCCAAGGGCAAAAAGAAGCTTTGCAGACATGCGATTCCAGGATACTGCCGCAACTGTTCTTTCGAGTATGCGTTTAGAGAACTATTATGAGATCAATTTTCTTAGCAGGAGCGCTCGCGTTGGCGGTCGGTCTCACGGGCACCTTCGCGCAGCGGATCGAGAACCGGGAGGACCGGCAAAAGGCTCGCACCCGGCAAGGAGTGAAGAGTGGTGAGCTTACTGAGAAAGAAGCGTCGCGCCTCCGGGCCCGCCAGCGAAACCTAGACCAGAAGGTGAAACAGGATAAGGCGGACGGCGGGGGCTTGACCGCCGCGGAACGCGCCCGGATCGAGGCACGACAGGACAATATTAGCCGAGATTTGGCGAAGCAAAAGCACGACGCGCAGAAGAAGTAATTAAGGCGGCGGTGAGCGGTTAGCGAATGCCGCTATTCTGCTGATTGTAGGTAAACGTGAACTGCAATCGGATTTGCTCGCCTTTGAACTCCGACGGCAGCGGCGGAAAGGGATTGGAAGCACTGATCCCGGCGACCGCTCCTCGATCGAGGGCTGGGGCACCGGAGGGTGCCGAAATGACTAATTTCGGCACTCTGCCTTGGCGGTCGACGGAGAACTGAACGACGACTCTGCCACGTTGGCCGAGACGGGCACTTTCGGGGATGACCGATTGCCAGTTGCGCCGCACGGCGGCGAGAATTCGGATGAGGTAAGGGCGGAAATCGACCCCCATTGGATCACTGAGCAGTTCGAGGTTGCTACCGGTTTTGCCCGGCGAAGGGGGCAGGTCAATCCCAGGGCCGACGCCACCAATTCCTTCTCCGGCACCATCGCCGACGACGAGACCACCGCCCGAGCGATTCCCGCTGCGGGCGATTTCAGTGATCGAGCGAGAGGACGGTAACGGCACACTACCCACTCCTGAGCCCGGGCTTACCCCGCTGCTGGCCATCGAGCCGATCGACTCGAATTGGATTTTCGGTTTGGTTTCGGGCGGAGGTGCGGTTGGCAGACCGAGCGAGCCAGGAGTGACGGTGCGACTGGGCTGGACGGCGGCTTCGATTTTCGGCGGTTCGGGCAGTTTGGCCGGCTCCGGCTGTCCGCTGACCGGTGCCGGGATGCGGGCCGCGGCGCGGGTGGTCGAGGGCTGGCCCTTCGGGATCTGGATGTTAGGCCGCGGCTTTAAGCTATTTTCGTCGAACGACCGGTCGATCTTCTTCTTACTGGGTTCTGGCTGGGTCGGTTCGACGTAGGGCAAGTAGAGTTGAGTGACCTTCCGCACCACCCTTTGTTCCTCGAGGCGGGGCGAGCGGGGTTTGAAAATGGGAAGGTCCCATGCGAGGAGGGCGAGAAGAAGGTGTACCCCCAAGGACGAACCGATGATGCGCGGCCATGGACGGGGCTCGAGGCGAGAATCGACCCCGTAAAGAGTGGGCAACTCTTTTTGTAGCGGCTTCAAGTCGAGTGGTTCAGATGTCACGGAAGATGAGGGTGGGCGGCCAGGCTAGCGGCGATTGTCTCGGCATGCGCGTCGATGTGCCGCATGATGTCGAGCGAAACGGCAAGCGCTTTGCGGGCCTCTACCCCATCGACGCGGGGAGTCGCCCGAGTGGTTACACACTCTACGAAATGAGTGAGTTCGAGGGCGAGCGGTTCGGCTTTGGTGATGCGGAACGGATCGTAGCCGATTTGGCGATCACCCGAGACAGAAAAGGCCACTGCTTCCTGCTTGTGATAGTCGAGCGAGATGTATTGATGCGGCTGAAAGACCCGCATTTTGCGGACCCGTTCGGTGTAGACGCGGCTCGCCGTGACATTGGCGACGCAACCACCGGGGAAGGCGAGTCGGACGTTGGCGATGTCCACCTTTTCAGAAAGGATCGAGATTCCGGCGGCGCGGACCTCTTCGGGCATCTTGCCGGTCAGAGCGAGCAGAATGTCGATGTCATGAATCATTAGGTCCAGGACGACGTCGACGTCAAGCGCCCGGGGAGTGAACAGGCTGAGGCGATGGATCTCAAAGAAAAGAGGGACGGTGATGCGCTCAGCCAGAGCGGTGATGGCGGGATTGAAGCGTTCGAGGTGACCGACCTGAAGGACGCGGCCATGGCGGGCGGCGGATTCGACCAGGGCGTTTGCCTCTGCCATTGTCGGCGCGATGGGCTTTTCGACCAGAATATCGATCCCGGCTTCGAGCAAGGCGCAGCCGACGGCAGCATGAGCCGAGGTAGGGACGGCGACGATGGCGGCATCGACCAGGCCAGGGAGTTCTTCGAGTGACACCGCGCGGGTCTCGAATTCGACCGCGGCGGTCTGAGCGTGTTCGCGGTTTGAGTCGCAAATGGCGGTTAGTTCCGCATTGGGGAGCGAGCGGATGACCCGCATGTGATTGCGACCGAAGGCACCGGCGCCGACGACGGCGATACGGAGTTTACTCATCTGCTTTGTAGCCTACTATGCAGATGCCCGCAGCGTTGGCCTGGATGATCATTTCATCCTTGTCGAGCAACAGGGTCCGCCCGGCGTCGCAGGCGAGAATGGTGGCGTTGGCTTCGCGCATGGTGGTGATGGTCGTGAGTCCGGCGACGGGAACGTCAAAGAGCATATGCTGGCGGCGACGGGAGCTCTTGATCAGCCGGAGCGGTCGGCCGTTGGCAAGCGAGGCGGCTCGACGCAACATGGCGTCGGTCCCTTCCATGGCTTCGAGGGCCACGCAGGCGCGGTCGCAGATCACGACGGCTTGGCCCACGTCGAAGTCGGCGAGGGCTCCGGCGATCCGCCGGCCGTAGCGAACTTCCTTCTCTTCGTCGGCGTTCGGCTTTCGCTTGGTCAGCACGCCTTCCTCGGCCAGCAACGGTTTCAGCAGCAGGGTCGAATCGACCAGCCGGATTCCTTCGCCGGCAAGTACCTGAGCCACGCCTCCGATCAACGCTTCGGTGTTTTTCTCCTTCAGTGAGAACAGTAGCTTTGCCAGCCGCCAATCGGGAGCAATCGAAGAAAAGATGGAGGCGTGTTTCACTTGGCCGGCCATCATCAGTTCAGTGATCCCTTCTGCCTTGCAGATGTCGATTAGCTTGCTCAAAGCGCCGAGAGAGATCCAATATGTCTTGGCCGCGAGGGCCTCGATCTCGGGATCGGCCTCTTCCTTGATCCCGATAGCGATGACCGAAACGCCGAGTTGGCGAGCGGTTTCGAGCGCCAGAATAGGGAACCGGCCGTTGCCGGCGATGAGACCGTAGGGCATGGTTACTTGATGACGCCGCGTTCTGAGGATCGAATGAACTCAATGAGATCGGCGATTTCGGGCGTAGCGGGAATCTCCGCCTCGATACGTTCGATCGCCTGGGAGGTATTGAGTTTGGCCCGGGTCAGCAGCCGAAGCGCGTTCTGCAAGTGCTCGATCGCAATCGGGTCGAAGCCGCGACGCTCGAGGCCGGTGGCGTTAGCCCCGAAGACCGAGTTTTCGCGTTTGCTGACTGTGGTGGCAAACGGCATTATGTCTTGGGTGATGACGCTGTAGCCGCCCACCATCGCGTGCTTGCCGATGCGGCAAAACTGATGAACGCCAGTGAACGCGCCGATCACGGCCCAATCGCCGATCATGACGTGTCCGGCCAGCGTTACCCCGTTGGCGAGAACGCAGTGCGAGCCCAAGCGGACGTCGTGCGCGATGTGCGAGTAAGCCATCAACAGGTTTTCATCGCCGATGCTGGTGACCATTCCGCCGCCCGTCGTGCCGCGGTGAATCGTCACAAATTCCCGAATCTTGTTCCGCGAACCGATGTGGGTTTCGGCTCGTTCCCCGTGATACTTCAGGTCCTGGGGGGCGACGCCGACGGTCGTATACGGGTAAAAGATGTTCTCTTCGCCGATGGTCGTTGGGCCTTCGACGTAGACATGCGCTTTCAAGCCCGTGTGGGCCCCGATCGATACATCGGCACCGATGACGCAAAAAGGGCCGATGACGGCAGTGTCGTCGATCCGGGCCGAGGGGTCAACGATTGCGGTCGGGTGAATAGGCATTTTAGAGTGTGGGTTTGTCCCGTAGAACGCACATCAGGGTTGCTTCGGCCACCACGACACCGTCGACGGTGACCTTCCCACTCATTTTGCAGATGGTTGCTTTGCGGCTAACCATCTTCATTTCGATGCGCAACTGGTCGCCCGGTCGCACCGGACGGCGGAATTTAGCTTCGTCGACCGAAGCCAGCAGAACGAGTTTGGAGTGGCGATCGGGGATGCTTTTGAGCACGAGAACCCCGGCCACCTGTGCCATGCATTCGGTGATGAGCACACCCGGCATCACCGGAAACTCAGGAAAATGGCCAACAAAAAAGGGCTCGTTAGCGGTTACGTTCTTTATGCCAACGATGCGTTCTTCCTCCAGTTCGACAATCCGGTCCACGAGCAGGAACGGATAGCGATGAGGAAGAATGTCGCGAATTGCATCAATGTCGAGAATTGCCATACGAATTAGATAGTCTAACAAACGTGGATTCTTTTCTTTCCTGGGCCCAGGCGAACGAGCGCCGTATAGTCTCGACGATTCGTGAAATGGTGGAGTGCGAGTCGCCCAGCGACGACTCGACCGCCGTCAATCGGCAGGTTGAGCAGATCGCTGACCGATGGGGCCATCTGGCCAAGATCACTCGGAAAAAGGCGAAAGGCTTCGGCGATCATCTGCTGCTGGAGATCCAGCTTCCGGGCCGGAAAAAGTCCGGACAATGGTTGGCGCTGGGCCATACGGATACGGTTTGGCCAATGGGCACTTTGAAGACCATGCCGTGGCGCGAGGCGGAAGGCCGGCTTTGGGGGCCCGGCGTTTATGACATGAAGGGCGGGGTCGCGTTCTTTCTTCATGCGATGGAGGCGTTGCGCGAACTGGACGTTTCGGTGGCCCGGAAAGTGGTGTTGCAGTTAAATTCGGAAGAAGAGGTGGGGAGTCCGAGTTCGCGAGCGCTGACCGAGGCGCAGGCGCGGAAGAGCGAAGGCGTATTGGTGCTCGAGCCTGGAACCGGGCCGGAAGGGAAGTTGAAGACGGCTCGCAAGGGCGTAGGCGGGTTCGTCGTGACGGTGACGGGCCGGGCGGCCCATGCGGGGGTGGACTTCACGAGCGGGGCCAACGCGATTGTTGAGTTGGCGCGGCAGATCGAGCAGATCGCGGGATTTACGAATCTGCCGATCGGGTTGACGGTGAACCCCGGGGTGATTCGAGGCGGTTCGAGAAGCAACGTCGTACCGGCCGAGGCAAGCGTCGACGTCGATATTCGCATTGCTCGATTGAAGGACGCCGGCCCGTTGGAAAAACGATTTCGGGCGCTGCGAGCGATGGACCCGCGTTGCTCGATTGCGGTCACCGGCGGATTGAACCGGCCGCCGATGGAGAGGACCAAGGCGATCGGCGCGTGGTTCGCGCAGGCACGGGAATTAGCAGCGGAGATGGGAGTGACCCTGGAAGAATCCGCGACCGGGGGTGGATCGGACGGCAACTTTACGGCTGCGCTCGGCGTGCCGACGCTGGACGGCTTGGGTGCGGTCGGTGAGGGGGCCCATGCGCTGAATGAATCGCTGTTTCTCAATCGCATCGCCGACCGCACGGCTTTGCTGGCCGGTTTGATCGCTACGCGGGTGGAGTGAAACAGCGCACGACTTCGAAGCGCGCCGTTAACTCGCCGATTGTTGATCCGGGCAGCGGCGCGAAAAGGACGATTATCAACTCGCGTGCTTTCGGGCCACGAATGCCGCGAAGGACGCCAGAGCCCGAGTTTTTCGGCTCGCCGGCCACAAACACCTGCGTGCCGAGCGGCTTTCCGCCTGGCGGCAGGATAGCCATATGAATATGGCGGGTACGGCCCGGATAGACGACCGGTTTTACAGTGCGAAATAGGTCTTCTCCGGTGGATGCCGTCAGGAATCTGCCGAAGCCCTGAAGGTTCACGTCCCGCTTGTCGGCAGTGTTGGTCCGAGAGTGCAGGTAGGCCCCGTGATGGTCGACCTGGGCGTTGCGGATGGGCTCACCTCGGACGTCGAGGATGCGGCCGCTGAGATAGGTTACTTCCCCAACGGCGGGTGTTATGTTCTTGTAGACGACGAGGAGATCGTTGTCACGGTGAGCAGAGACAAAAGGAATTGGCTACGAGGAGTCATGCGCCGTCATAAGGCCCGCTTCCGGTGCATTCGCTCGAAGGTTAACGTTCTTAACCATCATTTTACGGGCGGTTTCCGGCGGTGGGAGTTACCGTATAGAAGGACATGCAAGGCAAGCGACACACTCGGCGCGGATGGCAGACGGGTCTGGCCGTTGGGGCGATGGTAGCGCTGTGCGGCATTCTCGGGATTTTGCAGTATCGCTGGATCGGAGAAGTCAGCATTGCCGAGCGGGAACGATTGCAGAGAAGTCTCCAAGGGAGTTTGGCGCGGGTGAGCCAGGACTTCAACGAGGAGATTTCAGTTTTGGCCCGAGCGATGTTGCGGGGCGAGGACTCCGATCACGTCGGTCGTCTAGTCACTTGGCAGGAGAGCGGCCACCATGTTGGTATGTTGCGCGCGGCATATGTCGCCCGCCCGGCGGGCGGTGAGATGCAGCTTGAGCGTTTGAATCCACGGGCGCTAACGACGGAACGAGTACCTTGGCCGAAAGAATGGGAAGCGATGCGCGGGCGCATGCTGGAACGGGTAGCTGGCGAAAGGGGACGAGGTGGGGTGGCTGATCGGGGCGAATTGTCGCTGATCGACCTGCCCCGTTTTCGAAGGGAGCGTGGAGAGCAGCGCGGCCCCGGTGGAGGCCGCGAGAGTGGATCCCGCGAGCAGGAATGGGTCTTGCTCGATATGGACGCCCAGTTTCTGGCAACGACTTTGGTGCCCGAACTGTTGGCCCGCCACCTCGGCGAGCCCGGGGCGGCGGAGTATCGATTTAGCGTGTCGGCACGTCGCGATGCGGCTCGGCTGATCGCGGGGAACTCGCTGACCGAGCCGGATGCTCAGGTCGCCCTGTTCGACCCGCCCTTCGAAAGTAACTTTGGCGGACGAGGCGGCGGTGGCCCTTCAGGTCCAGGTCGGCGCAATGCGGCCTCTCCAGAGGGGCGTTGGACGCTGGCGGTCCGCAACCAGGCCGGATCGCTCGAAGCAGTTGTTGACCGCACTCGTTGGCGGAACCTGGCCGTCATGGTCGCTGTTCTAGCGCTAATCCTCGCCACGGCTTGGACGCTGGTTTACACGACTCGCCAATCGCAGCGGCTGGCCGAGATGCAGATCGATTTCGTCGCCGGGGTTTCGCATGAGCTGCGTACCCCACTGGCGGTGATCCGCACGGCGGCATATAACCTGCGCGGGAAGCTTGCCGCGAACCCGGCTCAGGTGGAGCGGTATGGGGTCTTGATCCAGCAGGAGAGCGAAAAACTGACCGCCTTGGTGGAGCAAGTCCTGCTCTACGCAAGCTCCCGGGTTAGCATGACCAGTCAGATAGTCCAGGAGCCGGTAGCCGTCGAAACATTACTGGAGTCGAGCGTTGCCTCGTGTTCGAGCATCTTCAGCGAAGCGGGCTGCCGGGTGCAGACGAGTGTTGCTCCGGGTTTGCCCTGGGTGCTTGGCGATTCCGCTGCGCTCGAGCGGGCCATCAAGAACCTGCTTTCAAACGCGACGAAGTATGGGGGGGAAGGCGATGGGTGGATCGGGCTTTCGGCGGGATTGGCGGCGGACGGAACGGTGGAGATCCGGGTAGCCGACCACGGCGGAGGAATACCGGCTGACGAGCAACCCCACGTCTTCGATGCGTTTTTCCGGGGTCGCCAAGCGATACAACAGCAGATCCATGGCACTGGCTTAGGACTAAACCTCGTGAAGGGAATCGTCGAGGCCCATGGTGGAACGGTTACAGTGAAAAGCGAACCGGGCACCGGGGCGGAGTTTTTGATCCGCCTACCGGCCGCGCCGGCGGAGTATCAAAATGAGTTCACGAATACTACTGATCGAGGATGAACCGGGCTTGGTGCTCACGGTCACCGATCTTTTATTGGCCGAAGGGTTCGAGGTTCAATCGGCTACCGACGGGCCCTCCGGACTGGCGCGAGCGCTGTCGGAGGCGTACGACCTCATCGTGCTCGACGTGATGCTGCCGGGCAAGAACGGCCATGAAGTATGTCGCGAGTTGAGGCAGCAGGGCCGGGATGTCGCCATCCTCATGTTGACGGCGAAGTCGCAGGTGGTCGATCGGGTGGTGGGTCTGAAGCTGGGGGCCGACGACTATCTAACCAAGCCTTTCCACCCCGCTGAACTCGTGGCGCGTATCGAAGCGTTGTTGCGACGGGTGAATAAGGAAAGCTTGACCCCGGTTCGTAGCTTTGCGTTTGGGAACGTGGCGGTGGATTTCGAGAAAGGAGATGTTCTGAAGAGCGGCTTGGCGATCAGTTTAGCGGGCAAAGAGCTGCAACTCCTGCACTATCTGATTGAGCGCCGCGGCAAGGTTGTAGCCCGCGAGGAGTTGCTGGAAAACGTCTGGGAGTACCAGGCGGCGGTTTCGTCCCGGACAATCGATGTCCACATCGCCTGGCTCCGCCAGAAGCTGGAAGACAACCCCCAGAACCCTCGGCACATCTTTACGGTTCGGGGTGTAGGTTACCGGTTCTCCGTGTGATCGCCGGCGGGTGTACAATGAAAAAGTCGACGAACGACGAGAAGTGGGCGAAAGCCCACTTTTTTATTGGTCCTGATGAAACGAGAGTTGCTCGATAAAATTTACGAAATAGCTGATCGGGTCGCCCGCCCTGCGGGAATTGAGATCGTGGAGATAGAACTCCTCGGCACCGGTGCGGCGCGCGTCGTGCGCGTGAGCATCGATAAGGAGGGTGGGGTGTCGCACGGCGACTGTGAATCGGTGTCCCGCCAACTTAGCGAGGAACTCGACGCCGCCAACGTCATTCCGGGCGAGCAAGCGTATCAGTTGGAAGTGAGTAGCCCTGGCGTTGAGCGCCGCTTGAGTCGGCCGCGAGATTTCGAACGGTTCGTCGGACAGAAAATCAAAGTCAGTTTGCGCGAGCCCGTCGAAGGTGCGAAACGCTATGAGGGCTCGCTGACCTCCTTTGGCGAGGGGATTGTTACCCTCGAAACGCCGGAAAAGACGGTTGCTATCCCGTTTGACCTGATTAGCAAAGCGAATTTGAAGTTTGAGTGGTAGGAAGGAAAACACTTTGGGTACGATTTATCAATCCATCGAGATGCTCAGTAAAGAGAAGGGCATCGATCCGCAGGTCATCATTGACGCCGTGAAGGATGCCATGTTGGTCGCCGCACGCAAACAGTTCAAAACGAATGATGAACTGGTTGCCGAAATGGACGACAAAACCGGCATGGTCCTCCTCTTCATGGTGAAGAAGATTGTCGAGGAGGTGACCGACAAGGCGCGCGAGATCAGCCTGACCGACGCCCTCAAGAACGATCCACGCGCGGTAGTCGGGGGCGAGGTCCGCACCAAGCTTAAGACTGAGTCGCTTGGACGGATCTCTGCGCAAACGGCGAAGCAGGTCATTATGCAGAAGGTGCGTGAGGCCGAGCGCGATACGATCTTTAACGAATTCCACAATCGAGTGGGCGAACTGGCCACGTGCACGGTCAAAAGGATCGAAGGCCAGGACCTGATTTGCGACTTGGGCAAAACCGAAGCCCGGATGCCGAAGAAAGAGCAGTCCCGGTTGGAATCGTTCAACGTGGGCGACCGCGTGCGGTGTGTCATCAAGAGCGTTGAGCGCAGCGGCAAGAATTCGGGTGTCATTCTGTCGCGGGCTGATTGCGAGTTCGTCAAGCGACTGTTTGAGCAGGAAGTTCCCGAAATCTACGACAACACGGTTGTCATCAAAGCTTGTGCCCGCGAGGCCGGCGAGCGGACCAAGATTGCCGTGGCTTCCCGGGATCGGGATGTTGACTCAGTCGGCGCTTGTGTCGGCATGAAGGGAATGCGCGTCCAGTCGATCATCCGCGAGTTGCGCGGGGAGAAAATCGATATTATTGAGTTTTCCGAGGAGCCGGTAGCGTTTGCGACCCACGCCCTCAGCCCGGCGAAAATCAGCCGGGTCGCGATTGTCGAGATGGGGAGCAAGCACATGGAGGTCATAGTGGATGACAGCCAGCTTTCCTTAGCGATCGGCAAGAAAGGCCAAAACGTTCGGTTGGCCGCCAAGTTGATCGGCTGGAAGATTGACATCAAGAGCGAGGAAGAGAAGCGTCAGGAAGTCGAGATGCAAATGGCGGCCTTGACGGTTTCAGGGGCTCCCGTTTCTGTGTTGATCGATTTTGGTTTGCCGGAAGCCGTAGCGGAGCAGCTGCTTGCCGGTGGCGTGGCGACGGTTGAAAAGCTTGGGTCCATGACGCCGGAAGAAATCATCGCCGTACCCGGCGTTGGCATGGAGAATATGGAGAAGATCGGGGAAGCGGTGAACGCATACTACGGTACTCCGTACGAAGTGCCCGCTGAGGGCGCAGAGCCCCCCGTCTCCGAGCCGGACCCCGAGCCGGAGGCTGCAGTACCAGCAGAGGACGAAGTGGCTGCTGTGGCCACGCCTGAGGCCCCCGTCGAGCCGATCGCTGAACCGGCGGCCGAGTAGGCAACCCCCGAAAAGTCTTGCCCAGCAGCCAGTGGACACTCTCACCGTTATTCCAGAATGGGATACGTAGGGAACTTGTACACGAATCTGTTATTATGGCTTCTGGGCAAGATCTCACTATGCTTTTAGGAGAAGTGTCGGTATGTAGCTAAATTCGACACGCTTCCCCATTTATTGATTCTCTATGAGTAAGATTCGTATCAACGAGCTGGCCCGTGAGCTTGAGGTGAAACCCAACGTCATCCTCGACATGCTTGCGGAGTATGGCGTAGAAGACAAGAAAACGCATTCCAGCTCCGTTGACGAGGATGTCGCCCTGGCTCTGCGAAAGCGCCTGGCAAGCCTCGGCCCGCTCGCTAAGGAACAAGATTTTCTGTTTGTTGCTGAACCGCCCGCCGCCGCGCCCCCTCAGGCGCCCGAGATCCAGGAGACTGAAGTTGTGGCCCCGCCGCCGCCCCCTCCTCCCCCACCGCCTGTGGCTGTCGCGCCTCCTGTGGCTGTAGCGCAGGTAGTGGCCCCTCCGGTGGCTCCTCCCGCCCCGACGACGCCCGTGGTCGTCCCTCCGCCAGCACCCGCGCCAGTCGTGCCGGTAGCGACGAGGTTGGCACCCGAGCCCCCGACGCCCCCCGCGCGAGCGATGTTCCCCCTACGGCCACCCTTGGCCAGCGGAGGCCCGCTGACTCCTCCGATCGTGAGCGGTGCGCCGGCGATGCCAGTTGTGCCGCTATCCGCTCCTGCGCCGGCCCCTCCTGCGCCCAGAGCCCCCGTGCTTGCGCCGCAAGCCAATAAGCCGCTGATGCCTATGGCTCCGAGCGCCCGTCCGGCCCCCGGTGCCTCTGGTCCTCGGCAGCCGCTTCCCGGTCCGGCGTCCCCCGCCCCGGCGGCCCCCACTGTTTCTGTGTCTCCGGGCGCTCCTCGTCCCAGCGTCGTTCTAACGCCACGGCAGCAGCCGCCGGCCGCCGTGATCCTGGGTCAGCCTGTGCCTCGGCCCGCTGCTCCGGCCCATTCGGCACCCCGACCACCTGCCCCACCGATGGCTCGACCTGGTGCTCCAGCCATGCCAGCGCCACCGCCTCCGCGGCCTGCCCCGGGAGCTGCAAGTCGGCCGATGGCGCAGATTTCAAATCCGCAACGACCGCTCGTCGGGCAGCCAACTGCTCGTCCTATCGTTCCGCCTCGGCCGGACATGGTTAACCGGCTCAATCAACTTCGTCAAGCGCCCGCCGCTCCGGGCGTGCCCCGTCCGGCACCGCCTCAGAATGCTCGACCTGGTGCTCCGTCACCCGGTCGGCCTCTGTATCAGGGCCCAAGTCGTACTGGCGGCCCGATGCCGCAGCGCCCGGCCGGCCCCGGAATGCCCACTGGCGGTCGTCCTGGTGGCCCGCCGATGGCGGGTCGCGGTCGGCCCATGCATCCGACCACCCCTGGTCGCATCGAGCCCACCGTTCCAGTTCCTACAACTGAAGCTGGGCGTCGCGACGCCGCTAAACGGGCCCGCGAGAAGCGTGAGGTTGAACCGCAGGAGGGTCTGCTCAAAACCCGCTATTCCCGGAAGTCGGAAACCCCGCTCCCGGCCATCAATAAAGACATCACGATTTCCGAAGGCCTTACCGTCAAAGAACTCGCCGACAAGCTCGGTATCAAGACGAACTTGGTCATTAAGAAACTCGTTGAAAAGAAGATCTTCGCCACTATCAACCAGACGCTCGATCTCAAGCTGGCTGAAACGGTTGCTCGCGAGTTCGGTGCTAGCACCAGCCACGTCTCCTACGAAGAGGAGAAAAGCTTCGAAGTCGAATTGGCCGAAAATCCGGCGGATCTTATTACGCGCGCTCCGGTCGTTACGATCATGGGTCACGTTGACCACGGCAAAACCTCGCTGCTCGATGCGATCCGATCGGCGCGAGTCGCTGATCGCGAAGCCGGCGGCATTACGCAGCACATCGGCGCATACCAAGTCGAAATCAACGGCAAGAAGATCGTCTTCATCGACACCCCTGGCCACGAAGCGTTCACCCGCATGCGGGCTCGCGGTGCTAAAGTCACTGACGTTGTCATCCTGGTTGTCGCCGCCGACGACGGGGTGATGCCGCAGACGATTGAAGCCATCGACCACGCCAAAGCGGCCGGCGTCCCGATTATTGTTGCGATGAACAAAATCGACAAGCCGGACTCCAACCCCGATCGCATCAAGCAGCAATTAATGGATCGTGGTCTGCACGCTGAAGATTGGGGCGGCGATACCGTCGTTGTGCCGGTTTCGGCGAAACAGAAAATCAATTTGGACCTTTTGCTCGAGAACGTGCTTCTCGTGGCCGAAATTAAGAACCTCAAGGCCAATCCGACCCGGCCAGCCGTCGGTAACGTGCTCGAAGCCAAACTCGACCGCGGTCGCGGTCCGGTGGCAACGGTTCTCGTTCAGAACGGAATCCTTCGCGTAGGCGACTTCTTCCTCTGCGGAGCGGTCTTCGGAAAAGTTCGGGCCATGTTTGACGATCAAGGCGCTCCGATTCGGGAAGCCCAGCCGTCGACGCCGGTCGAAGTTATCGGTCTCGATAGCTTGCCGGAAGTCGGTGATGCCTTCCAGGTCGTAATCGATACCGCCAAAGCTAAGCAGATCGTGGTTTATCGCGAAGCCAAGGCCCGCGACGCCGCGATGGCCAAGGCCAAGCAGCGCATTTCGCTCGAAGCTCTGAACATGCAGATGCAGTCGGGTACGGACGCCAAGGACCTCAACGTCATCATCAAAACCGACGTTGGCGGCACCGCCGAAGTCCTTTCCGAGAGCCTGCAGAAACTTTCGACGGACAAGGTTCGCGTGCGGGTGCTTCGTCAGGGTGTCGGCGCGATTTCCGAGGCCGACGTGCTCCTGGCGTCTGCTTCCAACGCGATTATCATCGGCTTCAATGTAAAGCCAGACCGGACGGCGGCCGCAGTGGCCGAACGGGAACGCATTGACGTCCGTTCGCACTCGATCATTTACGAAGTTACCGACGAGATCAAGAAAGCGATGCTCGGCCTCCTTGCCCCGGTCTACCGGGAGCTTTACAAGGGCAAAGCCGACGTGCGCGAGATCTTCCGGATCACCAAAGTGGGCAACGTCGCCGGCTGTTTCGTTACCGACGGCACCATCAACCGCAACTCCGAAGCGCGGGTCATCCGCGACGGCAAGACGGTCCACACCGGAAAGGTCAGCCAACTCAAGCGTTTCAAAGACGATGCGAGCGAAGTTCGGAACGGTTACGAGTGCGGTATTTCCGTCTCGGGCACGAACGACATTAAAGTCGGCGACACGATCGAAACGTTTATCACGGAGCGTGTCATTCAAGACTCGCTGAACTAAAATGGCCGTCGTCGGAGTGCTCCATTTGGAACTGCACTTAGACTACGCGACCACGATTAAAGACAAACGCAACGTAATTCGAAGTCTGAAAGCCCGGCTCCGTACCCGTCACAATGTGGCGGTCGCGGAGATCGGTCACCAGGATTCGATGAATCATGGTCTAGTTGGAGTGGTTGCCATTTCCAGCGACCGTGTTTATGCCGAGGGTCTTCTGCAGAAAGCCGAAGACGAAGCGGCGGCCCTGCTCGGCGCGGTGTTAGTCGGCAGCGGAGTAGAGTGGATTGAGTAAAAGACTATGGAACCGCTGATTCGAGCTCAACGCGTGTCGGAGGCCCTCCGCATCGAACTAACTGAGATGGTGGGCTATGAGCTGGCCGACCCGCGCGTCGAAGGCGTGCAGGTCATCGAAGTTCACGTCGCCCCGGACCTGAAGAAGGCCCGCGTGATGGTTTCGATTCCGGCGAAAGCCGATTCTGCCCTCGTCCTCAATGCCCTAAATGGGGCCCGGGCGTTTATTCGGTCCCAGGTGGCCGAACGATTGCAGCTCCGGCGCACCCCGGACATCTGGTTCGAGGCCGGCGCTGAAGTCGACCCCGGCAAAGTGAAGAGCCTTCTGAGACGAATACAACGCGGCCGACCGCGGGACCTCACCTAAGGCCCCGCGGTCGAAACTGCAAGCTACAGCAGCGCGGTGGGTCGGCGCTTCCAGGCCTTGCCTTTTTCGTCCGCGATTCCTTCGAGCGCCCCGATGTGAGTTCCCGCCTGCGTCAAAATGTGGTGCAGGTCATTGCCTAGGCTGAAGAACGTAAAGCCCTTGTCGAGGAACTCGCCCACGCGGCTAGTGCCGAAGAGGAAAATTCCCAGGATCACCTTGTTCTTCTCGGCGTGAGCGACCAACTTTTCAGTCGCCGCCAGAAGCTCTGGACAAGTGTACATATGCGGGAACTCGTACTTGACGTATAGTCCCATCGACATGCAAAGGTCGTTCTGGCCGAGGAAGAGCATGTCCACGCCCGGAAGCGCGGCAATCGCCTCAATGTTTTCGATACACGCCGCCGTCTCGACCTGCAGGGCTACGATGACATTGTCATTCGCGCTTCCCGCGTAGCCGAGCAGGCCAGCTTTATTCATACTCCGTTGGGGGAAATAAACCGACCGGGTGCCCGTCATCGGATACTTGGCACAGCTGATCGCCTGTGCGGCCTCTTCAGCGGTGTTGATATAGGGGACCAGGATGCCGTCAGCTCCTAAGTCGAGCGCCTGCTGGATGCCCGCTCGGTCGTGGGCTCCGGCAACGCGGACCATCGACTTTGCGCCGCCGCTGGCGATGGCGCAAAGCATTGAGGAAAGTTTCTCAAAGCCCATGGGGCCGTGCTGGGAGTCCACCAGCAGCCAGTCGTAACCAGTGTGGGCAAGTTGCTCGGCCACGGTCGCGCTGTGAGAGTTCAAGAAAAGGCCCATCTTGGGCTGGCCGTCGCGCAGTTGCTGCTTGAATGCGGCGCCGGATACTGGGGCGTCAGACATGCGTATTGCTCCTTGGATATGAAACCTCTTGCACTATAGCGGACCTAAGGGATTGGCCGCAAACCGCCGATAGGCAAGATATGCCCACACAGTCAGCAGAATGGTCCGCACTTCTCGGCCGGATGCGGAAACCGGTGGTCACCGTCGACGCGCCGGGACCCGAAATGGACGCCTCCTCCGTGCCCGAACAGTCGGCAGACGAGAGCGCTGAAAAGGCCGCGAACCACCTCGTCGCCCTGCAGGAGGAGCTGAGTTGTGACGAAACGCTCATTCTGCGCATTCTCGGTATGCTCTACCTGACGAAGAAACGGAGCGCCATTGCCGTAGCGGTTTCCATCTTTGACGTCGAGAAACAAATGGGTCTGCCGCGGGAAGGCGCTACGTTTGTCTGCGAGTACATGAAGAAGAAAAGTCTCGTCCTGGCCGACGACAAAAGCCGATTCACGATCACGGTAGAAGGGATCGACTACCTGCGCCAAGCCCTGGGCGTTCAGCGCACCCACGACTAGGTTCGGTACGCTGAAGGTTGTGCGTCTTCTCGTAGCTTTCGTTCTTGCCCTCTCCCTGACTGCGCAGGTTCGGTTCGTTCCGCAGAACAGCGGCGTCAACGCCAGCCTTCGGGGCTTGGCCACCGTCAGCGATCAGGTCGCTTGGGCGAGCGGAACCGTCGGCACGATTCTGCTCACTACTGACGGCGGAAATACTTGGCGTCGTCGAACCGTGCCCGGGGCCGAGGATCTTGATTTCCGTGACCTGGCCGCTTTCGGTGCCCGGCAGGCTTTTGCCCTGAGTAGCGGTGTAGGCGACAAGTCCCGTATTTACAGCACGATCGACGGCGGCGCCTCCTGGCGACTACTCAAAACGAACCCAGACCCCAAAGGCTTTTGGGACGCCATCGCCTTCTCGGATCCTCAGCACGGAGTCCTCATGGGCGACTCCGTCGACGGGATGGTCGTGATCGAAACGACGACAGATGGGGGAATCACTTGGCAGCGTCGAACCACCCCACCGGCTCTGCCCGGGGAAGGTGGGTTCGCGGCCAGCGGTACGTGCTTGGTCGTTCGGGGAAAGCGCGAAATTTGGTTTGGCACCGTTGCGGCCCGTGTTTTCCACTCCCGGGACTCCGGGAAGACCTGGACGGTCTCCGAAACGCCGCTTCGCCAGGCCGAGCCTTCCGCAGGCATCTTTTCTCTCGCCGTCGGCCCGCGCGGTGCGTTGCTCGCCGTCGGAGGTGACTACCGCAAGCCCGAACAGGCCAAACAAGTCCTGTCTATATCCACTGACGCCGGAAAGTCATGGACCCTCGGTTCCGGCCCCCGCGGCTTTCGTTCGGCGGTGATTTTTCTGAACCCGAAGCTCGTCGTCACCGTCGGAACCTCGGGAGCCGACCTCAGCCGCGACGGCGGCCGCACTTGGGAGCCGCTCGAATCGGCCGGCTACAACGCAGTTCAACCCGGCTGGGCCGTCGGACCCGAGGGCCGTATCGCCCGAGTCCTCGTCAAGTGATCCATCGCCGCCACCCAACCCGCAACAAAACCGGCTGGACCTCCAACGTTCCCAACGAACTCAGCCAACTCTTCATCGCCTACTCCGCGTCCGCCACCCTGCCCGTTCTCGACATCGGAGCCGCCTTCGGCGTAGCCACCATCCCCGCCCTCGCGGCTGGGGCAACCGTGCTTGCCAATGACAGCGACCCCGAGCATCTCGCCACGCTCGAAGGGCTCACGCCACCGGAGCTTCGACCGCAGCTCCGCCTGCTTCCCAGCCGCTTCCCGCACTATCTCAACCTTCCCGCGCAGAGCCTGGACGCCGTTCACGCCTCGAACATCCTCCACTTTCTGACCGGCGACGAACTCCTGGCCGGATTCCAGAAAATCGCCGCTTGGCTCGCGCCCGGCGGTCGGCTGTTCGTGCAAGCCGGCACGCCCTACCAGCAGCCGTTCGCCGCGTTCGTGCCCCTTTATGAAGCCCGCGTTGCCGCCGGAGACCCCTGGCCCGGCTGGGTTGAAGACGCCCGCGCCATCTCCACCCACAAGAAGCTCAGCCAAATCCCTCGCTCGCTTCATCTTCTCGACGAAGCCGTTCTTCGCCGCCTCGCCACCTCGGCCGATCTTCACATCGAACGCCTCTGGACCTACCGCCGCCACGATCTCCCCCGCAGCATGCATCTCGATGGGCGTGAAGGAGTGGGATTAGTAGCTTATACTTGAGTAAATATCCTAACTTCAGAGGGATGCGCTCCTAATGCGGCACTTTGCTTTTCGTTCGACGCTCTTGATTTCGGCCCTTGCTTGTCAGCTCCTCGGCCAAACCTCCACGACCCAGCTCTCCGGAACCGTCACCGATTCCACCGGTGCCTCCGTCCCCGGCGCCACCGTCATCTCGACGAACGAAGCCACCGGTCTTACCTTTAAACTCACGACCACCGACGCCGGACTCTACGCATTCCCCTCCATCCCCGTCGGAGCCTACACCCTCTCGGTTGAAAAAACCGGCTTCAAGCGATTCCAGCAAAAGAAGATCGTCCTCCAGATCAACACGCCGTCCACGGTTAACGCCACTCTCGACATCGGCTCTGCCACCGAAACGATTCAAGTCGAAGCCACCGCCGATGCGCTTCAGACCACCGGCGCCACTCTCGGTAACGTGATCGAACGGAAATCCATTGAAGCCCTGCCGCTGAACGGTCGCAACCCGCTCAACCTCCTGATTTATGAGCCCGGCGTCGTGCAACGTTCCGGCGGCACGATCAGCGTGAACGGCTCCCGCACCGGCGCGGTCAACGTCACGATCGACGGCATTGACGCCAACGAAAGCACGAACCCGAATCCGGTCAATAATATTTTCCGGCTAAATCCAGATAACGTGCAAGAGTTCAAGGTCACCACCTCGAACCCGTCCGCCGAGGAAGGTCGCAACTCCGGTGCCAACGTTTCGGTGGCCACCCGAGGCGGCACGAACCAGTTCCACGGCACCGTGTTTGAGTTCTTCCGCAACACCGCTCTGAACGCCAATGAGTTTTACTCGAAGGCCCAAGGCCTGGAGAAGCCGATCATCAAGCTGAACCAATACGGCTTCGAACTCGGCGGCCCAATCAGGAAGAACAAGACGTTTTTCTTTGGGTCGTGGCAAGGCCAGAAGGTGAACTTCGCCGACCCGGTTGACAAGGCCTTCGGTAGCTCCGTTAATCTCTACAATCAGCTCGCGCTGACCGGCATTTTCCGCTACTTCGTCGTCGACCAGCGCAACCCGCTCACAGTCAACGGCCAACCGATCACACAGAACACGCCCTTGCTCGTCGACCGCGCTTCCGGCAACTTCGCCTCGGGCGTCCGCGCCTGCGCCAGCCCCACCGACGCCAACTGCGTCGCCAGCTACAACATCTTCCAGAACGATCCGCTCCGCCGCGGTCTCGACCCCGCAGTGAAGAGCGTCCTCGGCGCCTATCCGGCCCCGAACCAATACTCCGCCGGCGACGGCCTGAACACCGGCAACTACGTCTGGAACACCCCCTTCCAGATTCGCGGACCCCAATATCTCGGCCGTATCGATCACGTCATCAGCGACCGCCATAACCTGTTCGGACGGCTCCTGGCGGCCGAACAGAACACCCTGGGCGGCGACCCGCTGAACGGTCGTCCGCAGGTGCTGCCCGGCTTCCCCACGCGGGGCGAAGTGTTCCGCCCGGCGTACAACGTCGCCGTCGGTCTGCGCAGCGTGGTGACGCCGCGTTTGGTGAACGAGTTGACGCTCGGCTACTCCCGCTTTGACTTCCTCTTCACCCAGGGCGAAGCGAACCCG
>Ga0163144_10002968_pt1 | contig 38712 bp, 33 predicted proteins | sample OliLak19BULKMAT1_FD_123175 | JGI IMG/M metagenome (GOLD analysis project Ga0163144, IMG submission 123175) | Freshwater microbial mat bacterial communities from Lake Vanda, McMurdo Dry Valleys, Antarctica - Oligotrophic Lake LV.19.BULKMAT1 | ecosystem: Environmental > Aquatic > Freshwater >...
AAGCAGCCGCATGCCGCTCCTGGTGCTGCGTTGGCGAACGAGGCGGAGCGAGAGCGGGGCGCGACGGCGCATCGGCAGAGGGATTGGAGGAGTCGTTTCCAAGTGACAGGGCCGATTACGTACAGGCAAGGCCGATAATGACGCGATCATCCGCTAGTTGCGACTACAACGCGGTCGGCATCGGTCGCGCCAGATGGTACAGTTCGGCGTCCAGCAGCTGCGCGTTCGTTTGCGTCGGTGGTGACATCCTCCCTCTTGTGGGACAATGGACCAGACACAGATTACGGCCGTCTTGGCTCGATCGTTGCGGACGCACGTGACGGTGAGCGAGAGACAGGTCTTGGCGCATGGAGCCAGAATGTCGGGCACGAGTGGTCGACTGGTGCACTGCTGATGCTCGACACGGTTCGCGCATTTGTCGGCGCCGATGGCGCGTTGCTCCTATCGTGGCAAAGCGACGATATGGCGGTGGTGCTCGACTCGTCGCCCGAAAGCCTGCCCGGCCGCACGATTCGCTTGTCGCGCGATGTCCTGCTGCAGAACGATGGCGTCGTGCTCAACGCGGACATGCCGCATCGCCTTCTTTCCAGCGCGCTCGCTTTCTGGCTGCCCACACCTCTGCACGCAGCCAGCCTCATCTTCGACCACACGCGTAGCGAAACCACACCGACGACGGCGCTGCTGTTCGTGTGGGGAGGCGGCTCCGTCGTGGACCCGCAGCGATTGCACGAGCTGCGTCCGCTGGTGGGCGCGTTGCTCGGTTCCGGCGTTTCCGGACGTGCGGCGTCACGCGCGCTGCGACGACTCGACGCGATCATGCGCTCCGCGCCGCAGGGAATCGTGTTTGTTGACCAGGAGCAAGGCAACGTCGAAGTGAATGATGAGGCGACGCGACTGCTCGGTCTTCCGAAGGGCGTCGTCACGGTCACGGCGCTGGCCGACGCGATGCGCTTGCTGCAGCGCCAGCTCACGCATCGGGAGCGGGTGGGGGCGGAGTACGCCCGCGTGATGTCGCAGCCCGACGCGTCGCGACGCGATTGGATCTGGGAGTTCACCGACGCCGAGTTCACGACCTTGCGCGTGGCCTCGGTGCCGGTGGCCGAGTCGGCCGGGCGTGGTCGCTTGTGGACTTTCGAAGATGTGACTGCCGAATGAAAGCTGCGCCGACAGTTGGAACTGCAGCGCGATCGTGAGCAGTCGCTGGAGCGGCAGAAGCTCGAAGCGCTTACGCGGCTCGCCGCCGGCGTCGCGCACGACTTCGGCAACATCATCACAATCATTGGTGGCAGCGTGGAGATGATGCGCGATCCCGGATCGTCGCGAGATACAGATGGTGATCTCGCCGCTATCGCGCGGGCCACGCAGCGCGCCGACGGACTGATTCGTCTGCTGCGGTCGTTCAGCGATCGGGAGCTCTCGCCGCCCGAGGTGAAGGATCTCGATACGATGCTGCATGCGATGTCCGCGACCTTGCTCGGTGCGGTGGAAGCGCCGTATCGCGTGCAGGTACTTCCCGGTTGGTCCGGTGCACGTGTGCTGATCGATGAACGCAAGCTTGCACTGGCGATCGTCAACCTGATTGCGAACTCGCGTGATCGACTGTCGGCCGGTGGCACCATCACCGTGCGCAGCGCCCGCGTCCTGATGACGGATCCGAACATCGCGGACAGCGCGCCGGCCCTGCGCTACGCAGCGGTCACGGTGAGCGATCGCGAGGGGCCGGTGTCGTCGGAGTTGCGCGAGAGTCTCGCCACGCCGTTTGCCGGTGAGCACAGCAACGGCACCGATGGCGGACTCGGTCTGTCCGTCGTGGCCGCAATGGTCGAGCAGGCGGGCGGCGCCATGCGATTCTCCACTGACGCGGTGGCGGGCGGCACGTACACGCTGTACCTGCCGGTGGTGGAGAATCACGCATCCGTCGTGCGCATGATGACACCCGCACGGGGAGTTCCAGTACCCAGCGATAAATCCGAACTTCCGATTCTTGTGGTGGACGATGATGCGGGCCCGCGTCGCGTCGTGCGCCGTCTGCTCGAGCGTGAAGGGTATGCCGTGCTGACGGCGGAGTCGGCCGGTGACGCGCTTCGTCAACTCGAGGCACGTCGCGGCCATGTGCTTGGCGTGATCAGCGACTACCTCATGCCAGGCATGAGTGGCATGGAACTGCTGGGGCGGGTTCGGATGCGCTGGTCCGAGCTTCCGGTCGTGCTGGTGTCCGGCTTCACCTCGGACGACGTGACAGGCACGGCACTGCGCGATCTGCGCGCGCACTTTCTGGCCAAGCCCTTCACTCGGGAGGAGTTGTTGTCGGCGTTTCACATGGCGACCGCGGTCATTCGTGACACCGCGTCCACGGCTGAGTGACGCGCGGATTTCGCACGCGGACCTGACAACCCCCACGATGCGGAGACATCATTCTGTTGGCGGTGTGACGGCGACTACCCGTATGGAGAGGACTTGGCGATGGCGATGAATCGTGCGACGACTGCGCCGCGTGTTGGACTTGCGCTGCTCAGCATCGGGATGCTTGCAACGAGTCCGGCCGCGGTGCGCGCGCAGGACCATGGACACAAGGCCGGCATGGTTCATACGCCGGGCATGACGCCGCCGATCCTGGCGGTCGCGCCAACGCAGGACGGTCAGGCCGGTTTCGCCGCGATCGCCGAGATCGTGCGCATGCTGCACGCGGATTCGTCGACCAACTGGGCGAAGGTGAACATCGAACGACTGCGGCTGCATCTGGTCGACATGGATCTGGTCACGATGCGCACGGCGGTCACGGCAGCCAACGTACCCGGAGGTGCGGTGTTCACCGTGCGCGGCACTGGCGATGCCGTCGGGGCCATCCAACGCATGACGCTTGCACACGCGTCGATGGTGGCGGCGGAGAACGGGCCGCGTCTCTCACGCACGGTGCTGCCCAACGGCGTTCGTCTCACCATCCTCGCACGCGACCCGGCGAACGCGCTTGATGTCGCGCGTATTCGCGGTCTTGGCTTCATCGGCCTGCTGGCCAACGGCGATCATCATGGGGCGCACCACCTGATGATTGCGCAGGGTGCGTCCATGTCTGATCACGGACACTAGCCGCCCGTCACGCCGCGCCCCGGGTCCTAACGTGGCAATGCAAATGCGACCAGCCTGGCCTGTGCACCGGTGCCGGTGGCGATCACCACGTACTGTCTTCCCTCACGCGTGCGATAGGTCATCGGATTCGCGTACGCCACCTGACCAAGATCGTACTCCCAAACGGTCGTGCCGGTTTTCGAATCGATGGCGTAGAGCACGCGACCGCCGCCGGTGATGAACACCAGACCGCCTTTCGTCACCAGCCCACCGGGTGAACCGGCCACGCCGAGTTTGTCCGGAAGGGACGCACCACTGAGGGCCGGATGCGTTCGATACGCCGGCGTATCGCCCAGTGTGATCTGCCAGCGATGCTCGCCGGTGTTCAGGTCGATCGCGGTGAGGTTGCCGTAGGGTGGCTTGTTGATCGGCAGCGAGCCACCCGCGCGCGACGTGCCCTCCGGTCCATCGCGCATGCTCACCCCAAGTGAGGATCGCGGCAGATCCACGAAGTAGGGCCCGTCGACGGTATCCGATTTCGTCGTGCGTGCCTGCAGCGTGAAGAGCGCCGGAGAGTTGGTGCCTTTCACGTAGAGCCAGCCACTTTCCGGATCGACCGCCGCACCGCCCCATCCTGAGCCGCCAATGGCGCCCGGCATCACCACGGTGCCTTGCAGCGACGGCGGCGTGTACAGCGGCCCGATGCGGTACTTCGCCAGCTCGGCGAGTGCCGCCGCCCTCACGGCCGGCGTGAAGTCGACTACGTCGTCGGTGGTGAAGCCCTGTCGGGTGAAGGGCGCAGGCTTTGTCGGAAACGGTTGTGTGCGCCAGGCCTCTTCACCCGGCACATCGCTGGCTGGTACCGCGCGTTCCTCGATCGGCCAGAGTGGCGCGCCGGTCACGCGATCGAACGCGAAGAGGAACCCTTGCTTGGTCGGCAATGCCACCGCATCCACGCGTCGGCCGCGATGCATCACGGTGACAAGATTCGGCGGTGCAGGAAGGTCGTAATCCCAGAGTCCATGATGCGTGACCTGATAGTGCCAGACGCGCTTGCCCGTACGCGCATCGAGACAGAGCAACGTTTCGGCGAAGAGATTGGTCCCTTTCCTTTCACCGCCGTACCAGTCGTTGCTCGGGGTGCCGACAGGCAGGTACAGGAGGCCGCGCGCGCTATCCACGGTGAACGGTGCCCAGACGTTCGTATGCCCTTCGTAGGACCACGAGCTGTCGCGCCACGTCTCGCTGCCGAAGGCCCCCGCGGGCGGCACGGTCTGGAATCGCCACACGCGTTTCCCGGTGCGCACATCGTACGCCTGAATGTCGCCCGGCGGGTCGCCACGATACGCGAGGCGATCGCCAACACCGTTGCCCACGATGACAAGGTTGCCCCACACCACCGGCGGCGACGTGTTCGTGTAGTGCTCCTTTCGCACGACGCGCGACAGATTGGCCGTGAGATCGACCATACCACTGTCGCCGAACGTGCGGATCACGGCGCCGGTCGCGGCGTCCAGTGCAAACAGTCGCCAACGCGAGTTGATGAAGACACGTCGTTCGCGTCCGTTCGTCCACGTCGCCACACCACGGTGCACAAAGCCGGTGCCATTGCTCGGCTGCCCGAAGACCTTCCACGGCTGCGGGTCGAAGGCCCACAACTCGCGTCCCGATGTCGCGTCCAGCGCAATGACACGATTGTAGGAGGTGGAGAAATAGAGCGTGTCGCGAATGGCCAGTGGCGTCGCCTGAAACTGGCCGGCACGCGCTGCCTTTTGCCCCGCAGAGGCGGGAATCGGCTGTTCGTTGGACGACCAGCTGTACGCGATGGTGAGCAACGTCACGTTGCTGCGGTTGATATCGGCCAGCGGCGAGTACTTGAGCCCACCCGCATCGTTTCCGTAGCTGGGCCAGTCCACGGATGCCCGCGCGGCGGTCGACGGCGATTGTGCTGCGCCGACCGCCAGCGGAAGCGCGCCGAACATGACAATTGCGGCCATCACGACGCGCGTCCAACGGTGCAGGCATCGCATAGGATCTACAGTTGAAGGGCTTCGCGAACGCCGCATCACGGCGGCACAGGAATTGAAGACTCCCGGCATCGATACGTCGTTCGCCAGGTTCGACACGCTCTCGACGGCCGGACGCGCCAAGGAACGGGATGCAAGACTCACGACCGATGACGCAGGGAATGCTGGAGCTGTTGGCGGAGCGATTCAAGGTGCTCGGCGAGCCGGCCCGGCTGCAACTCATCTTCACGCTGCGGGATGGTGTCCGCACCGTCACAGAGTTGGTTCGCGATACGGGACTCGGTCAGGCCAACACATCGCGACATCTGCAGATCCTGCACGCGCAGGGCTTCGTCACTCGTCGCAAACTTGGTCTGCGTGTCGAGTACTCGCTCACCGATCGAACCATTCTCGGGATGTGCGAGACGATGTTCGACCGCATGCAGAGCGACATCGTTTCGCGGCAGCAACAGCTCGGTCGCTGAGTCGAGTCACGTCGAGCGCCGGTAACGTTCCCGGATCACGGTCAGCACAAATCGTCGTTGGACATCGTCAGCGCGCGGGGCGCGGGCGGCGCATCGTCGCGGCCTTCTCCACGAGTCGGCGCAATTCGACGATCGGCTCGGGGCTGTCGTCCACCTGCAGACGCAGTACGACATCGTTGTGCAGCCAGACGCCGCCGTCCTTTTTGACGATGAGCATCGCGGCGGACTGCATGCCGCGCTTGTCACCACCGGCGCGTTGCCCGGCTTCGAGTGCCGCCATCAATCGCAGGGAGAGATGTCCTTCGGTGGATTCGAACGCGCCGACCATGGCGTTCACCACCTCTGCACTCGCCAGAATGTTTCCCTGCGCCGTACAGAACCGCCCTTGCTTGTCGCCCGCCCACTCGGTCGCCCTGGGGCCGGTGTACGCCGCCACGTTCCCCTTCGCGTCGATGACCGCAAACTGTCGTCCGAACTTGGTCCAGTCGGTCGGACGCGGATCCGGATCGCTCTCCCACACGCGCTTGACGACATCGGCCGGTGCAACGCCCTGACGCAGCAGCGCGATCGCCTGCGGACCGTAGCTCACATCGACGATGGCCTGCGTTGCCGCCACGCCGACGCCGGCCTCCGCCCAGAGCACCCCGTTGCCAACAGAAAAGACGCGCGACTGCACGGCGCCGCCAACCTCGCCGGTCGCGGGATCGTAGCCGAGAATCGAAAAGGTCGCCACTGGAGGCCACGGCGCCGGTGGCATCGTGCTGAAGGTGCCCGTCTGCTGGGCTATCAGCGGCGAGGTGAGCGTCGCGGCGAGCAGCAACGAGACGGTGCAGAGAAGCGATCGAACGCGCAGCATCAGGACTCCGAATTGAGAAGAAACGACGCGCGCACCATTACGCGCGCGTACTGCGGTCGGACAACAGCGGTCGCACGCGTACGCGGGTTCCCCAGGGATCGTCCACCAACAACGTATCGGCGTCGCGCAGCACCGTGATCTGCTGTCGCCCGAGATGCGACTCCAGTGCGTATACGTCATCGTGTGTCGGCACGACCAACTGCCACTCCAGCAACCGCGCCTCGGCCGGACCCGCCGGCATCGCGCCGCGCGCCCAGATGTTCGTGCCCAGATGATGGTGGTATCCGCCGGCCGACATGAACAGCGCACCCTGATAGCCCCACACCGTCTTGTCGAAGCCGAGTCCGTCGTGATAGAACGCGGCCGCCTGCTCGAGCGCGCCAACATGCAGGTGCACATGACCGACCGTCGTACCAGCAGGTGCGCCGCTCCACGGCACGCCATCGGCCGCGTTGATCAGATCACGCGCATCAAGTGGCAACGTGCCCATCTCCAACTGCGCATCCTGCGCCCGCCAGAGCGCCCGCGGACGATCGGCGTATACCTCGATCCCAAGGCCATCCGGATCGGTCAGATAGATCGCTTCACTCACGATATGGTCCGACATGCCGACGCGTTCGTCGATGCTGGCCAGATGCGCGAGAAAGCGGCCGAGCGATGGTCGGTCCGGCAGAAGGATGGCGACATGAAACAGTCCAAGGCGACCACGCGCCGCCACGGGCGCTGCCCCCGGCAGTTCGTGCAGCTCGATCACGACGCGATCGTCGTCGTGCGGCGCGAGCAGTGCCAGGGAGCTCGTGGACGCCAGCACGCGAAGCCCGATCACGTCACGGTAGTACGCGATGGAGCGTGCGAGGTCGGCGATCTGCAGGTGCACTGCGCCGAGTGTCGTGGCGTCGGGCAGCCGGTAACTGCTGGGAGCGATGCCGAACGTCCGTGGAGAGGTCATCGACGAAAGATGCCACAAATATCCTGGTCGGGTGATACGACGCGACTCCAACGTTCTTTGGTCGCGCACACCCGGTGGCGATGTAGCGGACTATCTTTCGCCATGGCCTCTTTCCAACGGATTCGCAGGACTGTTCGCCACGTCGTCGCGTTGCTCGCAGGCACGGCCTCGCTCGCTACGACGTCCGTCACGGCAACGGCGCAGGGCGCCGCGTCGTGGGCCCGCGCGGGCACGCAAGGCGATCATGTCGTCCGCAACTTCAAGTTCCGATCGGGTGAGGTGCTCCCCGAACTGAAGCTGCACTACACGACGCTCGGCACGCCGCGCAAGGATGCACGCGGCATCGTCCGCAACGCCGTCATGGTGTTGCACGGCACCGGCGGTTCGGGGCGCAGCTTTCTCGGCAACGCCTACGCCGGTGGATTGTTTGCGCCGGGACAGCTGCTCGACAGCAGCAAGTATTACATCGTGCTGCCGGATGGCATCGGGCATGGCGGCTCCAGCAAGCCGAGCGATGGGCTACGGGCACAGTTTCCGAAGTACACGTACGACGACATGGTCGAGGCGCAGTATCGCCTGCTTACCGAGAAGCTGGGCGTGAATCATCTCCGTCTCATCATGGGCACGTCGATGGGCTGCATGCAGGGGTGGGTGTGGGGATACACCTATCCGGACTTCATGGATGGACTCGCACCGTTTGCGTGTGTACCGTCGCAGATCGCCGGTCGCAATCGCATGATCCGCACGATGGCCATGGACGCGATTCGCACCGACCCGGCGTGGAACGGCGGCAACTACACCACGCAACCGCCGGGACTGCGCGCGGCGTCGATGTTGCTCTTCATCATGTCGAGCGCGCCGTTGGTGCAGCAGGCGCAGGCACCGACGCGCGACGTGGCGGACAGCGTGATTCGAGCGTATCTCGACGCTCGCGTGCGGAGCAGCGATGCCAACGATTTCCTCTATCAGTTCGACGCATCGCGCGACTACGATCCGTCGCCGCAGCTGGCGAAGATCACCGCCCCGTCGTTGTTCATCAACTCCGCCGACGACCAGGTGAATCCGCCCGAGCTCGGAATGGCCGAGGCGTTCGCAGCGAAGATCGCAGGCACGAAATTCATCATGCTGCCGATAACGCCACAGACGCGTGGCCACGGTACGCATTCGCTTCCCACCGTCTGGGGCGGACATCTTCGCGACTTTCTTGCCACGCTGAGCGAGCGGTGAGCCCCGCCAGGGGCGGCGCCTCGACAGCGCGGCTCGCGGAGCCGGGTGATTTCGCACGGCCGCGAGTCTTCCGATTGCTCTGGCGCGCGATGCGTTTGCGTTGCCCGCACTGCGGTGGTCGCGGAATCTTTGCCAGTCTGTTCGAACTCAAGGAGCGTTGCCCGACCTGCGGCATGCAACTCGAACGCGGTGAGAAGGACTACTTCGTTGGCGCCTATCTGTTCAACCTCATCATGGTTGAACTCATCCTCTTCTTCAGCGTCTGCGGATTCGTGTATCTCACATGGCCCGATCCGCCCTGGGACATGATCACGTACGTGACAGCGTTCCTGATGCTTTCCGGATGCGTGGTGTGCTATCCGTTCGCCAAGACAACGTGGCTGGCCGTGGATCTGGCCATTAGGCCGTTGGCCGACGAAGAACTGCATCGGCCGTCGACGACGTCCGAGTCGGGTGCCAACGAGGCCTCGCCGCGCTGACGATCGATGTGGCGCGCGCTCTGTTGGCTCGAGGTAACGCAGCAGGCGCGTGAGCCGCTGACGACGCTCTACGCGTTCGTCTTCTTTCTGCTGGCGTTCGGGTACACCGCCTCGGGTGCGATGGAGCTGGTCGGTGATCGTGGTGCTGTGCCGAAAGTGGCGCCGTGGGCACTCGCCCTGGCATTTGGTGGACTGACGGCATTCGGACAGGTCATCACCACCATGGTGGTCGCGACCGCGATGCTCCGCGATTCCGCGACTCGCACACTTTCGCTTCTGGTCGCCACGTGTGTGTCGCCGCGAACATGGTTCAGCGCGCGACTGTGCGCGGCGCTCGTGGTATTGACCTGTGTCTATCTGGCCATCCCGCTCGGCGCGTGGCTCGGCGCCGTGGTTGCACATGCACGCATGCCTGATGCGATGTCATTGGCGGCGAGCGGTACCGCGCAACAAGCCGCGCCGACGCTGGTGTCGTTTGTGCTCCCATTCGTCGTCGTCACCGTGCCGACCTGCGTGATTGTCGCCGTGCTCCTGGGCAGCGTCGCGGCATTCTCGCAGCGCGTGATGTGGGTTCTTGCTGCGGCGTTGGCGTTGGTCGGTCTCTGGCAACTTTCACTTGCGCTCGAGGCGCGAGAAGCGACACGAACGATTGGCGCCTTGCTCGATCCATTCGCCAATGCGCCGGTGCTGGCCGCGACGCATGCATGGACGGTCGCCGAGCGCGCCACGCGCCCGCTGCCGGCCAATGGCCTCGTGCTTTGGAATCGTCTCTGGTGGACCGTACTGTGCGCGGGCGTCGCCGCAGTTGCCGTGTGGCGCGTCCGGTGGCCAGGGTTCGCCGCGCCGGCGCGCGTTGCGCACCAGTCGGCACCGACCGCAGCCCGCGTTGACGCGCGATTCGATCGACGTTCGCAAGGTTCACAACGTTCGCAAGGTTCGCGGCTGCAAGCGTCCGGGCACACGAGTGCGTTCGTCGCGCTGACACGATTCACCGCGACGTGGATGCTGCACGATGGAGGCTGGCGGGTCGTGATGGGTCTGGCGGTGCTGAACGCGACCATCAACGCCTGGGCACGCACGTCGGTGCAGGCATCATCAATCGAAGTGCTGGCACTCGTCGCCGAGCATTCACGACTGTTCCTGATTCTGCTCGCAACGGTCTACGCAGGCGAAGTGCTCTGGCGCGAGCGCGAGACACGCGTCGATGCACTCTGCGACAGCACGTCGGTGCACACGAGCGTTCTTGCCGGCGGGCGACTTGCCGGACTGTTTCTCGCACAACTGCCAGTCGTGCTGCTGCTGGGTCTGTGTGCGTTGATGCTCATCGTCGCCAAACCGGCCGATGGTGCCAATAAATCTGCCGCAATGCCATTCCTCGCGTGGCTGCTTTTCGTAGTCTGGCTGCCGTTCGCACAGCTCACCGCGCTTTCCGTCGCGGTGCATGCGATCGTGCGGCACAAGGTGATGGCGCACCTGCTGCTCATCACGGGGTGGGTCGTCGCGGTGACGCTCAACCGCCAGGGAGCGAACGCCTGGTGGTATCGCTTCGCCGAATCCGCGCCGCTGATGCAGCTCAGCGCCGACGGCGTGGACCAGGTGGCGTGGCGCGCGCTGGCCGCGCGGGCGGCCTGGTGGAGCATGGTTTCGGTACCGCTGCTCTGGCTCACCATCAGGCGTTGGCCTCGTGGACACACGAAGCGCAACGCACGATGATGAGCCGTGCGGTCGTGCTTACTTCTCGGAAACGATCAGGTAGCGCGACGTGGCCCAGAACTTCGCAGGGTCGGTGATACGAATGGCATCGCCACGGAAGCTGCCATCCTTTTCCTTCTTGGCCACTTCGATCATCGCGACGTCGTGACGCGACACGATCCGATACGGACGATCGGCACGCGGCAACGGAATCGTCAGCACTTCGCGACGATCGGCGCGCGTGAACTTTGCTTCGTCGAGCGTGCGCGATGGCACCAGTGTTTTGCCAAGCTTCACGATCAACAGGCCGCGTGACCCGCCCTCTTCGGTGACGAGGCCATCGGCGAGCAACTGACGGCGCGCTCCAACGACGTAGTACACCTTATTCTCGCGCACATCCATCGCCTTCACCGTATCGGTGAGGACGGCCTTCTCGGTGGCCAGCTGCTGGTTCTGCGCACGGAGCTGTTTCACTTCATCCTGGAACGCGCTGATCTCCCGGTCGCGAAGCCCCAGTCGCGTGCTCAGGTCGGCCAGCAAGGTCGCCGTCGCCGACGAGTCGGCACGCATGCTCTTGAGCGTGTCGAGCATCGCCTTCACCTGATTCTGACGAGCGGCGAGACGCTGCCGCAGCTGCTGCAAGCGATCCAGAATGTCCTTGCGCGCATCAGCGGCCTCCGCCTTGCCCGACTCGTCGGACTTGCTCACCGACACCTTGGACGACAGCGTGCGAACCTGACGCAGTTCCGCGTCCACCTGATCGGCGAACCGCGTCGCTTCGATCACCTGCGCCATCGCGCGGTCCTTTTCAGCAGACGCGCCGGCAACCAGCCCCTGCAGTGAGTCGCGTTGCGCGTTTGCGGCGGTGAGCTCGGCGGCGAGCGAGTCGGCGCGCGCGACTGCCTTGGTATCTTTGCATGCACTCACCGACGCGCCAAGGAGGATCGAGGCGGCGACAATGAAATGGTTGCGAAAACGGATGCGATGCATGGAATTGGGGAAGAAGTGGAAACAACCCGGAGAACGTACCGGTCCCGAGGGTCCCATGAAAGTGCTGCACATCACTGTCCGCGATTCAGTCCGGGCCTGCCCCACCCGACGTCCGCAGCGTCAGCGAGCGCTCGCGATCCTCGTGGGCAGCGCCCTGCTGGGGTGCCATCCGGCGCGAAAGCCGCTCGGTCCCGCCCTCGCCACTCCCCCGGTCGAATCGATCGCCCTTCGGCTGCCGATGCCCGATCGCGAGGCTTGGCAATTGGTTCGTACCATCCTTTTCCGGAATGGTTACCAGGTCCACTCCGAGAATGCGCGCGCCGGGTGGATACGCACCAACCTGGGAGGATTGTGGGAGGACCAGTACCGTTATCGGCAGTGGCACATCGTGGTCACGTCGGCGCATGATCCGGCGCGGAGCGGAACGCTTGTCACCTTGCGGGCCCTGGAGGTCGCGACGCAGTACGCAGCGGGTGTCCGTCGGACGCACAGCGCGCTCGACGCAACGAATGGTTTTACCCGGGTGCTCATCGTGACTGATGTCACACCGGGGGAAGCGAGGCAGGCCTGGGTGCAGATGGAAAGACTGGCCTTCGCCATCACAGATCGGGGCGGGGAAATGCTGACGGAGCTCGTCGGCCGTCAGTGAGCATCGCCCAACGCGACAGGGCCATTGCGCGGCACGGTCAGTTCCATCCGCGAAGCCGGTACAGCGCTGTCGCGGTCGCCTCGTACACGACGTCGCGAAAAACGGCGCGACGGGCGTCGGCCGAGTGCACGCTGTTCGGGCTCTGCGATCGCGCGGCAGCGGCACGACACACGACCCGAAGCCCCGCGCGCTCGAAGGTCCGGCAGGCCCGTCTGGTATGGGACGGTGAAGTCACCAGCAACACACGCGACCACCGCCGTGTGCGGGCCAGCGCGCTGAACGCCATCGCCTCGTCTCGGGTGCTGCGCGCGTTGTGCACGAACAGGACGGACATGTCGGATGCCAGCGTGGACATCAGCGCCCGCTGATCGGCTTCCGAGTTGACGTTGCGCGCGCCCCGAACATCGGAAATGGTGGACAGCGCGAGCGTGCGAAGGCCGCGGGCGCGTGCCTCGGCGATCCCGGAAAGCAGGCGGTCGAGTGCCGGCCCGGTGATGCGTCCTTCGTCGGTGAGATCGCCGGAGAGGACGACTACCGCGTCGAGTGCGTAGTCGGCAGCGCTGAGCGTGCGCGAACCGACATCGTCGCGCACGAACGGCGCAATCATCGGACCGACGATCGGTGTGTACGACACGACGGTCGCGAGTGTCGTCAGTGAACCGACGGCGAGCCAGAGGAGACTGCCCGCACGCGTCGGGGCGAGCAGCGCGCCGGCCAGCAGCGCAAGAAGTCGCGTGCTCCACAGCGGCGCACCAAGCGCCGTCCAGATGCCAAGTGATTCGGCGAGTTCGAACGACGCCATGGCGATTGCCGCGCCGCACAGCGACAACAGCCACACGGGAACGTGAGCGCCGGCGCGCGCACCACGTTCCCGCCACAACAGATCAGACACGCACCATCACGGCTGGTCCTGCGTGACCCGGCCCCCGGCAGGCGGCGACTGATACTTGTCGAACCAGCTGCGCAGGTAGAGTTGCGTACGCAGGAAGTTGGACGGCGTCGAACTCGTGCCGTGCCATTCATTGTTGAAGCGCACCATCGCTGTGGGCACTTTGCGGATCTTGAGCGCCTCGTAGAACTCTTCCGTCTGGCTGATGGGTGTGCGCAGATCGTTCACGCCCGTCATGAGCAACGTCGGCGTCTTCACGTTGCCCACGTACATGAGCGGCGAGCGACGCAGATGTTCGCTCGGATCTTCCCACGGGAACTTCGCGAAGTTGTAGTACCAGCTCGCGCCATCCGTCGTGCCCACAAAGCTGATCCAGTCGATCACCGGGCAGAGCGCTGCGGCGGCGGCAAAGCGATTGGTATGTCCCACCGTCCACGCGGTGAGCACGCCACCGCCGGAGCAACCGAACACGTACAGCCGCTGGTTGTCGACGAAGCCGCGATTGATGACGGTATCCACGCCCGCCATCAGGTCGTCGTAATCCTTGCCCGGGTACGCGTTCTTGATGGCGTTGCCGAACGACGACCCGTAGCCCGTCGAGCCACGCGGATTCGTGTACAGCATCACGAAGCCGTTGGCGGCGTGATCCTGCCGTGCGAAGCTGAATCCGACGTTGTACATCGAGTGGGGGCCGCCGTGAATCTCGAGCATGAGCGGATACTTCTTGCTCGGATCGAAATCGGCCGGCTTCACGATCCACCCCTGGATCTTGTAGCCATCGACAGACGTGTACCACACCTCTTCCGTGGTCGCCAGCTTCTTGCCCGCCAGCACGTCGCCGTTCACGTCGGTGAGCTGCCTGATGACCGGTGAACGCAGATCGAACGTGACGACATCGTTGGGCTTCTGCGGACTCGTCGCGGTGCCGACCGCCATGAAGTTGCGGCCGATATCGCTCACCGAGAGCACATGCGCGCCCTTGGTCACCGCACGGACATCGCCCTTGAGCGACACGAAGTACAGGTTGCGCGAGCCTTCGTTCTCGACATTGAAGTAGAGGCCGGAACCATCGGGCGCCCACATCATTCCCGCCGGCGAGCGATCAAGCTTTTCCGTCAGCGGACGCGCGTTCGTGCCGTCGGCGTCCATGACATACATGATCGCGTCTTTCCATGTCGCATCGGTGCTGTCGTAGCCCGTGTACGCAATCAGCTTGCCGTCGGGCGACGGAACGGGCGCGTTATCAGGGCCCTTGCGATTGGTCAGTTGCGTGATCGCACCACTGACCGCATCCACCCGATAAATCTCCGACTCGCGCCACGCGTACTCGCTGTCCTTCGTGCGCAGCGACGTGAAGACGAAGCCCTTGCCGTCGGGCATCCACGTCGTGCCGTTGGCCGCCCATTCGCCCGTGGTCACCTGATGCGGAGTGCCACCGTCGGCCGGCACGGTGAACAGCTGACGCAAACCGTCTTCGAGGAAGCCCACGCGATCGGAGCGATAGCGCACCTTCGTCACCACGCGTGGCGGTTCGGTCCACTTCGCTCCGCGCGGCGCGTTCGGCATGTTGATGCGCCACATATCGCTGCCACGTACCAGCATGCCAAACGCGAGTGACTTGCCGTCCGGCGACCATTCCACATCACTCGGCGCTTCCGTCAGTCGCGTGATCTGCGTGGTCGCACCTTCGGCATCCATGTAGCGCACCCAGATCTGCGCGCCACCAGGCTCGCCGGGCGCGACGAACGAAATGCGACCGCCGTCGGATGACCACTTGGCGTCGGACCCCTTCACGAGGAAGCGGTTCTTGGTGCCGTCCGCATTCATGATCCACACGGACGACTCGCGCTTGTCGTTCAGTTTGTCGGTCCATGTGCGCGTGTAGATGATCTGTCGGCCGTCAGGCGCCAGCGATGGCGTGCTGACGTCCTCCCAGTCGAAGAAATCGGCGATGGTGAGACGATCGGCGGGCGCGGACGGCTGCTGCGCGCGCGCGATGTTCGGCGAGGCGAGCATCGGCAGTGCGAGCACGGCGACGCCAGCCAGGCGGAATCGGGACATGAATTGCATTTGGGACCTCGGAGGGACAGGGGATCGCGTTGGAATCCCGCGGGGAGCCCCTATGCTGCTGCGAAGTGCAGGGTCACGCAACGGCGTGAGCCGTCGGCGGCCTTCACCGACGGGACCACGCGCAAATCAGCTCAGCGAATCGTGTCGGCGATGGCGAGCAGGCTGTCCCGCAGGTCACCGCTGCCGCCATTGACCAGGCGACGAACGCCCTTCCACTGGCGAATGAGCGGGTTGCGCGACGTGATCGTCGTTTCGATCACCTTGCGCGAGGAGGTGCTGGCGTGAACCATGCGACCCTCGCCCACGTAGATGCCGATGTGCGAGATGCGTTTGCCCTTCCCGAACGTGAGGAGATCGCCGGGCTTGAGTGCCGCGAGGTCCCTCGGGATTTCCGCGCCGATCGTCGCCTGCTGACGAGCTGTACGCGGAAGCACGACGTCGAGTGCGCTCATCACGTACCTGACCAAGCCGCTGCAATCGAGCGCGAGGTTGGGCTTTACTCCGCCGAGCTTGTAGCGCGTTCCGATCTGACCGCGCGCCTTGGAGACGATGGAATCACGCAGGGCCGAAGCTGAGGCACTGAACGCAGCGAATGGCTTTTTCGACTCGAGCGTCGCCGTCTGCGCAGCGGCCCCACGTGAGATCGCGACGAGCGCGACGCACAGGGCGACGGGGAGCAGATGTTGACGGGCGAGAAGGGCCACGGCGCGGGAGTGAAACGGTGGTCGGGGACGGGCGAAGAGCCAAGCTAGCCCGGCAACAGACGATGCGCGAGGGGCAAGGGTCACGCTGCGGGCACAAGGTGGGTCCAACTCGCGACCCAAAACTGGGCAGTTCAACCCGAAACCCGACACCTCCACCCACCACTCGAAGCTCGGTGGTTGGCCCTCCCTCTACCTGATCCCCAGCCCCTTGTGCGTCTGCACCGACAGTCTCCACTGCGGGTTCGCCAGGCAGTACGCCAGGGCCGCTTCCGTATTCTCCCGCTGGTTCGGCCCGTCCATCGGCTGCAGGAGGAAGTGCTTGAACCCGAGCCCCGCAAATTGCTCCGGCATCGCCGTTGGCTGCGGGTACACCAGCTTGAGTTCGTCGCCCCTGGTCAGCACCAGTGGCGCCTGGGCCTTCGGGCTCACGCACACCCAGTCCAAGCCGGCGGGCGCCTGCTGCGTGCCGTTGGTCTCCACCGCAATCTCGAACCCCTGCGCGTGCAGCGCAGCGACTGCCGCCTCGTCCAGCTGCAGCAGGGGCTCGCCTCCGGTGCACACGACAAACCGCTGCACCGACGCCGACGCGTGCGCCGGCCAGCGGCTGGCCACGAACTCAGCCAAGGCCCCGGCCGTCGCGAACTTGCCCCCGTCCGGACCGACGCCCACAAAGTCCGTATCACAGAACGTGCAGACAGCCGTCGCCCGATCCGCCTCCCGCCCCGTCCACAGGTTGCAACCGGAAAAACGACAGAACACTGCCGCCCGACCTGCGTTCACACCCTCGCCCTGCAGCGTGTAGAAGCACTCCTTCACCGTGTAGGCCACCGACTACTCCGTGTGACCTGAGGCGTAGGCGATCGGATCGCGTTCGCCCGCACCCCTGAATCCGTTCAGCCGCAACTGACAGGCGTCACAATGCCCACAGGCGGTGCCGTCCGGTGCCGGATCGTAGCAGCTGGTGGTCAGCGCATAGTCGACACCCAGCGAACGCCCCAGCACAACGATCTCGGCTTTCGTGAGGTGCTGCAGCGGCGCATGAATTTCGAGGCGCTGCGTGCCTTCCACGCCGGCGCGTGTGGCAAGATTGGCCATGCGCGCAAACGCGTCGATGTACTCGGGGCGACAATCGGGGTAACCGGAATAGTCGAGCGCGTTCACCCCGATGACAATCGCCTGCGCACCCAACACCTCCGCCCACGCCAGCGCGAACGACAGAAAAATCGTGTTCCGCGCCGGCACGTACGTCACCGGGATCTCATCGCTCGGCGCGACCACGTCGCGATCCTTCGGAACCTCGACGTCTGAGGTGAGCGCTGAGCCGCCCCACTGCCGCAAATCGATGTCCACCACCACGTGCTGCACGACTCCCTGCGCTTCAGCGACGCGCCGCGCCGCATCGATCTCCACTGCGTGCCGTTGGCCATACCGGAAGGTGATGGCGTATGGCGCAAAGCCGTCGCGTTTGGCGACCGCCAGCGCGGTGGCGGAATCGAGTCCGCCGGACAGCAGGACGACGGCTGGGCGGAAAGCCGGTGAATCGGAAACAGAGACGGGAGACATGCGCGCAACTTAGCAGCCATCGGCGTTGAACCGGAGTCGACGTCATGCGACCTTCCTTCGGCACGTTTCGCGCATAGGCTCGCGTCGCATCAGAATCCGCATCAGCTTCGCGCGCCTGCCCTGACCCGCCCCGGATGAGACGCTCGACCCTTCTGCTGGCCATTGCCGGCGCGTCCCTCCTCGGGTCGGCGCTTGCCACATCGACACGGTCCGCGGCCACGCCAGCCACGACGTCTGTCATCACGGAAGCCGACCTGCGCACACGTCTGTTCATCTTCGCCCATGACAGCATGCAAGGTCGGCGCGCGGGGACGGCAGGCCACGAGCGCGCCACCGCCTATATCGCGCAGGAGCTCACGCGGCTCGGACTCACGCCGGCCGGGGAGCGGGGCACGTACTTTCAGCGCGTGCAGGTGGGCAACGCCGCGCGCAACGACGGTTGGTCGCGAAACGTCGTCGCCATTATTCCCGGCAGCGATCCGGGCATGCGCGCGCAGTACGTCGCGCTCGGCGCGCACAGCGATCATCTCGGTACGCGCCCGGCGCCCAAGTTGGATGCGCGGAGTGAGGGCACGCGCCGGCGCACCATCACTGCACCGCCGGACACCATCTACAACGGCGCCGATGACGACGGCTCGGGCTCGATGGCGCTGTTGGAAGTTGCGGAGTACCTCGCCAGCGCACCGGAGAGCGTGAAACGATCGGTGCTCTTCGTCTGGCACACGGGTGAAGAGCTCGATCTCAACGGGTCGCGCGAGTTCACCGAGCATCCACCGGTGTCGCTCTCGTCGATCGTGGCGCAGGTGAACCTCGATATGATCGGACGCGGCAGTGCGGCGGATTTGCCGAATGGCGGCCCGAACTACCTCAGCGTCATCGGTCCCCGCCGTCGCTCGACGGAGCTGGCACGGTGGGTGCGCGAGGTCGGCGCGGCGCAGGAGATGCCGCTCTCGCTCGACTACACGCTCGACGCCGATGGTCATCCCGAGCAGATCTACTGTCGCTCGGACCACTGGATGTACGCGCGACGCGGCATTCCCATCGTCTTCCTCTTCACCAACCTGCACCGTGACTACCATGCGGTGACGGACGAAGCGCAGTTCATCGACTATCCGCATTTCACCCGCATCACGCAGTTCGTGCTCGATCTTACGCGCAGAATCGCCAACAACGCCACGCCTCCGCGCCGGGATCGTCCGGTGCCCACACTCGGCAGCCCCTGCAAGCAATGACTCTCGACTGGTTCTCCGATCCGAACGCATGGCTGTCGCTGCTGACGCTGACCGTGCTCGAGATCGTGCTCGGCATCGACAACATCATCTTCATCAGCATCCTGAGCAGCAAGCTGCCGGTCGCCGATCAGCCGAAGGCGCGACAGTTCGGGCTGATGGGGGCGTTCGTAACGCGCGTGTTACTGCTGCTGTCGATCACCTGGGTGATGCGGCTCACCGAGCCGCTCTTCACCGTCGTCGGACATGCGGTCTCGGGACGGGATCTGATTCTCATCATCGGAGGCCTGTTCCTCATCGGCAAGGCCACGGTGGAGATTCACCACAAGCTCGAAGGGGAGGAGGACGCCACGTCCACGCGCGCGGTGCGCTCGCTCTGGGGCACGATCACGCAGATCATGTTCATCGATATCATCTTCTCGCTCGACTCGGTCATCACTGCCGTTGGCATGGCGGATCACGTCAGCATCATGATCGCCGCGAATCTGGTGGCCTTGCTTGTCATGTTGATGGCGGCCGGGTCGATCAGCGCGTTCGTGGACAAGCACCCGACGATCAAGATGCTGGCGTTGTCGTTCCTGGTGCTCATCGGGACCAACCTGGTGGCGGAAGGGTTCGGACAGCACATCCCGAAGGGCTACACGTACATGGCGATGGCGTTCTCGGTGATCGTGGAGATGCTCAACATCCGTGCGCGCAAGAAGAAGTCGGACGCGGTGAAGTTGCGCGGCCCGCAGATGCCCGACGAAGTCGCGGAGTAATCCGCGGCGGAGCACACGATGTCGCTCGCCAACTGGCGAGGCGGGTGACACCGATTCTCACACTGGGGTGAACGAGGCGAGAGGTGGAAAAGCTGTTGCAGATGTATTCACACGCCCTCATTCCGCGTGCCCACCGCGCCGCACTCTCACACGCTTACCGGAACGGCAGCAACACACTCGGCGTGGTCGTCGCAAACCAGATCAACCCGTCGTAGTCCGCCGGCAGCATCGCCTGCTCGAAATAGCCGGACGCGCCGGCGCTGCTGTAACCCGCGCCGATCGATCGCATGCGCAGCGGACCCGCGTTGAGTGCGGCTGCACCGCTGCCACCGGAGGCAATGCGGCGTGCGTCGAAGATGAGCCGTGGCTGCGAGGTCGCAGCGAACACCGCCTCCAGCGCGGTCGGATCCACGGCGGTAATCGTGTGGCTGCGCAGTGTGGTGAATGCGCCAGCCGGAGTGACCTCGACCGCGTTGAACTGCCCGGTGCCGAAGGTGAAGCCCACGTTGCGATAGTCGGCACCGAGCCGCTGCCCCGCGAACTGCCCCATCGTGCCGGGCCTGCGGCTGACGTGGTAGTTGTGTGCCCAGGCAAACACTCGTGCCGCCGGATTCTGCTGCGTGACCCAGATGAGATTGTCGGCCATGGCAGCATCGCGCAGCACACCGCTCTCGCTTGATGTCGCTGAGCGCGCAGATCGCTCCCATTGCCGCACGAGGGTGACGTACTGCTGCAGCCAATCCAGCTCCTCGGCGGGCATGCGTGCGCTCCACTGCGGGCGAGCCGCGGCAACGGCGTTCCCCATCGCGGCCAGCGAGTCGCCGCACGCGAGGCGCTGCGCCTCGGTGGTGCCCGCGCGATAGAGTGCGTACGTGTACTGTCCGGTCCGTGCATCCCGGCCGGTCACGATGCACCCCATGGCGTTACGCGCGCGTGTCGCGAGCGGCACGTCCAAACGACTGAGCAGCGACAGGACACTGTCGACCGCCTGATGCGGCGCCTGCATGTCGAAGCCCGCAAAACGCAGCCGCGGTGCTCCGACGCGCACGTTGTACGCGCGCATCCAGCGTACGAGGTCCAGGACTTCCTGCGTGTTCCAGGTCCAGAAGTAGAGATTGGAGAGCAGCTTCTCCGGATCACCTTCGCCGAGCGTGACGAAGCGGTCCATCGCGCGCGACTCCGGCATGGTCGCTTCGATGGTGAAGTGCGTGAAGCCGTGCCGTTCGACGAGATACTCGAAGGCGCGATGCTTCATGCGGAAGAACTCGCGCGTGCCATGCGTGGCTTCACCGAAGGCCGCCACCCGCGCCGTGCCGATAATGCTGCCAAGCTCCGTGAGGTCGTCCAGGTTGGTGCCTGGCGCATCGGACGTAAACGGCTTGGCCACCGACGACAACCAGCTGGCGGTCGACGCGGCGAGTGCGGGGATCCCCTCGAAGTCGAGATTGACCGGTGTGCTGGCCTGACGCAGCGCGTTGTTGGTTGCGGAGGCGCTGTCGCCGAACTGCGTCCCGGGCGCGGCGGTCCCGGTGGTCGGGATGTTGGTGTCTACCGTCCCGAAGCTGATGTCGTCCACGCGCAGCGTACCGGGTCCGGACAGGAGCGCGCCCAGTGTGATGGCAATGGCGCTCTCCGGTACGTCGAGCACGACTGAGTACGCCGCCCAATCGCGCGAACCAAGGATGCCACGGCCGAAGCTGATCATGTTGTCGAAGCCCAGCGTTCGCGTTGGCCCGTCCACGCGCATCCACAGGCCGGCGCCCGCCTCGCTCACACTGTCGACCTTCACCATGCCGGTCAGGCGCACGCGCCTGCCGCGGTACGGGATCGCCGACACCGACTGTCCGATAGTGGCGAATGCTGCGCCGCCGATGGGGCTGGTCCGCGAGCGCAGGTAGGCGGCGGCCAACCCGCTGCGACGGATGCCCCGGTCGATGCCGACCTCAAACAGATCTGCTCGCGACGATCCGCCAAACCACGGAGCGGGCGGACCGGGTCGAAAGTCCGCGAGGGGTCCGAGGGGCGCGGTGGGCGGCAGCGGCGGTGCCGTACTCTCGCCGGAGGAGCAAGCTGCGGCGAGGAGTGTCATGATGAGCACAGCGGCAACAGCGCGAGGCGTTCTACAGGATGACGACATGGGCACATTCTCACAGGACACAAGGGGAACGGCATCGGCTACTGACTGGCTGATAACAGTCGAGTCCGAAAAGGTTCCGGGTCGCCATTGTTTCTGCCCGGTGAGGTCCCCCGAGATTTCGCGCGGTGTGGCATGCCGTGCCAATCGCGATGCTGCCCGCCATGCGCATCTGGTGTTCCACCGGGCTGTGATGTACGACATGCTCGCGCGGCAGCCGATCTCGATGCACCCGCACCCGATGCACGGCGAAACCGCGAAGGAAGCGGCACTGAGTGCCTTGGCGCGCGATTCACATGCACCTGATTGACACGTACCTTTCCCGCACTTCGCATGCCCCACGCCTGACACTCCGGAGGATGTAATGTGGTCTCCCCCGCTCTTCGTCTCCGCCGCCGTGCTGAGCGCCGGCCTTCTCGCGACACCGACTCAGTCGGGCAAGTGGTTCGCGACCGTCAACCAACTGCGCAACGGCGGCTCCGCCGACCTGACGATCGAACCCCGGAACGACAAGCAGTCGCGCGCGAAGCTCGCCTTTCGCAACGGCAGTCGCGACATGCGTATCGCCTGGGATATCGTCGCCGGCAATTGCAACGACCAAGGGGCGCCGATTGCGCCGCAGGCGGCCTTTACGCAGGCGCAAACCCAGATGGATGGGGGTGGCTCGGTCACGGCCGTGATCCCCAAGCTCGAAAGCGGCAAGCGATACTATGTGCGCGTGTTCGATCCGCAGGTGGCGCCGAACGATCAGAACGTGTGGGGCTGCGCCAATATCAGCGAGAAGCCGTAAGCAACGCCCTGGAGGCAGGGCCGCTGGTAAACGACCGAGGGGGCCGTGCATCGTGCGCACGGCCCCCTCGTTGCTTAGAACCGGAACGGTCTTTACGGAGCCGTGCCCGGTGAACCGACGCCGCCAAATGTGTAGAAAGGCAAGCCGAGCGAGATCAGCTCACGACCGGACACGGGGTTATGGAACGGCGTGCCCGAAACCAGCTTGCCCCAGCCACGCGCATCGAACCACGGGATATCGCCTTCGGTGGGATACAGTTCGATGCGCTTTTCGTACTGGATGGCGTCGAACAGATCGCCGCAGGCGCCGTTGTCCTTGCGCGGCACACAGTCGCGTCCGGCAGGTGGTCCGTTCGCGTCCACCGGACGCAGTCCCGCCGCCACCCGCGTTGGGTTGATCAACGCCGCGGCGTCGGTGAAACGCCCAACCCGGAACAGCGCCTCGGCGCGGATGAACTTCATCTCGTCCAGCGAGATGACCTGAATGAAGGCGCGATTGCCGGAGTCGGCCGCCGGATTCAGGTAGCGGGTGGAGCGGTACCACGACGTGAGATAGGCACCGTTCGACGCGCTGGCCATGGTCGTTGTCAGTCGCGTAAAGCGCGTACCGGCAACGTTATTGGTCGCCCCATGAATCCGACGGTCCGGCGTCGTGATGATGAACGCGGTCCGATTGGCAATCGGCGCGGCGACCCACGCCTGGTAGTTGCCGGAGGTATCCGCGGGGCCAAGGAGCCGGTTGTGGATCCGGACCGTACTCTGCGCGAATGAGTTGTTGATGTACGTCGATCCAGTGCCGGCCACTGCCGGATCAGCCTGGAAACCGAAATCCCGCGTGATCCCGGAGTCCAGGCGCGCGAGCACCGCGCCCCAGTTCACGGCGGACCGTGCGGCGGGCGTGCGCGGCGAGTACACATCGGCCCGCACCAGGAACGAGTACATCACCCGCACCAACTCGTCGCGCGTGATCGGCCGGGCGTTGATGAACAGCGCCGGCCAGGTGAAGTTCGGTGCGGCCTTCGCTTCCGCGATCGCCACGTTCAACTGCGCCTTCGCGTTGGCCAGGACATCCTGCCACGGTACCAGCGTGACGTTCGTCTGGTTCAACCCGGGCGAGATCGTATCCGTGATGTACGCCTGGTCGCTGGTGAGGGCGACCTTGAGCTGCGAAATGGCAATGATGAACTTCGCGAACAGTCGGCGACTGGGCGTGTCGGCTCCATTCGGCGTGGCGGCATTGATGATGCCGAACTTGAGCTCGTTATCCCGGATTCCGATAAAGGCTTCACGGGCACCCGCCGACGCCTCGTAGGGGGTCCAGTACGAGTTGCGAGTGGCGCAGTTCACGTTGTCGCGGTTGTTGATGGGCAGCCGCGGCTCGGTGGCGAAGTCGAGGTACGTGACGCTGGTGGTCGTGATGTCGTGACCCCAGAGGCTGTAGATCAACGTGGGGCAGGTACCGCGATTGACCTGGGTATAGGCCTTCCAGGAACCAATCAGCGCGGCTTCGGTATTGGCCGCGTTGTTGAAGACGGTGGCGATACTGAGGTTGTTGGGATCGGTGACGGCGAGATCCACGCAGCCCGCGACGGAGGCAGCAGCAATGGTACCAATCAAAACAGCGGCGCGGCGGCGGACGGCGACCGGGCGGGACACAGGACTATGCATGGATGCGGCCTCGGTCAGAAGGTGAGCGTGACGACGCCGGTCAGCGTGCGGGTCATCGGATAGGTGGCATCGTCGAAGCGCACGGTGGGCGAGCCCGCCATGACATTGAGCCCTGTGTAGTTCGTGAAGGTGCGCATGTTGCGCCCGATCAGATCGACCTGCGCGCGGGACACGCCCACCTTCGACAGGAAAGGCCACCGCTTCGCATCCGCGGTGTAGCCCAGCATGAGCTCCGAGATGGTCAGATGCGTGGCGCTCTCGACGAACTGCGCGAGGAACAGGTTGTTGTTGTTCGACACGCGATTGTAATACGCCACTGGCTTCTTGAGCTCATCGGGGCGACCGAACTGGTCGACCACCGGATGGTCACCCGAGGCGTAGTAGGTCTGGTTGCTGTTGGCGTACACATCGCCGCCGAACTGCCCCGTGGTTTGTACGAAGAGGCGGAAGTTGCGGAATCGGAAATTGTTCTGGAAGCCAAAGCGCATGAGGGGCTGACTGTCCCCGATGCGGTCGTACCAGAGTTGGCCGGTCGAATCGCGTCGCTGGATCGGCAGCCCCCAACCATAGGACGTACCATCGATGTTCACGGAGGTGCCCCAAAGGTTCTTGGCAACACCGTCGCGCCACGTGTTGCCAACACCCACCGGCACCACCCAGCCGTCGTCGTTCACGTCGAACTGCGTCTGCGAGTTCGCGTGCCTGGCCTCCAAGTGCGATTTGTCCCTGATGTTCTGGTTGCCCCACATCTCGCTGAGCGGGATGCCGTCGCACTTGTACTGAAGGCCGTCATCGAAGCAGGTACGCCCGAAGCTGCGCGTGAACTGCGACTGGTTGTCGGCCGTCACGAGAATGTCCCAGCGCAGCCCCTTTTGGTTGGTCAGCACCGCGCCCTGGAGGGTCATTTCGAGCACGTTGCCGCCGATATAGGCGGGATTGGTACGTACCAACTGGTACCCGGATACGGCCGGCGCCGGCACGTTCACGAAGACATCCTTGCTGTCGTTCCGCACGTAGGTGACCGTCGCCGACAGGCGTGACTTGTACGCCAGGTCGATGCCGATTTCCTGTTCCTTCGTAAACGTCGGCGTGATGTTCACGTTGCCGAGGTTGCTGCGGCGAATAGCGCCGGTCCCATCGTTGGTCATCGCCTCGTACTGATCGCTGAAATTCGGGCTCACGCCAGTCACGCCATAGCTGTAGCGCAACTTGAACTGATTGAATGCAGGCATGGGGAACCAGCTTTCCTCACTCAGAATCCAGGCGGCCGAGGCGCGGCCGAAGGTATTCCAGCGGTTGGCAGCGCCGAACAGCGAGTTCCCTTCACGACGCCAGAGGAAGTCGCCGATGTAACGCTCCTTGAAGCTGAGCCCAAGGTTGGTGATAGCGCCCAGCACCCGAAAGTCGTTGATAAGGTTGGCGGTGGTACGGGTACGCGCCTGCGACATGGCCTTGAGCCCTTCGGTGCCGAAGTCGGTACCGGTGGTCGTGAGGCTTGGCGCGTACTCGCGCCGCGTCTCGCCGCGCTGCGACAGGCGCGCGGTGAGGTCGCCGATGGCCTTGGTGGCCGAGACGGTGCCGGTGATGATGTAGCCGTCGGTGACCTCGCTGATCTCCCGCAGGCTGCCGGTGCTCTGGCTGAGCGTGCCCAGATTCGACGCGGCCGTCGACACGACCGGGGTGCCGCGCGCCGTGTACGTCGTCCGAGCATAATCGCCGCGATCGTAGTTGGCATCACCCGCGAGCGAGAGCCAGCTGAAAGGGCGATAGCTGGCGTTCGCGTTGAGCAACGTGCGCGCGCGACGGATGACATCGTCGGCGATGAACTGCTGGTACAGCGGATTCGCGTACAGCGATACCGAATCCGGAACAATCTTGTACGGAAAGCCGACCTGAGGAAACGGTTCGGGTTCCTTCAGGTTCACGTCGGTATCGATGCGATAGAAGTTGTTGAAGCTCGGGCTCGATGCGTCGTCCTGGCCACGCGTGTGGTTTGCCGACACGCCCACGTTGAGCTTTTCATTCAACCGCGAGTCGAGGTTGACGCGGAGCGTTTGCCGGCGATACCCCTCGTTGTTCTCCATCACGCCGCCGAACACGTTGCGGGTGTACGCCAGGTTGTAGTTGGTCGCAGCCGCGTTGCCCTGCACCTGTAAGCTCTGAATGGTGGTGCTGCCCGGACTGAAGAACAGACTGGGGTGATCGTACGTCTGCGACGTAAACGGGGCGTCCATGATGCCCAGCGGCTTGAGCGCACGCTGGGCCCGCGGCACGATCTGATCCTGCGCGTTCAGCCAGTTGCCGTTGGCGTCCTGGCGGAAGGCATGGTGCTGGTTTTTGGGAAGGTTCGTTTGGAACTGATCAGTGCCGGTTTCCGAGCGCGCCTGAAACTGCGTCGTGCCGAGGGCAAGGCCCTTACCGCGCCTGGTGGTGATGGCAATGACGCCAGCCGCCGCGCGCGATCCGTACAGCGACGCCGCCGCCGCTCCCTTGATCACCTCGATCGACTCGATGTCCATCGACTCGATATCCTGTGTGGTGGTCGCTTGCGCCTGATTGAGGAACACGCCGTCGACCACGAATAGCGGTGACGGTGGGACACCATCCTGGGTGATGCCGGAAATCGGCGTGCGCAGCACGATATTGACGCCGCTGCCCGGCTTGCCGCTCGGGCGGGTGATCGCGACACCCGCCACCTTGCCGGCGATCAGGCCCGCGGCCGAACCGGTGGGCATCACCGGGATATTCTCGGAGGTGATCTTGTCGACCGTGATGGTGGACTTGGCCACCGACTGGGCATCCATGCTGCCGGACACCGTCACTTCGTCGAGGCGCGTGGAGGTCACGCTGAGCATGACGTTCACCGTGATCAGGCTGTCGGCGATCAGCCGGACGCTGTTGATCCGTTGCGGGCCATAGCCGAGCCGCCGCGCATCGATATTGTAGATACCCGCCGGGGCGCTGGGAATGATGAAGCGACCGTCAGGCCCGGTGGTCGCCGTGATGGGGGTGCCGACCAGGAAAATGTTGACGCCGGCCAGCGGTTGCTTCGTGGCGACATCGGTGACCAGCCCGACGACGCGCGCGCGCCGGGTCGGTTGCGCGGCCTCGGCGGCCGCTTGGGCAGAGAGCGCCGCGAGCGGCGTCGCGCACCAGGTAAGCATTGCTGCGAAGGTCGCGACGCGCGACCGACAAGTCATGCACCACGCGAGGCGGGTGAATGGTTTGGACATTTTCGACAGGGGCGGGGGGATCCGTGGAGCGACGGGTATTGGCGGGTGCCGCCGATCATACGGCGCGATGCGCCGCGACGCCAGAACCTCACCTGCGGATGTCGACCGAAAAACCGACGATCAGCGTCGAAACGAATTGATTACGATGGCGCCGCACCGATCGCCACGTTGCGGCAATCCCGGGATGACCACGTTCATCGGATACACCTCGACGCTCCGGAACATGGAGGGGTCGAGGCGTCCCACCTGATCGCCTTCGATCGGGGAGGTATCGAGAAAGAACTGCATCGGGCAGGGATTGGAGAACCCATCGTTCCCCACGCCCTGGGTGCCGCTCGCGCCACCGCGGTTCCGGGAAATCGTGGCCACGACCTCCCCATCGGTACCATTGCCGCGGAGCCGCTGAATGGTCATGCCGGGCACGCCCTGCACCAGCTCGGCGATGGAATACGGGCGCGTTTCCAGGATGTAATCGCGGGTATACAGTCGGCCCGCACCCACGCGCATCTGGATGAGACGCTCACCCTGGGCCACTGCGCTGGCTGTGGCGGCGTTCGCGCGGGCGGTGACCTCCACGGTCGACAGCGTACGCGGATAGCGGCGCAGCAGCAGCGTGAGGGTGTCGTTCGTCGCGCGCCCCATGATCACTTCACGCGCGTACGGCACGTACCCGATCTCACGCGCCAGCACGACGTGCGGGCCGGTCGGCGGATTGGTAAAGCGCCAGACGCCTCGCGCATCGCTGCGGGTCGATCGCGGCGTGCCGGCGATCAGCACTTCCGCGTCGCCTATCGGCTTGCCGACCGCGTCCACGACCCACCCCACGATCTCGGAAGCCGCGCGAGTCGGCGGGGTCGCACTCTGAGCCCACAGCGCAGACGGTGCCATCAGCATCGCCAGCAGGCTGCCTCGTCGTTGTACGCCGATCATGCGGTTCTCCTTCATGCCACGGTCCTTTGGACGTCCACCATCGCCGCATTCTGATCCTGCGCATGTTGGAGCAACAGCGCCCGAAATGCAACGAGGGCGGGCCGGCATCTGCGCTACGACAACGAAGCGGGAACGGGTGATCATCGACATCACGGCAACGCTGAGCGAGCGTATCGCTTCGCCACGCCGGAGCAGCTGCTCGCCGATTTCCAGGCTGATATCCTGTACTACGTCATGCCTGTTGTTGACGTCGAGCCGTTGCGCGACCGGCTCACGCGCGAGTGGCAGCGGCCTGGCAGCAACGCGCTCTCGCTGAACACTCACAACCTACGGCTCACCACAGCGAAAAGCCGTCGCTCGCCAATCGCGATGACTCCCGCCATGCGCATGTCGTGATCCACCGGGACATCAAGCCGAGCACCAAGCCGCCCGAAGGCGGGCATGCGATGGTCGCCGACTTCGGAATCCCGCGCTGTGAATGCGCCGGCGGCGAGACGCGGTGTACGAAGCGTGAAGGCGTCGACGTCCCACAGCGGGGACAGTGTAACTGCGACGCGCATCACAGGTTCGCATGGAAGTGCAAGCGACCGAACCACTTGAGCGAGCGCCGCACTTCGGCGCGGTAGATGCACCTCCTGCCGTCGAACCCCTCACGGAGGATGCATGCGTTTTTCTGTCCGGACCGCGCTCGCCACCACGGCCGCGCTTCTCGCCGCCCATTCCGCCAACGCGCAGGTCGGTGTTGGTGCGTCGCTCACTCCCTACGCGGGCTATTTCGTTGCCGGTAACTGGTATGACGGCCCCGTCGGTACGAGCCTCTCCACCACCAACGCGCCGATGGTCGGAGCTCAGGCCAGCTTCCCGCTCACCAGGGGCGTTGCGCTCGTGGGTAATTTGGCGTATGCCTCCGGCGATCTTCGCGTAGGGTTACCGCTCATCGGCGGTGTCAACATCGGGACGGCCAAAACGTGGCTCTACGACGCGGCGGTCGAGATCGGTGGGCTTGGCGGTCGAAGCGCTGGACTTGCCCCCTTTGTGTCGGGCGGGATCGGTGGGATGACCAATGACATCAAGAACTCGCTCTTCAGCACGCGCGCCACGAACATCGCGTACACGGCGGCCATCGGCGTCGATCTCGGATTGACACCGGGCCTGGGATTGCGGGTACAAGCCAAGGATTGGATCGGGCGATTCAACTCGGAGGACGCGGTTGGCTTTCGCGCGGAAGGCAACCTGGCGCATAACTGGGCGCTGACCGCCGGTGCGAGAATCTCGTTCTGACCGCCGTCCGGGTCGACGCCGATGCCGTACACACGACGTGGCGTTAGTCTTCCAGTTGTCGTTTCCCCTCGGAGAATCATTGGTGTCGACCCTGCGGCTGGTCCTGTTCGCTCTCCTCACGCTCGCAACGACGGTTGCGGCGCCCGGCGCAGTCAGCGCGCAAGGCACTCCGCCGACGGACACGGCGCGCAGCGGCGCGCCACCAGCCATGACGCAGGGCGATCCGCTGAAAGGCTCGGCGTCCCGACTCTCGCCGCTATCGTCGCAGGCGCGCTCGCAGCAGGACAACTTCGAACGCAATCATCGGCTGGGACTGCGCTTTTACAACGGCGGCGCGGACGCGTCGTGCGAAGTGCCGCTTGGTCGGATCTGCTACTGGAACAACAACGGTGATGTACCGCCGCCGGCGGAACGCAACGATGCAAAGCTGGAGCGCGATCAGCTGCTGGACATTCTTGCGCAGGCGCAGGCCGCCGATCCGAGCGATGATTGGGCCAGCGGAATGCGGGTGCGATACGCCGTAGAGGGTGAGAAGCCCGACCTCGCCATCGCCGCCGCGCGAGCCTGTGCGGGTACGGCCTGGTGGTGTTCGGCGCTCCAGGGACTCGCGCTGCACAACGCCAGCCGACATGTGGACGCTGCCGCAGCTTTCGATCGCGCACTTGGCATAATGCCGGTGGCGCAGAAGTGTGCGTGGACCGACGTGACGATGTGGCTCGAACCCGCATCCCAGGAGGCATACAAGGCTATTCCGTGCGCCACGCGCGACGCCGAGAACGCCAAGATCTTCAGGCTCGCCCAGCCACTCTGGTCGCTGCCCGCGAACGACATCCGCAACGAACTCTTTGCGCGTCGCACGATTTCGCGCGTGCAATCGCTCGGCCGCATTCCGTACGACCTCACGTGGGGCGACGATCTGCTCGAATCGCAGGTGCGCTACGGCTGGCCAACCAACTGGTCGGTGCAGAATGGTGGCGTCGCCGATCCGCGTCCGCCGTCGATCATCGGACATGAGCCGACGCCGAGCTTCGACTTCATGGCCTCGGCGAAAGCGGTGGCGACGCCCGTTGGTGCGGGATCGGGTGATTGGTCGGTGCGTCGCGCGAAGGCGCGCATGCGGTATGCGCCGCGCTACGCGGGCGGTTTTGCGGAAGTGCCGCATCAGATTGCGCGATTCCGTCGTGGCGACACGACGTGGGTCGCCGGCGGCTATCGACTCGTGCGGGAACTCGAGATGGGCCGCGCGCCGTACAACGCGGCGATGGTGCTCGATCGCCTCGACGGCGCGGCGCCGATCGTGGTGAAGCGCGACAGCGCGGGCGCGTCCGGTGCGCTGTTGGCACCGCTGCTCGGTACGCCGATGCTGGCGAGCATCGAAGTGCTGGCACCCACCGGCAAGCGCGCGACGCGGGTGCGCACGACGGTGCAGCCGCTTCCTGCCGAAACGCGTCTGTCCGACTACTTGCTACTGCAGCGAGGTGACGCCACGGCCACGCCGTCGCTCGAGCGCAACGCACTGCAAGCGTACGGCTCGCTCGAGATCGAGCGAGGCGCCACGGTGGGGCTGTATTGGGAGATCTATCGCCCGGCCACACCCGCTGCGCCGCTGCAGGTGGCGGTTCGAGCGACGCGAGTCGGCGCCAGTTTCTTCCAACGCTTCGGCAGCTCGATCGGACTGTCGAAGTCGGTTACGCCCGTATCGATTCGCTACAACGACAACGGTCGCCCCGATGGGCTCCCTGGCCGAAGTCTGACGCTGACGTTCCCCCCTGTCGCACCGGGCGAGTATCAGCTCACCCTGATCGTGTCCGGCGCGGGCGTGACGGACAGCACGACGCAGAAGGTCAAGATCCGCGGTGATCGCTGAGGGGCGAACCGCGAACAGTAAAAGCACGCTGCAAAAGCAACTGACTAACCCGGATCAGAACAGATCAACAGCTCTGATTTTCGCCGATGCAGCCAACACCTTTTCGTGTTGGTTCGTCGAATCCCCGGATATCCGTGCGTTTCCGTTGCTATCCGTGATAGTCAGTCGCTGTTCGCGGTATGCGCGAAATCTGCGTCGTTTCCGCGTTCATCCGCGTCAGTCAGCTGTTGCTATTGCGGCGCTCGACGTGATCCAGTCGGCGCGTCCCCAGCCTGACCCGCGATGCGCAGTCGCTTACTTCGTGCCCTTTACCACGATCATGCCGACTGGGCTGCCGTAGTTGTCGTTGCCGATGGGGAGTCCCGGCGGGGCAATCCACGAGCCGCCGTCGGCGCGCACGGTCACGCGATGCACACCCGGCGCGAGTTTGAGTTCGGCGCGCCACTTGCCGCTCTTGTTGCGCGTCATCTGCGTCACGAGCCACTGCGTCGCGTCTCCCATGAGCTCTACCTTCTCGGCGCGCGGTGCGTCGATGAGCAGCACCACGCGCAGTGTGTCCGCCTCGGCGCGTTCGGCCGTGACATCAACGGCGGCCGAGTCTATCGCCCCGATCGTGCGTGTCTCGAACGAGAGGATGCCGCCCGGCGTATCGTCGCCGCGGCCGCGGAAGGGAAGTCGCGCGATGCGCACGCCCAACGCAACAACGGGCGCGAAGTTGCGACCGCGGCCCTCGCCAATGTCATCGCGCAGCGCCGTCGTGCCCACCGATGACGAGTTGGTGCTTGCGGCGCCAACGACCGACAGCCATGCCGTTACCGGCTGCACGACCGCCAGGGACGCGATCGTCGGCGACGTGCGCGGCTTGGCCGACAGCGCGTCGGTCGTAATCCACGTGGCGACCGGCGCGGTGACTGATACCAGCCACGTGGTCGGACCTGTGTTGAACCCTGCGGACGCCACACCCGTGGCAATGTCGCGGCGCTGCAGCGCGCGCAAGGTGCGCGTGGTGGTGGTGCGATCGGCCATCGGCAACAAAGGCAGCGACGTGTTGGACTCGTCGATGCGAAGCGTCTGCGTCGTCACGCGCGTCGCGCGCTCGACCGAGAAACCGAACGACAGCTCCATGCCGGAGACGTTGCGAATGACGCCACCTTCCGCGCGACCAATCGTGCCGACGTCGATGCGACGCGACACCGTGGTGTCCGCCCGGGCGCCGTCGAATCCGCCAATCACCGACGGTGTGTTGCCGAGGAGTCGACCGGCAATGTCACCGTTCACGTCAGCGCGACCATAGCTGACCGCGCTCCATACCTGACTTCCGCCAAACCGGGAGCGGGCACGTAGCGACACCGTGCCTTCCACCGCAGAGCTCGAGCCGACCGCGTCTTTTGCCAACCAGTTGCCCGTGCCGATCGCGGAGAAGCGCACACGACCAAGCTTCCCGATCGGCTGCGTCGCGCCCATCCACAGGGCATTGCGCTGCGAGAGGGCGTTGCCGCTGCCATCAGGAAGCCCGGCCAAACCCATCACCGCCAACGTGGGTGATTCAGTGGCGGGGCCGAGCACTGACGACGGCGCGACGGGCGCATTCCCACCGCTCTGTGCTGCTGCCGGCGCCGCCATCAGGGCCAGCGAAACCAACGCGCACGGCACGGCCGGCCCGCGGCTCAGACTGGAGCGGCGGCGCGACGCGCTGAGAGAGCGGGGAGCAAGCGTCACGAGGATGGAGGACGGATCGGCTTTCGATCTCCCGTCGCGGGCGCGGACGGAGGATTGCTACCTTGCACCGTGCCACGAAGATAACGATTGAGCGCATCCACGGCCATCCCCGGACCGCGCACCGAATTCCTGGCGACCGTCACTTGCAAGCCGAGCAGTGCGTCGTCCGACCTTGGCATTCGGGCGATCGATGTCACCGCGTCGCGCGCGGTGGCCATCGGCACCCCTCGGCGCACGATGTCCGTCAGCACCATCAGCGGCATCACCGCCGTGCCGGCCGGCCTGGTGGCGCGGATGGCCACCAGCACCTTCGGGTCGATCCCGGAGCGCAACGCGCTGGCGCCCTCGTTCAGCTCGTCGTTCGTGGACTCGGCGCCTAACAGGTCGCGTGATGTCTCGAGCGCCGCCGCGTGTGCGCGCACCGCAGCGAGGATCCTGGTTCCGTGGACTCTGCGCGCCGATCCTTCGAGCGCCGTATTGATGAGCGGCTGGCTCGGAAGGCCGCGTTCGACGGCGCTGTCGAGAATACCGCGCAGCGCGGACGCCGTCGCGCTGTCGAAACGAGCCGCATCGAACTGGACTTGCTGAAGGGCGCGACCGACTGCTGGTCGTGGCTCCTGTTCCAACTCAAACGCGCGCATCGCCGTGCCGCCGACCGCTGCGGTGGAGCCAAGGTTTGCCCGACCGGTGGACGTGCGCTCCCCGTCACTGCCCAGCAGCTGTCCCAATGCCACCAGCAGGACAACGGCAGGCGTGTTCACTGTGGGCCACCTTCGACAATCACGGCGCTGGACGGGCCAAAGCCGGCGTCGGCCACCTGTGGCGCCAATGGATCCACCAGCCACCGGGTACCGTCCACGACGAAGGCGTAGACGTAGCGCCCGGGAGAAAGCGGCACCTGCACGGTCCACGTGTCGTTGCCGCGCGTACGCGTCATCGGCGTCGCCTTCTCGTCCCAACTGTTGAAGTCGCCGACAATGTTTACAGCCCCGGCGTCGGCCGGCAGCTTGAGCTCGAAGCGGACCGCTTCCGAGCCCGCGACCTGCGTAACCGCGCCGGACGGCTGCGCGACGCCCGCGGCCGCCGAATCGGCGCGTCCGACCACCGCCCGAGCGCGCCACGGCTTCGCTGTCACGGCGACGAGGAGGACCGCGGCGGCCGCTCCCCACCACCAACGCGGACGCAGCACGCCCAGTCCGCCGCGCGACGGCGCGTGCATCCCGTCGGCCAGCACGGCGCGAGCGCACCGCTCGGCCGCGCCCGAGTCGGCGGGCGGTGTGGCGGCGTACATCGCCGAGACCATTCCGGCCAGCTCGGCGTCGTCGCCCTCCGGTGCCTGAAAGGGGAGCACGCCCGGGATCTCACTCATCGCGCGTGCCCAGCATGACGCGCAGCCGTTCGCTGCCACGCTTCACGCGCATCTTGAGCGCCGACTCCCCGACTCCCGTTATCGCAGACATTTCCGTGTATTCCAGCCCTTCGGCGTATTTGAGCAGGATGGCTTCGCGTTGCAACGGGTCGAGCTGCGCGAGCGCGCGTGCGAGGGCCGCGTGCTCAGCTCCGAGCTGCAATCCCGCCATGGGCGCATGCGCCTGTTCCAGCGCGACGTCATCTTGCACGAACCGACGCGTTCTGCGTCCGCGTGCCGTGAGGGCATTGCGGCATTGGTTGGTCAGGATCCGGAACAGCCAGCCGCGGAACTGGTCGCGCTCATCATACCGCGCGATGGCGCGATACGCCCGCATGAGCGTGTCCTGTACAACGTCTTCCGCATCCGACCGATCCCCCAGCATGTGGTACGCAAACCGACGGCAGGCTTCGTAGTAGCGCGAGACCAACGCCCCGAACGCATCCGCATCCCCCGCGCGCGTTCGGGCGACCAACTCCGCGTCAGTCATTGCTGAACAACAGCCGGTTGCGGATTCGCGTCACTCGATCGCGGAGCCCAGCCGGTGCGGCAGATATTGGAAAGTGTTGGCTGATCACCAGATGCGGCGCTCACGCCATGAATTGCGCGATCCCGAGCACGATCGAGAGGACGACGAAAAGCAGCGTCCCCCCGCGATTCACTCCGCCGATGCGCTCGAGCAGTGCCAAGGCCTCCGGAGCGGGAAGCTTCTGCAGCGCCACGAGTCGCGTCGCCGCCCGCGCCCGTCGGAAAAGAAACCAGTTCGCCGCGCCCCCGGCGGCGATCCCGGACGACAGGAGCAGCGCAAACGTCATGATCACCAGCAACCGATTTTCGGGCGCCTGCACATTCTGCGGCGTGAGCACGGTGTCCGAACCGGTGAGCCACCGCAATACGAAGCCAGGCACGATGAAGAACGCAACGAACGCCAGATACAGCTTGCGGTACAAAAACCAGAACGGCATCGCGGCGGCGGCGCTCAAGGCCGCACTCCAATTCCACGTCGGTACAAACGACGCGTCCTCGAGGAAAGGCGCCAGCTTGCGGCGATACGTGCCCTCCCACTTGCGACCGATGAACACCGCCAGGTCCTGCTCGGAGAGCTGGCCGCTGTTCGAGCGGCGTTTTGCCCAGGCCGGCAGCTCAGGCTCTGACGTGCCCTGCGGTGTGCCTTCCGGCGTCGTGTCTCCGTTCACGGGAGGTGTCGTCACGGCTGTGTCTCCAGACGCGCCGCCGGCTGTTGCTGTGTGAGGCAATGCAAGGTGCCGAGTCCCCAGACGAGGTCAACAGCGTGAATGCCAACCACCTGGTGCGACGGCATCAACCTCGCGAGCGCGCTGAGCGCGACACGATCGTTGACATCGTTGAAGGTGGGCACGATGACCACACCGTTGGCGATGTAAAAGTTCGCGTAGCTCGCCGGCAGACGCGTGTCATCCATGATCACCGCGCGCGGATAGGGCAACGTCACCACGCGCAACGCCTCGCCGCGCGCATCCTTCGCGCGCTGCAATCGATGCAGGTTGTCGAGCGACCGGCGGTGATTCTCATCGGATGGATCTTCCTCGTGTGCGAGCACCACGACGCCCGGTGCAACGAATCGCGCGATGTCGTCCACGTGACCGTGCGTATCGTCGCCAACGCATCCTTCGCCCAACCAGATGGTCCGCGTGATGCCAAGATACTGCGCGAAGGCACGCTCGTAGCCGGCACGGTCGAGACCGGGATTCCGTATCTGCACGTCGGACAACAGCCACTCCTCCGTCACCAGCATGGTACCCAGCCCATCGGTTTCGATCCCGCCGCCTTCGAGGATCAGTCGATTGCCGTTGTCGGGACGCACGCTCTCGAGGCGGGGCAGTCCGGTGATGCGCGCGACGGCGTCCGGAACATCAACGTCCAGCGCGTAGTTGTCGTATTTGCTCCAGGCGTCGAACCCCCAGTGCACGAGTTGCACACGGCCGTCTGCGCAATGCACGCCGGTCGGCCCCGAGTCGCGCAACCAGACTCGATCGGTGGGCTGCAGATGCAGGCGGTAGTTGGCCGCATCGACCGCGTGCATCGCCAGCGTCTGACGCGCGCTGTCACGCACCTGCTCGTCGTGGCAGAGAATCTCCACCCGCTCAAACGGCGCCAGCGCACGCACGATCTCCGCGTACACCCACGGGATCGGACCGAGTTTGCCCGGCCAATCGGGCTCATGATGCGGCCAGGCAATCCAGGTCGCGTCATGACGCGCCCATTCCGCCGGCATGCGCACGTCCGTGTTGCGCACGGCCATGTGGCGCACGGTGACGCCCGCGCCGGCATCGGTCACGCGGGCATGGCGCTCGTCGGAATCGGTCACGCGCCGCCAAGCCAGCGTTGCGTGATGGCGCCGTAGGCATCGACGCGTCGATCGCGCAGGAACGGCCAGTTGCGGCGCGTGTCCTCGATCAACGAGAGATTGCACTCGGCGAGCAAGACCGTCGGCTCGGTGTCGGCTTGCGCCAGATAGCGACCGAACGGATCGCAGACAAACGACTGGCCAAAGAACTGGATGCCGTCGGTGCCGGCTTCCGGCTCGAAGCCGACGCGATTCGGTGCGGCCACAAAGACACCGTTGGCGATCGCATGCGCGCGCTGTGCCGTTCGCCACGCGTCCACCTGCGCGTCGCCGAAGGCCGCTTTCTCCGCCGGATGCCAGCCGATCGCTGTCGGATAAAAGAGGATCTGTGCCCCAAGCAACGCGGTGATGCGTGCGCCTTCCGGATACCACTGATCCCAGCAGATGAGGACCCCGATGTCCGCGTACTTCGTGCGCCACATGCGGAACCCGTTGATGCCCGGATGCGGGTCGTTGCGCAGGTCGGGGCCGACGTCGCCCGGCGCGAAGTAGTACTTCTCTTCGAAGAGCGGGTCATGCGGAATGTGCATCTTGCGATACGTGCCGAGCAGCGCACCATCGGCGTCGATGACCGTGGCGGAGTTGCGATAGAGCCCCGGCGCCTGCTTCTCGTAGAAGGGCACGATGATGACCACGGCAAGTTCCTTGGCCAGCGACTGCATCGTGGTCACCGTCTCACCGGCGATCGGTTCCGCGATATCGAAGCGATCGGCGCGCAACGACTTGCAGAAGTACGGTGCGTTGAACAGCTCCTGCAGACAGATGATCTGTGCGCCGCGCGATGCGGCCACACGCACCTGCGCCACGGCGCGCCCCAGATTGTCCGCGAGATCGGCGCTGGCCGTATCCTGCACGAGCCCAATGGTGACGGTGGTCGAAGTCATGCGGAAAGCTCGTCAGGTGCAAATGGAGAGGCAATACGCGCTGCAGCATGCGTCGCGTGTCGCCTTGCAATACCCCACACCGGTGGCGGCAGTTGCTCAGCGCTTGGCGGCTGCCTTGCGTGCGCGCGTCGGCGGACGAGGGGGATGCGACTCGAGGATCGGTTGGAGATAGGCCACCAGCAATCGTCGCAGATCATCGAGGAGCGGTTTTTTCTCCGCTGCAATCGCTCGGCTGCGTCTGGCGAGTACGGCCTGACCGACCGACGCGGCCACCAACGCCGCACGACGACGTTCACGCGTCGGCAACCGCGGATTGCGCGACGCGAAGAGTACGTCGAGTCGATCAACAAACGAGTCGAAGAGCTGCGCGCGCAGTCGCGCCGGCGCACCATGGGTGTCGTCGAGTGGCCCTTCGACCGTGGCAAAGACGCGACGAAACGCCGGGTTGCGATCGTGGAATTCGGCGAGCGGTTTGATGATGCGATCGATCAGGCGTTCCAGTGACAGTCCACGCGGATCAATGGGGAACGCCTTTTCGTGAATGTGCCGCATCTGGTCGGCGTAGCGCAGCGCGAGCGCGGCGAGCACGGCATCGCGATTGGGGAAGAACTGATACAGCGATCCCTTGGCCGTGCGGGCGCGGAGCGCGATGGCCTCCGCCGTCGCGGCGTCGAGTCCGAATTCGGCGATCACCGACGCCGCTGCATCGAGCAGCAGTTCGACGCGCTTCTGTCCGCGTGACTGTCGCGGGCGGCGACGAAAGGCGTCCGTCGATTCCGGTTCGGCGGTCGCAGTGGC
>Ga0163144_10002970_pt1 | contig 38700 bp, 41 predicted proteins | sample OliLak19BULKMAT1_FD_123175 | JGI IMG/M metagenome (GOLD analysis project Ga0163144, IMG submission 123175) | Freshwater microbial mat bacterial communities from Lake Vanda, McMurdo Dry Valleys, Antarctica - Oligotrophic Lake LV.19.BULKMAT1 | ecosystem: Environmental > Aquatic > Freshwater >...
AGTATTTGACTACCTTACAGTCAAGCTCATCAAAGAAAATTGTCGCCACAACCTACTACCGACCCCTAACGGCACAGAGATAGAACATCTCACCCACGAGCAGTTCTACGACCTAGCTCGTAAGTTTGGCAAACAGCCAGATGGGAGTGGCCAGCCGTATGAAACCTTTATCGGGGAAGAATTCTGTGGTAAATACTCTATGCAAGAACTAACAGGATACGATGCTAGCCTGCCTGCTATTCGCCTAAGCCTGATTCCGAACAAATATACCCCCGAGTTGGGCCAAAAATCTGTAGAAGATCAACTTGGCTTACTGAGTGACATGAAATTAAATAACCCCAACCTTAAATTTTACATTCCACGCCCACTCGATGCCATAATGCATTGGTATGCTCTGCGAGCTGGTGGGGATAGTCTGGTCAGTCTGGTCAGTGAAGGTGCCTATGATAGTGTCTGGGAACGTACTGAGATTAGGTATATTGATTTACACCAAGAGGTGTTATTTGGCGATCCGTGTGTGCCGAACTCTGGTGTGGCTGGCGATGGCGGGCCGAACTTGGACGGGAGCATTGCGCGTTTTCGTGGGTGTGCTCGTGTCGCGGTGGGGTAGATAACTTTTACTTTGAACTTTATACTTTTTTCTTTTTTCCTCAGTGTATAATACTGATTATGGGATAGCAGCCCTAAGCAACTATTGCTCACGGTGTCCTAAGAGACTGTAAATCACCATAACTCCCATATAACTCGGCTTGTATGGCGAGGGTGGTTCGTCTAGAACATTTTATACCCCACGAATTGCTACCAAGAATCGCAGATAGACGGTTGAAATAAAATTGAAGCTATTCTTGCGAGAGTAGTGAATTCAGACCTTGGTAGAATCACAAGCAGTTAATAGCTATCCGTGTGTGCCGAACTCTAGTGTGGCTAGCGATGGCAAGCCGAACTTGAACAGGAACAATGCGCGTATTCGCGGGTGTGCTCGTGTCGCGGTGAGGTATAAGAGATGTAATAGTAAAAGCCCGAAGTAAGATCGGGCTTTTACTATTGTTTGAGGTATCCCAGAATCATATCAATTAGTATCCTAGAGCTTGCCCTGTGGATCTACTAGAATTATACCCTGGGCCCCCTCCGCCAGCTGGCGGACTAGAGCGCTATTACACTTCTGGTTGAGCATACTAAAGTTAGATGCTTATGCTTGCCCACAAAACGCTCAAGCTCATATAGTAAAGTAATGCGTAGAAGTACTCAGATTATTACCGCTTGTGCTAGTTTTCTTATTGGCATCATCTTTGCTGCTAATTTTGTTGTTATAGTTTACCCGATTATGTATTTGGTCATTATTGTAACTTCTGCTGTTTGTATATATTTTTTTAAGAGCAAACTAGGGTATTTGTTACTTATTGTGATTGGGTTGCTTCTAGGTATATGGCGATACAATTACTTTATAACTCATCAGTTACCCTCAGCCTTAATGCATGAGAATCAAAAAGTATCTGTTGTCGGTACTATTGAAGGAGAGCCACGGTGGGATGAGTATCGTAATTACGTATTTTATCTCAAAGAAGCTAGTATTAGCGGTCAGAAAGTCGAAGGTTTAGTGCGTATCAAAACAATTGCAGGCTTCGCAAAAGAAGGACAAATTGTAAAAGCCAGTGGCAAGCTAAAGGCTGGGCTTGGTAAGGCTGAGAGCTTAATTAGCTATGCTCAAGTTGATGTTATTCATCAAAATCAACCAATAATGATTCAAATAAAACAGGCTTTTTTACAGGGTCTAGATACAACCCTACCAAAAGAGGCAGCAGCATTTATGGCTGGTATATTGATCGGCTCAAGAAGTGGTCTGTCAAAAGATAGCCAGAATGTTTTAACCTTGCTTGGTCTTTCACACATTGTAGCAGTCTCTGGGTATAACCTAACGATTCTCGTAGGGTTTTTACAACGTCGATTTACCAAAAATTGGCGATGGGGTGGGCTGATTGGTTCTTTATGGATAATTCTGGGCTTTGTGATAATTGCCGGTGCGAGTGCATCAATTATGCGCGCTGGCATAATGAGCGCATTATTTTTACTTGCTAATTATTATGGCAAGCGTCTTAATTTAGTTGTCTGTATGGCACTTGTTGCAGTAGGTATGGTTGGTCTTCAGCCAGCCAGTTTACTCAGTGATATAGGTTGGCAATTATCATTTCTTTCACTATTCGGAATCACCCTATTAGCACCAAAGATTAGTCGCGTTTTACCAGCTAAGCCAGCAATACTAAATGATATACTTTCGGTTACTCTAGCAGCTCAGCTTGCAACAGCTGGGCTAGTCGCTTATACCTTTGGTCAAATTAGTCTTGTAGCACCTTTAAGTAATCTACTTATTATGCCATTTATTCCAATCTTGATGTTACTTGGTTTTGTGGCTTCACTCGCTGGCATTATTATTCCTAATAGTGCTTACATGATTATTGGTCGGCCAATTAACTGGATAGTACTTTTGCAGTTTGATTTATTCAAATACCTTGCTAGCTGGAAATTTTCGAATGTGCAATTGAAAAATATACCGCTTCAGGCTATTTCTATTTACTACCTAGCAGTTATTGTAAGTATGCTGGTGATTAGAGCTGACAACAAGACTTTATCAGAACTAGAAAATGATGATACTATAGAGGTAGAGGCTGGTCTAGTCAAAACTCACCAGCTACATACACTAAGCAAGGAAACTACATTATGAGTGGTCATAGTAAATGGGCATCAATAAAACATAAAAAAGGCGCTACTGATGCAAAGCGCGGAAAAATATTCACCAAAATGGCTAGTGAAATCACTCTTGCTGCCCGAGAAGGTGCTGACCCAGATATGAATTTCAAGCTACGCTTAGCCGTACAAAAGGCCAAGGCTAGTAACGTACCAGCAGTTAATATTGATAGAGCAATTGCGAAGGGGAGTGGTACCGGAGAAGGCTCTGCGCTAGAAGAGCTAACCTATGAAGGGTATGGCCCTGCCGGGGTAGCTATAATGGCTCGTTCACTAACAGACAATAGAAATCGTACCAGTGCTGATGTAAAGTCTACTTTTACGAAGTTTGGTGGCAACTTAGGCGCAAGTGGCTCAGTAGCATATCTATTCGAACAAAAAGGCGTGATTGTGTGTAAAGGCGGTGCTAACAAAGAAGAAGCTGAGCTTGCAGCAATAGATGCTGGAGCAGATGACATTGATGACACTGGTGAGCAAGTAATTATTTACACCAAGCCAACTAATCTAGAAGCTATTAAAGATGCACTTGGTGATATAGCAGAATCAGCAGATGTTGAAATGATAGCGGGTCAAACAATTACGGTAGATGACTCTAAGAAAGCTCAAACTCTCATGAGACTCATTGATGCGCTTGATGATCTTGATGATGTAATCTCTGTGACTGCAAACTATGATATTTCTGACGATGTAATGAATCAACTAGAGTAAATTAAATGGTAATTCTCGGTGTTGACCCAGGAACAGCAACAACTGGCTTTGGTGTAATTAGTAAAGCTAAATCTACCATAACTACCTTAGATTATGGAGTTATCTCTACGTCTAAAGAACTCGAAATGTCGAACAGACTACATATTTTATTCCAAGATTTAGAGGAGCTCATTGCTAGGTATCAGCCAGACGTGGTGGCCGTAGAACAACTATTTTTTGCTCGTAATGTAACTACAGCAATAGCAGTTGGGCAGGCGCGCGGCGTAATACTTTTGGCTACCCAAAGAGCTGACTTACAACTTCTTGAATTTACTCCCTTGCAGGTGAAGCAGTCTGTGACAGGCTATGGTCAGGCCACCAAAAAACAAGTACAGCAAATGGTACAGAAGATCTTAAAGCTCAAGGTATTGCCAAAGCCCGATGATGCTGCTGATGCTCTGGCAATTGCCATTTGTGCCAGTGCACAGAGCAGACTACATAAAAAGTAGTTATTTTTTGCTATAATACAGATATGATTGCGAAAATAACCGGAACAGTTGAAGAGTTTTTACCACATTCTTTGATAGTAGGAGTCGGCGGTATTGGTTATGAAGTATTTGTGACTATAGCCGAGAAAGACTTAATTGTTGTTGGTGAAAAGCTGACCTTCTATATTGCTGAGAATATAAAAGAAGATGAATATACGCTATATGGGTTTTTAGAACTTGAAGCTCGCTCAATGTATTATCAGCTAACATCTGTAAGTGGTGTTGGTCCGAAGGCAGGAATGGCAATACTATCTACTCATAAGGTAGATGAAATAGCCTCGGCTATAATGCAAGATAATATTAGTTTATTCTCGGCTGTCAGTGGTATTGGCAAAAAAACTGCCCAACGCATTATTTTGGATCTTAAGGGTAAGCTTGTTATGACTGACGACGAAGAGCTTAAAACAGACTCTCAAGATCCAGCCTACCAAGCGCTCATTAGTCTTGGTTATAAACCAAAAGATGCCGAAATAGCTCTAAAGGACATCGATAAAACTCTCAGTACCCAGCAACGTGTGAAGCTTGCTCTGAAAGGGGTGAAATGATAGAACGCGACAATCAAGGTTTAGAGCCAGTCATTCAGCCAGATGATGACGTAGATTCATCAGAAGAATTAGTTTTTGAAGACAGTCTAAGACCCGCAAACTTCACAGACTACATTGGCCAAGATCAGATAAAAAAAGCTCTTCAGCTAGCCATTACTGCCGCAACCCAGCGCAGTGAGCCTATTGATCATGTGTTGCTATATGGCCCACCGGGGCTTGGTAAGACGACTTTAGCGCATGTAATCGCTAATGAAATGAAACAACTTATTAAAATAACGAGTGGGCCGGCCATAGAAAGAGCTGCTGACCTTGCCTCTTTGCTTACTAATCTCGAAGAAGGTGACATCTTATTTATTGATGAGATACACCGCTTACCCAGAACTATTGAAGAGATTTTGTACCCAGCGATGGAAGACTACGTAATTGATATTATGCTTGGTAAGGGTCCATCAGCACAAAGCTTGCGGCTTGATTTGCCTAAATTTACACTAGTTGGCGCAACCACTCGGTTTGGTGCTTTGTCTGGGCCAATGCGTGATAGATTTGGCTTGGTACATAGACTAGAATATTACACCCCAGAGCAAATTGAAAAAATCATAGCCCGGTCTGCAAATATTTTGAATATCGCTATTGATAATGATTCTATAAAGCAAATGTCATATCGAACCCGCTTGACGCCACGTATTGCCAATAGACTTATTAAGCGAGTGCGCGACTACGCTCAAGTGCATGGCGATGGTACGGTCGATAAAGATATTCTCTATAGTACACTCGAACTTTTAGATATTGATGAGTATGGTTTAGAGAGGGCAGATAGAAAAATAATTCAAACTATCGTTGATCAGTATGGTGGTGGGCCGGTAGGGGTAGCTGCAATTGCAGCTGCAACCGGAGAAGAACGCCAAACTATAGAAGATGTGTACGAACCGTACTTAATTCAGATTGGTTTTTTACAGCGCTCTCATCGGGGCAGGATAGTGACAGAAAAAGCATATACACATCTTGGGGTTGAGCCACCTGCCAAGAATAATCAAAAAAACCTTCTCTAAATATGGTATACTAACAAAAATATGGAAAATCAAACACCCGTCAATCAACCTTCTGAGCCACAAGTACCAACACCAGGCTCAACTACAGAACAGCCAAAATATCAGCCCGCTCAGTATCCAGCGCTTCACTCAATACCACCACCACCTCCAAATAGTTATTATCCTGGTCAACCACGAGACGAGATCACGCAAAGAGTAGTATTTAAACATATAATTTCTATTATGCCTTTTATGTTTGCTATTTTTGTTCTTTCAATCGTTAGTATAGTTGGTGTGTATTATCTAGGAATGAATGAGGCAGAGGTAAGTAAATACATCCCGACAGCCTATATTGGTATTATTAGCTTTGCTTTTATTTTAGTATTAATATTTCTGTTTTTCAGTGTCTTGTGGATATGGCGACGTAATAAAATTGTTATTACCGATCAGCATATTGTTGATATTGATCAAGTTGGGCTTTTTAATAGAATAGTGTCAACCTTGCGTCTAGAAGAAATTCAAGATATTTCAGCTAGTGTAAAAGGGCCAATGCAAACAATCTTTCAGTATGGCTCAATTGTTATTCAGACTGCGGGTGAAAGAGCAAATTTCTTATTTGATTATGTACCTAATCCTTATGAACTTGAACACTATATTTTAGAAACGCGAAAGCAATACTACGATCCAGACGACACAGGAGTAAAGAGTTAGCTAACTTGTGTTGCTAAACAAATAGCTTTGGCATAAGCCGGTAAGCGATGTTTTGGCATGGGCTTAAGGGGATATATATTACTATTCTGCCAAGGGTTTATTATTTCAAATTGGTAGGGCACTCGGCTAGCTAAATAGCTACACAGACCTTTGGTGCTCGCGAGTTCACCAGAGAGAATAATCTTTTGAATCAGTTTTTGATCTGTAAGTGATAATACTTCGTTCAGCGAATAAATATTAGTATGGAGTTTCTCACTCAAATCTTTGAGTAGCGGCTTTAGCTGTGAACGTAATTCTATACTTAGGTCAGTATCACTCAACCCAACTTTTTGCAGAACCTGCCAAACCTGATCTCTAGATAACTCTAGCTTAGTGGCAAGGGCATGTAGCGTATCTTCGGTATCTATTTCAAAATGTATGGTTGGTTGATCAAGGCCAAGTAAATACATTTGAGCATGAGTACCATTAAGATCTACTAAAGCGATGGGTAGTTCATCATTGGAGGTCGTACAAGACATTTGCATAGCTATTTTTTGGTTGGTGGTGGGTTTAATATCAAAACCACGATTCTTTAGGCCTTGCTGTAGTGCAGTTGTATAGTTAGTAGTATTTTCTGGGGTTTTACTCGTATCGCTAATGTGTAAAGTTTTTGCCGTGAACTTGCCATATTGAGGAGTATCAAGAATATGAAAAATTGCCTGAGTAATATCACTTACTTGAGTTGGTCGAGAAATAGACCCATAGGCAATCAGCCTAGTCTGACCTTCAGTAGTATGCTGTAACTCGACTAATCTTATAGTATGTGTATCTATATCTATACCGATAACAGATTTTTTGTGCTGTTTTTGAAATAGCATAGCTAGCTAACTTTAGTTTGTACTACTTACCTCGTAAAGGTTTGTAGTACCAGACTTTATGTCTTTGTCGCTAGAGTTTTCTAATGTAGCCTTGAGAACATAGCTGTTGGGTGGATTGCCTGCTGGTACGTATACGTAAGCAGCTTTCGTTTTAGGATCAGTTGGGAGGGTTTTTATATATGGTGCTGCACCTTGTGTTAATACATCAAGTGTCGCTGGGTAACTATTTTGATCATTGTAGTAGCTTTCTAAGGCAGTCTTGATTGATCTGAGATCTGCTTTTCTTTGGCTATCACGCGCGCGAGCCGGGCCTGAGATAAGGTTAGGAATAATAATAATGGCAAGTACTCCAACAATAACAATTACTATTAGTAGCTCTAGAAGAGTAAAGCCTTTTGTCAGTTTAATATTTTTCCAAAAACTCATTCAAATCCTCCTTACAAAATACTATAGTCCTTATTGTAAGCCTGTTATGGTTATATGGTCAAGCTATCTAGAGAAAAAGCTTTATAAATACATAAACTATTGTAGTTACGCTTTACATTCGGTTTTGTTGAGTAGTACAATGAATTTATTATGAGGGTGAAAGTTCTACTTACATTACTATTGGGTTTAGCGGTATTTATTCCGGTGCATGCACATGCATCAACGGATAGTATTGTTATCTCTGAAGTTTCTATGGGCAGCGAGAACTCTGCGAGCGAAGAATTTGTTGAGCTATATAATAACTCAATTAGTCTGACTGATGTATCAGGATGGAGTATTTACTATAAGTCGGCAACCGGTACTAGCTGGACAAAAAAAGCCTCAATACCAGTTAATACGGTTGTCCAACCACATAATTTTCTTCTTATTAGTACACAAAGTAATGCAGATGTTCATCTAACGAGTGGTATGGCACAAACTGGCGGAGTTATCCAGCTGAGAAGTGCTTCTGCAGTAGCTATTGATACAATTGGCTGGGGAACGGCAAATTTAAGTATTGGTAAGCCCGCTGTTGCTGCGCAGGCTGGCGAGAGTTTGTACCGAGAGTATGATGAAAATACTCAGACTATGGTAGATAGTGATGATAACTTGAGTGATTATTATATTACTACCCAAATGACACCAAAAGGTATTCCTGCCCCAGAGGTTATTGATCCTCAGACAACAACCAACTACCCATTTATATCAATTACCGAGTTGTACCCTAACCCTTCTGTAGATCAATCTGAAAGCACTGATGAATTTATAGAATTATATAACCCTAATGATTTTGATGTTGATCTCAATGGCTGGCTATTAAAAGACGCTTCTGACAAAACGTATATTATTAAGAATAAAACTATACCTGCCAAATCATATGTAGCTTTTATGAGTGCCGAAACACACATTTCGCTGAATAATACCGGTGATACGGTACGCTTAATTAGCCCTTCAGCTCAGTTAGTAGATGAATCGGCTGATTATGGTGAATCAAAAGAAGGTTTAAGTTGGTCTGTTGTTGGTGATAGCTGGAACTGGACAGTCACTCCAAGCCCGTCAGCTGTTAATTCAGCAATCTATGTAGAAAATATTGTTAAACCAGTTGGAGAGACTGCTTCTATTACTACGGCAAAAAAAGCGATAAAAAAAGCTAGTGTTACTACACCAAAAACCAGTAAAGCAGCGAGAAGCTAGTATCGAGTGCTAAGGCTGCACCTGCTAATTCTCAAGGTAGTGACACCAATACTAGTGCCCAATCTACTCTTGCAAACATTTGGCCATGGTTGCTGATTGTTCTCGGAATCGGTACCATAGGGTATGGAATATATGAATATAGACCAGAAATCACTACATTTTATTACAGACTTAAAGACAAGTTCTCAGCTAGCAACTAAGATTGCCCTACTACTTCAGGCACCCCAGTTGATTGAACTAGTAGGTGACTTAGGTGGAGGTAAAACCACCTTCACAAAGGCGCTTGGCAAATCTCTTGGCGTAACACAAACTATCACTAGTCCAACTTTTAATATTCATCGTAGTTACAAAACCAAAGATGGCCGATTAGAACACTTTGACTTATACCGACTGACTGATGATGAAATTGTCATGAATGAGTTGAAAGACTGTTTGGCTTGTGATGATTCAGTAGTGGTAGTTGAGTGGGCCCAGCACTTTTCAAAAGCGTTAAGTAATGACAGACTAATATTGGAATTTGAATACATAGCTGAAAAATCAAGAAAAATACGTATTATAGGAACAGGTTTAAAAAGTGAAAAAATAATAGAGGGTTTGCGATGATTATTTTAATTAAGACCGATTCTCCCATTGCTGAGCTGTATTTGTATGGTACTCAAAAAATGATCAATAGTTTTACCTGGCAGGCTGATAGAAATCTTGCAATGGAACTCTTACCTGCTATACAGAAATTATTAAGTGATAGTAAAGTTAAAGAATCAGAGTTAACAGGCATTGGTATTTTTACTGGAGCAGGCTCATTTACTGGCTTACGCATTGGTACAACAGTAGCTAATACATTATCTTACTCTCTAAATATTCCAGTTGTTGAGTCTGAAGGAAAAGACTGGATACAGCTAGGTATACAAAAGATAGAGAGTACACAGACTGGTCAATACGTGGTTCCTAAATATTCTGCACCTCCAAATATTACCACTCCAAAGCCAAAAACTTGATTTAGTCACATCAAAGGTCTTTAATAGAAGTAGTCCGATTTTCTTAAAGAATACTTATTTGAAACTAACAAAAAATTTAACATTTATCTTGCTACCGAGGCGGTAGATATGATTGTTAATAGTGAGGTGAAAAATGCCAATAGTTATTTTGATTATTGCTGTAATAGGTGCTGGTGCACTTGGTTATGGCGGAAGTGTTGTTGTAAACAAACAAAAAAGTGCAAGTGGTAAGGCTCAGGCCGACAAGCTTTTAGAAGAAGCTAAAGTAAAATCAAAACAATTAGAGTTAGATGCTAAAGAAGAGGCATTAAAACTACAAAATGATGCCAAAGATGATGAGAAGCGCAGACGTGATAGATTTGATGAGCAAGATAAAAGAGTTTTAGAAAGAGAGAAGTTACTAGACAGTAAGCTTGAGGCAGTAGAACGTAGAGCCGAAAATCTTAATAATGATGAGAAAGATATTGAGGCAATCAAGCAAGAACTACGCGAAATAAAAGATCGTCAGATGAAGAACTTAGAAAAGATTGCTAAGCTCAAGAAAAAAGAAGCTGAAGAAAAGCTCATGACAATGACTGAAAGAGATATCAAGGCTGACTTAGTTGAATATATTGAAAAACTCAAGCGTGATGCTACCGAAAATGCAGATGAAGATTCAAAAGAAATTATGGCCCAGGCTATGGAGCGTATGGCAAGTAGTCAGGCAGTAGAAAGAACTGTTACGACAGTTGCGATTCCTAATGATGAAGTAAAAGGCAAGATTATTGGTAAAGAAGGTCGTAATATCCAGGCTTTTGAAAGACTGACGGGGGTGGATGTATTAATTGACGAGAGCCCTGGGGTAATTGTACTTTCTGGCTTTGACCCAATTCGTAGGCAAGTTGCACGTGTGGCTATGGAGCAACTCGTAAAAGATGGTCGCATACACCCAGGAAAAATAGAAGAGATTGTCGAAAAAGCCCAAAATGAGATTGATTTAGATATTAAGAAAGCTGGAGAACAGGCTGCACGTGATGCAAAAGTTCTTGGTTTGCCACCAGAAATAAATAGACTAATGGGGCAACTTAAGTTTCGTACTTCATTTAGTCAAAATGTTTTGCATCACTCGGTAGAAATGGCCCATTTAGCGGCTATGATTGCTGAAGAGATTGGTGCTGACGTAAAGGTGAGTCGTACAGCTGCGTACTTGCACGATCTCGGTAAGGCCGTGAGCCATGAAATAGAAGGTAAGCACCATCATATAACAGGTGATATTATGCGCAAAGAAGGTTTTGATGAGGCGACTGTACATGCTGCTGAGGCCCATCATGATGATATAGAAGCAACGACAGTAGAAGCATCAATTGTACGCGCCGTTGATGCCCTAAGTGCTGGCCGACCAGGTGCACGTGGAGATAGTGTAGAAAATTTTGGCAAGCGTATGACAGATCTAGAAAACGTTGCCAAGAGTTTTAATGGTGTTGAAAAAGTTTATGCTATGAGTGCCGGTCGAGAGATTCGTGTATTTGTTAGCCCTGAGAACGTTGATGATTTGACTGCAATCAAATTAGCTCGTGATATTGCGACAAAAATAGAAGCCACTTTGAAATACCCGGGCACAATCAAGGTTAACATCATCCGTGAAACTCGAGCCGTGGAGTTTGCAAAATGATCACTTTAATTTTCGAAGCACATTCAACTTCAGAAGATAACGAAGCTCACAAGGCTTCGGGTTGGAATAATGTGTCACTTTCTAAGCTAGGGTTACAACAATCAAAAGAATTAGGTGAGAGGTACAAAGAAGAAAAATTTGATGCTATTTTTACTTCTGATTTAGAACGGGCGCATCAATCAGGAGTGTTAGCATTTGGGTCAGATCCTAGTGACATTTATGTCGATTGGCGATTACGTGAGTGTGACTATGGTAATCTTACCCAACACCCTAGTGAAGAAGTTGATAAAGAAAAACCAAATCGAATAAGTACTCCTTTCCCGAATGGCGAGAGTTACGAACAGACTGGCGAAAGAATTAAAAGTTTTTTGGAAGACTTGCTGAAGAACTACGATGGTAAGCGGGTAATGGTAATTGGCCATCGAGCTACTCAATTTGGTATTGAACACCGGGTAAATGGTAAAAGTTATAGAGAGCTTACAACTACGCCATTCAAATGGCAGCCTGGTTGGGAATATAAGTTGGAGAAACTATATGGCAACAATTGAAGATTTTGAAAAATTAGATATTCGGGTTGGTAAAATTGTAAAAGTCGAAGACTTCCCCGAAGCTCGTAAACCAAGCTTCAAACTTGGAATTGATTTTGGCAAAGAACTCGGTACCAAAAAGTCTTGCGCGCAACTCCCAGCCAACTATACTAAAGACAAACTGCAAGGTAAGCTAGTGGCTTGTGTAGTCAACTTCCCGCCTCGCCAAATTGGCCCAGCAATTAGTGAAGTCTTAACACTCGGATTCCCTGACGAAGAAGGAAATGCCGTATTAGTAAGCCCAAGTAAAGACGTACCACTTGGCGGAAGGTTATTTTAATGAAGGCGCTACTAACGTCCGGCGGTCTTAGAAACAAAACTCTAATCGAAGCACTATTAAGTCTAATTGGCAAACCAAAAAAAAGCTTTAAGCTAGTTTATATATCTACGGCTGCAAACGTCGAAGAGGGCGATAAGGGCTGGATGATTGATAATTTAGTACAATTCAAAGAACTTGCGGCCGAAGTAGATGTAATTAATTTAGAAGCCCTTAAAAAATCCAGATTGCAGAAGCGATTAGAATGGGCGGAAGTGATTATAGTTGGTGGCGGTAATACCTACTACTTGCTTGATCAAGCTCGCAAATCAGGTTTAGATAAAATGTTACAGGAACTGTTAAAAAGCCGAGTTTACGTTGGTATCAGTGCCGGAAGTATAATTATGACACCGTCGATTGATGTATCGGGCATAGATGATGGTGATAAAAATGAAGTTGGGATTGAAAACACGAAAGGCTTAGGATTGATTGATTTTGAAGTTTCGCCTCATACTCCAGATTCGGTTTATGTTGCTGCAAACGAAGTGTATTCTAAAACAATCAAGAGTAAGTTAATCGCCTATGACGATGAAATGGCTGTTAAAATAGATAGTGGTCAAATCGAAATGGTCGGTGAAGGTAAATATTGGGAGTATAACAAATGAAAATATTATATATAGGCGACATCATAGCTAGAATTGGGTCGGCTGTGAGCGAAGTTTTGACTCTTGGGCTTCCAGACGGAGATGGCACGATTGAAGATTTTGAAAAAATAGATATTAGAGTTTGCAAAATAGTTAAATAGTAAATATTCACAATCAGCAAGAAAGGATTAATCATGAACCCAGAACAACTACCTGTAGAAACCCAGCGGCCAGAAGTGATCCCAACCCAACCGATACAAGCCCCAGAAGGTAATAAGTCAAAAAGCTCTAAGAAAATAGTCTTTGTTATTTTAGGTGTAGTAGCAGGTATTATTCTTCTAATTATCGTTGGGCTATTTTTTTTGCTGAGTGGAATCAATAGTGCCACTAGTGCTCCACTATCAGCGAGTGATACATTCTTGAAAACTATACAAGCAAATAAGCCTGCCGCAGCATATGCTATGACAAGTAAGACTTTTCAATCAGCAGAAACTCAAGAGCAGGTACAAACATTTTTTGATAAATATCGTGCAGAAGTACGCCCTGATTATACGTCTGTAATTAGTAAAAATGTTAGTACAACCAATGGCTTAGAGACAGCAACGATTATGTATAATGCACAGACAAAAAGTGATTCAAAAAATGTGTATATTCGAGTTGTTTTAGAGGTAGAAAGTGGAGTTTGGAAAGTTCGCGACATTAGCTACCAAGCAAAACCTTATACAGAAAGTACTCAATAATGCAGATAATTATAGAGGAAAAAATATGACGAAAAAAGAACTTGTTGAAGAAGTTGCGAGCGCAGCAAATATTAGTAAGAAACAAGCCGAACGCGTGATTGAGAAAATGGCCATGATAATTATGAGTGAAGTAAAACATGGGCAAAAAGTAAATATTACCGGCTTTGGTACATTCTATCTAGGTAAGCGTGCCGCGCGAGCTGGCATTAATCCTATGACGGGCGAAAAGATTGATATTCCTAAGGTAATGATGCCGAAGTTTAGAGCTGGGTCACGTTTTAAAAGCATGGTGCGATAAGCTAGCTTTTCAGTAAAGTTTAGATACTTAAAACTACCTACCAATAGATAAGTATAAGGTTTATACTATATACATTATGAATACCTATGTAGCTGATGAAAAAGTTGTAGAACAACTAACAAAATTACCCAAAGTACGCCTAGCACTTTTTCGTGATATTGAAATAAGTCAGCAGGGTGTTGTGCTACTCAAACTCACAAAACGTGTGAGAGCTAGTATTGTAGAAGATTTAGATAATAAAGAGCTAATTGTTCTTCTTAACTATCTAGATCCAGACAAAGTAACTGATATTATTCAAGAGCTCAAGACACATCGGGCAAAAAAAATAACTGATAAGCTTTCGGATAGTATTAAAGAAAAAGTTGAAACTTTACTGAGCTTTAATCCGCGTACGGCAGCCGGGCTTATGAATCTTGATTACGTGGTTGTGAGCCCCAAGGCATACTTTTCAGAAGTTTCAGAAGACATCAAAGAACACGAGACACGAACAGGAAAGTTTCCGGCAATATTAGTTGTGGATAATGGTAAATTACTCGGTGAATTACCTGGCAATGAGCTAGTGATTCACCACGCTACCGAGAAGGTCGCCGACCACTTCAAACGAGTGCCGTCAGTACATTTTGATAATGATGAGCACAAGGTAGTTAATTCATTTATTAAGCATCCGCATAATAAAGTAGTTGTTTTGGATGAAGATGAGAGTATTTTGGGGGTTATTCATTCTGATGATTTACTAAACTTGATTGATAAAAGAACTAGTAATGATCTGTATGGTTTTGCCGGTGTTAGTAAAGAAGAAGATGCTCTTGATGGAGTTGGTGCCAAAGTAAGAAATCGCTATCTGTGGCTAATGATTAACCTTGGTACAGCTTTCTTGGCTGCTTCAGTCGTTGCTCATTATGAAGGTATAATCTCAAAGTTTACTTTACTTGCAGTGTATATGCCGATAGTTGCCGGTATGGGAGGAAACGCCGCTACCCAAACTTTGGCGGTTGCCGTGCGCGGTCTAGTGATGAAAGAAATAGATTTGCGCCATGGTATTAATTTCGCATTACGAGAGCTAGGGGCTGGAATAGTTAATGGTGTTATTAACGGCTCAATAGTAGCGCTGGTTGCTATAGTTATAAATAAAAGCCCAATGCTTGGGCTGGTTCTAGCTCTATCTATGATTGGTAATCTTATTATTGCATCAGTTGCAGGTGCGATTATCCCACTTATTATGAAGTCACTTGGTAAAGACCCGGCTACGTCGGCCACGATTTTTATTACTACCTGTACAGATGTTGGCGGCTTTTTCATATTTTTAAGCCTAGCGCAATTACTACTCGTTTAATGGTATAATTCAAGAAAATAAGGAGAATAATGCAAGAAAAAACACCCCACCCAGAAACTATCAACTCGGCTACTCACTTAGATACAGCTGAAAAAATTGTGAGTAAGTTTTTAGATGCACTGATTGATAATGAACCAGAAAAGATGCGTGCTCAAATGAGCGAAAGTTTTCAAGCAAGTTTTGACTTTAGTGTTTTAGACACCGAGAAAGCAACCAGAAAGAAACCCGTCTCATTTAAGATTGCTCGAGTCAGCAAAGAAGCCGGTAGCTTTAATGTAGTAGTAGATATGCTTATCCAAGATACTAAAAATGGCAAGCAGAATATCGATCAAAAACAATATAATCTTATTGAAGATATTCATTCCAAGAAATTAATGATTAATTCTGAGCAGTCAGTTAAGAACAAGCAGCCATTGTATAAAAAACCACTTTTCTGGATTGCACTTCTTTTGGGGTTTGCAGTAATTATTGGTGGTACATACGCATTTCTACAAAATAAAAAAATTTCACAGGATCAGCAGGCTATCTCAAGTGCCTGGCACGACATTACGGTTGAAGCAGGTGTAGTGAATACTCTTGGAGAAAAAGCTAGTAAAGATAAGACAGCGTATGATGATTATTCAAAAGAGCTGCATACTTTTGCCACACTCGTGGCAGATAAGAAATTTAAGGCAGATCAGCTCTCAAACACTGGTTCGGATAAAAATACTGTTAATAGTTATCGAAATGCATTATCTGGTTTTGGCGACTATATAAATGAAGCAGCTTTACAAGGTGATGCAATTGCTGATTTTAGTAGCTCTGATTTTTCTAAGCTTAATGATTTGGCGAATACAGCTCAGAATTCTGTAAATAATTTTCAATCTCAAGCGAAATTCTTGCAAGATACAATGCCTGATAAAATCTACACTATTGCAGATGTATTAAATAAAGTAAAAGATCAGATCAATGCTGTAAATGAAAAAAATCAAGCTGCCAAAGATGCAGCAGCAGCAGCGGTTGCTAAGGATGCAGCAGACAAAACAACTGTTACAAATAATATGAATATATTCCAGCAAGGTTTTATTGCGGGTAATGCCAATACTATGCGCCCTGTTATGACAACAGGTTTTCAAGGAGAGTATAATTTTAGTCAGCTCAACCCTGATCAGCGCCAGTACCAATACCCTAGTAGTTTTAGAATCATTACGGTTGCCAAACAGCCAGATAATACCTATAAAGCTCAAGTGAATGTATTGTATAAATATACAGATAATGCCAATCAATATACACAAGGCTATACATATAGTGTTATTAGTTCTAACGCGAAGTGGCTTATTAATAACGAGTCTGTTGGTAATAGTTTCTAGTAGTTTTGTAGATTTAAGGTGTCTATAATCTATATAATATTGACTGTCATAACTTGAAGAAAAATTAAAAATAGAGTATTATATTGTACTTGTAGGCTCTATTTATTTAGCCTTCGTACCTTGTATGTTTACATAGTGTCCCAAAAGGGATGCCTGTAAGATAGTTTGCAAATTTATTTGCAGTTATCTTATCAGGCGGGTATCGTATAATGATTATTATTCCTGCCTTCCAAGCAGGTGATGTGGGTTTGATCCCCACTACCCGCTCCAGAGAAAAATTCCTTTTTAAGAAGCATCACAGCCGTTTTTTAAAAAGGAATTTTTCAAAATAGCATACTGTGACATAATAGAGATGTTGCAGAAATATTTTTAAGAAAAAACACATCTGTCCTCGTAGCTCAGCTGGATAGAGCAACGGTTTTCTAAACCGTCGGTCGCTGGTTCAAGTCCAGCCGAGGACACCAAATTATATGGTGGGTGTAGCTCAGTTGGTTAGAGCGTCGGGTTGTGGTTCCGAAGGCCGTGGGTTCAATTCCCATCACTCACCCCATAAAAATAACTAAGCATTTATTGCTTAGTTATTTTTAAATACCATCGTTTATCTTTGAGCTTGACTCGATGATCCAGAAAATAAAAAAACTACTTTGTACTATTTGCAGTACCTACTGGTTCAGTCAAACCAGTGCGTAACTTGGTTTTTTCTAAGAATGCATCTAGCATACAAAGCACAAAGAAAGCAGCTGCAGCGACATATATTTCTACTTGCAAATCAAGCCCGCCAAAAGCAATGCCCACACCAACTCCAGCATATAGAATACAAAGTAAGATATAACTTAGATTGAACTTATATATGATAGAGGTAATTAACATTCCACTACTAACCAAAAAGAACCAGCCAGAAGCCATGCCGTGCAAACCAAGCTTAATGCCTAGTCGTAGCTCTGCGTAAGTAAGCACTAGCCCTAATAGTACTATGCCAACCCAAACCAGCTGAATAATTATAGACTTAATGTCACGCGCAAAACCCAGCCAAACTTGTACACCCAAGCCAATAATCGCTACGGTAGCCCATAGTACCAGTAAATACATTGGCTGTGAGAGCAACGGCCAGCTCGCTATATATCCAATCGTTATTATAATTCCCCAAGTACCCAAAATCTTTTGATAATTATTTAGTTTCATTGCTGATAGACTCCTACTTTAGTTAATAAACTCAAAACCCTTCTACCGTGGGGTGATTGCTTAATCACCTCGCTCAAATCTTTGCCACAACGTGCCTTGTCACCCGAAGTTGTGTGTAGACCATCCACCCATTGAGCAATTCCAGAAATCACGTACACTATACCGTCAACTGCTATATAACAGGGTTTGCCAGATTTGCCATTAGAAGTTGTTAGCTCACTTGAAGATATGGTTTTGTCTTTTAGTGAAGATGGTGCTGATACAGGGGCTTCTGAAGGCGTTGAAGTTGCGGTTGTTGATGAATTATCTGACTGCGAAGAGTTTTGATTAGTTGAACCAGACCCTGAACCTTGGCTAGCTTGCCTGCTATTAAGGTTATCAAATACAACTATACCTACAGCTATAGCAATAGTTACTGCCACCACTAAGACCGTACAGATAATTCTAGCAATGTTGTTGTTTGCATCAGTTATATCTTGCATAAAACTAGTATAACCAGTTTAATAAAAATAACAAACATCAAAACGATTGCAGATCATAGCGAATTGGTGTTTAATAATAAGCAAGACAACATTACTAAATATTAGGAGAAATATATGAAACGCTCAACATTAACAAAACTCAGTGCATTAACGGGCTCACTAGCAGTCTTTGCACCAATGGCAGCTCACGCCGCAACTTACACAAGTGATTATTCAGCAGACACTGCTTCAACAGGCGCAGCTGCAGGTATAGGAATATTCTTTGTTATTTGGATAATTGTTTGGTTAGCTATTTGGGGTTTTTGTTTAGTATTCTGGATACTTATGCTTATTGACGTTATTAAGAGAACCAACTGGAAACAAGAAAGTGACAAAACTTTATGGCTTATCTTGGTTATACTGCTTGGTGTTCTTGGTGCAGTTATTTATTACTTCGCTGTTAAGCGCGATCTTGATAAAAAACCAGCTGTTGCTGCAGGTACTCCTCCAACAGAACCACAAAAATAAACTTTAGTTAGTTGTACTAAAAGAGCTTCTATACCTAAGGAGCTCTTTTTTTATCAGGTAAAATATGCTAGTATAGGCAGGTTCAAAAGTCTTTTTTACATCTTGCGCCCTTAGCTCAGCTGGATAGAGCGTCTGACTTCGGATCAGAAGGCCGGGGGTTCGAATCCCTCAGGGCGCACCATACAAATCACAGTGGTATATTTGCGGGTCTGTAGCTCAATTGGTAGAGCAGTTGCCTCTTAAGCAATTGGTTGTGGGTTCAAGTCCCACCGGACCCACCAAGTTAGAATTTAACAAGTACGAGTTGAATACTATAGATTTGGGAGCAGGTCAGGTATAATAAAATACGTTATTCTAAACCGATTCATGAGATTACGGTTTCGTGAATCGAGAAGAAGAACATAATGAAAGCTGATAGTAATTTTGTAAATTATGGTAAGCTGAAATTTGTGATCTGATGCCGGGGTGTGGCGCAGTTGGCTAGCGCGCGTCGTTTGGGACGATGAGGTCGAAGGTTCGAGTCCTTTCACCCCGACCAATCAAAAAACCTGACATGCGTCAGGTTTTTTGATTGTTTGTGTAAAGATCGAAGCCCGAGGTTCGGTGTACAAGGAGCGCAGGTAAATACCATGAGCTTGCTCATTGTTATTTATCAAGCACCACAGGGAGAAGGCTTTAGCCGTTATCCTTTCACTCCGACCAAATAAAATAACTGAGTTTTACTCGGTCTTTTTCTTTAGTTAGTTGGGGAGTAGAATGTAGCTATGAGTATAGATGCATTAATTCAACAAAACTGGTGGTTATTTATTATTCTCATTGCTTGGAGTATTGGCTGGAAAGGCTGGGCGCTATGGCGCGCAGCTCAGCTAAAGCAAAAAGCTTGGTTTGTTGTATTCCTTATAGTAAATACTGCAGGAATTTTAGAAATATTTTACCTTTTTTATTTTTCTAAGCAGAAAATTGCTAGTTCAAAAACTGCCTACTAGTTAAACCAAGAGAAGTTGAGGCATTGTCTATTCAAGAGCCTATCTTGTTTACTAAGATGTATGCGATAATATTAGTATGAAGAATAATCAGCATGGTAGATTGATTGATCTACGCAATCATGATGCAATGCAGGTTCAGCATACTGAGCCCGCAGCACCACAAGCTAAGAATTCTCCGCTACCACAAAAACCAGCTAAGAAAAAGCAGAATACTCTCATTACAATTCTACTTATTATACTAGCAATTGGGTTAATAGCAGGCGGAGTATATATATTTATACTAATGCATACACCAAAAATTCAAAAGGCTTCACCGCAAAAAGTACAAAGTGTACTAGAAGAAATCAAAAAATCTGACAAAAATACATTATTTATTGCATCGGCAGGTGTGTATACACCGGTTTTAGAGGGTGGGGCAGAACAGCTTGATAATGGCTTACTGCACAGAGTACCAAAAAATGGTGATCCTGAAGTGGGTGGTAATTTTGTAGTATCTGGGCACAGTTTTGTATGGGGCTATACACCCAAGCAAGTACAAGAAAAATCAGTTTTTTATAATCTTTCTGATGTAAAGGTGGGTGATGAGATTATTGCTTACTGGAATAAGAAATTATATCACTATAAAGTGACTGAGCTAAAGACAGTAAAGCCAAATGCAATTGAAATAGAGAATAAAACTAAAGAGCCAACTCTGACAGTTTACACGTGTACACAGGGTGGTAGTGCTGATGGTAGGGTTGTGGTGATTGCAAAGGCTATTTAGCTAAAAAATATACTTTAGTATATACTATTAAGCATGAGAAGATTATCTATCTTTAGTTTGAGTATTGTAGTTGCAACCCTTTCAGTATTATTCATAAAACACCAGGCACATGCTGCAATTATTGCTGTTACAACCAATGCAGATTCGGGTGCTGGTAGCCTCCGCCAGGCTATTACTGATGCAAATACTAGTATTGGTGTAACTGATACTATTGACTTTAATATCGCCGGTGCAGGGGTACATACTATTACGTTATTATCGGCCCTTCCAGCCATTACCGACCCTGTAACTATTGACGGATCTACTCAGCCAGGAGCGAGCTGCGGCACTTTAGTACCTACTACTATGCCCGGAACCAACACCCCCCATACCCTAACGGTTGAAATTGATGGTGGTGGACAGGCTATTAATCTTATTACTTTAGGCGCAGGTTCTGGCGGAACAGAGATAAAGGGGTTGGTATTAAATAATGCTACTGGTTCTGGTATTGTTGTAGCCGCAAATAGTATAGGCTCGCTTACAATAGATTGTAATTATATTGGTACCAATAGTGCGGGCACTGCTACGGGTAATTTAACTGGCCAAGGTGTAAGTGCTAATTTTATTACAAATACCATAACCATACAAAACAATCTAATATCTGGCACTAGTACGGCCATTGGTATTAATAGTAATGTTATGAACATAAGTGGCAATCTGATTGGCACAGACGTTAATGGTACTTCGGCAATTGCAAATACTGGTGCCGGAGTTACCCTCTATAGCAGTAGTAACTCTACCGTTAACCACAACGTGGTATCTGGTAATGGTTCTACTGGAGTTGGTTTTGATAGTGGTTCTAATATGACATTTACTGGTAATGTAATTGGATTAGGTATTGATGGTAATGCACTCGGTAATAATGGGGACGGCGTACGTTTCTTTGCAGTTAATAATTTTACAATTGGTGGAGTTTCTTCTGCACAGCGCAATATTATTTCTGCCAATACGGGTAATGGGCTACATATTTATAATAACTGTGATGGTAGCCCTAGCCAATCAATCGGTTCTACTACCTACAATAATTATATTGGTACCCAAATGGATGGTAGTGTAAAAACAGGCTTTGGTAATAGTGCAGCCGGAATAGAAGTAAATGAATACTATGGTGGCTGTGTATCAGTATATAAACATATTATTGGTGGTGATGCGGCCGGACAAGCAAATATTATTGCGGGTAATATTAATCAAGGCATATTAATACACCAAGGTTCTGGCTATGATGTTTTTAGTATTACAACGATAGGCAATAGTATTTATGCCAACGGGCAATTTGGAATCGACCTGGCATCAGATAGCGACAACGATAGCGGCATCGCAGATACCGATCTAGGCCCAAATGTTATTAATAATTTATTGATGAGTTATCCGGCTATTAATGCCAATTATTATATAAATCGCCCTACAATTAACTCTACCAGTGTTAGTGGTAATCAATTGACTGTGAATTATGACTACCAAGCTAATGGAGTGGTAGCAAGTGGAGATGGAGTAAGCCTACTACCAACAGACTTGGTTGGGTATCGTCTTGATTTTTACCTAAATAATGGCACCCAAGATGGTGCTTACCCAGGCTATGCACAAGGCAGAACCCATCTTAGTAGCTTTATAGTAAATGGCTCAGAGACTAATGCCACCCACACTTTTACAAGCCCAATCAACTTTGTTGGAAGTCAGAATGCTACAGTTACTTCAACAGTATTATGGCAAAATATTCCAGACCCACCAAATAACTGTGGAAATCGAGCTGGTGCCGGGCCCCCATATTATATTTCTACAAACGGTTGTGGTTAAAATGGATAAAACTATGCAAACCCTAAAGTCTATTCTAAAACAATACTCGGTTACTATCCTTATAGCGATCTTACTTATGGTGTTAATTGGAGTAGTTAATTCACAAAAAGCTCATGCTCAAGAAATTACTCCTGACCCTGACACATATAGCTACGGTTCTACCTCAGAGTTCTCTCCGTACTCTACACTTGTACAGGGTAGTAGTTCTACTCTTGCTCCAACCGGTGAGAGCCAGGGTATCGGTTACATAGCTATTGGAGTATTACTTGTTTCCTCAATTGGTATTTCTTTCTACATAGTTCGTGCTCGCAAGCAAGCTTAATTCTTGAAGATTTATCAGATATACGCCATAATAAGGTAATGAATATAGTAACTCCTCGCAGACCATCTGGGTTTCCAGAATTTTTACCACACGAACAAGCTCAATTACAGGGTATGCTTGATACGATTAGGTGTGTATATCAGAAGTACGGTTTTCTGCCTATCGAAACTCCTGCTATTGAGCTGGCTGAAGTTTTGCTCGCCAAGGGTGGAGGCGAGACAGAAAAAGAAGTCTACCGTTTTACAAAAGGTGATAAAGAATACGCCTTGCATTATGACCTCACCGTACCACTCGCTCGCTACGTTGCAGAGCATGAAAACGACTTAGCTTTTCCATTTCGTCGTTATCAAATGCAAAAAGTCTGGCGAGCCGAACGAGCTCAAAAGGGGCGCTATCGTGAATTTTATCAGTGCGATGCTGACATTATTGGCTCAAGTAATATTGGGCATGATGCCGAACTTGTGGCATTACTAAGTGATACTTTTAGTGCACTTGAAATTGGTAGCTATACGGTACGTATTAATAATCGTAAGCTCATCGCAGGTTTTTTAGAAGCAATTGGCTTAGCTGAAAAATCGGCAGATATTTTGCATGCTATAGATAAGCTCGAAAAGATAGGTGTAGAGGCAGTTACTCAGATACTCAAAGACTGTGGTTGTGGTGAGGACGACTCTCAGCAAATTTTAGACTTTGTACATATAGACGGCAGCACTGTTGAAATAATTAATAAGCTTGAAGGCTTAAATATTCAAAATGATATTTTTACTGAAGGCTTAAAAGACATGAAACAACTCACTGAGCAAGTGCAAGCTCTTGGGGTTAGCGCTGATACTTACACGGTTGATCTCAAAATTGTGCGTGGCTTAGACTACTACACGGGTACTGTGTATGAAACAATTATCGATGGGCACCCAGAATTTGGTAGTGTTTGTTCTGGTGGGCGGTATGACAACCTAGCTGATTACTATACCAAAACTCACTTGCCGGGTGTAGGGGTTTCTATTGGCCTTAGTAGATTATTTGCTGTACTAAAAGAAGCTAGCTTACTCAAAGAAAGCTCAGTACCAGTCACTATATTTATTGCAAATTTTGGTAAAGGCTCACGTCACTGGGCGCTAAAAGTTGCAAGCATACTTCGCCAGTCAAATATTAGCACTCAAGTTGAGCTTGATGACGATAAGCCAGCCAAGCAGTTTAAGTATGCCGATAAGCTTGGCGTACCATACACGCTCGTGATTGGTGAAGAAGAAGTAAAAAGCCAAAAGGTAATGTTTAAAAATATGGCTAGTGGTGAGCAAGAAGTCTTGTCAGTTGAAGATGTCATTACTCGACTTTCTGCTTGAAATGCAAAGATAAAAATGGTACCATTAGCTCTCTATACTAGAGAGTCTAGTATAGAATAGTCAAAAGGGATAGACCTGTGCGCGATGATGCAGAAACCAATGTAGGCCACGCAACTCACCCAGCTGATGTGCGGGTGATTCACACCTTTGCTTGTCATACCGGCGACTGTTGCCCCCAGCTTCTTGAAGACCCCAATGCTACCCCAGACAAGCGTTTTGTCATCACCGATGACCACGGCGGCAGTATTCGTCTCTCACGTGATCAGCTTAAGCTGATCGTTGATACTAATCTCATTTCTGTACCATAGAACGTACAGAGCATTACAAAAAAAGAACGCCCCAACAGTACTGTTGGGGCTTTTCATTTATCTTCATTATAGCATATTTTAGTGTTGAAAAACAGTCTTGTTCTTTTGTCAAACTAAGCCCACAATACATACTATAAAGAAAGGGTAAAAATGAAACATACTTTACATACTATAAGTCTGGATGGCGGGGCTCAGCTATTGGCAATTAATACTCCTGGGGCTCGTTCAATGCAATTCAATACCTTAGTGCGTGCCGGCTGGGACTACATTAATGCAAAACAGTTTGAGCTACCTCACCTGCTCGAGCACTTGGCCTTTCAGGGGAACAAGCAGTACCCTTCAAGTCAAGAGTTTTCATTTGATGTAGAAAAAAATGGTGCATACATGAATGCCCATACGTCTGAGTATATGATTCACTATGATTTTGAAGCATCTATTTATGACCTTCAAGACATTACTAAGCTAGCATGCTCTCAAATTGATGAGCCACTTTTTAATGAAGAGGCTATAACAGCACAAAAACAAGTTGTGACTTCAGAATTGTCTCGTAAGCTAGAAGATGATGGTAATCGCTGTGGGTACAAGATGACACAAATTCTTAAGCCAATACTCATTGATTTTCAAGATCGTATTAAAACTCTTAATGCAATTACTAGAGATGACATTGTAAGCTATTTTAATCAAACGCATGTTAAAGAAAACTTGTGCTTTGTTGTGGCTGCCGATTTTAGTGATGGCAGACTTCAGTTACTTGAAAGTCAACTCAATACTTTTTTGAAATCGTACAGAAGTGGTAACAAAAAAAGCATTACATATAATAAACCAAATGATTATAAAAAAGTGGTAGTCTCACAAAAGACAAAATTAGTCACCCAAGACACATTTAATTTTAGCCTCATCAGTAATGTATATGAAAAAAGAGCAGTCGCAGTTACTCGAATTTTTAATGTAATACTGAATGGAGGCTCTAGCTCACGATTATTTACTTTAGCGCGTGACAAAGGCTTGAGCTATGGCGTAGGTACTGTCCGAGGAATAAATAAAGACTACAGTTATTACGAAGTGTATGATGCTACTGAGCCAGAAAAAGCCTTGCCATTATTTGATTTGTGCCTAAGCCAAATAAAAGACGTATTGAATGGAAACATTACCCAAAAAGAACTTGAGCGGGCAATTGGTTTTTCAGCTGGTCGAGTTGAGTTGGCTTTTGAAACCCCAGCTGATTTGGCTAACTGGTATGGCACAGACTTTTCTCGAGAAGAAGACATGTTTAACCCAAATGAGTTTGTCAAAGACTTACGCTCGGTGACAATTAATGATATTAAAGCACTGTATGGTACGTATATCAAAGATGGCCAGTGGTTAATATCATTAGTTGGCAATAAAACTTCAACGCAAAAAGCTGACTACAAGAAGATTGCAGAAAAGTATTTTGGTTAATAAAATGTAAGCAAAGCACTGACTGTACTGGTTTTTTATCAAAACAATATGTGATATTTAGCCTAACTCTATCTGAAAAATCTGCTACAATAAGGTTATGAAAAAATCAGAATTTGAATACCTACTGCGCAATACTAGTAGCAATAGTAAGAAAGACATTGCGACTCGAGAAGACGATTTTCCGCAATGGTATCAAGATGTTATTGTTGCTGCTGACTTAGCTGAAAACGGCCCAAGTAAAGGCAGTATGATTATCAAACCTTATGGCTATGCTATTTGGGAGGCTATTAAGTCTGAGCTAGATGAGCGCATTCGTGCAGCTGGTGTACCTAATATGTATTTTCCAATGTTTATACCAGAAAGTTTATTACACAAAGAAGCTAATCATATTGAAGGCTTTGCTCCTGAAGTTGCCGTAGTTACTCATGCTGGTGGCAAAGAATTAGAAGAAAAACTTATTGTTCGTCCAACCTCAGAGACGATAATATATGATAGTTTTTCACGCTGGATACAAAGCTATCGTGATTTGCCATTAATGATTAATCAATGGGCAAATGTTGTGCGTTGGGAGCTTCGACCACGTATGTTTTTGCGTACCACAGAGTTCTTGTGGCAAGAAGGCCATACAGCTCATTCTACAGAGCTTGAAGCCGATACATTTGCCCGAGCGATGCTCGTAATGTATCAAGACGTAGCCGAAAATGTCATGGCTATTGCTGTATCGGCTGGCGAAAAAAGTGAGCGAGAACGCTTTGCCGGTGCTGCTAAAACGTATACTCTTGAGCCAATGATGCAAGATGGCAAAGCCTTGCAGTTCGCTACTTCTCACAATCTAGGTGATACTTTTGCTAAGGCCTTTGATGTTAATTTTTCTGCAGAAGATGGCAGTACACAGCCAGTATGGCAAACTAGCTGGGGTATGAGTACTCGCAGTATCGGCGGGTTAATTATGAGCCATAGCGATGACAAAGGCTTGGTGTTACCACCCTTACTAGCTCCTCTCAAAGTTGTTATTACCACGGTTGGTGGTGACAATGCTGAAGTTAAGGCTACTGCACAAAAAATAGCAAATACAATTGCTGAAACTGTATTGGTAGATGACCGAGACATTAGCTCGGGTGAAAAGTTCTTTGCTCACGAAAAACGTGGTATTCCAATTAGAATTGAAATAGGCCCACGTGATCTAGAAAATAATCAAGTAGTAATGGTATTGCGTGATACAGGTGAGAAAAAGACAGTTTTAATTAATGATGTTGCAAAGTCTATCTCACCAGAGCTTGCAGCTATGCAGCAACGTCTCTATGCTCAAAGCCAGACTCGTTTAAGTGAAAATACTGTTGAGTGTAGCTCGCCAGAAGAAGCTATCGCTGCTATAAAAAATAGTAAATTCGCACTTGCGAATTTTGAAGTGACCTCTGAACTCGAAACATTGCTCAAAAAAGATCATGGCATTACTGTACGATGTTATCCTTTTGAAAAAGACGGCAAAACTTTGCTTGCCAAGGCTTACTAACTTGACAGTAAACTTACATAGTGTAGAATAAGCAGTATTAAATAAAGGAAAAATTAAGAAAGTGAGAAAATAACTTTTACTGCAAAACCTACTAACTAATTCGCTTATGAGCGGAGGAGGTTCTATGTTAAAAGTTACTAACCTTTCTTATTCTTTCCCTAGTAAAATTCTATTTGAAAACGTTACGTTTTCAATCAGCAATCGTCAAAAAACAGCTCTAATTGGGCCAAATGGCTCAGGCAAAAGCACACTCATTAAATTAATTCTCAATGAACTTGAGCCAGATTCTGGCCAGGTCATTAGCGATTCTCATATTGTTTTTGGCTATGTTTCACAAGTACCAGCCAAAACAACTCTAACACTGAGTCGGTTTTTACAAAAAAATATGGTTGAGAACCATCAGTTTGCCAAACAAGCTAGTAAGCTAGGGCTAGTAGATTTTAAATATTCAAAAATACTCTCTCATTTTTCTGGTGGCGAGCTGAGCAAAATAATGATCGCTGTCGCTACTATTAATAATCCAAACTTTCTAATACTAGACGAGCCAACTAATCATTTGGATGAGACCGGAACCACTTGGCTTACAAGCTATCTTAAAGAATATTCAGGTGCTGTTTTGGTAGTAAGTCACGACCGAAAATTTTTAGATGAAATTGTTGACTCAGTGCTTGAGATTGATCCAAATTCAAAAATCATAAGTGACTATCATGGCAACTTCACTGAATACATCGATCAAAAAAATTCAATTGAACAAAATATAGAACAAAAAAATTCTGCCATTGAAAAACATAAAAAAGTTCTTGAAACTAACCTACACAGTAAGGTTCATCGTTCAAAGTCTAAGGCGAGTATTACACCAAAAGATAATGACAAAATGGCATTTAATTCTATGGTTGAGAACGCCGAGTTTTCTCATGCAAAAACCATTCATCAATTAGAGCGTAATATTGAATCATTAAAAATTACTGAGATTAGTAAGCCAGGTCAAATTATTTTACATTCAAATATCATCGCGCCAAGCCGAAGATTACTAGCGAGTGCAGAAAATCTTACTATGAAAATTAATTCTAAATTTTTATTTGATGCAAGTGGTATTAGAATGTACTCAAACGACAGAATAATATTAACTGGTGATAATGGTAGTGGCAAAACCAGTCTATTAAACTTATTTATTCAAAAAGATAAGCAGTTATATTTTTCAGAAGCAGTACAAATATCTTTACTTCAACAACAAGCAACAGAACTACCGTCAAATACTCGTGTATTAAATTATTTTCGAGCCCAGATTGGCCTAAATGAGTCAGAGTCGAGAGGGTACCTAGATAGGCTACTCTTTTCTCAAGATGAGGTATTTATATACCTTAGCCAACTTAGTCATGGCCAAATTACACGACTGTGCCTTTGCATTGCAATTTTGCAAAATCCTGATCTACTTCTGCTCGATGAGCCAACTAATCACTTAGATGTCAGTTCAATAGGAGTTGTACAAAAGCTGCTACAAGAATACAGAGGTGCATTTATAGTAGTCACTCACGACCAAGAGTTGATTAATAGCCTGCAAGCTACTAGTATATGGAGTATTGTAGATAAGAAATTGGTTATAACAGAAAATGTATGAGTAAAAAATTTACTAGAAAAATTGAAGATTTTACCTGTGATAACTGCAGAGAAATAGTTGAGGGTAATGGCTATACCAATCACTGCCCGCACTGCTTGTATTCAAAACATGTAGATATTAACCCGGGTGATAGAGCCTCAGAATGTCGTGGATTAATGGCACCCAAAGAAGTGCAGGTAAAAGGTGATGCATATACAATTACTCATCAATGTAAAAAATGTGGGCATACTAAGCCAAACAAAATATCACCAGAAGATGATTTTAATCAAGTAGTAAAAATTTCATCAAATAATGTTGACAGATAAATACATAGGGTGTAATATACTTGCTAGAACCTTTATTTTTACAAAACCCATATTTAGTTCCTGCGGGCATTTGCTGACAGCAGGGTTGGGGCTAAATTTTTCGTTAACGCGAAAGGGTGGTTATTGCATAAGTGATAACCCGGAAGTCTCCGTAATCATAGACTAGCTGTTGTCGATTGCCGTAAGGTGAGTCTGAGTCAGCGAAGTGGTCTTTTTTCGTACAAAATATTTACGAATTAAGACAAGCAAGGTGGTACCGCGAGATCAGTTATATGAATCCCGCCCTTGTAGCATAATTATTATTATGTTGCAGGGGCGGGATTTTTGTTTCGAAAAATCTCGCACCAAACACTTCAACAGCTAGGAGGTAGCCCCATGGGTGAATGGTAAGCATCTAGCTATGGCTAGGTAAGTGGCTGATGCCGAACAAAGCTTCTGATGGCCGGCATCAAAACATCAGTGAGGTACCGGGGGATAAAACCCCCGGTACCTAAACTAAAAGGACCAATATGAAATTTATTCAAAACAATTCAATATCTAAAGTAAAAGTTACGTTAGTTTGCTGTGTTCACGGCAACGAAAAATTTGGTAAAAAAGTCTTTGATTATTTTTTGCTAAAGCTAGAAAAATTCCCTGGTCTTTCACTCCTGCTTGCTAATGAAGAAGCGATGAAAATAAACCGTCGATTTGTTGACATTGATTTAAACCGATCATTTACTAGCCATAAAAATTCTAAGCTACATGAAGCTGTTTTGGCTGAGAAAATTAAAAAAGTAATTGACCCGCACAGTATTATTATTGATATCCATACTACCAAAACAAGATTAAAAGCTATTAGTATAGTAACTAACCTTACTACTGATACAAAAAAAATCTTGAAGGTAGTTCCGTATAAAGAAGTTGCATATATGAAACAGGGTTTTGGCTCACTTATTAGTCAGTACCAGAGTGCTGTTTCGTTAGAATACAATCGTGATTATGTGAAGCAAAAGGCCGTACTGAAAAAACTAGAGGTAATAGTGACTAGTCTTCTTGATAATAAAAATGACCATCATAGGTACAAGACTATTTACAAAAGTATTGGCATATTACCATTAGGTATAAAAATTCCTAAAAAACCCAAAGATTTTTATCACTTAGCCGAGCGCGATACCTATGTATTGTTCCCAAGACACCGAGCTGTAAAAGGGTTTAAGGGCTTTGAAATGAAAAAAGTATCTAATCATCTGTATTTAAAATAAAAACCCCTACCTAGAAGTAGGGGTGAAAAGTGTGTGCAAGATCTTTTCGTACATATCAATAAGTAGATCGGCAGAGTTGTGCTCAAGAAAGATTGTAAACATCGGTACAGTATTGGCCTCTATGAGCCACATTTTGCCTGTCTTATCAATGGCGATATCGTAGCCACAGTACTCTATAGCAAGCTTGCTATAGATATCACTCGTAAACTCTTGCAAGCTAGCTAGTATACTTTTATCAGTAATGTGCTTGGCAACTGCACCTTGCCAATGCAGTGGGCTGAAGTTGTCAGTATGCTGAGCCTTTGAGATGTCTTTTTCATAGACAAGCAAGATTGTGCCCATAAAGGCTACTGCTCGGTACTCATGTGCGATCTCTACGTACTCTTGCAGTAAAGCCAAGCTATCATAGTCAGCAGAGTCTTTGTTATATATCTCAGCTAAAGCAGTAATAACCTCACGTGAGTTTGTACACTTTGCTACGTTTCGGCCCTCTGACCCGGCATTTGGTTTTACAATTAGTGGTAAGCCGAGCTTTGCCATAGCATCTTTTGCAATTGCTTTGAGACTAAAATGCATACGGTATGGTTGGTAGCGTTCTTCTACATCTGGGTCAAGATAGCATTCACCTTTTGGTGTATGTACACCGTCTTGCAAAATTGAATTAAGCGCATCTTTGTCTTTACATATTTCAGAAACAACAGCTGAATTAAATGGTGCACGCGAACGCTTAAAATAGAGTGGGGGTTGCTTGGGCTTAATGTATACGGCAACAATGCCACGCTGTGAGTCAATTGTGTATTTTACTTTAAGCTTTCTGCAGGCTTCAACTAAGCACAAAATATTTGACTTCAGCGGTACCAAGTCTATATCTTTTTGATCGGGCAAATTTTTACCTTCAGCTAGCCACAGTACCTCAGAAAAAATATCTGGGTGCATGTCTCGTAACGTGCGCAATACTTGAAGGCGCGCGGCTGCACTACGTGCTAAGCCAAGTTGTTGCAAAAGACTATTTTGCGGTAGCTTGAGAATCAGTTTTTGCACGTGACTCTTGGGCATATCGCAGAGTGTTTTTACGGCAGAGGCAGTTGTTTTCATATCTTCCTTTCAGGGTGCAATTCTACACCAAAACTACCACTTAATAAAGGGAGAGTAAAGCATGAGAACAATTTAATGCTATATCAAAATTTATACGAGTTCCAGAACGTGTCTAAAATCATGTTTGATAATTACCAACAAATAATTGATCATTGGCACGTCGGCATGATTATTGAATGTAACTTAATAGATTCAAATAGTTTTACAATCACTACTACTCAAGGCCAATTTATACTTACAAACCAAGGCTCAGATTTACATGAAGCAAGACTTAAGATAGAGAAATTATCAGGCTTATATTTATTAAACGGATATAACAATAGTGAGAGAGTAGAATATTCGCTAGTACATTTCAAGCAAGATTATTATAGTTTACAAAATACTACATAGTATTCTTAATTTCTTTTAATGCAATTTCAACTGCTTCTTTTGGCGTTTTGGCAGTTAGTACCTTCACTCTATTGCGTGCATCAAAGAATTGATTAGCCATCTTTGCACTCCAGCCACCGGTATTTTCTATAACAACAATTGGAATATTTGCCTGATAGGCAATTACCATCTCAGTTAAAGTTCCAGAGCCACCATTAACAGCAATTATAGCGTCGCAGCTCAAAACTAGATTGAGTTCACGGCCACCACCTCTTTCCATACCGCTAGCAATAATAACATCTGCATCTTCAAAAGTTTTCTCTTTTTTACCATAGGTGATACCAACAGTAAGCCCACCAGTTCTTTTAGCACCTCTGCAAGCTGCTGTTGAGAGAGAATCGTAGTCTTTTTCAGCGCCAAATAAAAGAACAGCATTCTTCTTTGCAACTTCTACGCCTATCTCTTCTGCTGTTCGTTCAAGATCTTTAGCGTATTTTAGATCTGCTGCAGACCCCATAACACCAATTTGGTATTTTTTCATAATCTTCTCCTTAAATAAAAAACACCTCGCCCGAGCGAGATGAAAAGTTTAATTTTTACAGTTTTTTGGTTAGCAAGAATGCCAGAGCCGTGCTCGGGTTGGAAAACTCACTTGATGATGATTGCTGTAAATATTCATAATTTGTTTGATATTAACTCCTTCAGAGTGAAATATCCGAAACAACGATTAATATTGGCACCAACTTTGAAATCACGATTGAAAATCTTGCTAAAGTCATAGTTAAGTTGTGTGGATCAAACTCTGAGCTTCTCTTTCATAATAGTGACTACTCTGGTAGTATTAAAAGCAGAACCACAGATGACAGATGTCTCGAGGATCTATTAGGTCGTTCATTGACATCTCTAGAAGATGGTCTTTTGCCAACGATCGATTTCTACGAAAAGTACTGGAGGAGAAATGGAACCAAATAAATCTTATCCAACTTCAGACGATGAAGAAGTAAAGCCACTTTTGGATATGGGAGATGATAATAAAGACGATGACGACGATGACGACGATTTAGTGCAACCCATTCGACGTGATCGTTTTAAGCAAAGAAGAAATGAAGAAATTTCTGAGATCAAGAAAATGAAGAATGAACTAATAGTGTTTGATAAGCATGGCAATCCAATGTCAAAGTTGGAAAAAAAGAAACCAGAGATTACAGTCTTAGATGACTTTTTTAGACGCTCTGGTCTAACTGGTAGTGAAAAAATTTACGATTTTGATGGTGCTGACGGGTTATGGGGTATGCTCTACGCACGTCATTTTGACGTTAGTGAGTGGACAACCAATAGCGAAACGCCCTATAACGTCGAAGGCTCACAAATTGTAAAAACGGTAAATGCCAATAGTATAGTGCCTCCCGAATTTGCGCCAAATACCGAGGCTGAAGCTGATTTTGACATAGTATTTATGACACATGATTGGGGCGAAAACTATCCCTTACTTATTGCCAAGCTCGACAAGGGAATGCAAATCTTGAACGAAAATGGCAAAATCATTCTTGTTAGTCATAAGAAAAAAGGCATAGATTCGATTGTTGAAAGACTAGTTGCCGACGGAATAGGCGCCAGTGTTGTCGAAAAAGGGGCTGGAGGGGTAAGGATTGTTGAAATTTCAAAGCAGAACAGCCGGATTAACCCCGAAATGACCGATACTAAAAAAGAGATACAGTTTGCTTTTAATGGCACAGAGTATAGCGCCATTACGGAATCAGGGATTTTCTCGAAAGAAAATCTCGATACTGGCACGCAACATTTGCTTGAATACGTTATTGATAATTTTCAGCTGGATGAGATGAATGTGCTTGATATTGGTTCTGGCTGGGGAGCTATTGAAATTGTTTTGTCAGATCACTTCAAATTGGCCACTATGGAAGGCTTGGAAATTAACGAGCGGGCCGTTGAGCTGAGCAGACTAAATAACCCTAACCCTGCAATATTTAAGTTCGATGAAGTAGATGTTACCAAGCGACAAGTAGAACTAACAGAAAACCAGGCCGGAAGCTTTGATTTTATTATCTCTAACCCACCCTTCCACGTAACTGAAGAACAGCGTTTAATTCTGTTTGAAAATGCCAGAAAGCTTCTTAGAAAAGGTGGTTATATGGCCTTTGTGGTAGAAGACGGTTTTCACGATGCCTTTCTAAATACGGCCTCGAGAAAAATGAACGTTGTCAAAGACGAAAAGAAGGGTCAATATAATATTGTTGTACTAAGAAAATAATACTCTACGACAAATTTGTTTTTCGAGCTAGGTAAAATGCTTAGCTCTTTTTTTAAATCCGAATTTGCCAAGTAAGGATTGTGGCCATGGATGATACTAAGGGGTTCTACCCCTTAGTATCATCCAGAAAGACAAATATTAATAATGAAGAATACAATTAAGTTACCAGACGGAACAAAGTTCCAATATAAAGAGAATGTAAATGTTCAACTGCTACAAAAAGTAGCCGCTTTACCTTATTTAGAACTTCGAAAACTTGTAGCTCTGGGTGGGGTTAAATTTAGTATTACACCTCGGTACAGTGATTTGATTAGCGTATTGGATGAAATTGATGAGTCAGATATAAAGCGTCTTTACCGACAATTTGGTTAGTAAAATATACTTTTACTAATGTAGTTAAGTCTGGAGCTAAAAGTTAGCTCTTTTTATTTACAATTTATTGTACTTCTACCTGATTTGAAACGAGATCCCAGCCTTCACTGAGAAAAACGGCTGCTACAAGTGCACAAACGGGCTCATCACCACAAATAATACCTTCAATTTTCATATTAATTTCACTCCATTCGTGACCAGGGCGATTTTTCATCATCTCTTTGAGGGTATTATTGATATCCTGCTGTACCTGATCATCAGAGTAGCCGTGATGTTCAACGAATAATCCTTTTTGAGTCGTTTTATCTTGAACCCAACCAACTCCAGCCCAAGCCTGTTTGTGACGCTCAATAACGCGTGTTTGAGCTACAACAACATACAGCTTATTGCCATGCTGATCATCATTATAAATAGGCTTTTTATGCACTATTTTGCTCCCCGGCGGAATGATAGAGCTGAGATAAATAAGGTTTTGATTGGCAATACCTGCTTTAAGAAGGGCAGTATCAAATGCTGCTAGAGCAGTAGGCCCCTTTGCGGTTGCGCTGACGATGTTTATTTCCATACCATAATTGTACTCTAGTCTGTCTCATCTGCAAAACCCTATCTGTTGTTATCTCAAGTATAAGCACAAAAATCGAACAAAACCCTCTAAAACAGTTAGATTAGTTGACAAAAAAGCATAAGTATGATACCATTGGGCTGTTCTCAAATCGAGACGAACCTTACATTCTGGAAAGAGGAAACATGAGCGAGAGCGAGCTGGAGTCACTCCAGAACGACGCCGACTACCAGCTGCCGCTTATGGCAAAGGTGCTTGTGTTTGTGATCCCACTGTGGGTCATCAATGCATATACCCTTCGTCTAGGTTACTGGCTGGTTGGTGTAACCCTTTCGGTGTTAGTTGTTGCCATCATGGTGTGGCAATGGGCCCGTATTGAGAAAAGTGTCATCAAGTTGCGCCACAAGGCTGTTGATGAGTACCATGTAAAGCCTGGGCTCTTCGTCACCTTGTACGCGCTTAGCTTTGTACCGTTCTACATTGGCCTGTTTGTTATGGCTGAAGGCGCGGTGCGTCACAGCTGGATTCTTGTAGGTGTAGGTGGTCTAGTCAACCGTTTGGCTTTTGCCATGCCCTACCTGTACCCGATCTTCTGGGGAACCCTCCCTAAGAAGCTCAAGGTACTGGTCTGGGCCTGGATTGCCATTTCGGTTACCTTCTTCGCCATCACTAAGGTGTTTAGCTGAAAAGCCCAAACATCTCATACCCGGCACGGGTCCGCTTAACAGCGGATACCGGCCGGGGTTTATTTTATAAGGCAGTATTTTCTGTCTTTTTTACAAAGAATATAGCTCAAGCTATTTACAAACTAGATTAACTATGATATAATCATATTGTTCTAGATTCAAAAACTAGATAGAACCTACCAAGGAGACCGAAATGTCCTATGTAAGCATGGAGTCTACTTTTGCCGATGATGTCATAGAGGACCTCTGGGTACTGTATGACGAAGGCTTCCGTGAAATCAACCGGAACAGTCCCTGTCGACAGTCTTTTACCTACGATGAGTTCATCGTTGCTATGAAAGATCCAGACGTAAAAAGGGCAGTGTTGCGTGATGATGACACGAACGAAATGCTTGCCGTTGCAGTCTGGAGCGGCAATTTCGATCACTTCCCGTGGATAAGTCATGAGTACTTCAAGGAGCGTTATCCTTTGGAGTATGAATCTGGCAAACTCTACTACACAGTCGCCACCTTGTCTCTCACCAAACGCGCTGGCCACATGACGAAGATCATGCTCGAAATGGCTCGCCAGATTGGAGGAAGTGGGGGGCGAATGCTCTTCGACCTCTGTGAGGACTTGGTTGCAATCGACTGGCAAAACGTGATTCTCGAAACTTCACAGTCAGTAGTCGACAAACCACTTAAGCTGGATGACTTGGGCGTACAAAGGTATTTCGCACTCGGCTTCTAGTACAAAATAGTTCAATATTTTAAAGAGGGGTCTAAATGGGCCCCTCTTTTTCTGTTATAATGGACAAATAACAGAATGCAATGAAAATACAATTTTTTATCTATATACCAACGTTAATCTCTCTCTTTTTACTTGGACTACTGGTCTACTTAAAAAACTCTAAGACTACTGCAAATCGCACATTTATTCTACTAGATTTATTTATAATATTATGGCTAATACCTTCGTTTGTAGCAGATATTTCTAGTGCTGTTATTGTTTCCCTGAGGTCACTACAATTAGCATACCTTTTCTCTTTACTAATACCACTATTCTTTGTATTATTTGCACTGAATTTCCTAAAGAAAACCCGAGTTTCGAAAAAACTCCTTATTCCTTTTGTTTTGCCACCCCTAGTGCTAATGATGTTCTCATTTAGTAACGCAAATATTACCGAGGTAGCAATAAGAGAATGGGGCACAGAAGTTACTAAAAGCGGAATTGTTTATTCGATCTCGGCAATATATTTCTTTCTGTATGCTCTTTTCGCACTTGTAATACTTATCCGGAAGCAAAAAAAGTCAACCCCGATTGAAAAGAGCCAGATTCGTTTGATTGTTTATGGTACATCAATAGCAGCCCTGGCGAACGTACTCACGAGTTATGTATTTGTGTTTTTTGGTAACTCTCAATATGCAGTATTATTTGGAATCCCAACATTTATATTTTTTGTAGGTTGTATAACTTACGCAATAATTCAACACAAGCTATTCGATATTCGAGCAGTAATAGCTCGCTCGCTCACTTACATTTTATCGATCGGTACTTTGGCAGCATTGTATGGGTTTGTAGCGTTTCGTATTTCTAATATTTTTACGTCTCGCTTGACTGAAAATTGGCAGAACACTTATTACATATTTCTTGCAGTTGTATTAGCATTTACTTTCACCCCTCTTAGAAAATTCTTTGAAAGAATAACAAATAGAATTTTCTTTCGTGACAAATATGACCCGCAAGATTTAGCTAATGAAGTTGGGCGTATACTAGCCAGCGAGATTGATCTAGACAAAGTCTCTAATAGAGTACTTAAAGAAATAACTAGCAAGATAAAAATTGAAAAAGGTGAGATTATTGTGTTTGGTGAGAAGCAGTTGTTTTATGAAAACAATGTTTTTAAAGAAGACGGTGAGCAGATTAGCTCAAGAGAGCTCAAAAAGCTTGGGCGCTTGCTAGTAGTGGCTGATGATTTGCAAAGTGGTGAGCGCAAAGAGCTAATGAAAAAGTACGGGGTAAGTATTAGCTTGGCTCTGCGCACAAGCGAGAAGTTTATTGGCTATATGCTACTGGGTGAAAAAAAGAGTGGTGATATCTATAATGATGAAGATCTTAAAGTGCTACGTATTATCGCTCAAGAGGTGAGTGTAGCTATAGCAAATGCCCTTAGCTTTAAAGAAATTCAACTCTTTAGTGAAACCTTGGCTGAGCGAGTACGCCAGCGTACAGCCCAGCTCAAAACTGCTAATGACCAACTCAAAGAGCTCGATCAAGCCAAAGATGAGTTTATAAGTATGGCCTCTCACCAGCTGCGCACACCACTTACAACCGTAAAGGGCTACGCCAGTATGCTAGAAGAAGGTGACTTTGGTAAGCTAAGCAAAGAACAAAAAGATACTGTCGAACTCACTCTAGATGGTGCAAATCGTATGGCTCGCTTGATAGACGATCTCTTAAATGTAAGCCGTATGGATGCTAATAGGTTCTTCCTAGAAGTAAATGAGGTAGATCTTAATACTCTTGTTGAGCAAGAAGTACAGCAACTGCAATCTATGGCGGCGGGTAAGCAGGTGAAGCTCATATACACACCACCACATACTAAGATTCCTACTATTCGCCTTGACGAGACTAAGACCCGTCAAGTAATAATGAACTTGGTAGACAATGCCATTCACTATAGTAGACCAGAGGGTGCAGAAGTACAGGTAAGTATGAAGCTCAATGGCAGTCACGTGGTATTTACCGTAGTAGACAACGGTATTGGCGTACCAGCTGCTGCTCAAGGCAAACTCTTTACCAAGATGTTTCGTGCGGGTAATGCCAAGACAGCCCGTCCTGATGGTACTGGCTTAGGCTTGTACTTGGTAAAACGAGTAGTGCAAGATGAGGGC
>Ga0163144_10002971_pt1 | contig 38700 bp, 31 predicted proteins | sample OliLak19BULKMAT1_FD_123175 | JGI IMG/M metagenome (GOLD analysis project Ga0163144, IMG submission 123175) | Freshwater microbial mat bacterial communities from Lake Vanda, McMurdo Dry Valleys, Antarctica - Oligotrophic Lake LV.19.BULKMAT1 | ecosystem: Environmental > Aquatic > Freshwater >...
CGTGATGAGCACGATGCGCCCGCCGCGCTTGTGCGCGATGCGCCGCGACTCCTCGACGCCGTGACGCGTGGCCTTGCCGTCGGCGACGAGCTGATCGAGCTCGGGGTCGGAGATCTCCACCGTCTCGACGGGCAGCTTCAGGTTCTTGAGCGAGCGCCGGCCCTTCGGCTTTGGGCGCTTTGGCTTGTCCTGCGGGTCCTCGTCGCTGTCGCCAGGAACGCCGAGCGTGCCGGCTGCGATCTCGAGCTAGCGTGAGACCTTCGTGTACGCGTGCGACGAGTGGGCGTCCTGACGTGAACTCTGCAAACACCTCGGCGATCCGCGTCATCACGACGGCGATCAAGGCGATCGCGATGCCGCGGGATAACGCGACACGCGAAACCTGAAACTGTCGAAGATGTCCTATCGGGAACTACTGCTGAGCGAAATCGAGAGGATTGCACGGAGGCCGATGCCGCCGACGGCCGCGTCCCGCGCGAGCGGCGCCGCGAATCATTTCCCAGCGCACCGTTAGGCCCGCCACGAAGTCACGTGCTGACCTTGGCGTGCGCGGGTCGGAAGACGAGCACGGCGATGTCGTGGCGGTGGTCTTCGCCGCCGCAGCGGAGCTCGGCGAGGACCATGGCGCCGGGCTTGCGGCTGCCGATTGCGAGCTCGACCGCGGCGCCACCGACGGCCGGCAAGCGGCCCTCCGCGAAGAGCTGCAGCGCCGCTGGCATCGCCGCGTACACCGTCACGATTCCGTCCTCGCCGATCGCACTGCGGTGGCGGTCGACGGGGAAGATCAAGCTCGTGTTGCTGCCGAGCGAGATCCGCACTTCGTCGAGGAACTTTCCGCCGATCGAAATGCGCTTCTCGATCGGTGGCGGCGCCTCAGCCTTCACGCCGTCGGGCAAGCCCATCGTACACACCAGCCGCCGCGCGCCGGCTTCATCGGCGTCGTAGGTCCAGTCCTCGACGAGCCGCGGATCGAGCCAGTGCTCGCGAAAGCGCTCCGCGAGCAGGTCGAAGGTCGCAGCATCGTCGCGGGACGCTTGTCGCCCGCGCATGCGCTTCTTCAACTGGTTCAGCTCCTTGACCTGCGGAAACTCCCAAGACTCCGAGGCGAGCACGCTTGCGTTCCAGAACGTGACAGCGAGCTCGATTGCGCGGCGGGCGTCCTCGGTGGAGTCCACCGGGCCGAGCCTCTCGATCAGCGGCGCGGCGAGCTCGAGGACGACGTCTCCGAGGTCGCGCTCGGGCAATCGCACGACGGTCCACGAATTCGGGTCATGCCGGCGCCGTGTCATCGCGCGCTCTCTCCGACGCGCTTGCACCGATCGACGATTCTTCGGCGCCGAGTGTGGCGCTTTCGCATCGCACCCACGATCCCGGCGCAGTCGACGCGCGCGAGCATGCGCTGGTCGCGCAGCCGCTCGATCGCGTGCGTCGCGCGCTTGCCCGGGTTCTCGGCGCCGGGATCGACGACGTCGCAGATCTGCTCGAAGATGTCGACGAGCACGTCCTCCTCGAACGACGCGAGCGCCGCCCGATCGCGCCCGTGGCGAGCGTCCGAGTGAGATTGTTCCGTTCGAAGTAATCGGTTCCTACGCAAGCGCGCACGATGCCGGACGCCGCTTGTACGAACAAGAGCCGAAGACGATCGCTCGGCCACGAGCGTAGGGGGCGGAAGATCTTCTCAGAAAGCGCGTGCGTAAAAGCGAATAGTGTGATAGCTGCGGACAGTAGGCCAACGCGGCACATCAATTTCAAAAGCAAAAGTAACGGTAACGGTAACGGTAACGGTAACGGTAACGCGACGGCCTCCGGCATTAGACCCATGCGGAGGACCCGATGAAAAAGTTCGACGAACGTTCCGAGTTGACGATTTTCACGACGCGAGAGCAGATTCTCGTCGCCATGCGTATGGCGCGCGCGGACATCGCTCTCAACTGGCTAGCTGGGTGCGTCTCGTGAGGGCGCTCCCAAAGCGCCGTACGAGCCGACGGCTCGCCCGCGCTGCAAGACGCGCACGCAAGCAGGCAGAGTTCGTCGAGGCGGTGGCCGAGGCGATCGTGTTGAAGTTGCGGCGTTTGCGGAAGCGGGGAAGCTCACGTCGGCTCAGTGCTCGTGTCCGGACCGAGAAGAACGCGGTGAATGGCACCGGTCTTAGGACCGTGAGCGAGGCCGACCGAGCCGCAGCGCGGAAGCTGGTCCGCGACCGCGCAGCGCGCCTTGGCATGATCGTCAGCGACGAATGAGCCGACAGCCATGACGACGAAAGGCACTGCGTGGACTGAAGCCCACGACGACGCGTGGCGGGTGCGCGTCAAAGTCGGCGGCAAGAAGAAGACGGTCAGCGGCGGCCACCGACGCGAAGAAGACGCGGATGTGTATCGCGACGCCTGGAACCTCGAGCTCGACGTCCGCGGCATCGAGGACGCTGGCGGACTCACGCTCGGGAAGCTCGGTGAGACGTGGCTTGCCGGTCGCGAACTGCACGGGTCGCGAAAGCGCGCGGCGGTCAAGTCGATCGACAGCGAGAAGTCCGCGTGGCGAACGCACGTCGCGTCAAACCGCATCGCGACGATGCACCCTGCAGCGATCCGCGTGCGCGATGTAGAGGCGTTCGCGCTTTGGCTGCGCGCTCGAAAGATCGTCCGGGCAATCACCATGGGATCTGGCTCGGCGCGGAAGACGATTCTGCGGCCGACCGACCAGCCACTCTCCGCCGCGATGCAGCGCGAGGCTCTGCGGCTTCTTCGCGGCGCGCTTGATGAGGGTGTGCGCCAAGAGCTGCTCAAGACGAACCCGGCGGCCGAGGTCGGCGTCGCGCCCGGCGGACCGCGGCCTCGGGACCTCTCGGAGGATTGGCTGCGCGCCGACGAGATCGACCGCGTGCTTGCATGCGGAGAGATCAACGTGTTCGCTCGGACCGTGTTCGCGACCGCGATCGGTCTCGCGCTACGGCTGGACGACATCAAGACGATCGAGGTCGAGCACGTCGCGCTCGATGCGCAGGTGCCTGGCCCGCACGTCCGCGTCTGGATCCAAAAGAGCAAGAAGTGGCACCGCGTACCGATCCCCGCATGGCTCGACCCGTGGCTTCGCGCACACCTAAAGACGCTGCCGAAGAAGGGCAAGTTCCTCTTCCCTGGCGCGGACGCCGAGCGCTACGGCGAGGGCTACGACTTTGGGTGGGCGGCGCATCGCGAACGGAGTCGCGCGAAGCTCGGCGCAGAGCGCTCGACGGAAATCGTCGTGCGTCCCTCCACGCTCGCGCGCGCCGGCGTGAAGCGGAAGATCCGGTTCCACGACCTGCGCGGTACGACCGCGACGCATTTGGCCCTTGGGACGTGGGGCCGGACGTGGTCGCTGCACGAGATTCAGATGATGCTCGCGCACAGCGATCAGCGGGTCACGGAGCGCTACGTCCGGCGCGCCATCGACTCGCTGGCGCAAGCCATGAAGGCAACGCCGGGAGGCCCGACGTTTCCCCCGTCGGGTCCCCCTGGGTCCACTTGCCCCCCTGCGAGTGAACCCGCTAAGTATTTGAAATCACTTGGCTCCCCGACGTTTCCCCAAGTGAGAACTGGGCCGAACTCGTCCTGCTCGAGGGTCCGCGTGAGCCAGCACCCCGCAAGCAAAGAGGAAAACGCCGGCCCACCATCGTGGAGCTCCTCGACCGTGCCGAGGCTATGCGAGCCGCAACCGAAGGGGAGGGTGTAAGCCGAGCGCAGGTCGCCCGACGCGAGGGACTGACGCGCGCGCGGGTGACTCAGCTGCTCAACCTCCTCGCGCTCACGCCCAACGTCCACGCCGAGATCAGGCGCCTCGCCGCCACCGGGGTGCTCCTCAGCGAGCGCTCGCTCCGTCCGCTCGTCGGACGCTCGTCGAGCCAGCAGGTCGCTGGTGTTCGTCGCGCGGTGTCGCGGCGCGCTCGGTGAGCGCCGCGTACGTTGGCCGCCGAGGGTACCAACCGCACCGAGATGGCTAGGCTGTCGCCACCGAGGAAAGAGAGCTGCGTGTTTCGGCCCATCCTCATGGCCGGGATCGGCCCATCGTGATCACGCGGCTCGGACCGTCGCGAGCGCCAGGATCGGCATCAGCAGCGGAAACTCGGGTCTTGACTCGGCGCCGGCAAGCGCGCTTCCATCGCCAGCATCTGGAGAGGCGGTGAGCGTGCACGCGGACGACGAGGCATTCCTCCGCGCATCGCGCGCGCTGACGGGCATAGAAGAGCTGCCCCCGTTCCTCGCGGGCGAGTACCGCGAGCGAGCCATCGCGGTCTCCGGGCCCGCGGCGGTGTCGGCGCTGCTAGCGATCCCTACGCCGGACCTGCTCACAACGATCGCCGCGACTCCCGCCCACCGTCCAGTCGCCGAGCAGATCGTGATGCTGTGGTACGCGTCGGCGACGATCGCGGTGGACGGCACGTTCACGTTCGGCACAACCCGGCAGTACTTCGCCGGCCAGCTCTGGTCGGTCATCCAGGCCCATCCGCCCGGACTCTCGGGCGGATACATGGGCCACTGGCGCTATCCGCCGGAGTGAGGATGTCGAGCGTCCAAGAGTACGACGTCGTCGTCGTCGGTGCGGGGGTGATCGGCTCGCTGATCGCGTCCAAGCTGCAGCGCGACGGCGCGCGCGTCGTCCTGTTGGAGGCCGGACCGCGCGACGCGGATCGTTTCGCGATGCTCGAGCGGTACGTACAGGCGTCACGCAAGACGATGGGCGCGCCCTATCGCACAGCCGACGCGGTCCGTCACGCGCCGAGCCCCGACGGTCCGCACGACTACTACGACCAACAGGGAAGCCCGGACGAGTTCCGCGCCACGTATCAACGGCTCGCAGGAGGGGCCACGTGGCACTGGCGTGGGAATGTCCCCCGACACCTGCCGCGCGACTTTAGGATGCGAACCGCGTACGGGGTGGGCGTCGACTGGCCGATCACCTACGAGCAGCTCGAGCCGTTCTACTGCGACGCCGAGCACGAACTCGGTGTCGCAGGCGACCACGACGAGTGGAACGGTTATCTGGGAGCGCAGCGCTCGCGACCGTACCCGATGCCCAAGGTCTGGCCGAGTTATGGAGACCTTCGGTTCCGTGACCGGCTCGGCGTCTTCGAGATCGACGATCAAGCCGTACGCGTGATGAACACGCCGCAGGCCCGCAACACGCAGCCGTACGACGGGCGTCCGGTCTGCACCGGGAACTCCACGTGCGACCCGATCTGTCCGATCGGGGCCAAGTACGACGGCACCGTCCACCTCAAGCGGGCACTCGACGCCGGCGCGGAGCTCTGGGACCGCTGCGCCGCCGAGCGTCTGCTCGCGGAGCCGAACGGCGAGGTCCATTGGTAGATCCTGCCCTTTCAGTAGATGAAGTTCATCGACGAAAGGGCAGGACCCCCTTTCAAACCGTGCATGCGGATTTCCCGCACACGGCTTACGGACGGTCTCTCGGGTCGCTGCATTACGCAGCCTCCGGGTACTTCACGGTTCCTCGCAGGCGATGGAGCCCGTGGCGCCAGAAGAAATCGCGGTTCCAGTTCAGCGTGTCGCCCGCCCGCAGGTTCCGTCCCTGGCGCTTCACCATGAAGCGGTTGAGTCGGCGCCACACGTACGAGTCGATCTGGTTGAACTTCTCCGCGGCGTTCCCGGTGCGGAAGTAGTTGCCCCAGCCGCGCAGCACAGGGGTCAGGGCGGCGAGGATGACTCGCACGTCCTTCACTCCGTTCCGATCGCGACCGGTCATCTCCCTCACGCGCGTGCGCACCCGCTTCAGGCTGCGTGCCGATGGACGACGCTGGAGGAAGAAAACCCTGCGGCCTTCTCGCACCCAGATCGGCCCCGACATGCGCTTGCGCAGGTTGCACCCGAGGAAGTCGAAGCTCTCCATACCGCGAGAGAGCTCCACCTTTCTCGTCTTGTCCGGGTGCAGCTCCAGGCCGAGCCGTTCGAGCACGATGCGCACTCGACGCTCTGCCTCGTCGACCTTCGACGCCGTGTCGCACATGACCACGAAGTCGTCCGCGTAGCGGACGAGCGTGCCGATGTCGGCGCACTTGTCCTCCCACACACGGTCGAGCACGTGCAGGTAGATGTTGGACAGGAGCGGCGAGATCACGCCGCCCTGCGGCGTACCCGAGAGGGTCTCGGTCACGACGCCATCCTCCATCACGCCCACCGTGAGCCACTGACGCAGCAGCTTGAGCACACGACGATCCGAGACGCGTCGCTCGACGAGCTTCATCAGCTTGTCGTGGTCGATGCTGCCGAAGTAGTCGCGGATGTCCGCGTCCAGCACATGGTTGCCGCCTCGCGAGCCGCGCTTGCGAAGCGTCTCCAGTGCGTCCGTGGCGCTGCGCTTCGGGCGGAAGCCGTACGAGCACGGACGGAAGTCCGCCTCGAAGATCGGCTCCAGCACGAGCTTCGCAGCCATCTGGACCACTCGGTCTCGAACCGCCGGGATCCCCAGCGGCCTCTTCTTTCCGTCGCTCTTCGGGATGTACCGACGAAGGACCGGCCTCGGTCGGTACTCACCCTCGCGCAGCTCCGCTGCGATCTCCTCGAGGAAGAGATCGATTCCGTGCTGCTCGACCTCGACGATCGTCTCTGAGTCGACGCCCGCCGAGCCTCGGTTCCGCTTCACGCGCTTCCACGCTTCCCGCAGGACGTCACTCCTGAAGATCCGATCAAACAGCGCGTGGAAGCGCCTACCCGGTCGCCGCTTGGCTGCGACCCACAGCCGCCTCTGCAGTTCTCGCACTTTGTCGATCGGCTTGCGCCGATCGGGGTGGTTGGGACCGGACCTGCCGGCCATGCCCTCGCGCTTACCTGTTTCAGCGACGCTACCGTCCCAGGGGTCCGTCCCTCCCGCGACGTTGTTCGTCGTCGCGATCGACGGTACTTCGACCCCCTCGGACTCCCGCTGCACGACGCTCGATTTCGCCTTCGGCTTATACGAGCCGCCTTGCCCCGACCCGGGCTGTGCAGACGGGCCTCTCGTGTTCCGCACTTCTCCGTGAACGCGTGCTGCTCCCCGTACCCCGCCGAGATCCGTTGCGCGTTCCGGTGCTAGCGCGACGGACGTGGCCTTCGCCGTGACATGAGCGGCTCGGCTGCGAGCTATTTCTGCTCGTCTCTCGGACTGTTTCTCTTTCGAGGCTGCAGGCTTCTCTTCATTTTGCGGCCCGCGTTCTTGCTCCCTCCGTAGAGGCTCTTGACGCCCCGCTCGGGCATGGGGATCTCTCCCCGCTACCTGGGGCCTGCTACTCGGCGCTCCGGCGCTTACCGAGACGGGACTTTCGCCCGCAGGAGAAGCGCAGCGAGCAGACCTCGGCCCAACGTCTCGGCCTCCGTCCACGTCACGACGCACCATCGCGTCGAGTTTAAGCGATGGTCGGGCGAGAGCGGGGAAGTGACCGGCAAGATCGTCGTCGTGGCTGCGCATGCGATCGAGACCGCGAAGCTCCTGCTCTTGTCGTCGGTCGCGAACTCGAGCGATCAGGTCGGCCGCAACCTGATGGATCACTTACAGGGCCAGCTCGCCGCGACGTTTCCCGAGCCCCTCTACCCGTTCCGAGGCCCGCCAACGATTTGCGGCATCGACGTGTTCCGCGACGGAAGCGCTCGCTCGTCGCGCGCGGCGTTCCGTATGTCGGTCGGCAACGACGGCTGGGGCCTGATTGAGGGACCGTACGCCACGCTGTGGAATGCGGTGCACCGCGACGGTCTGCTCGGGGCCGCGCTGCGCGAGCAAGTGCGCGATCGGATCACGCGGCAGTTCCGGTTGAGCTACTCGACGGAGGTGCTTCCGGATCCGCAGAACCGCGTGTCGCTGTCGACGCAGGTCGATGGTCTCGGGATCCGGCGACCGAAGATCCACTTCCGCGTCTCAGACTACAACCGGGCCGCGTTCTCCTTCGCGCGCGACATCATCCAGCGGATCTTCGATCGCGTCGGCGCAACCGACGTCGTCCCCGTCGACCCGGCGCGGTACTCGTCCGCCAACCACATCATGGGAACCGCGCGGATGGGCGTCGACCCCGCTACCTCCGTCGTCGACGTGGACGGGCGTTCCCACGATCACCCAAGCCTGTTCGTGCTCGGACCGTCGATGTTCCCGACGGCGGGGACCGCGAATCCTACCCTGACCGCCGTCGCGCTCGCGCTGCGCGCGCTACCCGCGCTCCGACGAGACCTCGGCCTGCCCGGAGCCACCCTGGCATGAGCTCCCCGCACCGGCCGCCAATCCGCACCCGCTCGCAGCTGCTGAGCGCGCTCACCGAGGCGTGCGAGCTCGAGCACGGCCTCGCATGCTCGTACCTCTTCGCCGCATTCAGCATCCGCGATCAAGAGGACGGCGTCCTCGATCCGGCATCGCTCGTCGCGGCCCGGAAGTGGGCCGGCCAGCTCTACATCATCGCGGCCCAGGAGATGCTGCACCTCGCGCAGGTCTGGAACCTGCTCGTCGCGATCGGGGGCACTCCGTACTACCTCCGGCCGAACTTCCCCCAGAAGGCGCGGTACTACCCGCTCAACGTGCCGCTTGAGCTCGATCGGTTCGAGGCGCGCACGCTCCAGCGGTTCCTCGCGTACGAGCGACCGAGGACGACGACGCTGCCGTGGCCCGCGTTCGCGCCTCCGCCGACCACACCCGGCGCGTACGAGACCGTCGGCGATCTCTACGAGCGGGTCGCCGCAGCGTTCCGCACGCTCCCGGAGCACGGCCTGTTCGTCGCCGACGCGGCACGCCAGACGGGTCCCGCGCTCGCGGACTTCCCCGACATCGTCCGCGTGATCGATCGGACCTCGGCGCTCCGGGCGGTCGATCTGCTCACCGTGCAGGGTGAGGGCATCACGACGGATCGCACAGACTGCCACTTCGGCCTCTTCTACCGTACCCTCGAGGAACTCGTGAGCGCCGGCTTCGACCCGGCCCGACCCGTCCTGTCGAACCCGGCCGCGAAAGACAGAGGGGACTACTCGGCCGCGAGCCCGAACGTCGTTGGCGACGAGTACACCGCGCAGGTGATGGATCTCTTCGACGACGTGTACCAGCTCATGCTGCGCGCCTTGTCGTACGCCTTCACTACACCTTCCTCGGAAGGGCTCGCTCGCGAGTTCTCCCGAATCGCGATCGCGCTGATGCCGGTGGTGGTGAAGCCGCTGGGAGAAGCGATCACGGAGCTGCCCGCGGGCGAGCGGTACCCCGGCAAGACCGCGGGGCCCGCCTTCGGCATGGCCCGGCACGTCTTGCTCCCTGACGCGCCACGCGCCGCGCGCGTGGTCGTGCACGAGCGGCTGCGGGAGCTGACCGAGGAGGGAGCCAGGCTCGCGGTCGACCCGCGGGCGACGCCGCGCCTGCGCCGCGCGGTGCGCAACCTCGACCGGTTGTTCGCGACGATGCCTGCCAACGCAGAGGAGGGCCCCCGATGAAGACGCTTACGCTCTCGTACTATCCCTGGATCACCCAGCACATCACGCCGGACGAGCTCCGGCGGTGGGTGAACGACTTCGCGACGGAGCTACAGGACCAGCTGACGGCGATCGCCGGAACCCCGCACTTCGTCCAAGTGCAGCAGCCGGTCGAGGTACCGCGCCAGATCGAGATGATCGTAAGCGGTCAATCGCACATCGCGCTGATGAACCCGCTTGGGTACGTGTTCGCGCGGGCACGTCAGCCGGTGGTCGAGGCGATCGCGGTCGCACTCCGCGAGATCGACGGCAAGGTCGGCCCGACGTACTTTGCGCAGTTGTACACGCACAAGCGCACCGCAATTCGCTTCGACGACGCCAAGGGGATCGCCGTGGCGCGCGGAAAGAGCATCGGCTACGGCCTGCCGTACTCGACCTCGAACTTCCTGATCCCGGCCTATCACCTCGCCGACAAGCTCGCGATCCATCCGTTCGCGTTCTTCTCGCGCGCGGAGTTCATCGGCGGCCACGAGACCGTCGCCAAGGCGGTGTACGAGGGCAAGGTCGACATCGGCGCGGGGCACGACGGCGTGATCAAGGACCTCGCGCGGCAGTACGGGTTCGGCGACGCTGAGGAGCGGCTGGTGCAGATCGCGCGCTCGCAACCGATCGTCAGCGATCCGATAGCGGTGCACCTGCCGAGCGCGCAAGATCGCGCCCAGCTCTTGGAGGCCCTCCTCGCGACCGCGAAGACGCCGCGTGGCGCCGAGGCGTTGCTCCGCTTCTGGGGGATGGTCAAGGGTCTCGAGCCGCTCGCGCCCAACGCGTACGCACTGCTGGAGACGGCGATGAAACGCCTCGGGCTCACGGAGCAGGACGTTCTCCGCTGAGCCTCGGCGCGATGGCGTTAATCGTATCCGATGCACGACCACCGTTCTGGCGACCTGATCTCCCGGCTGCATCGTCGCGCTCATGGCAGATGCGAAGACGTGGGCGAAGCGGGTTTCGGCGTGGCGCGCCAGCGGCGAGACCGCGGCCGAGTTCTCGTCGCGGGGCGGGTTCGCGCCGCGCACGCTCCGGTGGTGGAAGTCGCGGCTCGGTCGACGTGAGCCTGGGTTCGTCCGTGTGATCACGGCGCCCGAGGTGGCTGCCGGGCGGCCCGGCCCGGTCGAGCTCGATGTCGGCGGCGTTCGCGTTCTCGTGCGCGCGGGCTTCGACCGGGTCGCGCTCACCGAGGTCCTTCGGCGCCGCGGCACGCTCGCCCATCGAAAGGCGAGGCCATCCTCGGCGTCCGCATCGATCACAGCGTGCAACGGTCGCCCGCGCCAAGAGCGACCTTCGCTCCGAACGCCGGACGCTCGGCCCGGCAAGCTCAGATCGGCAGCGTCTCCGTGCCGCGCGGCTTGATGCTCGTCCAGATCGGAACCGGAACCTAGAGAGCGAGAGTCCACGCGCCGAGGAGGATCGCCCCCGCGACCAGCGGCCTGCGCTCGAGCCGGAACATCTGGCTCTCGAGGTACGCGAGCGCGGTGCCGGCTGCCATCATCACCAGGTTGTGTCCGGTGATCGTGCACGCCAGCATCAGCGGCCAGCACGTCGCGACGCACGGCCAGCCGTGCAGCGAGCCCTGTCGGATGGCATCCCGATCCGCGCGCCAGCCAACGGGACAGAGCGCAATCGTGCGGTGGCAGAGGCGGAACAGCCGCGCGCGCAGCGGCAGGATCGCGAGCACCGCGGCTATCGCGCAGAGCCATGTCGCGGTGCGGATCTCGTGTGACGCCGGCAAGCTCCTGACCGCGAGCACGATGACGCCCGCCGCGAGCCACCACGCGAGATAGCCGACCATGTACCCGCACGCCGCGCGCACACGGCGTGCGCGGTACGATCGCGCCGCCACGTCGCGAACTGCGGCGAGCTTGCTGGGGAGCATCATCGCGACGGCCATGGCGAGCCAGCCGATCAACTCCTCTCCGGCCGTGGGATACGCGGGGCAGCACGCGAACCGTCGCGCGCTCACCGCGTGCGCGAGCATGTAGCCCCACGCCGCGGTGATCGCAGCGATCACGAGCCACTCGGCCGCGTTCGACCGGTGCCTCACGCGAAGTAGAGGCTCACGCGACCCACGGTCACCTTCGTGCCGGGCTCCGGCTCGATCGGCACGAACGAGACGCGCAAGTTGCTCGGATCGATCTCCTTGGCGTCGTCCAGCCTGTGGTAGAGCGCGGTGATGTCGAGCGCGATCGTCTGCCCACTCCCGCCGTGGAGGCCGGCGGGATCGCTCGCCTGTTTGATCCCGAACAGTGCGACGCGACCGACGAAGCGGTCCTCGTGCTGGGTCGGATCCGCCGCGGTCGGCACGTTGACGTACACGTCGTACGTCGGCCCGGTGGCGTCGGACGTGACGTTGTCCAGCACGAGCGTCACCTGTTGGACGAGCTGGCTCGCCGGGGCACCGGGCGCGACGAACGCATCGGGCGCGCCGGCACGCCTGAACGCCGCAGGCGACACCGGGGTGGGGACCGCGACGTGCTCGACGTGATCCGTCAGGTGCACAGCGGTCGTAGTTGCACCGACGAGGTCGGCAGCTCCGGAGGGCGGTGGCGCGGCAGGCACGACGAATCCTTGCAGCTGGGTCAGGGGATCCGTGAGATCCTCATACGTGTAGTCTAGCACCGGCGCCGCGAGGCTTAGGACGTCCAACGTCCGCATCGTTACGACGCCCCCGGTCGCGTCGTGGAACTGGAACGGCACGCCCGTAAGCCAATACGCCGACGTGGGGTTGCGGTGCGTTGGATCCCGACGCAGCCAGACCTCCCAGAGCCGGTCGATGTTGGCGTGGTGCAGCCAGAAGATCGGATCGAGCGCCGCGAAATCGGGGTCGATCATGAGCCCGTTCGGCCGGCCCACTGCGACGTGCACCGTGTTATGCGGCGTGAGCTCGAGCTCACCACCAGCATTGCCGAAGTGCGCTGGCGCCGCGCCCCCGAAGAACCCACCGGGGCTAGTCGTTCCGGGCGCCTTTAGACACCTGGCCAAGTCGACGTCCTTCGGCGTCAGCACCGTCTGGCCTGCGTTCGCGCCCGCACTGCGCTGCGCCACGAACAGCGGATTCGGAGAGCCGTCGGCCAACGACTGGCGGCGGAACGCGATAGGCAGTGCACGGTGCGCGGGATCCTCGTAGTTCCAGTAGGGGAGCGCCCAGTCCTTCGGACCACCCAGCTTCTCAACGGCCGCGGCGACGATTCGCTCGAAGTGCAGTAGGTACATCCGGTGCCAGGGCAGGAAGAACGAGGAGCCGTGCTGGCACTCGGCCCAGAAGCCGTTCTGAACCGTGGGAAGCACGCCGACGCCGTGCACAGCCGCCTGGTAGTCCCACCCACCCGGGTTGGACCGCGGCAGTGCGCGCATCGCGGCCACAGCCTTGCCGTACCACTCGAGCGTCAGATCACTCGCCGGCAACTTCCACGCGTCTCTTCTTGTGCGCATGGAGTCACTCCGCGATCGTCGTGAGGCCGAGCGGCAACCCGTAGACGCGCTGCGCACCGAGCTTGTCGAGCTCGACGATCTCCAGCTTTCGGTTGCCGAACGTGCCGCCGACATAGTGCATGACCGATTTGGAGTCGTACTCCGTGAGGTCGTACGTGTCGCTTGTCGATTCGACACCGAGCAGCGCCGCGGCGGCTGCGTTGCGGATATGCTCGTGGCGGAAGCCGAGCACATGGCCGAGCTCATGGCGCAGGATACCAACGGGATCGAAGTTGTGGCCGCCGTAGAAGGAAGGGTCGATCACGACGACACGCTCGGACTTCGAGGACGACGGAAAGAACGCCGCTGCGAGGAACCTGCCGTTCGCGTTGACGTACCTGACGACGAACGTGACCTCCGCGGCGGCATTGCTACTCGTGTCCTGTGCCGTCGCGTGGTGGAAGCTCACACCGCAGGTGCTCTGCCATGCTGCGCAGGCGTCCTCGATCGCGGCAACCACCTTTCTGTACCGGTCGTCACTGGGAAAGCTGCTCCGCACCACGGCGTAGGACAAGCTTCGGTCCTGGCGCCAGCGCACCACCTTCCCTTCGAAGGTCATCGCCGTCAGCTCGTCAGCGGTACCCTGCTCGGGTGGGATCGCTTGACTTTCGTATGCCTTGACTTGCTCGGGTCGGAGCAAGATGTCGCCATCCAGCCACCACTCTACGCCATCGAGCGTGATCTTCTCGAGCTTCGTCTTCTTCGTCGTCATGCGTGAGCTCCCCTCTATGCAGTCTGGATCAGCACGTTAATCTCGCCGAGCACGGCGCGCGCGGGTTTCGTGTTCGTGACCGTTACCGCGAACTCGCGGACCGTCGGCAAGCCCGGCGAGAACGTGAGATCGAGCTCAAGGAGCGTGCCTGCAGGCAGTGTCGTCTCGTGATCGCTCTGGAGCACCAGCTCGATCGTGTCCGGGACGTTGTCCCCGCGGAGCAGCCTGAACCCCGCCGCGGCGGTAGAGCCACTGCGGCGTAGCGCGCGGACCGTCGCGCCCGTTGGCAGGGACAGCACGAGCTCGATCATCTCGGTGTCGAGCTGTCCGGTGAGCTGGAGCTGCAGGACCGGCTCGGTCCCGGCGTGTTGCGAGAACGCGGGCTGCAGCATCGGGTTTCCGTGGGCCGACGTCGCGACGTCGACCTCGTACTGGATCCGGAGGTCCTCGAGGCGCGGCATCGCGAGCTTCGCCACCGCGGCGTCGAACAAGCCCGCCCAGATCGCGCGACGCCGCGCGAGCAGCCCTTGATCCACGACCAGCGCGGGCTTCGTGTACGGGCGGCTGAGAAAGGCGAGCGGCGACGGCTGATCCTTGGCCTGCATGACCATGGGAATCCACGGACCGAGCGTTCCCGGGTTCGCGCTCGCGAGTTGAACGCGCGCGTGCTTCACCGCGGCGCCGATGTCTCCGGGCGACGCCCCGCTCGTCAGCCCCTCGAAGAGATCGACGATGAACTGCTTGGCCTCATCGGCATCGATGCGCGCGCGCATCCCTATGGACACCGTGACACCGAGCGAGCTCTGGATGACCTCCTGCGCGAACCCTAGGAACGCGAGCGGACGCGAGGGCGTTGGCGCTCCGCCCACCGCTGCGAGCGCAGGATCGGCTGGCGCCTGCGCGGCGCCAGCCGTCAAGCAGCCGACAAGCACCAGCAGCGGTACACCGAGGTCTGCGGCGCCGTTCTGCAGCATGATGCGGAAGTCGGCCGCTTCGACGGGCACATACTGGGACTGCTGGCCTTCGAATGCGAGATAGGACTTCCGACCGTCGATCACTCCATGGCCGAGGAACACCGCGACGTGGGGGCGGAACACCTTGATCTCTTGCGCGAGCCGCGCGAACGTGGCAGCCGGCGCACCCGCCGCCTCGCTCGTGACCTCCCGGATCCTGAGGCGATCAGCGGCTTGCGCGATCTGCGCGTTCAGCTGGCCGACGATCGGCGCGAGGTACGGGACTGCGTCGAGCCCCCGCGGCGACGACCGGAAGAGGAGGATGCGCAGCGGCCAGTCCGCGGCCGCTCGCTGCGTCGCCGTGTCCGCGCTGGTCAGCACGTGGGCAACCGCGCGCACCCTGCCGAAGAGTGCAAGGGTGTCGATCTGCAGACGCGTCATCTCCAGCGGCAGCGGCAGGATGCTGCCGCTGAGGTCACGATCGTAGACGAACGACACCTCTGCGTTCACCGCCGGCCCGAGAGCGGGCGGCGGGTTGAGCAGGCTGAGCAGATGTTGGCGGAGCCCGTTGCCCGCAGCGCCCTGCGCGTGCGCGCCGAGCAGCCACGTCGTGACGGCGTCCTCGATGAGCGCACGCTCGGAGGCGGTCGGACTACCACCTTGCAGCGCGTCGACCAGATTCGGGGCGAGGTACGGCGCGGCGAGGTCGTACGGTCCCCCGACGACTCCGTTGCCGCCGCGAACGTTGAGGCGGACCGTGTTGTTCACACCCGGGGTGAACTCGAGAACGATCGTGCTCATCACGGCTCCTCGTCGTCGATGAAGGCGTCGAGTTGCTGCTTCAGAATGGCTTCCTGTTCCTTCGCACCCACGAGCGCAGAGTTCTCCCGTCCCGAGCCGTACGTGGCGTCGACTGCTGCAATGTTCGCGAGTGTACGTTCGAGGATGTCCTGCTGCGCCGACAACGAGCCGGTCGACGGCGGCAAGTGCGAGGTCACCGACTTCGATTCGAGCGCCGGTGCCACGGTGCGCGAGAACACGCGCTCGCTGCGATGGCGCAGGTAGAAGCAGACAGGCGACGCGCGGCCAGCGCGCGTGCTCCGGAGCGCCCGCTCGACCGACCCCGAGCCCTGGAGCTCGCGGTGAAACGTGTCCCAGAACCGCTGCTCGTCGTGCCCGAGCGGACCGACGGGCGCGACGATCGAGGACTGGAAGCCTTCCCCGCCCAGGTGGGTGAATGCTCGATGGCTCTCTCGCGTGTCGTTCGGCAGCGGTGACAGGACGAGGAGGCCGACCCTGCTCCCGAACAGCATCCGGCCGAGCTGCGCCGCTTGCATGGGCTCGCCGCCGAGCAACAGCTTGCTCTCGTAGGCCGACCCCACGCGTGCGTTCGCCACGATGTGGACGACGTCGTACTCGCGCGTACGCTCGAGCTGTTGCGTGCTCCTCACAACGAGCACCTCGGCACTTCCCGAGAAGGAGCGCGTATAGGCCTCTCCCTCAGCGGTCGTGACGAACACGGTGCGCGCCGTATGCGCCGGTAGGGAGAACAGCGGCAGCAATCGCGTCGGGAGCCCGCGGAAGAACAACGTGCGCTGTTCGGAGCTTGGGCTCCACGCAAGGAGCTCCCACGGCACCTCCTCGAGCTCGCGCGCCGCGAGGTGCAGCCACACGCGCGTGCCGAGCACCCTCGTGTCGGTGAGGAACGGCACCTTAGGTTTCAAGTAGCTGCGGATTCGCTCGGGCGCGTTCTCGCCGTCGAGAAATGCCTCGTACACGGCGTTCATCATCGAGAGATCTATCTCCGCCGTGGCGACCGCCTCCACAGACGCGCCGCTCGACGCAAGCTCCGGCACGCGCTCCAGCCAGTGCGCCGTGTGCGGATCGGCGGGAGGCCTCGAGCCGACTCCGAAGCGAACGACGTCGTACGTGCGTGTCCCGCTCGCGTCCGAGGCCATCGACGACCGGATACGCGGCAAGATGGCGATGACCTGAGCGCTCGTGTCGATCATCATCTTCCAACTCCGTCGAAACGAAATGCCTTCGCGAGGTTCTTCCACGCCGGAATCGGGTTCCCCGCGGCGGACGCGAGCTGCTGCGGTCGCTCGAGGTAGTCCCGCGCGTACGCGAGGACGTCGGCGTGGAGCGCATCCCACGCCGCACCCCCGACGCGGGCTCTCTCCGCGGCGATGGGAAGCAGGTCCCAGTCGATGCCCTCCTGCTTCGCGCGCACGGGGAAGCGACCCAGCTTGCCGGCCTCGACGAAGTAGCCGACCAGCTTCGCGAGACCGGGAGCCACCGCAGCCCAGGGGCGCGCCAGCTCCATCAGGCTGTGGTCTTTCAGGCGCGATAGCTTCGTCTTCACGAGAAACGCAGCGACGTCGCCCAGTGCCGCTCGCGGCGCGACCGCCCATGCAGGTGGGCTCAATGCGAGGAAGTCGGCGTGCAGTGTCCAAGACGTCGGAAGCGGCGTGACACCGAACGCAGCCGCGATCTCGAACAACAGCGGCAACCGGATCCAGGGATTCGGGTGCGGGTCGCTGGGATCGATCTCACCAAACGATGGCAGCAGTTCGAACAAGTCGTACGCGAGCGACGCCACGAACGCATCTCCGCCGAGCGCTACGCCGATCACGTCGGCGACCAGCTCGCGCGCGTTCGCACGGAACATCCCTCCGTCGAAGCCGCCGAGCGCATGCGTGACGGAGAGCTCACGCATCTCGGTGGACACCTCCAGGCTCGCGTCGAGGAGGTGACCGACCTCGTGGAACAGGGAGACCATGCGCCATGCCGACGCACACTGCTCTGCGGAGAGCATCACGATCGAGATGGGCAGCGGCTCGTCGCGGAGCTTGCGCAGCAGGAAGCCGGAGTCGGTGAGCGCCTTGAGAGTGTGCTGCGCCCCGGCCGCCGCCGCTCCGGTCGCTGCGCGGAGCACGACGAGCGGCGGGGGCCGAGCCACGATGCCGGTGTTCCACGCGATCGCCTGATCTTGCAGCCGCAGGTACGCGCGCGCGGCGACCATGTCGGCGAGATCGAGCATCGGCGTCAACAGCACGTCGCGGCGCGCTAGGAAGACGGTCCGAAACACCTGCCACACCTCGCCGCGCCCGACGAGCTGCACGACGAAGTCACGCGACGCGATCGGATCGCCCGGGCTCGCGTGGAGCGTGCCGAGCGCCGTCGCGACCCGTGCGTCGAGCTCCTCCATGAACACGCCGAGCGCATCGGCCTGCGTCTTGTGTATCCCCATGCCGCCCTGGTTCGCGGCCGTCACGCGCATCAGCTCCGCGACCTCGTGCTGGACCCACGATGCCTGCCGAGCGCGCTCCCGAAAGATCATCTGATCGGTCGCAGTCATGCCCCCGTCCATTGTCCTCGAGCTACGATCCCTCGCCGAGCAGCTCGGCGAGCGTCACGCGGCGGAACCCGCGAGCCGGCGGTGAGCGCCCGTCGGATCGCCGCACGCCGCCTACCCTCTCGTCCGCGTCGTTGTGTGCGCGGAACCGCCAGTCGTACAGGAACACCCGCTCGAAGTACTCGGCGACCTTCTTCGGCGCCCGCACCAGGAGGCTCGCGTCGCGGTTGAAGAGCGCGCCTGCGTTCGAGAAGTTCTGGCTTCCGAGGATGACGCTCGAGCTGTCCACGACAATGCCCTTGGTGTGGCATCGGCGCTGCAGGCGCATCCCGTCGGGCGACGTGTCGAGGCCGAACTGCTTGAAGCGCTCGATGGTCTCCTGCTGCTTCTGAGCGGCCTCACCCGGGAACTCACGTGAATCGCGGATGATGATCCGCACATCGAGACCGCGCCCATGCTGGTCACGCAGGGCGGTGTAGAACGCGACGACCTCCTCGTTGTCGTCCCCCGACAGGTTGAAGGTCTGGTTCTGCACGAAGACTCGCCTCGTGGCGCTCCGAACGAGCGCCGTCGCCGCGCGGATGAACATCCTCTCCCCGTCGGGGTCTCGGTCCGGGGTGAGCAACGGCTGGACGTCGATCTCCTCGCCGTGGATCTCGAGCGGATCGAAGTACTCGACGCGTCTGGCCTCGTCCACGTCGTCGAGCGCAAACGCCGACTCCGGCACGTCGAAGAGGAGTTGCCCCACTCCGACCGACTCTTCGTCTTCGTCGGTCCCCGGGAATCGCTCGGCCTGATCGAAATCGTGCTCGACGTAGCGACGGAAGAGCTTGGCGAGCGTGGCGCTCTTCAAGGTCACGTGCCACTCGCGGTTGGACTCGCGCAGCGGTCTGTCGTCCCGCTCGTCGTCGCCTGCAGGGTCGATGTCGGGCAAGTTGGAGCTCTTCCAGTTGCCGCTCGAGAGCCACAACTCTTCGTCGTCGCGGGAGGCAATCTTGATGTGATACGAGCTATGGATCAGGCGATTGGGGCCTCGGACCGAAGCGAAGACGTGCTCGAAGCGTGCGCCAAGGCGATCCTTCATGTCGGCAACGGCCGATTCGGTGGCGTCGGAGTTGAAGGCACCCCGCTTCTGGGTGACCATCTTGAGCTTGCGGTTGGGAGCGATCGCCGCCTCGAGCTCCTTGCTGACGTGATTTCCGGCTTCCCACTCATAGATCGTGGCAGTCAGCGTGCGGCGTACGCGCTGGAGGAAGCCGCGTAGGATCGTGAAGCCGCTGTCGGGGCTCACATGGAAGACCGCATCCATTCTCTCGCGCACTCGATCGAGGGCCACCGTCGAGCCTGGCTGGTCGTAGCCGGGCGGCTCCCGGTACTTCGCCGCGCGCGCTTTCCGCTCTGGCGCACTAAGATCCACGCCGAGGCTCGCGAGCTGCTCGCCGAGAGGCGCGGTGCGGACGTCGACTCCGACCCCGCGTACGTCCTTCGGTAGCGGGGCCTCTCCGTGCGATGCTAGCGACGCGGGATCGAGCTTGCTCCGAACCTCGATGACGATGACACGCTCGGCCGTGATCCATCCATTCTTGAAGCGATATCCAGGGCGAATGCGCAGGACGTTCGGATGACCTCTGAGGAGACGAGAAGCCTCCGCGACCGCGTCTTCGACGGTCGTAGCAGCGGCCACGCCCGTCGACACCGCGAGCGGATGCCCCCCGCCGCCGAGCGGCAGAGGCGCTCCGAGCCTGACCGTGACCTCGATCGGGATCGTGAACCGCAGCGTGGCCACGGTGCCCGCCCCTGCTTCAATCGCGATGGGCGCGTTCACGACGGGTGGGCTCGCGGGCGCGGCCCCTTCCGTCTGCGCGGAGACGGGTGCCGGCATTGCGCGCAGCGCTTCGAGGCATCGGATGATGTACGTCGATGGAACGGCCGTGTTGGCGGAGTCGTCGAGATAGCCTCCCTTGTGCAACGCAACCGCCAGGCCCGTGCTCATGTCGACGAGCACGGACCCTGAGTTGCCACCGAGAGTGGAGCAGTCGTGCGTGAGGCGAAGCTCGTCGGCAGACAGGATCTTGCCCGGTGCCAGCCGTTTCTTGTCGAAGACCTCGCCGAAGATGCTTCGCACCAGCTCGAAGTCGGGGACGCTCGGATCACGCGCGGGATAGCCGATCGCGGCGATGTTCGCGCTCGTGTCGATCGCCGACGCGAGGGGAATAGGCTTCGGCAACGGAGGGCCGCCCGGCGCTCGGGCGACCTGGAGGAGGGCCACGTCCGGTTCCCCTGCGGGGGCGATCCACAGGACTGATGTCACCGGGTGCTCGTTCGCGTCCTGGCGATCCTCTTCCTCGAGGAAGTCGACATCGACCGCGATCGGAGTCAATCCGTCGAGGCCGGCACTGAACACGAAGCCGTCGCCCGACTCCCGACGTCGGGCGAACTCACGCGCCACGTGTCGATTGGTCACGAGTACGTTCGGCGCCACGAGCCACGCAGTTCCGACCCACGGGAGTTCGCTGTGCGTCAGCTCGATGCGCCCGACGGCGGGGATGATCCGGTTGAGCGCGGGCCCGGACGCCGCGATGAGCGCTGCGTAGCTCGGGTTCGTAGGGCCGAGGAACTCGGTCGTCGCGCGGTTGTCTCGGATCCGCGCGACCGGCCTCGAGCCCGCCGCCTTCCCGATGATCCGCTCATCACGCTCCTCGCCGGATCCGACTTCGGCATCGGTCGCGTCGTTGGCGCGCGCGATGATCGCCCGCACGAGATCGACGGCCGCGTCGCGGTCTCCGACGGTCGGCTGCCCTGGGGCCGCCATCCCCGCGGCTTCGGGTCGCACCAACGCGACGCTGACGAGCTCCTGTAGCTTCGCTTCCAGCGCATCGCGAAAGCCTGCGGCGCCGATGTCGAAGCGCTCCGCGATCGCGCGGATCCGCTCGGGCGTGTAGTCACTCATCGTGCCCCCTCGATTCGGGACCGAGTGTCGTGGGTGGCCTGCGATGTGTCAACGCCGCAGACCGCGTACACGCACCGGGATCGACAGCGGCATCGCGGCACGGTCGACGGCATGCGTGAGCGGCCGACGAGTGCATCGCGAAGCTCGCGGCGCTCGTAGGCAGCTTCCTCCCCGCAGGGATCCGCGCGCAGCTCTCGGTGGCCCCCAGTTAGGGCCCGCGTATGAACAACGGGATCTGTTTTCGCAGACTCGTTCGTGATCCGGGCCTTCCGTCATCGCTTCTGATGTGATCTACGGTCGGCGTGAAGGCCGACGTCCGCAAGAAGCTCGTAGCCGAAGTTCGGCAAAGGTACTCGTTGCTGAGGGACTCGATGGACGAACGCGTCGCGCGTCACTGGGCCGCCAGCGAGGCGATCGCGATCGGCCACGGCGGCGTCGCCGTCGTCGCGAGCGCGACGGGCATGGCGCCTCGTCGCATCGGCCTCGGCAAGCACGACCTTCGTGGCGAGCGCAGCGACAAGCCCCTCGTGAATGTCCGACGCAAGGGCGGCGGGCGGCGACCACACGAAGAGGTTCACCCGAATCTCGTCCCCGCGTTGCTCGCGCTCGTCGATCCGGAGACGCGCGGTGATCCGGAGTCGGCGCTGCGCTGGACCAACAAGAGCACGCACGCGCTCTCGGCGGAGATGTTCGACACACACGGGATCCGCGTCGGCGACAAGACCGTCGCGCGCCTGCTCCGCGAGAACGACTACAGCCTCCAGGCGCCGTCGAAGACCGTGGAGGGCAAGCAGCACCCGGATCGCGACGCGCAGTTCAAGCACATCAACCGCAGAGTGGCCGACGCAGCCAAGCGCGGCCTGCCGTTCATCTCCGTGGACACGAAGAAGAAGGAGCTGGTCGGCAACTTCAAGAACGGCGGCGTCGAGTGGCAGCCCCACGACACGCCGGAGCTCGTCGACGTTCACGACTTCCCCCATCAGGCCATCGGCAAGGCGATCCCGTACGGCGTCTACGACGTCGCCGAGAACAGCGGCTTCGTCAACGTCGGCACTGATCACGACACGCCCGTCTTCGCCGTGACGTCGATCGGCGCCTGGTGGAACCTGATCGGGTGCAAGCGGTACCCCGACGCCAAGGAGCTGTTCATCGCGGCGGACGCTGGCGGCAGCAACGGGTATCGGTCGCGCGTCTGGAAGGCCGAACTGCAGCGTCTCGCCGACACGCACAGCATCGCGATCCACGTCAGCCACCTGCCGCCCGGCACCAGCAAGTGGAACAAGATCGAGCACCGGCTCTTCTCGTTCATCAGCATCAACTGGCGAGGTCGACCGCTGCGAACCTACGAGACCGTCGTCAACCTCATCGGCAATACGACCAACCGCGGTGGCCTCGTCGTCCGCGCCAAGCTCGACAAGCGTCGCTATCCGATCGGCAAGCGCGTCTCCGACAAGGAGATGCGCTCGCTCAACATCGAGGAGGAGCGCTTCCATGGCGATTGGAACTACACCATCAATCCGCGCGGCGTTGCCGCGTGATCAGGACGGTTGTTCATACGCGGGCCCTTAGCTGCGGCGCACGTGCTCGATGACGCGTGTGCGCGCCGCGAGGTCGGTTCTTTGATCTACGGCGCCCGGGCCTCGGTTCGAGAGCAAGACCCACGAGGACCACGCGCTTCGTTCCATGTCTGCCCCCAAGCGCGGGTGAGGGATCCCGATCGCAGAAGGCGATGTCGGACTTTCTGGGCCCTCGATGTCATAGGCGGCCCGCCCATGCACGGTGCGTAGGGCTTCGCCGCGGACCGGCGGGATGGGCGACCAGCCGAGCGTCGATCAGGGCTTCCCGAAAACTCATCACCGATCTCGCACGACGACCGTGCTCAGCGGAGCGGACGACATCCGTGAGCTCTCGCGCCGCTCCTCGTACGCCCGTGGGCGAACCGACCGATCTCGCCCCCGTCAGCACGGCCCGACACGCGCCCGATCACGCAGTCCTTCATATGCATCTGCGTGGACCTAACTCGCCGGTCCGCTACGCTTCGCGCAAGGGCGGTAGGTACGGCAGGTACGGCGGGGGAGGCGCCATGGCGGGTTGGGAGAAGGGTGCGGCCCCGCGCGGCGCAGCGCCCTGCGTTCCGTTCGGGCGTCGTCGTACGCCTCCGAATTTGGTTGACCGCGCGATGCCCCCACCTGCAGCATCGTCCCACCGCGGACCTCATTGGGCGAACGGAAATTCGAGCAGGGGAGGTCGCGATGATGTCGCACTGGCCGTCTTGGACTCTCCTCTCGGCCCTGCTCGCGCTCGGGATTGCGGGCTGCGAATGCAGTCCACCAAGTTGCCGCGCTGAGCAGATGGACGGCGGGCTCCCATGCCCGTCGAACGAGATGCCGGTGTGCCAGGCGCGTGCCTGCGCCGTCATTGCTGCGGTGGGAACCCAATGCGACGTGGACCCGTGCTTGTCGACGAATCCGCGCGTGTGCGGGACGGGATTCACCTGCGACGACGTGAACCACGTGTGCCGCGCCGCGCCGCAATTCTTCGGCGGATGCAACCCGGCCACTGGGCCTGACGCATGCGCATGGCCGTACGTCTGCAGTCCCTTCCAGGACGAGGACCACCCGACATGTCCGGCTGAGCCATCGAACTTTCCGTCGGATCTCGGTGGGATCTGTACCCTCGGCGCACAGGCGGGCCAAGCCTGTGTGCGCTCCTATACCGATCCTGGACCCGGCTGCCAGCGGTGCGAGCCGGGGCTACAGTGTGTGAGCGGCACTTGCGTGCAGACTTGTCGCGACAACCTCGACTGCCCGTGCGACCAGTCGTGCGCCGACGGTTTGTGCTCGCCCGCGGAGTGTGTCGTCGGCGCTGCATGCGAGACGACGGCGTCGGAGTGTGGCGAGTGCCTAGACACCGTCACGGGACCGCACTGTATCCCCGTCGATGGCGAGCGCGACCCGAGCGGCCAATGTGTATTGGGGGAGACGCCGCCAGCTTGTGACCCGGCCGTCTGTGAGGTCGGCGAGGTCAGCATCTGCCAAGATAGGCGCTGCGCGGAGGTCGCCACGCCAACGCTCATGGCGACGCCCGAATCGGCATGCACGGTGTTCCCGTGCGAGGCACCGAACGCACCTCGGATCTGTCCCTTCCCGACCACGTGCATCTGGGATGCGAGCCCGGAGTGTCCTCTCGGCGTCAACTGCCCGCCGACGGCGCCGGGGCACTGCATCGAGCGAAGTGAGGCTCCGCCCACCGAGCTCTCATCATGCAGTGCGCGCTCGGAAAACAACCTGATCGGCTACCAATGCACGTTCCCTCTCGTGTGTCGCGGCTTCGATGGCGAGGCGTCAGAAGGTGCCGCCGATGGTTGCCCCGCACGCGGCGCGATCCCGAGCGGGAATCCGAGCGTGTGTGTTCGCGGTCAGGTTCGGGGCGAGCCGTGTGACGCGAGCTACGGCGACAGAGTTCGTGCCTGCATGAGGTGTGAGCCGGGCCTCTCTTGCCTCGATGGCGTCTGCCAGATGCCGACGACGGGTGACTGCCCGTGCGGCGAGGGACGCAACGGCGAGTTCTGCGGCCCACTCTGCGCCATCCCCGGGACTACCTGCACCGCGGTGTCAGGGATGTGCGGGTTCTGCGTCGCGAACCCGCTCGGCGGCACCACGTGCGATTCGGGAAACGCTCTATCGGAGGGCTGCGCAGGCAACGTCGGCGTCGACGACGACTGCGATGGAACCGTCGACGAAGAGACGCCGGACCCGACCTGCGACGGCTTGGACGACGACTGCGACGGCACGGCGGACGAGGACTGGGATGCATTCCGGGAACTGACACCTGCAGCGGTGTTCGTGCCCGGCTGCGGCGACGTCCCGCCGCATCTCGAGTGCCAGGGAGCCGCGGGCATCGCGAGAATCGCAACACCGGGTCTAGACTACTGCGATGGGCCTGGTGCGTTCCCGTCACCCACCGGGTCGGGCTTCCTGTGGTGCGGCGGCGACGTCGGCGATCCGTGCGGTGCACTCCCCTGCCGCGCTGGGCTTGCGTGTGTGGGAGGCCTGTGCGCAGGGACGGTCCCGCCCGGTTGCTTCCTCCTGTGCGATCCCGCAAACACCACCATCTGCAGCGGTTGCGAGCGCCGCGGTTTCGGAACGGAGTGTGTATGGCCCGGCACGCCGCCATAGCCGCCCTCGTCATTGGAATCGTCGGTTGCCCCTCGACGCACAGTCCGGGCGACGTCGACGCGAACGTGGTCGACGCCCTGCGCGACGCCGCGCGGTCGGACGCCCCCGACTCCGAGCCTGACCTCCCCGACGCGGCGGCAGACTTTCGCGTCGATCTCCTCGTCACCGAGCTCCTCGAGTCAGGGCCGATCTCGGGCGCGACGTGGCGCCTCCGGGACGTTGAAGGGACGGAGACGTCCGGCATCACCAACGCAAGCGGCAGCGCCACGATTGACTGCCCGATCGTGCGCGCACCATTCGACCTTGAGGTCGATGCACCAACGCTCGGCTCCGCGCGCTTCTTGAGGCACCTCGTTTCCAGCGTCAGCGCCCACATCCACGGTGCGTCGCCAGGCATGGCTCCCGGCGATCGGGAAGTGACGGTCGAGGTCTCCGGGACCACGGCTGAGGAAGAAGCAATCCTCTCCGGGCCGAACGTGGTCCACAGCCGGTCGGTGCTCGGAAGCTCGCCCGTCGAGCTCGGGTTCCGCTGGGCAGATGCGGCGCAGCCGGCCGACGTCCTGGCGTGGGCCTACACTCCACGTTTCTACATGTTCGACGATCTGCGCATTCGTCTCCCCGCAGGCTCGGGTCGACCAAGGACGATCGGCGTCGTCGGTCGCGATCTTGCCGCCGACAGCGCGCCTGGGACGATGCCGATCGATCTGACCACGGGGCCCGCGTCACGACGGGTGCCGATGCATATCTCGGTGGAAGCAGGCGGCACTTGGCGCCCGCAGGGTCCGATCGACTACGCGACTGGCGTTCCGATCGATCCGGACTTCGTCACGACCTCCGACGGGAGCTTCGACGGCACAGTCGCGGCCTTCGATGCGCCGGGCGCCGCGTCACCGTGGTTCGTGATCGGGACGCACGATGGCTGGACCGCACTGCTGCCGGCGGTGATGGACTTCAACATCCCGCGTGCCGATGGCGCCCCAGCGATCGTAGGGACGACGCTCGCTGACGCCACCGTCACGGTGCCGCCGAGCCGGTGGTCCGAGGTGATCGTGGTGGTGGTGCAACGCAACGCTGCGGGCGGGGAGACGCGCCTGGTTTGGGCCGCGCAACCCTACGAAGGCGCCGTCACAGTGGTGCCGCCGCAGGCCGACCTCGTCGCGCTGGGCTTCGACCCCGCGGGTCCGGACGTCTTCGTCGGCGCGGGTCTCGCGTCGCTCATCGCGACGGAGCACGAGCTCGATCCGGAGCCGATGTACCGCATCGAGTCCAGCGATTTGCACGTGCACGCGATGCTGCCGATGCGATGAGCGGCCGGCTCTCGGCTTTGGAGTGAAGGTCATACGCTTTCGTGCTTACCCCGCTTGGGGAGCACGCGGCTCCTCGTGAGAAGGAGAAAGAACGATGGCGAAGGTAGCCGCGACGCACCTGGTGATCTCTTGCATTGATCATCGATGCACGAACGACGTGACGTGTGCCGTGCACCGCTTGATAAAGGAGGGAGACCCGGGCGAGGTACACCCCGAGGAACGGTATGACTTTATCGCGTTGCCTGGCGCAAGTCTGGGTGCGATTCAGGACATGTTTCCGGCGTGGGGCGAAGCGTTCTGGCAGCAAGTCTGGGCGGCGCGAGCGCTTCATCCGGCCATCCGGCACGTGTTCGTTTTCGACCACCTCGACTGCGGCGCGTACAGGATGCTCTACCGGCACTACAGCGGGCTTGAGTACGGGGACGGTCCACAGGCTCAGGTCGGTGCTCACGAAGCCGTCCTCGCCGCGTTCAAGTCCGAAGCGCAACGTCGGTTCCCCGAACTCGAGGTGCGTCGATGGGTCCTCAAGCCGACGTCGGACGACCGGCACGAATGGCGCGCCGAGCCCCTCGACGGCGGCACCGGCGTCGCGTGCAAGTGAACCGGGCGGCGATGGAATCCCGATCGCGGAGCGTGCTGCGATCTCGTCACGCACGCCTACAGGACCAGGAGGAAGTACGCGCAGCTCACGGTCGCGTTGTCGCGTTCGTCGGCGAGCGGCGGCGTGCCGCGGGGCAAGGCTCGGTCAGCGAATCGCTGGCGTCGCGGTGCCCGTTGACGTCCACGGGCCGGTGGACGACGTCGCGGCAATCACGAACGTTCGAAAGTGGCGGCAGCGCGCGCGCGTAGACCGTGACGAACTCCGAAGCCGCCATGGTACTTTCGCGGCATGACGGACTCGAAGCGCATCGGCGTCGCGCTCTCGGGGGGCGGACATAGAGCCGGAGCATGGGCTCTGGGAGCGCTTCTCTACTTGGCCGACGCGGGTCTCCTCGACCAGGTGGCGAGCATTGCCTCGGTGTCCGGTGGGTCGATAACCAACGGGTACCTCGCTGCGCGAGCCGCGCCGGGTGAGCGACTCGCCGAAGTGGTCGCGAGGGTCGCCCCGGAACTGGGCAAGGCCTACGCTCGGGAGGGGACGATCCTCCGGCACGAGCCCCTCGCGAGGCGCCTCCGCGCACTGATGCTCTTCGCGGGCACCGCGGCTGTGGCGCTCGTCGCGACTGTGGCGCTCGGCGTATTCGCGCAGTCGGCGACGATGACGATCGCGCTCGGATGCGCTGCCGTCGCGGCCGTGCTTGCGTTGTGCGTCGCACGGACTCGCGGCGACGTCGTGGTCGACGCGTACGCCGAGACGGTCACGGAGGGAAAGCGGCTTCGGGATGTCGAGTCGCCCGTCGCGCACGTGTTCTGCGCGACTGACGTGCAGTTCGCCGAGCACGTGTACATGTCGCAACGCTTCGTCTACGCGGCCCGTCTCGGGATCGCGCGAGGTCACGAGGCGACGCTGGCGAAGGCCGTTGCGGCTTCGGCTGCGTTCCCGGGCCCGTTCCCGGCGCAGAGCATCCCAGTAGGCGCGTTCTCGTTCGTCGGGACGCCGCCATCCGCGGAGAAGCCGCGCACGCACCTCGTACTCGTGGACGGCGGCGTATACGACAACATGGGCGAGCAGTGGTTCGTCGGGATGGGTGATCGCCTAGAGCGTGGAGGCGAAGCTGGCGCGCCGCTCGTCGATGGACTGCGGGAGGCGGGTGCCGCCGAGGTCGATGAGCTCTGGGTCGTGAACGCGTCTGAGGCGTTCCCCGACGAGCCGATGAACGGCGCGCGGCGCCTTCTTGCGGAGTTCCCTGTACTCGGCCGCGTTGTCTTCGCGCTCCACGACAACTCGAGCAGCCTCCGTCGCAAGTGGCTTGTCGAGCAGTTCAAAGCCAATAAGCCGCGAGGCACACTCGTTCACATCGGCACGAAGCTTGGACCCAAGAGCAAGGTGAGCGATATCGAGCGCGGCTGGCTCGATGCCGTTGGCCCCAGCGGCTTCGCCAGCTACAAGAACGCAAAGGTGCGCACGAGCCTCGACGGCATCGGGCAAGAGACCGTCGCAAACCTCATGCACCACGCATATGTCCTCGCCGCGATCCAGGGCAGCCGCCACCTCGGCTACAGCCTCCCGGCCGCGGCTCTTGCTGCGCGAACACGTTTCGATCGCCTCGCGCGGGGCGAGGCAGACGCCACCGCGTAGCGCCCGGCGACCCGAGGCCTCAAGTCAGCCGTCGAACTCCAGGTCGAAGAAGAGCTCCTTGGGGATCCTGTATCGCGAGCCTCAGCTTGGGCGCGGAAAGACCTTCAGCGCTCGCCAGAATTGACCCGCTTCTGCTCCCCAAAAGTGACCCACCGGATTGCTCGGCGCGAGGCGGGCGGATCACCCTTGGCGCGCGCCAACAGGCTCTCGCCCGCTCGCGTCGTGCCGAGCTCCGTGCCGGCTTCGCAGCGTTCGCGGGCCGGAACACGAGTCCGGCACGGCGTGGGGCGAGGTCACGGGTCAAGGCTCTCGGCTGGCACGTCCGCGGTCAACCGGGAGCGGCTGATCAGTGGACCAGTTTTGACGAGCGCACGCGGGTCAATTCTGGTTAGCGTCGAAGGGAAAGACCGTTCCAGCTTCGACGCCGTGACCCCAAGAGCAGTCCGATCCACGAGGTTCACCTCGCGGACGGCAGCCTCCTTCTGATGCACGGGTCGACGCAGCGGCTGTACAGGCACCAGCTACCGGCGCGACCGAGGATCGCCGGCGCTCGCGTCAACATCACGCTGCGGTGGATCCGCCGGCCGTAGACCTCCGCGGCGATCTCGCCGCGAATCGCCGGCGTGCCCTCTTGCGGGGCTTCCGGGGCCCGACAGCGCGAAGCGCTCAGATGGCCTGGCCCAACGGCCGCAAAGTCTAGCTGCCCGGGGCTCGCACGTATCGTGCGTCGGGGCCGCCGACGATCTCAGCCATGCGCGCGACCGCCGTGCGGGGGGGCAGCAGGCTCCACAGCGCGCGGCGCAACATTAGACCCGTGTGGCCTCCGAGGTTCGCGATGCGCCCGGTCTTTCGCGACGCGAGCACGATGCCCGCCGCGCGGCCACGACGCTCGGCCTCGTAGTGTTTGAGGGCGTCCGGGATGGACCGTCCTGCGAGCGCGCGGCCGAGCGTGGACGCGTCCTCTAGCGCCTGCGCCGCGCCCTGCCCGAGGTCGGGCGTCATCGGATGGGCCGCATCGCCTAGGAGCGTCACGCGCCCGACCGTCCACGCCGCAAGCGGGTCGATGTCGGAGATCGGCGTAACGTGGACCGGCGTGCTTGACGACGCGGAGATTATGGATGGCACAGGAAGAGTCCACGTGCCGAACACTTGCTCCAACAGCCTGGAGTGGTCCGTGTTCTCAGGGAGCTGCCACAATACATTCGCATACCAAGCGACCGAGCGCTCGCCCGCGCGATAGAACGCGAACCGACCCTCGGGACCGTGCCGCTCCACAAAGTCCGGCGTCCCGGCTGGCAGCTCGTAGCCCGCACACAGACCACGAAACGACGTGCGGCCGTGGAACCGGACGGCACACACTCCGAAGAGTTCGCGGCGCACCCGTGAAGCGACGCCATCGGCCCCGATGAGGGCATCGCAGCGCACTTCCGCGCCTCCGGAGAGCACGAGCGTGACCCCTCCAGCGTCCTGGCGGAGCCCTACGAACTGGCAGTCGGTATTGATAGCCTCCGCGCCGAGCTCGGTCCGCGCGCGGTCCGCTAGGATCTTGTGAAGTGCGGCTCGGGCGATGAGGCGGGTCGGGTAGCCGAGCCGACGACCCACATCACCCATCGGGATACGCGTCCACGTGCGTCCCTTGAAGTCTCCAACGACGCTCTCCTCGAAGACGCTCGAGTCGCGCGCAACATCGGCCAGAACGCCGAGCTCGTCGAGCACGTGGACCGCGTTCGGCCAGAGCGTCATACCAGCGCCGATCTCGCGAAGCTCGGGGGAGCGCTCGTAGATTCTTACCTCGAGCCCTGCACGACGCGCCGCGATCGCGGCGGCGAGGCCACCGATGCCCGCGCCAACAACCGCGAGCATCAGGAATCTCCCCGCATCAGCGAATCGCGGTCATCGTCGCGCGATCCTACCGGCGGCGCCTGCGGAGCGAGCGTCGTCGGAACCTCAAGGACGCCGTCGCAGAACCCGCACAGCGTGTCCGCGTCCCAGCCACCGAGCCAGAATCGGACGCGCCACTCATCGTCAGCCGCGGGCGTGCCGCCTAACGTTGCCGACCAACCCGTGACGACGGGCAGCGACCGAAGGGCGTAGTCGTAGGTCATTCGAGCTCCGAAGAACTGCGACGGGCTTCGCGGCGCGGCGAGCCATCGCGACAGAACGGCGATGCGTTCGCCGAGCCCAACCTTCGTTGCCCCGGTCGCGGCATCCGCCAACGTCTGAAGCACGCCAACACGTCGGCGCCACTCAGCCTTCAGATCCGAAATGCCCGTTTGCGCGGCGACATCTCGCGCGACGTCGGGACCAACCTGCAAAGCCAACGCGAGAAGCTCTGCGAACGGATAGTCGGGGTCGTACGGAACGATTTGACGCTGCAGCAGAATACCTGTGGTCGTCTGCACGCGAAGGTGAAACGGATAGATGGGTTCCTTGCCATCATCCGCTATCACGCCGTTGCGCCCCTCGAACTTCGCGTTGTCGAGGAGCGAGACCCGCGCGCCGATCAGCCCGTGGTTGGCGACGTCCCCGCCATCAACGCTGACGCGCTGGACTGTAACACCCACCGCGGGCGCCTCGGCCCGCGAGAACGGCGGGGGCTGCCAATGAATCAATCGATCGAGATCAGGCTCCCCGGCGTAGGCGTGGACATAGCCGCTGACTCCTCGCCGCTCATCATGTGGGTCCGGATCGGTGGCCAGGCGACACTGAAACCAGCCCTTGAAGAATAGGGTGATCATCCGCCACTCCTCGCCGCCACCTGCAACGTCCGCTTCAGCACGGACATGGTCTCCCCAACGTGCGCGACACGAGCCACGGTCGCGGAACTCGTTCCGACATCGCGGGCAGCCTCAATCACATCGTCGATGCACTCGAAGAGAGTGACCCAGCGGTTCCGCGGCTCAGGCGGTACGAGCACCGGCAAGTACAGCTCGAACGGGGGGCCGGCCATGTCGTTGCTGCCGGCGGACACGGGCAAGGCCGTGAGCACTTCCGCGATCGGGCGGATGGCTGCGCTCATGAGCTGAGAGGAAGCCTGTCGCAGCGCATTTCGCTGAGCGTCGCTTTCGCCCGCGTTTGTGAAGAACTGCGCCAGCAAGCGCAGCATGACCGCGTACGTCGCGTTGAAGAGCTCCGCGACGGCCAGAGCCGTGGGCTCCGTGATCATCGTCTCTTCGGGTCGCGGACCGCCTCGGCTGGCACGCGTACGCGGGTTCCTTACGACCGAGCGCGAGGCCTCGAATGGCGCGTCGCGGTAGGCCCGCCACATCGCACAGAACTTGCCGTAGTGGCTCTGCACTCGCCGCGTCGAGGTCCCTTCACCGTCACGCACCAGATCGTCGATGGCCGCCAGCGCGCTCGCGCGGCCCGTCACGACGCGCATGTCGACCTCGACCGACCACTCGTTGTCGACTTGTCGCGTCGGAGCGCCGATGAATAGCGCGTCCTCGGGTAGATCGCGAAAGCCAGTCTTGATGTGCTCATAGAGCTCACCGACGTACTCATACGGAGGGACTTCCGGGACGAGCTCCAGCGCAAAGGCCGACTTGAGGATCGGATCTTGGAGACAATCGGATACCGAGCCGCCGCGCGGAAGCTCGGCCGCAACGAACCGTCGAAGCGCCTCGTCGCCGAAACGGAGAAGCTCGAAGTCGAACGGATAGTAGCCCGTGGTCTGAGGAAACCCGGGCCGATCGAAATGAGGCGAAGACCCGATCGCCGCGAGAAGATTGCACACGGTGCCGAGGTGGCCCATCTCGTCAACCGCGACTCCGAGAATGATGCCTTTCCACTGTCGCAGTCGCGCGAACTCCTCGGGGGTGACCCCCTCGTCGGGTTGCTGCTTCATCGTCAGAGCGGCGAACAAGTACTGCAACAGCAGGCCGTGCTCGATCTCCGCGGCCTCGTGTAGAGCGGCAATCATGTCGTTGCGGCTGGAAATGGCGGTCATGGCGGCTCCGTCGTCTGACTTTGTGCGCGTGGACTGAAGGCTGGTCAGATCCCGACTACAACCCAGTGCCCGTCGGCGAGCGGTTTTACGACTGCGATGACGTCTGCCCTCGTGGGTACCGTCCCGAGTTGCTCTAGGTGCGCCCGAATAGTCACCCTAGACCATTTCTCGCGGGTCGGGGGCTTGGGATTGATTGCTTCGTGTATCTCATCAATCGTCGCACTGCCGCCGAGGTGCTGGAGGGCCAGAAGGACGACGAGCGCGTCCGGCTTCACGCGGCCGATGTTCCGCCACACACCAAGGAGGACGGTGGACGTCGCCAGTCCAACCGAAACGAGGGTCGCAACCGGTAGGTCTTTGAAAGCAAACCCCACCGCTGCGAGTGCCACGAGAGAGTCGCGGATCGCGCCGAAGAGTTTCAGATCCTCGTCCCGAATGACCCAGCGACCGAGTCGCATCCGAAGGGCGGAGCCATCCGGCGCAGGTTCGCTCACCTCCGACTGGTTTGTGAGCTCGTCGGCCAGACGCTGTTCGAGTTCGGTGGGAGCGGCGTCGGTCGCCAGTGCCTCCCGAACGACTGCAAGGCAGAAACTTCGCTGTTCATATTCCATTGGGACAAATCCTCTCGAGTTAGAAGGAATTGCGAATACGCGTGACGACAGCGGTTGCCCGCTCGACGATCCCGAAGCGTTCGGCGTCGTCGAAACGTAGGAATCGCCCGTCCTGCCATCGCTCTGCATCAGCGGCCGCAAGAGCCGCCGCCGCTGCAACGTTCAGGATGCGAAACACGAAGCCAATCGCGGGAACATCGAAGAGTACCACTCTCATGCCATCGAGAGGCTGTCCGCCTTGTGCCGTGGCGGCGGGAGGGAACAGGGCGCAAGATGCCGACCGGATCGGGCCCTGCCACCGCTCATAGCCCCGCACCAGGTCGCTCCGGGACCCAAGCCAGTACCAGCACGCCGCCGGCAGAGCGTCGGGGCACTCCTCGGCCAGGCGGGCGCGGCAGGACTCTAGTCCCTCGAGATTCGTCACCGCTGCGAGGAATGCGAGCAGGCGTGGGACCGGCGTTCCGGCGCGACGCCGTGCTTGCCACTCGCTGAGCAACTGCCAGATCGAGTAGTTACTCTCAAAGGTGGCATGCCCCGACGGCGCGGCGGACACGCTGGGCAAGGTGTGGCCGTCCCAACACTCGATCGACCATGCACCGACGCCAGGCTGGCTCTCGTGCATCACCACAACGAAACAAGCCGATGTCCGAAGGAGGCGCTCGACAACGGGACCGTCGAAGAGGCCCTTGGGGGGGAATACGGTCCGGCTGCTCTGAAGCCGACTCTCGAGGAGTTCGCTCGCCTCCTGCTCGAGTTCGCGTGCAAGGCGGTCCTTCTGACGGGTTGCCGGTGCCCGCGTCTCCGCGGGCAACCCCGCACGTCGCGATATGGCAACGAGCTTGGTCGTGTGCTCGGCACGCGACGCGTCGTCGAGCGTCGACAGACCTGTCGCGGTGAGCAGCCAGTCTTGGTAGGCAATCGTAACGGCGCGCTCAACTGCGGCAGCATCAGGCTCGTACTTGGTTTCCCATTCCTCAATTGCATTCAAGTCGAACGTATGTGCTCCGCGCGAGCGCGCTGTCGCATCGGCGGAGGCCTGGAGCTTCTCTAGTAGAACGTCGGGCGAGGTGACCGACAATGCACGCAGTGCTATCTCGAGACGCTTGCCGGCGTGCTCCGTTTCCAGTAGTGGAAGCAGAGCGGAGAGGTCGCTATCGAGCCGCGCTAGGAGCGGCGAGTCGAACACGACGAGCGCCGTTCCGAGAGCGAGCAGGCGCTGCAATCCGGGGTTCCGGTACTTAGGGTCGACGACGTCTGCAAGCTGCCTGTAGTACGCTTGGTACTCGTTCGTGAGTTCGTCGAACCACGCCTTGCGTAGCGCTGGGTCTCCACGCTTGATCCCGAGGTACGTCGCGAAGACCTCATGAGCCGAGCGCGCTGATGCAAGGAGTGCGTCGCGCAGAACCTCAGCCGAGCGACGCATACCAGCGTCAGAACAGGCCGCCGCGACCATCATCGAGCTGCGGAGCAGATTTCCGTCTGGCGTGTAGTGGAAAAGGTAGCCGTGGACGTGCTCGTGTGCCGCGACCATCGCGTCGCCTGAGCGGGCGACCGTCTGGAAGATCCTGAAGCCGTCGTGCCATCCCGCGGGGCCGGCGAGCACCTCGGCTTCGAGCGGTCGGAAGGTCGTCACGCTGTTGGGGCCGCAGCATAGTCCGGACGGCGTGCGCACATCAACGCGCACCATCGGCCCTCGGGGGTGGCGTCGAACGGTTCACGAAGAGCTCTCACGCGGCGTGCTCACCAGGCTGGCCCCCCGGAGCGGCTTGCATCCTGCGCCAGGACGTCGCACGGACGCGAATCCGTCGGGGTCGATGAGCGGCCGCCACGCGGAGTTGTCCCGCCGGTTCGATCGGTCACGCTTTCGCCGGGTCACTCGGAGCCGACGCCGGTGCTCGTCGGATCGGTGGCTGCCGAGCGACTGGGCGCACCGCGCCGCCCGAACGGCGCGGTCGGAGGCTCGCGAACCCTCGTTGACCGATGCCCACGCGCCTCCGCTCCTCGGCGGTCTCGGCTACGATCCGACCGTCGACGGGAGCCGTACCATGACGAACGAAAGCGATTCACTGGGCCCGCTTCCGCGCGTGGACGAGGCCGCGGTCCTCCAGACCAAGAGCTTCCACGCGCTGCGCGATCGACTGCCCGCGGAGCGATTCATCATCCGCGATGAGCGGTTCGAGGACTACGGCGTGGACCTGACGTTGGAGGTCCGCGCTGGAACCCATGCGACGAACTGCCGAGCGCAGGTGCAGCTCAAGGGACGCACCAAGTGCGAACCCAACGCTGACGGCTCCTTCTCGCTTCCGATCGAGGTCACGAACCTCAACTACCTCTTGAACGGCCCTTGCCCTCTCTACGTGCTGTACCGCCCGGAGACCCGGGAGTTCTTCAGCGGCGCCCTAAGACTGATCCACTCGGGGGCGGCTCAGAGATCCACGTCGCAGCCTCCAGACGTGAAAGCGGCGGCGGGATATTGATCCACCGCCGCCGCCAGAAGCTCGCCGTCCGCGAGCGGGTCTCCACGTGAAGCTCAAGCCGGGGGCTTTTTGCCCTCGGCGGCTCGGAGCTGGGCGAGGTGCTGGCGGTAGCTCGGCCCGTCGATGTCGATGCGGATGGCGTGCATCGCGAGCCTGTCGAGGATGGCGGCGGTGAGGGTCGCGTCACCGAGATAGCGGCCCCAGTCGCTGAGGGCGATGTTCGACGTGACCGCGGTCGAGAGGCGACCATGACGTCGGTCGATGAGATTGTAGAGGGTGTGCGCGGCGGTCGGCTCGTCCGCGCGCTTCTTGATCTGTCCGAGGCCGACGTCGTCGATGATGAGGAGATCGGGACGTGCCCACCCCTTGAGGCGCTGCGCATAGGAGCCGTCGGCGAGGCCTGCGTGGAGGTCGTCGAGGAGATCGACGCATCGCGCGTAGCGCATGCGGATTCCGCTCTGGCAGCCGCGCATGGCGAAGGCCTTGAGGATGTGGCTCTTCCCGGTGCCACTCTTCCCCGTGATGACGAGGTCGTCGTGACGGCGAACGAAGTCGAGGCGGGCGAGCTCGAGGACCAGGGCCTTGTCGAGCTTGGGCTGGAAGTCCCAGTCGAAAGCCTCGAGAGTCTTCTTCTCGACGAGACCGCTGTTTTCGATGCGCCTGACGATCCTGTGCTCGAGCTTGTCGGCGGCCTCGATGCCGAGGACGTGCTCGAGGAGAGCGGTCGCGCCGGGGCGCTCGCGCGTTGCCCAAGCGAGGCGGTCATCGAGCTCCGCGAGCGTGCGCGTCAGTCCGAGGAATTCGATGTGCCGCTTGAGTCTTTCGAGGACGGCGTCGTCTCCTCGCTCGTCACGACGCCCGTGTCCGCTCTTTCCAGTTCGCTGCTCTGTCTTGTCGCTTCGCTTGGCCATGGGAACTCCTCGTTGCTCGCGCGCATCCCACCGGAGAGGGGGAGGCGGTCGTACTCGCTGAGGTCGCGCGGCTGCGTGCGCGCGTGACCAAGCGTCTCCTCGATGCGTCGCGCCGCGTCCTCCGCGACGTACTCGTCGAGCGTGCGCGGCAGCGCACGGGCCGCGAGGATCCGCTCGACGGCAGTGCGCTCCAGCGCGCCGAACGAGGTCGCGTGTCGGAGCGCCATCTCGATCTCCTCGGTGGAGTAGCGCTCGCGAAGGAGCAAGATCTGCCGGGTCTGCCAGGCCCATCCGCGCGGCGGGCCGCGGCTGATGAGCCGGAAGAACTCGGCCGCGGACTCGCCCATGCCGTCGAAGGCGACCTTGAGCTGGTCGAGGTCGATCGGGCTCTGGCGCTGCGGCCGCGGATGGAGGCCTGCGGGGTCGAGCTTCAACCCAGCGCCGCGCGGCGCGAGCTCGTGTCGTGCGACGCATCGGAGATCGGCGGCGTAGACGAAGAGCTCGCGCTGCGTGATTCGCAGCGGCAGGAAGTCGGTGACGTGCTCATAGGGGACGGCGTAGTGATTGCCCTCCCACGCGACGAAGCCGTCGATGGCGCAGATCCGATAGAGGACGCGCGCGGTGTCGTAGGGATGGCGAGGGAGCGAGAGGAGATGGTCCTTCTCGTCGGCGAATCTCTCGAGCGCGGTTCGCTTGTCGAGCTTGCGGTGATCGACGATGCGGTCGAGCCACACGGCGAGCTGCGCGCGCATGTCGTCGAGGTCCCTGAACTCGCGTCCATTGAGGAAGGACCTCTCGACCTCCCAGAACGATCGCTCTGTCCGCGGCTTGTCGTTCGGATGTCCGCGCCGGACGGCGAGCGGGCGGAACTCGTAGTGGCTCGAGAACGCGAGGAAGCGCGGATTGTAGATGGGCTGATTGCCCTCCCACCGGAGGACGACGGGCTTCTGGCTGTCGTACTTGGACTCGCGCGCGCAGCCGCCGAAGCGCGCGAAGGCGAGGCCGGTGCCGTCCATCAGCGCGTGGAGGTCGTTGCTCTCGTAGAGGCCGAAGTACTTCCTCCTGCTCGTGACGAGCACATAGGAGAGCGCCTGCACGATGGCCCTCTTCCCCGTCGTGAACGTGATGTCGTAGGGCGACCAATCGCTCTCGGACATCTCGCCCGGCGCGTAGTCCGGCGTCACGAGGCTCGGCGTCGGCCGCGCCGGCGGACGCACAGTGCGAATGTGCCTCTTCACGGCGGTATAGGCGCCGTCGAAGCCCTCGTCCCTCAAGATCTCGAATACGCGCTGCGCGGTGATGTCGAGGAAGCGCGAGATGAGCTCCGCCACCCGCGGCTTGAACGAGTCGAGCTTGCTCGGGCGCGGCGCGCGAGATGGTCGCGGCGCGATCGCGACGTGCTCGACCTCGCGTCCCTCGACATGAGTCATGAGGATCGCGCGCGCCGTGTTGCGGCTGATGCCGAGGGCGCGGGAGATCGCGCGCTGTCCATCGCCTTGCTTGTGGAGGACGACGATCGCGTGCACGAGCTCCTCGCGAGTGCGCCAGGTCCGAGTCATGCGGCGTCCTTCTGTCCGGTGACGCGACCGATCACGCCGTCGAGCGCGCGCAGCACGGGGGAGAGGCGTACGAGCGCGTCTCGCATCAGCTCGGCGGCCGTCGGCGTGAACACCTCGAGCGGGCTCGCCAGGAGCCGAGCTTCCAGGCGCGCTGCGATCTCGCGCACGCGAAGGATGTCGGTGCTCATCCAATCGGCTTCGCTCCGCGTGGCGCGTGAGGGCCGCGGGCCCGGAGGCGTGTTCGGCGCCGGCCCATCGAGCCGGCGCGCGATGAGCGCGGCGCGTGCGGCGACGTCCTGCTCGTCGAGCGCTTCCGCGACCAGGAGGTCCGTCTGTCTCACCGTGAGGCCACGTCGGACGACGACCGCGCTCGCCGCGAGCTGGTTGCCACGTGGCAACCGGCTCACCGCCACCGCCGCGCGCGGAGCGATCAGGCCGAGGCGCACGTCGCTCTGCACTTCGGCGTCGAGCGACTCGACGAGCATGAGGCGACGCCACACCCAGCTCTTGTGCCGGCTGAGCAGGCGCGCGATCTCGGGCTGCGTGACGTGGTCCTCGCGGTAGAGCGAG
>Ga0163144_10002972_pt1 | contig 38698 bp, 34 predicted proteins | sample OliLak19BULKMAT1_FD_123175 | JGI IMG/M metagenome (GOLD analysis project Ga0163144, IMG submission 123175) | Freshwater microbial mat bacterial communities from Lake Vanda, McMurdo Dry Valleys, Antarctica - Oligotrophic Lake LV.19.BULKMAT1 | ecosystem: Environmental > Aquatic > Freshwater >...
TCCCTTCCTGGATGCCTGCATGCGCTCGCTGAAGGCATCCGGCAGGCGCGCCAGCTCCGGCACCCACTGGCGGATGAAAACGCCCTGCGCATCCTGGTCGCGGGACTGTTTCACCGGATTGTAGATGCGGGGCGTGTTGATGCCGGTCGTGCCGGACTGCATCTGGGCCTGCGCATAGTGGATGCCTGCCTCGAAATCCGTGAAGCGCGCAGCGAGGCGTTCGGCAGGCAGTTTCCAGTCCATCCAGAGATGATGCGAGGCAAAGCCCATCGCCATCGCCCGCATCCGGAAGTTCAGCCAGCCGGATGCCTTCAGCGAGCGCATGCAGGCATCCAGGAAGGGAAAACCGGTGCGGCCTTCGATCCAGGCCTCAAGGCGCGGATCCGGTGCTTCGGGGCGTGGCCGCAAGCCATCATAGGCCGGATGCAGGTTGCGGCTTTCCAGCGAGGTCTGGTCCTCCAGCTTCTGGATGAAGTGGCAGTGCCAGTAGAGGCGCGAGATGAAACTGTCGATCGAGGCGGCAAAGGTCTCGTCGCGCTGCGCCGCCTTCTGGCTGCGGGCGCGGCGGGCGGCCTGCCAGGCCTCGCGCAGAGAGACCGTACCGAAGGCAAGGTGGGGCGACAGGCGCGAACAGGCTTCGGCGCCGCTGAGCGGGCTCGACATGTCCTTGCGATAGCTGCGCCCGCGCTCTTCCAGAAAGGAGCGCAGGCACTCAACCCCCGCGCTGCGCCCGCCGGGCTGACGGTCCGGGCAATCGTCTGCACCGAGGCCGAAATCCTCTGCGATCGGCCAATGCGAAGTGGGCAGGGCCGGCGCGCTGATCGCCTCTGGCGCCTTGCCGCGTGGCTCGGACATCCGCTGCTCCCACCGTGCCGCCCAGCCATCCCGCGACTTCAGCGCCCGCACAACGCCGTGCTGCGCCTGTTCGCGCACCGAAACCCCGGCATGGCGAGCCCAGCGCCGGAGCTGCCGGTCGCGGTCGAACGTCCATTGCAGGCCGGTCTCTTCATGGGCGTGGATCGCCTCAAGGCCGTATTCCCGGTGCAGCGCGGAGAAAACGTCGATGGCATTTCCCGTGCGCACGACGAGGCGGCTGCCCCGCGCTTCCAGCGCCGCATCGAGTTCGCGCAGGGAGTCGATCAGGAAGTCGAACTGGCGGCGCGAATGTTCCGGAAGCGCCCAATAGCCCGGCTCGAAGACAAAGAGCGGGATCACCGGCGCGCCGCTGGCCACGGCTGCCAGCAGCGGCGCGTGATCATGGACCCTGAGGTCCCGCTTGAACCAGACGACATGAACACCAGACATGGAACAAACATAGAACAAGACCGCCGGGGCTTCAAGGGGGCAACCTCGGACTGGACGAGCGCAGGCACCGGCCTACCTGATAAAAAAAGTCGAGGGAGGCCGCAATGAACATTGCGATCGTCGGCGCCGGCATAGCGGGGCTGTCGGCAGCGGAGGCGTTGGCTTCAAACGGACGTTGCGTGCGGCTGTTTGACAAGGGCCGCGGCGCAGGCGGGCGGATGGCAACCCGACGCGCCAGCGTCAATGGCACGGATGTCACTTTCGATCACGGGGCGCAGTATTTCACGGCGCGCTCGGCGGGTTTCCGGGCCGCCGTATCGCGCTGGCTCTCGGCCGGCGTTGCGGCTCCGTGGGACGATGAGGATGCCTCGGGCAAGGCATCCGAACGATTTGTCGGCGCACCCGGCATGAACAGCATCCTGAAATCCATGGCGGCGCCGCTGGACGTGTCATGGCGCGCGGAAGTGAGCTCCCTGGAAGGCGGCCCGGGCCGCTGGAGCCTGCGCTTTGCGGACGGATCGGCAGCCGGCCTGTTCGACAGGGTGATCGTGGCTGTGCCTGCGGAACAGGCGGCGGTTCTGCTCGCGCCGGCCGCGCCGGAACTCGCGGTCAACGCGCGCAAGATCAAGTCCGAGCCCTGCTGGGCGGCGATGCTGGCCTATGACGAGCCGACCCGTATCGTGAGCCTGAGTTTCGAGCCCACCGATGGCCCGCTCGGCTGGACGGCGCGCAACTCGTCGAAATACGGCCGCACGGACGCCGAGACCTGGGTCTTGCATGCGCGTTCCGAATGGTCGGCGGCCAATCTCGAGGCATCAGCCGATAAGATTGCGGCGCGGCTTGTGGAATCCTTCCGTGAACAGACGGGTGCAGGCGCCCCGGTTTTCTCCGAGGCGCACCGCTGGCGCTATGCGCGGGTCTCTGAACCGCTCGGGACGCCGTTCCAGCTGGATGCGCAAACCGGTCTTGCGACCTGCGGGGACTGGCACCTCGGCGCGCGGGTGGAAGCAGCCTGGACCAGCGGGCACCTGCTAGGAACGGAATTGTTACGCTAGAGAAATGACTTCAATCTCAGGTTTGTGGAAAACCTGTGGGGAAGTTGTGGGTTTCCTGGCATGGCAGCCGATGGCGAGGGGTTCTTCGAGCGGGCCCGAAGGCTTCAGACGCGCGGCCTTGTGGAGCCGCCGCCAGACAGGCATGTGGCCCATGCCGCCGCGTTTGGGCTCGTGCTGCGGCACCCGGGGAAATCCGCATCGCTCACTCTCGGCAAAGGCCGGAAGCGGGCGGCCGCGAAGGGCTTCGCGCTCTCCGGCATTGCCGGCCTGTTTGCGCCGGAGCTGCTGTCCGGGGTTGCAGGACTTCTGGCCATTGCCATGTTCGGCGGCATCCTGATTTTCCGCATCTGGCTCTATCTTGCCGGGACCCCCTCCGGCGCCGTACGAACGGGCGCTGCCGATACCGCCGACTGGCCGGTCTACACCTTGCTTATCGCGCTCAAGGATGAGGCGGAAACCGCTTCGCAGCTCGCCGCGGCGATCCGGGCGCTCGACTATCCGGACTGACGGCTCGACGTGAAGCTGCTGATTGAGGGCGGGGATGAGGCAACCCTCCTTGCCCTGCAACGCGAGGGCTGGCCGGACGGCGCTGAATTCCTGATCGTGCCGCCCGGGCTGGCGCGGACCAAGCCGTGCGCCCTGAACTATGGATTGGCGCGGGCATTAGGCGAGTTCGTCGTCGTCCATGACGCGGAGGATCGTCCGCATCCGGATCAGTTAAAGGCGGCGGTGCGGGCTTTCCGGGCCGCCGGGGAGGAGCTGGCCTGCGTCCAGGCGCCGCTCGTCGGCCAAGGCGCGCGCGCCTGGATCGCAGGCCAGTGGGCGCTGGAATATGCGGTGCAGTTCGGCCGGTTGCTGCCGGGACTGGCGCGGCTCGGTCTGCCGATTGCGCTGGCGGGCACGAGCAATCATTTCCGCCGCTTCGCGCTCGAGGCGGCGGGCGGCTGGGACGCCTGGAGCGTCACAGAGGAGGCCGACCTCGGCCTGAGGCTGGCGCGGGCGGGCCAGCGGGTCGGCATGATTGCGCCGCCGACACAGGAGGCCCCGCCGGAAGCGCGGCTTGTCTGGATCAACCAGCGTTCCCGCTCGCGGAAGGGGTTCGTGCAGACTTGGCTGGTGGTGATGCGGCGGCCGGGCGAGGCGATGCGCGAGTTGGGACTGGCGGGCTTTAGCTCGATGCAGCTGACGCTTGGCGCGGCGATCCTCTCGGCGCTGGTGCATGGGCCATGGGCGGTGTGGCTGGCGTTGGGTTTCGTGTTTCCGGAAATGAAGGTTGCGCCGGCCTTCCTCATGCTGGCAGCGGCGTCCTACGCGGCGGGCATCGGAATGGCCGTCGCCGCGCCGGGGCGGAAAGGTTGGCGGCGCCTCCTGCTGGCCGTGACGCTGCCCGCCTATTGGCCGCTACAATCGATCGCAATGCGGCGGGCGCTGCACGGCCTCGCGAAGTGTACGCATTTCTGGGCCAAGACGCCGCGACGGGTGTGACGCGGCACAGGCCTTTCCGGATCCGTGACGTTCGCTCTGCGTTCGCAAACGCCGCAGTCTTTCTGACGCCGCGTGACCGCTTGGCGGATGTCGGCGCCCGGCTTAGGATAGGCTACGACAGTGCATAATCCGAGGGAGTGAGCCGATGGCCTACGACAATGCCGACCAACTCGAAGAATTCCGTCTCGAGACACGCAAGTGGCTGGAGGCTAATTGCCCGCCCTCAATGCGCACGCCGCAGCCGGATGACGAAGTGGTCTGGGGCGGACGGCACGCCGTGTTCAAGAACCCGGAGTCGAAGCTCTGGCTCGACCGGATGGGCGAAAAGGGCTGGACCTCTCCGGAATGGCCGAAAGAGTATGGCGGCGGCGGCCTGAGCCGCGCCGAGGCGCGCGTGCTGGAACAGGAGCTGCGCCGCATCAAGGCGCGCCCGCCGCTATTCTCGTTCGGCCTCTGGATGTTCGGACCGGCGCTGCTGGAATTTGGCAATCACGAACAGAAGCTGCGCTTCATCCCGGATATCCTGAAGGGCAAGACCCGCTGGTGCCAGGGCTATTCGGAGCCAGGCGCGGGATCGGACCTCGCGGGCCTGCAGACACGCTGTGAGGACAAGGGCGACCACTACCTGATCAACGGCCAGAAGGTGTGGACCTCGTACGCCGACAAGGCAGACTGGATATTCTGCCTCGTGCGCACGGACACAAGCGCCAAGCACGAAGGCATCAGCTTCATCCTGTTCGACATGAAAAGCCCCGGCGTCGAAGCGCGCCCGATCCAGCTGATCTCCGGCGAGAGCCCGTTCTGCGAAACCTTCTTCACCGACGTGAAGGTGCCGAAGGACCAGCTGGTCGGCCGGGTGAATGGCGGCTGGGAAATTGCGAAACGCCTGCTGCAGTTCGAACGCTCGTCGATCTCCGCCGGCGGGTTCGGCGGCACCGGCGGCTCGGGCATCCTCGGCCCGGAAGATTATGCCAAGCAGCATATCGGCACGGACGAAGCCGGCCGTATCCTTGACGGCGACCTGCGCGGGCGGATCACCGATCACCGGATGTACGCCAAGGCCTTCTCGCTGACAGTTCAGCGCCAGACCGAGCAGGCGAAGGCAGGGCAGGCGGTCGGCCATACAGCGTCGATCCTGAAATACGGTGCGGCGAAGATGAACCAGGACCGGCACGAACTGCTGATCGAGGCGCTCGGCACCGAAGGCCTCGGCTGGGAAGGCGAAGGCTTCGACAAGAACGCCAAGAAGGTCACGCGCCAGTGGCTGCGCTCGAAGGGCAACTCGATCGAGGGCGGCACCAGCGAGATCAACCTCAACGTCATCGCCAAGCGTGTGCTCGGCCTGAAGGAGCACCAGTAGGATGTCATTCGTTCTGACTGAAGACCAGGAAATGCTGCGCGAGACGGCGATGTCGCTGGTGAAAGGCGAGTTGCCCGTGTCGCACCTGCGGGCGCTTCGCGACAAGGGCGCAAACGGAAATGATCCGGCGACGCGTAAAAAACTGGCCGAACTGGGCTTCTTCGGCGTGATCATTCCGGACGAGCCGGGCGCGGAAACGTTCGGGCTGGTCGGGCTTGGACAGATCCTTGAGGCGCAGGGCCGCACGCTGGCGGCGACGCCGCTGTTGCAGACGGCGCTGATTGCCGCCTCCGCGTTGCAGCTCGGTGGCACGCCGGCGCAGAAGGCCGAATGGCTCCCGAAGATCGCGGCAGGCGAGGCAACCTTTGCCCTCGCGCTCGACGAGTCGGCGCATTTCTCGCCTTATAGCATTGCCACCGAAGCCGAGCGCGACGGACAGGGCTTCACGCTGAACGGCCTCAAGAAATTCATTCCCGATGGTCATTATGCGGACGTTTTCATTGTCGCCGCGCGCACCTTCGGCGAGGCAGGCGACCGGCACGGCATCAGCCTGTTCATTGTGCCGCGCAGTGCAAAGGGCGTGACGGCCACTGCGCTGAAGACCGTCGACAGCCATGGCGCGGCGCATGTCAGCTTCGAGGACGTGCACGTCCCGGACGCTGCGCTGATCGGCCCGGCCGATCAGGGGGCAGACATTCTCGACCCGGTGCTCGACCGCGCCGCGATCGGCATGGCATCGGAGATGCTCGGCTCGGCTCAGGCTGCGTTCGACATGACGCTGGACTATCTCAACAACCGTAAACAGTTCGGGCAGCTGATCGGCTCGTTCCAGTCGCTGCAGCACCGCGCTGCCAAGATGTTCGTGGAGCTGGAGATGACGCGTTCCTGCGTCGCGGCGGCCCTTGGCGCAGTGGACGCGGGCAAGGCGGATGTGGCGGAACTGGCAAGCCTCGCGAAAGCGAAAGCCGGCGATCTGATGCACCTCGTCTCCAACGAATGCGTTCAGATGCACGGCGGCATCGGCATGACCGACGCGGCCGAGCCCGGCTTCTACATGAAGCGCGCCCGCGTGCAGGAAGCCCTCTACGGCTCCGCCAGCTGGCACCGCGACCGGTATGCGCGGATCAACGGTTTCTGATCCGTGGTCAGACGAAATGAAAAGCGCCGGAGGGATAATCCGGCCCTTTTTTTGAGCTTGGATCTGCCTAATTCGTGATCTGGTAGATCATGCAGACGCTGGCTGAAACCGGCTGTGACTTGTCGTCCGAGGGCAGGTTCAGGGCATCTATATCGGCCTGCGTGATGGTCACCCGACGCCCGTCGATCATGCCTGAAGCCATTGGCGGCGGCGGTGGTGGGGGCGGCGGTGGCGGGGCAAAGGCCGGTGCGGCCCTGTAATAGTCATAGTCGCTGCCGGCCATAGATGACCAGTTGCCGAGGCAGGGCCCCGAGCCTTCCTGCACGACCATCAGCTTGCCGAGTTTTGACCCGCTGGCCTTGGCCGTCGCTGCGGCGCGCGCCGTAGCGTCCTTGACGGCGGCTTCATAGGCCTCGCGGTTGAGCTCTGTCGTGCGCTCAAGATAGGTCGACAGGCCGGAGGAGTTTTCCGGGCCAAGCGCCAGCGCACCGGCGCGGGCGGTGCCGGCTTTCGATACGTCTTCCACCGTGACGCTGAGCGTTACGCGCGCTTCATAGGCGCGGATCTTGTCGGAGCGCTCGTTGTCGATGCGATTTCCGTCCTTGTCCTTGTACTGTTCATACAGCGCGGTGACGTTGACCGACGACTGGATGACGGAGTCCTTTCCGCCAGCCTTCTTGATCGTCTCGTAGGCGAGGCGGCCGCGTTCGACGGCCAGTTGCATCGCTTTCTTCGAATCCTTGTCGGTTTCCAGATAGGTGACCGAGAAGTTCGCCCGGTTTGGCGCGACCTGCATGTCCGCGCGTCCGAGAACCTCGATCACCGGAACGCGGGTCCAGTAGGGCGTGGTGAAAGCCTGGTCCTGAAAGTCGGGTGCGCCCTGAGCGAGCGCCGGCAAGAAAGCTGCGGCGGTTGTCGCAGCCAACAGTGCGCCGGTGAGGCGGGAAAGGAAAGTCCGGTTTGTCATGCATATCCCCAGAAAATCATTTTTGGCGGCTGCCGCGTTGATGCGGCAACCCTTTGAGTATCAACGTCTTAATGTGTCGCCACAATGACCAGGCCGGGCCGTTCTAGGTGGCCGCCTCGGACTGGAGCTGGGTGTAGAGTTCGATCCCGATCCGTTCGATCAGGGCGAACTGTTTCTCCAGGAAGTCGACATGCTCCTCCTCGTTGTGGAGGATCTTTCCGAACAGGTCCCGGCTCACGTAATCGCGCACCTTTTCGGAATGCTCCATGGCATCGCGCAGCAGGGGGATGGCGATGTTCTCGAGCACCATGTCGCATTTGAGGATTTCCTCGACGCTTTCACCGATTTGGAGCTTGCCGAGGTCCTGCAGATTCGGCAGGCCGCCGAGGAAGAGGACGCGCTCGATCAGCCAGTCGGCGTGGTGCATCTCCTCGATCGATTCGTCGTGCTCTTTCTTGCTGAGCTTCGAGACACCCCATTCGCGCAGCATCCGGGAGTGCAGGAAATACTGGTTGATGGCGGTCAACTCGTTCTTGAGCGCGAGATTGAGGTATTCGATGACTTTCTTGTCGCCTTGCATGAGCGGGTCCTGCGTCTGGGAGTTTACGGGAATTGGCTTACTCCTATAAGCGGTTTGTGCGGCTCAAGCAAGAAAAACCCCAATAAAATCAATTGCATATGATAGTGAGACACACTTGCAAACGCGCGTCCGCGCCGTACGGCCGGCGCCGGCGAAGCATTGAAAACTCAGGTATTTGTTCCGGTGCGGCCGGCTATTCTGCAGCCAGAACCCGCATCTCGGGAACGCAGCGGTCCACGTGTTCGGAGATCATGTCGCCGATCATGGTGGAGCATTTTCCGCAGTTGAACTTGCAGCCGTGGTGGGACTGGACCGCGTTCGGGCTGCGCGCGCCGGATTCCACAGCTTCGCGAACGGAGCGGCAGTTGATTCGGTTGCACACGCAGATGATCATGACAACTATTTGCAATGACTGCGAATGATTGTCAACTTCACTTTTTCGGCCCGCCAGCCGCCTGAAGCCGGCCCTCACGCTGCGACAGCCCTTGCCAGCCGGACGGGCTGGCGTAGCGTTTCGCATGGCCGGACCCCACCCGATCCCTTACCCGCGCCGTCAGGCGTCGAGATGGTGCTTGCGCCAGCTTGCGGGCGGCCTGATCCGGCATTTCGGAAAGCTTGAGGTCGCTGGCCTGGAGCACCTGCCGAAGACCGGCCCGGTGATCCTCGCCGCCAACCATTTCGCTTTCACCGATGCCCCGCTCCTCCTTTATGCCTGCCCGAGGCTTGTCGAGTTCATCGGGGGAGCGGAGCGTCCCAATTCGCCGGTCTGGACCCGCATGATCCCGCAATCCTGGGGCTTCATCCGGGCTTATCGGGGCGGGTTCAGCCGCTCGACGCTGAACGCATCGCTCGGCGTGCTTGAGCAGGACGGGGTGCTGGGCATCTTTCCGGAAGGGGGCAACTGGGCAAACCTTCTGCGCCCCGCAAGGCCCGGCCTCGCCTTTCTCGCCCTGCATAGCTGCGCGCCCGTCGTTCCGGTCAGCATCACCGGCTCGGATACCCTACTCGCGAAGCCGCGCGAAAAGGTCGGCGTGCAGTTCCACCCGCCCATCCCTTCGCCGCTGATCAGCGCGAGCGGACGTGAAAAGCGCCGCGGGCTCGATGCGTTCAGCGAAACGGTGATGGCTGCGGTAGCGAGCGGCCTGCCCGACGCGCAGCGGGGACGCTACGCCGCCGACCCTGCCGCCCGCACGGCGGCCGAGGCGGTCTCCGCGTTCCCGTTCCACGCCCCGGAAATGCGCGGCATGTGACCGCCGGCCTCAGGCCTGCCAGCCGAACACGTCCTCGACTCCAAGCCCGAAGACCCTCGAGATCCGGAAAGCGCTTTCGAGGGAAGGGGAATACTTGCCAAGCTCAATGGCGATCACGGTCTGCCGCGTGACGCCGATCGCCTCGGCGAGGGCCGACTGGCTCATGCCGCCGTACTGCTCGCGCAGCTCGCGGATGCGGTTGGTGATCGGCGGCGGTTTCGCCATGGCTCACACGCCCCGGCGATAGAGGGCGATCTGGAAGACGTATTCAGCAATCTGTCCGAGCATCAGGCTGAGGAACACCAGGTGAAAAAGCATGCTGCCGTCCTGGTTCACAGCGTAGTGCCAGAGGGCGCCGAGCGCAGGGACCACAATGACGTAGCCTGACCAGTTGCCGGCCTTGTCGCCGATGATCTTCTCGCGCTCGTCTGCCGGGTCGTTGGCTTCGCGCGGGGACGTGGCGGCGAGGGCCGACATCAGGACCACCGAGGCAGTCACGATCACAACGACATAGGCGATGACGAAACCGATGACCGGCGGCGCCGTCTGGCCGAGCGCACGCGAGGCGCTGATCACCAGGTCAAGATAGAAGGCGGCGCCGCCAATGAGGATCGCCGCCATGACCCAGGCGGTTTTCTCGCGGAAAGGCATATTCCGGAAGGCAGCGGTGAGGGACATGGGCGGGTTCCTTGCCTGTCAAAGATATTGTACACGGACGCATAGTCGTAGATTTTTTGCATGTCAAATATTTCGGACACCTGTTCCGCGCTTCGCTTGACGCTCTCCCGCAGCGCCTCTAGGTCGGCCGCTTAACCCTGATCCACCCGGCGGGACCTCCGATGACCGACCTTTCCGTACTCGCCCAATCCGCCAAGGCCTGGCCTTTCGAGCTGGCGCGCGGACTGGAGAAGCGGGTGGCGGAGCAGTTGAAGGCGGGCGAGCGCGCCGCTGATGCACCCGTGATCTTCGAGACCGGGTATGGCCCCTCGGGCCTGCCGCACATCGGCACGTTCGGCGAGGTCGCGCGCACGACGATGGTGCGCCATGCCTTCGAGGTGCTGACCGCCGGCAGGTATGCCACGCGCCTGATCTGCGTGTCGGACGACATGGACGGCATGCGCAAGGTTCCGGACACGGTGCCGAATCCGAAATCGCTGGAACAATACCTCCAGATGCCGCTGACGACGGTGCCGGATCCGTTCGGCACGCATGCTTCCTACGGCGCACACATGAATGCGCGCCTGTGCGCCTTCCTCGACCAGTTCGGCTTCAGCTACGAGTTCCTCTCGGCGACGGAATGCTACAGGTCCGGCCGGTTTGACGCGATGCTGCGCCGTGCGGCGGAAAAGTATGACGCCATCATGGGCGTGATGCTGCCGACGCTGGGCCCCGAGCGGCAGGCGACATACTCGCCCTTCCTGCCGATCAGCCCGAGCACCGGGCGCGTGCTCTATGTGTCGATGAAGCATGTGGACGCGGCCAGAGGCGAAGTGACGTTCACGGATGAAGACGGCACCGACGTAACCCTCCCGGTCACAGGTGGCGCCGTGAAAATGCAGTGGAAGCCGGACTTCGGCATGCGCTGGGCTGCGCTCGGCGTCGATTTCGAGATGTTCGGCAAGGACCACCAGGCCAACGCGCCGGTCTACTCCAAGATCGCCCGCATTCTCGGCCATCGCCCGCCGGAACAGTATGTCTACGAACTGTTCCTGGACGAGAAGGGTGAGAAGATCTCGAAGACCAAGGGCAACGGCATCTCGGTCGAGCAATGGCTGGCCTATGCGCCGGACGAGAGCCTGTCGCTTTACCAGTTCCAGAAGCCGCGCGTGGCCAAGAGGCTGCACTTCGACGTGATCCCGAAAGCGGTCGACGAGTATCTGACTTTCCTCGAGAAGTTCCCGCAGGAGGAAGCCGCCGCGCAGCTCGAGAACCCTGTGTGGCATATCCATTCCGGCCGCCCGCCCCAATGGTCGAGCCCGGTGTCGTTTGCGCTGCTGATGAACCTTGTGGCCGTCGCCAACCCGACCGACGTCTCGCAGCTCTGGGCCTACATCACGCGCTATGCGCCCCGCACGTCGCCCGAGGCGCATCCCCTGCTCGATGAACTCGCCGGCTATGCGATGCGCTATTACCGCGACTTCGTGCTGCCCGCGAAAACCTTCCGCACGCCGACGGAGCAGGAGCGCGCCGCGATGGCAGACCTTGCGTACCGCCTGCGTAATTTCCCAGGCGAGCCGACCGGAGAGAATCTCCAGACGATGACCTTCGAAGTCGGCAAGACGCACGGCTTTGAAAACCTTCGCGACTGGTTCAAGGCGCTTTATGAAGTTCTGCTGGGCCAGGAGCAGGGTCCGCGCTTTGGCAGCTTCGCGACGCTCTACGGCGCAGGCGAGACAGCGAAGCTGATCGACGAGGCGCTGGCGCGCTGAGGCTGCCCGCCTATTTGTGACATGCGCCGGAGGGTTGCGGGTACTAGTGTTCGGTCACCCGCCGGAGCCCAGCCCATGCGATTCGCCCTCGCCGCCCTGATGCTGCCCCTCCCGGGCTGTCTCGCCTCGAAGATCGTGGCCACACCGGCGGGCCTCGCCGTCGACGCCGCCCAGGCGACGGGGAAGGGCGTCATGCTTGCCGGCGGCGCCGCCCTACGCGTGACCGGCGACGCGCTGGACGGCCCGGACGAAATGATCCGCCTGACGGTAACCTGCACGAAGGGAAAGGGCACGCGCACCGAGGAGCGTACCGTCAAGGCCAAGCATCTCGAGCGTGAGGTCAGGGACATGAGCAAGGACGGCAAAGTGCTCGACGTCGAAGTTGCGCCGCTGGACTGAGCGCGCAAAAAGACCCCGGCAAGCGCGGGCGCTGCCGGGGCGGTGAGGTGGGGGGGAAGAACTCTACCCGGCGGCGTTAATCAGGCTGACTTTTGCCTTCGGAAGCTTGCCCATCGGCCAGCCGGCCCAGAGGTCTGCCTCATGCGCCCCGGCTTTCAGGGCGGCGGCTTCCTTCACATGGCCGAAGCCGCGGATTTCGTCCGGCACGCGGGCGATCTCGATGGCGAGCGAATGATTGGCGGAGCTCAACTCGCGCGCGAGGCGGCCGAGGGTCTCGAAATAGGTGTCGCGCAGGGCGCGTTCCATCTTGCGCTCCTCGGTATAGCCGAAGAGGTCGAGCTGCGTGCCGCGCAGGCCCTTGAACTTTGCGAGCAGCTTGAAGCCGGTCATCATCCACGGCCCGAAGCGTTTCTTTTCGAGATGACCGTGGCTGTCCTTTCTGGAGAGCATGGGCGGAGCAAGCCAGAAGCGCAGCTTGCCGCCCCTGAACTGGCTGGCCAGCTGCGCGGCGAACTTGCCGTCCGTGTAGAGACGGGCCACCTCATACTCGTCCTTGTAGGCCATCAGCTTGTAAGCATAGGTGGCGGCGGCGCGGGTCAGGTTCTCGCCGAGGCCGGCTTTTTCCTCGGCGGCGCGCACTCCGGTAACTGCGTCGCGGTAGCGGGTGGCATATCCGGCGTCCTGGTAGGCCGTCAGGCGTTCTGCCCGGTCCTCGATCAATGCGTCCAGTGTCTTCGCCTCGACATGACCGCGCGGGTCGGACTGCGCGGCAAGGCGTTCCGGCGCGGCGGCGGCGATGCGTCCGATATTGAACGCTGCCATGTTGTCTTCGACCTTGGTGCCATTCAGGCGGATCGAGCGGTATAGCCCGCGCAGCGAGACCGGCACCTTGCCTTTTTGCCAGGCGTAACCCGCCATGATCATATTGGTGTAGATCGCCTCGTGCAGATAGCCGACCGCGAGCGCCTCGGCGTCGAACGCGCCGAACTCCGCCGCCTGCCGCCTGACGCGCGCCGACAGGAGCTCGCTTTCAAACCGCTTCGACCGGTTTCGGATGAATTCCGAGGTTGGCGTCACGTCCGAGTTCGCGAACGCAGCCGTGCGGTCTGCGTCCATCAGGTTCAGTGCGTCGCCGCCTGCAGCGACGACCAGGTCGCAGGCTATCACGCAGTCGGCGCTGGCCGGGGGTACGCGGCCCGTGGAGATCATCTCGGGTTCGCGCGCAAAGCGGATGTGGCTGAGCACCGGGCCGCCCTTCTGGGCAAGGCCGGTCATGTCGAGCGAAGAGGCCGCGTTGCCGTCCACGTGCGCGGCCATCGCGAGCACGGCGGCGACGGTGGTCACGCCAGTTCCGCCGACGCCGGTGAACAGGATGTTCCACGGTTGCGCCAGGCTCGGCGTCTCCGGCAGGGGCAACCCGTCGGCATTGAATTCCTGCCGCGGCTGCGCCTCCCAGGCAGCTTCACCATCCTTGATCGTCACGAAGCTCGGGCAGAAGCCCTTGACGCAGGAGAGGTCCGTGTTGCAGGTTGACTGGTTGATGCGGCGCTTGCGGCCAAGTTCGGTCTCGATCGGCTCGACCGACAGGCAGTTCGATTTTACCGAACAGTCGCCGCAACCTTCGCAGACTTCGGTATTGATGATCGTCCGTATACGGTCCGGCTTGATTATCCCCCGCTTGGACCGCCGGCGCTTCTCGGTCGCGCACATCTGGTCGTAGATGATGACGGAGACGCCCGGCGTCTCGCGCAGTTTCATCTGCACATCTTCGAGGTCGTCGCGGTGATGGATCGTCACGGTGCGGGGCAAGTCCTTGACGCCGGCATAACGGGTCGGGTCTTCCGTCACGATACGGATGGTTTTGACGCCTTCCGCCTCGACCTGTTGGGCGATCATCGCCGGCGTCTGGCCAGATTCCACATTCTGGCCGCCGGTCATCGCGACCGCGTCATTGTAGAGGATCTTGTACGTCATGTTCGCGCCGGAGGTCACCGCCGCGCGGATCGCGAGGCTGCCCGAATGCGAATAGGTGCCGTCGCCCAGATTGGCGAACACATGGTTCTCGTCCGTCGCCCAGTGCTGGCCGACCCAGCCGACGCCTTCGCCGCCCATCTGGCTCGTCATGTCGGTTTTCCGGTCCGGCATGAAGTTCGCCATATAGTGACAGCCGATGCCGGCGAGCGCGCGGCTGCCTTCCGGCACGACGGTCGATGTATTGTGCGGGCAGCCCGAGCAGAAGTGCGGTGAGCGCACGGTGGGCGAGGCGTTGGTGCGGGCCGATTCCGAGGCCCGGCCGACGCGGTCGAAATAAGCGGCGGCGCGCGAGGTGTCCCAGCCGGGGGGCAGGGCGTGCATCAGGGCGTTCGCGATTTCCGGGATGGTCAGCGAGGCGATGTCTGACAGGAGCGGCGCTCCGTTCGCATCCGTCTTGCCTTCGATGACCGGGCGGCGGCTGTCTGGCAGGTCATACAGCGCGGCCTTCAACTGCGCCTCGATCAGCGGGCGCTTATGCTCGATCACGATGACGCGCTCCAGGCCAGCGCAGAACTCGCGCACGCCCTGCGGCTCCAGCGGCCAAGGCATGGCCACCTTGTAGATCGTCAGGCCCAGTGCGCCGGCGTCCTGCGGGCTGAGACCGAGCGCGGCGAGCGCCTCGAAAACGTCGCGTGTAGCCTGGCCCGTCACGATCAGCCCGAGGCGCGGGCGCGGCGAAGGCAGGATGACATGGTCAAGCCGGTTTGCGCGGACATAGGCCTGCGCGGCGGGCAGCTTGACCTGGCGCAGGCGCGCTTCCTTGTTCAGCGGCAAATCGCCCCGGCGCATATGCACGCCGTCTTCCGGCAGCGCGAAAGTGGGGCGCTGGATGACGAAGCGCGCAAGGTCGATGTTCACCACGGCGCCGGAATCCATTGTGTCGGCGAGCGCCACGAGGCCCGTCCAGGCGCCGGAGAAGCGGCTCATCTCCCAGCCATGGATGCCGTAGTCGAGCACGTCCTGGATCGAGGCGGGATTGAGTGTCGGGATCTCGGCATCCTGCATCGCGTATTCGGACTGGGAGGGCAGGGTGGAGGACTTGCAGTTATGGTCGTCGCCGATCACCGCGAGAACCCCTCCCTGGGCGGATGTTCCAGCGGCGTTGGCGTGCTTGAAAACATCGCCCGTCCGGTCGACGCCGGGCGCCTTGCCATACCAGATCCCGAACAGGCCGTCGAACTTCGCGCCGGGAAACAGGCCCAGCTGCTGCGAGCCCCAGACGGCGGTTGCGCCGAGGTCCTCGTTGAGGCCTTCCCAGAACTTGATGTCATGTGCATCGAGGCGTTTCTGGACCGCGCGCAGTTGCTGGTCATATCCGCCGAGCGGCGAGCCGCGATACCCGGAAATGAAGCCGCCGGTATGACGCCCGGCGGCGCGGTCCATCCGCTTCCGGTCAAGCGGCAGACGCACCAGCGCCTGGATGCCGGTCATGTAAGCCTTGCCCTCGACAAGATCGTATTTGTCGTCCAGCGTGACTTCCCGGTGTTTCATGAACGCGCATCCTCGATTCCAGCCTGGTGGATTATTGGCCGAATCGTGTGAAAATGCTTGCCTAACTAGCGCAATTTTTGCTATTTTGAGCAATAAATTTTCATAAAAAATTGGATCGGTGGAAGATTGTCCCAAGAATTAGATAGTGTTGATGCCCGTATCCTGGACCTGATCCAGCGCGACGCGAGCCTGTCCGTGGCCGAAATCGCCGAACGGGTGGGGCTGTCTTCCTCGCCCTGCTGGCGGCGCATCAAGCGCATGGAAGAGGCCGGTTTCATCCTCGGCCGGGTCACGCTGATCAACAACCATGCACTCGGCCTCGACTTTGAAGTCATCGCCAGCGCCAAACTGGCCTTGCCAAGCCGCGAGAACCTCGAAGCCTTCGAGACCATGGTCCAGGCCTGGCCGGAGGTTATCGAATGCATGACGGTGACCGGTGCAGTCGACTACATGCTGCACATCGTGACGACCGACATGCACGCTTATGACAACTTCCTGCGTGACAAGCTGCTCGGCTCCAAACTCGTGTCCGATGTCCAGTCGCGCATCGTCATCCGCGTCGCCAAGCGCACGACCGCATTGCCGCTCGGCCTCGTTCGCCAGACCACCAAGGTCGCGCACGACTGAGGCGCGGGCTATCTCAGGTCGAAGGCGGAATAATCTGATATTTTGACGCCCGGCAGCACTTCTGCACCCGCCGCCTCGTGTGCCGCGATGCCGGATTGCAGTGCCTCGCCAATGTCTGTCTGCCGATCTTCGGCGTCCGCGAGGATCATGGCGATGGGCCGCTGCGGCGCCGTCTTTCCGGGGCAGATGGGCCGGCCATCCGGGCACTGGACTTCGGCGCGGCTATAGCCAAGGTCCAGCATCCCTGTCCTCACGGCGTCCGGCTCGCAGGGAAGGTTTGCACTGATCGCAGCCCGCAGGCCGTGGCCGCGCGTGAACGAGAGGAGCGTATTCTGTTCCGACGTGCCTTCGACCGAGGCGGCGCCAATAGCGATGACGCGCGTGAGACTGCAGAAACCTTCGCCCAGATCGAGCTTTCTGAAAGCCGTCTCGACCGGTTCGTCGAGCCCCGCCGCGAAGATCTGATCGGCGCGTGCATAGGTCCAGGTCTCGTCGCCGACGAGAACATAGGCGGTGAAGTCAGCGCTGCGGCCAGCGGCGTCCGTGCCCGTGAACCGGGCCGTCTCGCGCCAGCGCACGTCGGAGAAAAGCGACGGTGGCTCGGCCGCCGGCTCGGGCTGGGCGGCCCCGGCACTGTCCTCGGGCGGCGGAGCAAGCGGTTCCACGACGGGTTCGGGCGTAGTTTCGGGCAGCAACTGCGCCGGTGCAGGGGCCGGTGCCGGCGGTGCCGGCAAGGCGGCGGTTGTCAGCACCGGGTCCTCGCCGATCTCGCCCGGTTGCAGCCTCAGCGACCACCAGGTCGCCCAGAGCCCCAGGAGGAACAGGAGCATCAGCAGCAGGTAGAGCCACGCAAGGCTGCGCTTCTTCTTCTCCGGTGGCGGCAGTTCATAATAGTTGGTCATTTTCCAAGCCCCCTTTTGCGCAGACCGCATCCTAACCCGAATCTCGCGGGAAGGGACCCTCGAATTGAACGCGCGTCACATGCCCGTCCGACCGCAGGAGGCGATGCTCGCTGCCGCCGGGCCAGACCTTCAGGTGGGTGATGAAATCATTCGGATCGAAGCCGGTCTGGTCAGGTCCTTGCAGGAAGGCGCCCGGCTCAAAGCAAAGCCAGGCAAGCGGCCGCTCGGGCGTCACTTGCGCGCCTGCCGCGTCCATCATGGCGAGAAATGCACGGCGAACTTCTGCGGGCGGGTATTGCAGGAATACCGAGTGGTAGATCACCGTCAGGCCAGTTGCCGGCCGTTCCGCCAGTTTGGCCTTCAGCCAGTCGGCGGCGTCGGCCTTGTCGACCTTCACGCCCGTCTCGGCGGCGAGCGCAATCGCCGCATCGATCCGCGCAAGGCGTTCGGGCTGATCCGGCCAGACATAGGATTTGAGACGCAGCGCCGTTTCCGGATCGGACACATCAATCGGGTTCTGGTCACAGGCCGCGCGTGATGCGACCTGCAGGCGTGCGCCCAGATGCTCCGGCGGCGGACCATTCCAGGCTGTGTCGATGACGACCTTGCTCGCGCCCGGAAGTGACCAGCTTGCCGTGCGATAGCCAAACCGGTCCCAGTTCTGGTTCAGCCCGGCGCTGGCGCCGAGTTCCAGAATGTGCATCGGCATCGGATATCTCGCCGCGAGCCACAGGAATCCGGGCAGCAACGCGATCGAGCGGCGAACTTCGTTGGTCTGCGGAGGAGATTTCAGGAACGTCCGGGCGGCGGCATCGGTGGCTGCGAGCCAGTCCCGCGCCAGCGGCCAGATCTTGCCCAGCGTCCACGCCTCGTCCCGTCCCGGATAGGCCGCAACCAGTTTCGCCGCTGCGCCCGTCAGCACGCTGTGATGCAGGTAGCCTGCAATGCGCAGCGACAAGGCATCGCGCCGAGGATTGGTCGGCCAGCCGGCCACCAGTACCGCCACGGGCCCGCCCGCCTCTATATCAGCCGCCATCACCTCGCAGAGCTGCCCCATGAAGGGAGACCCCAGTCTGGCGCAAAATCCTGCCTGCTCGCGAAAATGCGCGACGATCTCTTCTACCGCAGGCGGAGGGTTCATGCGGTCACCGAAGGATGGAGGACAGGTCTGTAGCAGGTGCGCAGGGCTTCGCAGCTGATATGCGGTGTCAGGCATTCACCAGTAGCATGAAGCGGCTGGCGCGTGCCATACCCCTTGAATGACCAGGCCCGCGCAGCGCCGTCATACTTGAGGTAGGCCGCGCCGCCATTCGAATACATCGCCCCATCAGGCAGGGAATACGGCGTGCCCGTCTCGCGTGGCCGCGAACCGCTCAGTACATCCTGGATATCGCCTGCGGCAAGGGCGTCCAGCTTGTCTATCCTGTCGCCTGCGCTCAGGTGGCCAAGCCGGATCAGCCCGTCCCTGAAGGCGGCCGCCTCCGCGCGGCGGCATTCGAAGCAGGGGCGGTGACCGCCGGCCAGCGCGGTCGCTTCATCCAGGAAAAAGAGCTCGGTATAAAGGCCCGGCTGCATCAGCTTGCGCTTACGGTCCTTGAAGCTCAGTAAACAAATGATCCAGTGCTTGCTGGTCCAGTGCCGGTCCTTCAGCGTCTGGTCCTCGCGGTGGAAGCAGCCGCCCCGGTTGCCCATGAACAGGCCGCGCTCCTGGACGGCGTGCAGTTCGCCGAAAGGGTCAGCGCGGTTCCGGAGAGGCATGTGTGCGCCGCTCCCTCGTGGCCCGTCAGACGCGCTCGACCGCCATGGCGATGCCTTCGCCGCCGCCGATGCACAGCGAAGCCATGCCCTTCTTGGCGCCGCGATCTTCCATCGCCGCGATCAGCGTGATCAGTACGCGGGCGCCGGACGCGCCGATCGGGTGGCCCATCGCGCAGGCGCCGCCATTCACGTTGACGCGGTCATGGCTGATGCCGAGTTCTTTCATCGCTATCATCGGCACAACCGCGAAGGCCTCGTTGACCTCCCAGAGGTCGACGTCCTCGATCTTCCAGCCGGCTTTCGCGAGCGTCTTCTTCATCGCGGGCACAGGCGCCGTCGTGAAGTATTCCGGCTCATGGGCGTGGCTGGAGGAGGCGACGATGCGGGCGAGGGGTTTCAGGCCGCGCTTCCTGGCTTCGGATTCGCGCATCAGCACGAGGGCGGCCGCGCCGTCCGAAATCGCCGAGGCGTTGGCGGCGGTCACCGTGCCGTCTTTCGAGAAGGCAGGCTTCAGGGTCGGGATTTTTTCCGGCATCGCGGTGCGGGGAAGTTCATCGGTGTCGATGACGACATCGCCCTTCTTGCCCTTCACCGTAACCGGCGTGATCTCGCGTTTGAACTTGCCGTTCTTCGTGGCGTTCTGCGCGCGGGTCAGCGTCTCGAGGGCGTAGGCGTCCTGCTGCTCGCGGGTGAACTGGTATTCGCCCGCGATCTTGTCGGCGAATATGCCCATCGGGCCCTTGGCATAGGCATCGGTCAGACCGTCGAGCGCCATGTGGTCCTCGGCGCCCATCGTGCCGTACTTGTGGCCCTTGCGCACGTTCAGCAGGTGCGGCGCGTTGGTCATGGATTCCATGCCGCCGACGATCACGATATCGGCGTCGCCCGCGAGGATCGCGTTGCGGCCCATCACGGCCGCCTGCATGCCGGAGCCGCACATCTTGTTGATCGTCGTAGCCTCGAGGCCCTTGTCTTCGCCGGACTTCATGCCCGCCTGGCGGGCGGGGGCCTGGCCCTGGCCGGCGGGCAGGCAGTTGCCCATGATCACTTCATTAGCTTCGCCTGGCTTCAATCCGGCTTCTGCAACCGCTGCCTTGATCGCCAGCGCGCCAAGCTCGTTGGCCGAAAAGCCCGCAAGGTCGCCCAGAAGGCCGCCCATCGGGGTGCGGGCCATACCAACGATAACGACGGGGTCTTTTTCAGACATGGGGCATTCCTTCCTGAAGTTTTTATGCAGGTGCTGTTACCAGACTTAGGCGCTGCCCGGGCCGGTTCGTCAAGGTGACGCGCGGGTCAGCCTTTCAGTGCGGCATCAATGTCGGCGAGAAGGGACTTGTCATCGGGTCTGACGCTGGAATTGTACGCCTTGATCGGCGTACCGTCGCCCTTGACGAGGATCTTGTGGAAGTTCCAGCCGGGCTCGGCCTGTTGGCCGAGAGCGCTCACGGCAGCGGCATAGAATGGGTGTCGGGACGCGCCCTTCACCGCATATTTCCGGGTCAGCGGGAAGGTGACGCCGTAATTGATCTCGCAGAAGGCTTTCACGTCTTCTTCGGTGCCTGGCTCCTGCGATCCGAAATCGTTGGAGGGCACGCCGACGATCACGAAGCCTTCGTCCTTCTTGTCCTCATACAGCGCCTGCAGGCCCTTGTACTGCGGTGTGAACCCGCATTTCGACGCCGTGTTCACCACAAGAATGGCCTTGGCACCAAGGTCAGTCAGGTCGAGCGGCTTGCCATTGATCGAGGTGAACTGCGCGGCGGTCATGGATCGGTTTTCCTGGGTTGGGGCCGGCAGGGCAGGTTCGCTGCGCGCGGGAGCGCCGCAGGCGGCCAGCAGGGCCGTCAGGGCGATCAAGGGAAGGCAAAGGCGCATCGAAGGCTCCACGCGGCGTGTCGGCCAGGATATAGGCGGATCTTTGCCGCCGCCACCCCTCACATGCCGGAGCCTGCATCCGCGCTATTTCTTTTTCTTGCCATTGCCGGATTTCTCCGGTGCTGCATCCACCTGAAAGGTCATCTGCATGTTGACACGGTACATGTCGATCTTGCCGTCCCGGATTGTGGTCGACATGGAATTGACGTGACATGAGGCGAGCCCGCGCACCGTTTTCGAGAACCGGCTGATGGCGGCCTGGATGGCATCCTCGAAGGACTTCGGGGATTCGGCCATTATCTCTTCGGATTTCATGATGTTCATGCGGTTGTTCCTTCCCTGCGGTTTACGCAGGGTCAGAGTGCGCCGATGATGAATTTTGGCAAGCCGGATCGCGCGGCAGGCGAACCGCCGGCTTACTTGCGCAGCCGCAGGCCCGCTTCGGTATTCTTCTGCCAGACCACGTCCGCATCGCCTTCGAGGCCGACCGAGCGGGCATTGACGTTAACGACACCGGGCAGGCGTTCGTTGGTGGGGAAGCGGATGCGCATGCCCACGTCGGTAAAGTCCATCACTACCCCTTTGCGGCGGTAGCCGGACTCATAGGTGATATAGGCCTCGCGGTAGACCTGCACGCGCACCGGGCGGGCACTGTCCGGGACCGCTGCGGCAACATGGTCCACCCGCGCGGATTGAACCGTTGGAGGCTTCTTGGATCCGAAAAGGCGGTGCAGGAGAGACATGGCTATCGAGCTTCTGGCGGCGGAATGGAACAACTCGCAAGAAGCGATGCATATTTCGCGCCAGCTGCCGTAAAGACTTCGGCCGCACACCGTTGTCTGGCGTGCGGCCGCGCTTTCAGGCAGGGATTAACCCTTACCAGATGCGGATGCGTTCTTCCGGCGGCAGGTAGAGCGCATTGTCCGGACCCACGTCGAACGCCTCGTACCACTCGTCAAAGTTCCGGACGACGCCGTTGATACGATATTCCGGCGGCGAATGCGGCCCGGTTTTCAATTGCTGGCGCAGTGCCTCTTCACGATATTTGGAACGCCAGATCTGGCCCCAGCCGAGGAAGAAGCGCTGGTCACCGCTCAACCCGTCGATCACCGGTGCCTGCTCAGCCGCGCTGACCGTGCCGTCGCCGTCGGTATCGAGACTCAGCTGGTAGGCCTTGTAGGCCATCGAAAGGCCGCCGACGTCACCAATGTTCTCGCCAAGTCCCAGACGACCATTGACGCAGGTCTTGCCGTCGTCGAGCGGGCAGAACCCGTCATACTGGGCAGCGAGGGCATCCGTCAGCATGCGGAACGCGGCCTGGTCGGTGTCGGTCCACCAGTTGTTGAAGGCCCCTGCCGCATCGAACTTCGCGCCCTGGTCGTCGAAGCCGTGGCCCATCTCGTGCCCGATGACGCCGCCGATGGCACCGTAGTTGACCGCCGGATCGGCTGACAGGTTGAAGAAAGGCGGCTGCAGGATCGCGGCGGGGAACACGATCTCGTTGAAGCTTGGATTGTAATAGGCGTTTACCGTCTGCGGGGTCATGAACCACTCGGTCTTGTCGACCGGTGTGCCGAGCAGGGACATGTTGTCTTCAAACGCCCATTTTGCAGCGGCCATGGCATTGTCGAGTGCGCTGGAGCCCACCACGAGCGTCTCGTAGGTCTCGAACTTCTCCGGATAGCCAATCTTCGGATTGAACGTGTTCAGTTTTTCGACCGCCTTCACTTTCGTGTCGTCGCTCATCCAGGCCAGTTCGGCGATGTTCGCATCCATGGCCTGGCGCAGGTTCGCGACCAGCTTGTCCATCTCCGCCTTGTTCTCCGCAGGGAAGTAGCGCTCGACGAAGACCTTGCCGATCGCTTCGCCGGCAATGTTCTCGGTCGCCGTGACGGCGCGCTTCCAGCGCTCGCGCTTTTCCGGCTGGCCGCGCAGCGCCTTGCCGTAGAAGGCGAACTGGGCGTTGTCGATGTCCTCGGGCAGCACGTCCGCATGGTCGATCAGGAAGTGCGCTTTCAGGTAGGCTTTCCATGTGTCCAGCGGCGTCTGCGCGCTGAGCGCGAAAATGCCCGGGAATCCGCCGCCCAGTTTCGCGGCATCCCCGGCCGTCAGACCGGCGGAGGAGAGTTCGTCCGCTGTCGGAGGAATTTCCGAAACGAGGAAATGCGCCTGCGCGCCAACTCCAAGCGTTTCAAGTGCGGTCTGGATCGGGAAGTCGCCGGACAAGGCGAGGAACTCTTCGCGGCTGAGCTTGTTGTACGTCACTTCAGGGTTGCGTGAAACCGTCCGGTCCCAGTCGAGCTTCGCGATCTCGGTTTCAAAAGCCATCACGTCAGCGGCTTTAGAAGCTGCGTCTGCATAGCCAGCCTGGCCCAGCAGGAAGGTGAGCAGCTCCTGGTACTTGGCGCGCAGCTCGGCGGATTTTTCGTCATCCTTGAGGTAATAGTCGCGGTCCGGCATGCCGAGGCCGCCGAGCGACATCTGGAAGATGTAGGTTTCGGGGTCCTTGTCATCGACGAAGACGAAGCCGCCGACCGGCGAGGCAAATCCGACACTCGCGGTAAGCTTCGCGAGATCCTCGAGGTTCGAGACTGCGTCGATCTTCGCGAAATACGGCGCCGCCGGCTCCAGGCCCGCAGCGTTGATGGCATCGGTATTCATGTAGGCATTGTAGATGGCGCCTATCTTGCCTTCCGGCGTGTCGATTGCCGGGGACGCAGCCGCAAGGTCGTCGATGATGAAGCGAACACGCTGCTCGGATTTTTCACGCAGGAGGTCGAACGAACCATAGCGGGACTGGTCTGCCGGAATCTCGAAGGACGAAATCCAGGCGCCGTTGACATAGGCATTGAAGTCGTCGCCCGGCAGGACGGACGTGTCCTTCGTATCGAGGTTGATGCCCCAGTCGCCCCAAACATCCGGCGCCGAAAGCTTCAGCTCCTCCACAGGTTTCGCGGGCGCGAGCGCCGCCGCTTCGGGCGCTTCAGGAGCGGCCACATCCTTGTGATGGGCGCAGGCGGTAATCAGCGCGAGCGAGGCCGCACCGAGCAAAAGCTTCTTCATTCAAAATACTCCATGCGTGCCCATCCTGCCGGAGGGGCGTTTGTAAAAACTGGAACCGGCGCAGCCAGCCTACTCTGCAGGCGCCGGCCGGCCAAGGCCCTGTCCGGCGCTGGTGCCGATGAGTTCGTCCTCGTCGACAGTCGCATGGCCCGAATAACCTTCGCCGATGTTGCGGTAGGGCTTGCCTCCCCAGGTCCAGGCAAAGAGGCGGCCCACCTCCGAACCGATTGCATACATTGCCGGCACCATCAGCAGTGACACGAACAGGGCAAAGGCGACCGCGTAGGAAAGCGAGACGACCATCGGCTGGAGAAATTGTGCCTGAACGGACTTTTCAAACAGCATCGGCGCGAGGCCGACAAATGTCGTCAGGGAGGTCAGCAGGATCGGGCGGAAGCGCGAGACGCCTGCATCGACCAGCGCCTGCACCGCGCCCGCGCCCTCATCCCGGCGCTTGTTCACATAGTCGATCAGCACGAGGTTGTCGTTGATTACGACGCCCGCAGCCGCTGCAATGCCGAAGAATGCAAACATCGCCATCGGCGTGCCGGTGATGGCAAGCCCGAGGATCGCGCCGCAATAGGCAAAGGGCAGGGCCATCATCAGCAGGATAGGCTGGGTATAGGACCTGAAGCCGATCGCCAGCAATATATACATCGCGCCAAACGCCATGAGGACAAGCTTCAGGATGTCGGCGAAGAATTCCTGTTCTTGCTCGAACCCGCCTGCTTCACCGCGGACGACATCCGGAAATTCCTGCTTGAACGGCGGCCAGAAGTCCTTCTCCATCGCCTCCATGATCCGGGCGCGTCCGCCTTCACCCAGAACTTCGGCAGAGATTGAAACCGACCGCACGCGGTTCCTGCGGACAATCCGGTTGATGCCCGGTGCATATTCGAAGGTCGCGACTTCCGTAACGGGGATTTCGCGTCCATCTAGTGTCCGTATGCGGATCGCGGCAAGGCTGTCGAGATCGTTGCGGGCCTCGACCGGCAGGCGGACGCGCACTTCCACATCTTCCCCGTCACGCGCCATCCTGTCTGCCAGTTCCCCGAAATAGGCCTGGCGCAGCTGGTTCGAGACGTCGGCTAGAGTGATGCCGAGCGTCTCTGCGCCGGGCTTCATCGTGATCTGGATCTCGTCGGCCGCCGAAGAGAGGTTGTCGGTGATGTCGTAGGCTTCCGCATAGGTCGCAAGATGCGCCTTCACGAAGTCGGCAGACGCTCGCAGCCGGTCGAGGTCCGGGTGGCTCAGGGCGAAGGAGATGCCTGTATCCGGCCGGTTGAACGTGAACTCGAAACTGATCTCTTCGGCATCCTGGATCTCGCCGGTTGCCTTGCGCAGTTCATCTGCAATGTCCTTGGAGCGGATACCCTCCGGGCGCTCCTCCGGCGGGGCCAGTCCGATCCAGGCCTGAACCTGCGTACCGCCGGCCACGATGGAAGCGTCGCGGATCAGCCCACCTTCGATCTCGGGGTGTTGCTCGCGCGTCACAAGGGTCGCGGCCGCGACTCCGGCCTGCAGCTGGTCGCGCACCTGCACCACGCGCTCGAACGGCGTTCCATCCGGCATCTCGATGGAAACCTGGATGAGGTCAGCCTCGATTTCCGGCATGAACTTGAACGGGACGATACCGCTCGATTGCAGCGAAATCGCAATCGCCAGGATCGAGAAAAAGAACGCGAGCGTCGCGTACCTGAACCTGATCGCGAGTTCGAGAACGGGACGGTAAAGGTTGCTGGCAAACCACAGGAGGCTGTCTGCAATGCGGCGCTGGAGCTTCATCAGTTCGCCGGTCGGGCCATCGAACTTCTGTTTCTTCATGTGCGCAAGGTGTGCGGGAAGGATCAGCAGGCATTCGATGATTGAGATCGTCAGCGAAATCACGACGACAAAGGTGATCTGCTGGGTGAAAACCCGTGTCGGCCCGGTCACGAAGGCCCAGGGCAGGAAGGCGATGATGGTCGTCAGGACGCCGAAGATGATCGGCTTCATTACCAGCTGTGTACCGACGATCGCGGCATCGATACCTTCGCGCCGTCCGCTTTCGACTTCCTTGTGGATGTTCTCGCCGACGACGATCGCATCGTCCACGATAACGCCAATCACGAGCAGCACGGCAAAGGTCGACAGGATGTTCCAGGACACGCCCATCGTCGGGAAGAACAGGATACTGCCTGCAAACGCCGTCAAGATGCCGACCGTGACCCAGATCGCGACGACGGGCCTGAGGAAGAGGAGCAGCACCATCATCACGAGAATCGCGCCCGAGATGGCCGACGTGCTGATAAGGTCCATTCGTGCCTGGAAGGTCTTGGAATCGTCCCACAGGACGTCGATCTTCACGCCTTCCGGCAGGATGCCGTTGGCCGGGTCGTTCGCCCGCTCGATATAGTCGCGGAAACCCTGTGCGTAACGCGTAATATCCATGTTGTCGGGTTCCGGGATCATCACGAAAGTCGTCGCGCGCCCGTTGAAGCTCGCCTGCAGCTTGTCACTCACAAAGCCGTCAACGACTGTCGCCACATCGGCGACGCGGACCGTGCCCTGATCGGTCGACTGGCGGATGATGATCTCGCCGAACTGCTCGGCCGTGTCGGCCAGGTTGCGGGCCGTCAACGAGACGTCGCCCACCGGCGACTCGATCCGGCCGCCTGAAGAGTTGAGCGAAGTCTGGCGCACTGCATTGGCGACATCCGACAGGCTCAGGCCGAAGCGGCGCAGAGCCTCCTCAGAGACTTCAATGCTGACCTGTTCATTGAGCGTGCCTTGCAGCACGGCCAGCTCGCCGCCGGGCTGGGCGGCTATTTCATCGCGCACCTTGTCGCCGATCTTGCGCAGTGTCCTGGCATCGAGGTCACCATGAACCGCCAGGCCCATGAACCAGTTGCGCTGTTCCCAGCGCTGCACCTGCGGCTCGAACGCCGCTTGCGGCAGGTTGTTGATCTGGTCGACGCGGAGTTTCACCTCATCAAGGAAAGTGTCCATGTCGATGTCATCGCGGCCGCGGACATTGACCACGCCAGAGCCTTCACTCGAAATCGACGTGATGCGGTCGAGGCCGTTGATATCTGCGACGGCTTCCTCGATCCGGGTCACGATCTGGTCTTCGATGTCGCGTGGGCTTGCGCCGGGCCAGGCCACCGAGACTGACGCGCCGGAGACTTTCACCACCGGGAACATCTCGCGTTCCATCGACGCATAGCCGAACACGCCGCCGGCGAGGAAAATGAACATCAAGAGGTTGGCGGCAACCGAGTTTCGCGCAAACCAGGCGACGATCCCTTTCATTGTGCGGCTCCCTCGGCGGCGTCGCGGGTTTCCGCTTTCGCGATCGCTCCGGCGCCCGCTGCGGGCTTGGGCGGATTGTGAACTTTCACCGTGCCGTCTTCCATTCGCTGCATCACCGTCAGGCTCATGCCGTCAAACGGGGCCTGGATGGGGCTGGTGATAGCCAACTCGCCGGCAGCCGCGCCGTCATGGAAATAGGCGCCGCCGGTGTCCGAGTGCTCGATGGCGACGGTGCGGATCGACAGTTTGCCGGTCTTTGGATCGCCAATGTAGAGCTGGTCATTTCCGCGCAGCGCGGAACGGGGCGCAATCATCACGCGGTCCAGGCTGCGGCCCTGGATTTGTGCGCTCACGAACAATCCGGGTGCCATCGGTGCGCCGTTGTCCGCGCCCTCGCCGAACGGATCCTTCAGCTCTGCAATCACGTTGATCTGCCGCGTCTGCGAGTTGACTGCCGCGCCGGTCCGCACGATCTTGCCTTTCCAGGTGCGCGGCTCGCCGCCGACCATCGCCGTGAAGACCACGTCCGGGCCAGGCGTCCTGGCGCTGTCGGCAAACGCGATCGGCAGGCCGAGGCGGCCCAGTTCTGCATCCTGCAGCGGCAGGGAGACCTCCACGGCATCATTGCCGAAGATGCGTCCGAGCGACTGGCCCGGTGCAACCACCTGGCCGATGTCGACGCTGCGTTCACGCACGCGGCCATCAAAGGGCGCGATTACGGCCGTGCGAGCGAGGGCGAGTTCCGCGTCCTTCAGCTGCGACATCGCCGCGTCGAGCGAGGCCTGCGCCTCGGCCAGTTGCGGCTCGCGCCGGGCCAGCGGCGACGCATCGGTCATGCCGAGATCCTCAAGGTCCTGCAGTGCCAGTTCGGACTCAGCCACCTCGCGGGCCAGGCGCTGTTCGGCCGATGCCACCAGCGAGCGGGCGCGCACGACGCCGAGTTCAGAATCCTGCGCCTCGACGCGCACCAGCACCTGGCCGCGGCGGATGAAACCGCCGTCGATGAAATCCGGCGAGACGAAAGCGATCCGCCCGGAGGTCTGGGGGGCAACGACGATTTCGGTCTTCGGCCGCACTTCGCCTTGCGCCTCCACCGTCAGCGTCAGCGCCACTTCGCGCACCGGCTCTGCAAACACGTTGAGGCCGGCGCGGGGCTCGTCGCTTTTCTCGGCTTCGGGCTTCATTGCCTGAACCGCGATGAACCCGCCGATCCCGAGTACGAGGATGATGACGATCGGGGCGATGATGGCAATTAGGCGTCCCATGGGGATATGGCTCCTGCCGCTTACTGCGGGGTCTGTGCTTCTGTGGGGGCGGGTAGGGCGGCCGCGGTGGGCACACCGCCTCCGAGCGCGAGATGGTAGGAAACCCGGTTGATAGCGCGGCTGGCCCGCGCCGAAACCAGCTGGCTCTCGGCGGTCAGGCGGCGCGTCTGGGCATCGATGAGATTGAAGATGGTGATCGTGCCGCCGATATATTGGCGCTCGGCCAGTTCTTCGGCAAACCCGGCCTCCTCGAAGGCAACTGTCTGGGCCGCTTCCTGTTGTGCGAGCAGCACATCGGCGGTGAGGGCGTCTTCCACTTCCCGCCAGGCCGTCAGCACGCCGCCAACATAGTTGGCGACCGAAGCCTGCGCCTGCGCAATCGCTGCGTCCTGCTGCGCCTTCAGGCGTCCGCCGGTGAACAGCGGCTGCACGAGGCCCGCGACCAGCCGCACGGCAATAAGTTGCGGGTCAACCACATCCTCGAACTCGGACGCATTGGCCGAAGCCGATCCGGTCAGCCGCAGCGAGGGCAGCATGGCGAAGCGGGCTTCCTCGGCCCGGAGGCCTGCTGCCACCACGCGCGCTTCGAGCGCCGCAACATCCGGCCGGCGCGACAGAAGCAGGGCAGGGTTGCCCTCTGTCGCCATTTCCTCAAGTCCGGGGATCGCCGCAGTCGCTGTGATCTCGGCCCCCGGATACCGTCCCAGCAGGACTTCCAGCCGCCGCGCTGCCTCGGTCGAAGCCTGGCGCCGCGCCGCTATCGTCGCTTCGGCGCTGGCCAGCGCGGAGCGCGCGGTGCGCAGCTCCAGCGGATCGGATACGCCGGACCGGACCCGCCGGTCGGTAATCGTCAGCACGCGGTCGCGCGCCTCGAAGGACAGGATGGCAATGCGCTCCTGCGCCAGCGCTTCGTTCAGCGCGATCCAGGCAAACGCCGTCTGCGCCGCGATCGACAGCTCGGTTGCGGCCAGGTCGGCTGCGCTTGCGGCCAAGTCCGCGTCCGCCTGGGCGACAGAATTCGATACCCGGCCCCAGAGGTCCGCTTCCCAGCTGGCATCAAGGCCGAAACCGTATAGGGGGTCGTTGAACCGGTCCGTCTGCCCGGCGACATCGACGCCCGTCGAGGTGGCGCCTGCCGAGATCGATGCCGAAAGGCTTGGCAGTCTTTGGCCGCGCGCCGCGCGCGCGAGGGCCTCGGTGGCACGGGTCAGCGCCGCCCGCGATTCCAGCGTCGGGTTGCGGGCCAGCGCTTCGACGACCAGCTGTGTCATCACGGGATCATTGAACTGGCTCAGCCAGTCACCTGTCGGCGCCGTGCCGGCGACGCCGCGTGCGGCCCATTCGGACGGGGCATCCGGCACGGTCTCGAGCAGTGCGTTGCGGTCGGTGATGTAGCGCCCGGCCGTATCCGGCACTGCCGCACAGGCCGAGAGCATCGCAGAACCAAGAAGAAAGAGGGATTTTTTCATGCGGTGATGGAAGGTCCGTCTGACTGTCGCGATCCGTTACGCCTGCCCTTGTCGAGCGTCAATATGAAATTATCGAAATTCAATAATTTATCTTGAACCTGCGACCTGCCTGCCACGCGTGATACGGTCTCCGGGGCTTGGCAGATGTCGGGGCGCGCGTTAGCGCCTGAATGCGGTGCCGGAACGGCGCACCCGCACGAGCTGACCGCCAGAGGATGAACCGGCAGGTGAAACGTTGAGCAAGGATACAGACCGACGGTCAATGACGCGCCGGACGCATGATTTCACCGTGCTGCTCGCCACCATGGCCCTCGTTCTCTTGCTACTCACCATCACCGGCTCCCTCGGCCTGATCGAAGCGCTGAGCGCGTTCGGCGTCATTGCCTCGGTTGCGCTGGCATACTTCGCCGGCTCTGCTCCCCGTATGCGGGCCAGGGTTGCCGCTGCCTCGGCCGGCGAGCCGGCGCCCGACGCCGCCGAGCCGGGCCCCGGCCTCCTTGCCGCCCTGCCACTGCCCGCGCTGGAGATCGGTCCCGGCCAGAAGATCGTGGCTTTCAACCGCGCGGCAGATGACCTGCTCCAGCTGACCAACCTGCCCTTCGCCCGGGCCAGTGCAGTGATCCGCTCGCCGGGCCTCCTCACCGCCATCGACCTGGCGCTCGAGCGCATCAACGTCCCGCCGGTCTCCGCCGAACTCGAGACCGGCCCGGACGAGACCTGGCGCGCCCATGTCAGCCGCATCCCGGCGGGGCGCACCGTGCTCGTCCTCATGGAGGATCTGACCCCGGTCAAGCGTGCCGCCCGCGCCCGCGCGGACTTCCTCGCCAATGCCAGCCACGAACTGCGCACGCCGCTCACGGCAATCTCGGGCTTCATCGAGACAATGCGCGGGCCGGCGCGCGACGACACCGCCGCCTGGCCCCGTTTCCTCGACATCATGGCCGGCGAGTCCGACCGGATGAGCCGCCTGATAGCCGACCTGCTTTCCCTCTCGCGCATTGAATCGTCCGAACACGTCCTTCCGCGCGGCCGGGAAAACCTCGATGAAATCGTCTCCGCCTCCCTTGCCGCGTTGGAGCCGATCGCGGCGGGTAAGGGCGTAACCCTCACCATAAATGCTGCGCCCACCGAGATGCCGGAAATGACGGCCCACCGGGACGAACTCGTCCAGGTGGTCGAAAACCTCGTCTCCAATGCCGTGAAGTATTCGAGCGCCGGCAGCACCGTGACGCTCAGTTTCGGCGCGGCGCCGTCCCTCGCCGAGGCGCGCGTCGCCGCGTCCCAGATCTGGAACCTCAGTGGACGGATGACCCTGCTGCAGGCGCTCGCCCGCAGCCAGTCACCCGAAGCCGCCGTCTGGCTGCGCGTCGAGGACCAGGGCCCCGGCATCGAACGCGAACACCTTCCCAGACTGGGAGAGCGCTTCTACCGCGCCGACCAGTCGCGCGGCGGCAAGATCACCGGCACCGGTCTCGGCCTCGCCATCGTCAAGCACATAATGGCCCATCACCGCGGCGGCCTCGCCGTCGAAACCCTGATGGGCCGGGGCAGCGCGTTTGGCGTGTGGATGCCGACAGGCCGCGACGCCTGATTTCGCGGCCGCCTCAGGGCGCCGGAGAAGCAAGGCGGATGCTGACCGACGCGCCGCCGGTAGGCGCTGCGCCGATTTCCAGTTCGCCCCCGTGGGCCGTTGCCACCTGCCGCGCGATGCGCAATCCAAGCCCCACATGCACGCTGCCGCCTCCCGCCGCGCTGCGCGGCAGGGTTTCGCCAGTCGCAGCAAAGCCCGTGCCGGAATCCTCGACCGTCAATGCCGGCGGCAATGCAGACACCCTGACGGTGACCTGCTTGCCGGGCGGCGTGAACTGGACTGCATTCTCGACGAGGCAGATCAGGGCCTGACTTATCGCGTCCGCGTCTCCAGTGACCGTCACGGCCTCGCTCCCGCTTTCCAATCCAAGGTCCACCGATGCCGCCAGCGCAACGGGGGTCAGCTGGATGACAACGCCGCGCGCAATCCCGGCAAGGTCGACCAGCGGTGCGCCGTTTACGGATAAACGCTCGGCATTGGCCGAAGCCAGCAGCCGGTTCGTGAGCCGGATAAGACCCTCAAGGTCGGTCTTCAGTTGCGCCGCCAGGGTCTGCTCGCCGTCCAGCTCCAGGCGCGCGTTCATTCCTGCAAGAGGGGTGCGCAGTGAATGGGCAGCTTCCGAAATGAACCTGTGCTCGCGTTCGAGCGCCGCGTTCAGGGACGTCAGCGACTCGTTCAGCTTTCCTGCAATTCCGCTGATCTCGATCGGCACATCGGCCATGTTGATCGGCTCGAACTTCTGTCCGGGCCGGATCGCCGCGCTGGCATCAGACAGCCTGCGCATCGGCGCGATCGTCTGGCGCAGGGCGGCATCAAGCCCAAACAGCAGCAGCAGCGTGAACGGCACAACCGGCAGAATGATGTGTACAAGGATCTCTTCTGCGATCAGCAGGGGCAGCAGGCCGGCGGTGTCCTTGTTGATTTCAATCACGATGAACGCGCCCGGCCCGCCGCCCTCTATAGCCCGCCCGCCGATCCATCCTCCATTTTCCGTCGAACTCGTCCAGACGTCCGGGAACGGATCAGCGGCAATCCCGATTTCCTTGTCGGACGGGCGTTTCGGCGACGCCGCGATGATATGGCCCCCGGCATCGGTCACCGCCCAGGTGTAGTTTTCGGGATGGCGGCTGAAGATCCGGTGCCGCTTGCTGATCAGGTCCCAGTCGCTGCGCCGGGCCGCTTCGGCCGCGCTCGTTGCAAGGCGCTCGGCCAGGACGTGCAGGCTGCGGTGGCGCAGTTCCGGTATGTCGCCGCCATAATGGATCGCGACCGCGGCGCTCAGCAGCAGGGTGATCACGGCCGTCGCCATCAGCCCCCGCTGCCGCAGCCGGTTGGCGAGGGACCATTCAGCTCTGCGGGACATCCCGGCTCGCTTCCAGCAGGTATCCGACGCCCCTGATGGTACGCACCTCGACACCGCAGTCATGGCGATAGAGCTGCGCGCGCAGGCGGGACATGGTCGTCTCCAGCGCGTTCGGGCCGACCGGTTCGGACTGGTCGTAGAGCTGCGTCTCGAGGTATTGGCGGGTGCAGACCTTGCCGGGCCGCAGCATCAGCGCCGTCAGCAGCTGGCGTTCGCGCCGGGCAAGGTCGAAGCGCGCATTCCCCGCTTCCAGCGCTTCGGTTGCCGCATCAAAGCTCAGCCGCCCCAGCTGGACATGGGCCCTCTGCAGGCCCGCCGTCCGCCGCAGGATGGTGCGACACCGCGCGGCCAGTTCCTCGAGGGCGAACGGCTTGACGAGATAATCCTCCGCGCCCCGGTCCAGCCCTTCGATCCGGTCATTCAGCGCCCCGCGCGCCGTCAGCACCAGCACGGGGGCCTGGGACGCCCGCTGCCGCAGGAAGTCCAGCCCGTCGCCGTCCGGCAGGCCGAGATCCAGCAGCACGAGGTCGAACCCGACATCCGCCAGCAGCGACCGCGCGGCCGCAAGGGTCGGCGCAAGGTCCACGGTATGGCCGGCCCGCCGGAGGTATTCGGCAACCGCCCCGCCAAGCGAGGGATGGTCTTCGATCAGCAGGATGCGGCTCATGGCATGACAGGTTGCCGCAAGCTTTCCCATTTAACCAGTACTTTTCGCCACTTGCCTTGCAGCCCCGGGCCGAAAGACCTCGCATGAACAGCTTCCTCAGGAACAACATACCGTTCACGGCCTATCCCTATGCTGGCGAGCCGATTGCCTGCAATCTTTGCGGCAGCACGGAGAAGACCCCGATCTGTGCGACCGACCGGCGTTGGAAAAAGCTGGGCACCGTCGCCTGCGCCGATTGCGGGCTGATGCGCACCGATCCGATGCCGACCGATGCGGAACTCGAACTCTACTACCGCAACGACTATCGCCTCGATTACCAGCTGGCCGGGGACCGGCCGCCGAAATTCCACATCGTGCGTTCGAACCGCGAGGCCCGCAGCCGGGCCGCGCGCCTTGCCGGTGTCCTGAAACCGGGCGCCCGGGTGCTCGATCTTGGTTGCGGAACCGGGGAGTTCCTGAAGGTTGCCCGCGAAAAGGGCTGCGAAGTCGTCGGCATCGAGCCGGGCGATACCTATGCGAAGTTTGCCCGTTCCGAATACGGCATCGAGGTGATCAACGCGCCCTGGCGGCAGGCTGACCTGCCGCTGGGCAGCTTTGACGTTGTCACCTGCCAGCAGGTCGTCGAACACCTCCGCGATCCGATGGCCGCGCTGGGCGCCATGGTGGCCTGGCTGAAGCCTGAGGGCACGCTCTACATCTCGGTGCCCGACATGCGCGCCAATACCAAGCCCAGCTTCGAGCGGTTCCATTTCGCCCATATCTACGGGTTCACGCCGGAGACGCTGGGCGCTGCCCTTTGCCTGCACCAGATGGTGCCTGCCGCCGGCGGAGCTCTGGACTCTACCACGGCGGTATTCCGGCGGGACCCGCACCTCGACCCCGCCTCCGTCGCAGTGCGGGATCCCTCGCGCGCCCGGCACCTCGCCGCGACCTATGGCAAGGATTCTGTCGCCGCCTACGTCTTCGGCGGCGGCTACTTGCGCCACACGGCCCACCGCTTCCGCAAATGGCGCCGCGACACCTTTACGGCAAAGAAAACGTCTTCTGCCCCGGGAACTGGCATCCCCGCAGAATAACCCGTCCCGTCCGCGCGGGGCAACGCCACGCCGTCGAAACCCTCCTCGGCCCGAGGAATGGCTTCAGGGCGGGATTGATCAGTCCAGGGTCCATGCGGCCGCAGGCCGCGATGCGAGCAGCGCCATCGTCGCGCGAAACGATCCGAATGTCCGCGTGGACAGTTCGTGGACGGTGATTTTTCCCCATAAACGAGACCCCGGAGCGGACGCGCCGGGGGTCTCTCAAGTCCTTGCGAGGGTCGTGCGGCGTTAGCCGGCAATCCGCCGGACGTAGTCGTATTCGGATTTGCGCGCTTCGCGCTTGCGGGCCGGCTGGAACGCGACCTGGGCATGTTCGGCGCAATAGGGGCCGCAGTCCGACTTGCGGCCGCAGAAGGCGAATTTCGGGTCGGCCGGGTCACCGATCGGCCATTTGCACATCGTGTCGCGCAGCGTGAGGATCGTCGCTGGCGTGCCGTCCACCAGCAGCGGAGGCAGGGGCTTGATCGCCGGGACACGCTCGATGGCAAGGGTGGGCACCGGCAGGCTCGGCGCCGGGGCGGCCGGCGCGCCGGTTGCGGCGACCGTGCCATCCGCCAGGAAGCGGGGCTTCGGCCGGGCGAGGCGCGGCGGGCGCTTGACGGGGCGCGACGGGGTGGCGCGGCCGGACAGGCCGAGGCGGTGGACCTTGCCGATCACCGCATTACGGGTGACCCCGCCCAGCTGCTTGGCGATCTGGGAGGCCGAATGGCCTTCCGCCCAGAGTTTCTTGAGGGTGTTCACCCGCTCGTCGTTCCACGACATGTTGGAAGTCTCCCGCATCTCAGGGCGCGTCCCGTCGCTGGGCGCGCATGCCCCTATATGTTGTGATGGCTTTACGCGCCAACTGTTCTGACACCTAGATATCGTATCAGAGGCGTAACGAAACACAACATGCAGGCCCCGCTTTCCACAGGGTTCTATATCTTGTGCGGCGGGCCTGACCCCCGGATGCCCCTCGCCTGAGCTGGCTGCATCGCTTATGAGCACTAGCCATGGATACGATTCCCACGCCTGATCAATCCCGCTCCCTGCGCCAGTATGGTGCTTTCAACGGCCTCGGCCTCTGGACGCTGTACCAGAGGGAGGTGGGCCGGTTCCTGAAGGTCTGGATGCAGACGGTGTTTGCGCCGGTGGTGACGACGCTGCTGTTCATGACGGTGTTCAAACTCGCGTTCGGGGACCGGGGCCAGCTGACCGGCGACTTCGAGGCCCTGCGCTATAACGACTTCCTGGCGCCCGGCCTGATCATGATGGCGATCCTCCAGAATGCCTTCGCCAACACCAGTTCCAGTCTCGTGCAGGCGAAATTCAACGCCACGCATGTCGACTTCCTTATGCCGCCGCTGTCGCCGCTGGAGCTGACCATCGCCTTCCTCGGCGGCGCCGTGACCCGCGCGCTGCTGATCGCGCTGATCTGCGGCTTGGCGATCCAGCTCTCCGGCCTCGCCCACCTGCCGGTCCGCCACGTCTGGCCGATCCTCTGGTTCTCCCTCAGCAGCGCCGTGATCCTTGGCGCCCTCGGCATTGCCGGCGGGATATGGGCCGACAAGTTCGACCACCTCTCGGCGGTCACGAACTTCGTCATCGTACCGCTGACGTTCCTGTCGGGCACGTTCTACGACGTTAAAGTGATGATCGAGCCGTTCGAGTCCTTCGCCCACCTGAACCCGATCTTCTACATGATCGATGGCTACCGTTACGGCCATATCGGCGTCGCCAACGGATCGCTGCTGACCGGCGTGATCTATACGGGAGTGCTCGCGCTCGGCTCGACCGTCGCGGTCTGGGCGCTGTTCCGGAATGGCTACAAGCTGAAGGCCTGAAACACCCCGTTTTCTCCCCAATCAGGCGACTGGCTAACTTTTCGCCACATTTGGACGCCAATCCGCACGGCGGAGGGTATAAATGCCCCCGGGGTCTGGTGATGGAGAATCCACATGAAACTTGGAAAAGTCCTGTCCGGCGGGCTGCTGCTCGCTGTGTTGAGTGTTTCTGCCTGCATGAATGTTCCTAACGAACTGACGGTCGCGGAGTATTGTGCAAACCCGAAGAAGGCGAACGAGAGCGTCTGCCGCCTGAAGGTCGAGATCGATGGCCAGTCCACCGCGCTCGCCTCAACCGACATGCGCCTGGCCGATGGCCTGAAGCTGGCCGCCAACGCTCAGGCCACGGCGGACTCCGCCAAGGCTGACGCGGCCGCAGCGATGGCAAAAGCCGAAGCCGCTCTGGCCGACACGATGGTCTGCGAGACCACGACAGTCCAGAAAAGCAATATCGGCTCCTGCCGCGAAGGCTACACGCTGGCGAGCTGCAACCAGACGCGCTATTCCTACCGCGCCGGCGGCCCGTCGATCCTGCGCGAGATCAACGACCAGCAATGCCGCTTCAACGACCGCGTCCTCGAGATGCAGGTGCGCTGCTGCGGCACGGCCAGCTCTGTCCCGCAACCGGCCGACACGTTGGTCGAAGGTGAGGACGCCGCGCCGATCGAGGCTTCGGCCCCGGCCAAGGAGCCTGAAGTGACGATGGCGCCGGTTTCGCCGTAAGCGTCCCTCCCATCCGGGAGTACAGAAACCGTCCACACGCCGGTGTGGACGGTTTTTTGTTGCGCGGGGCCCGCGCCGGGCCCGCGCCCTGCATGAGAATTTGGTCATATTGGAAGCAATGCAGCGCCGGCTTCCCGTGTAAACAGGGCCGGCCCTCGCGGATACCCGTCCGGCCGGTTCGACAACAAGGAGGAGTTTTTCCAGGAAGAAACTTATCCCCATCGCAGCGCTTGGTGCCGCCTTCGCCGCCCCGGCGGCGCTGGCCGACCATCACGGCGACAAGAAGACGTTCGCGGATCTCGACGCTGACGCCGGCGGCGACGTCACGTTGGCCGAAATCCAGGCCACCAAGCCGGAGATGACGGCCGAGAAGTTCGCGAAATACGACACCGACGCGAGCGGCGACATCAGCGCCGCCGAATACCACGCCTGGAAGGCCGCCAAGGCGGACAAGAATAAGGGCGGCGACAAGGCGAGCTACGAACGCCCTGAAGACCTGTCCTGACCGAAGCCCCCGGCGCCGCGCAGCGGGGGCTTTTTCAGTCCCGCACAAACAAAGAAAGGCGCGGTGCCTTTTTGAGGGGCGCCGCGCCTTCCATGGTGTTTCGAATCGGGTTACCGATTACTAGTGCTAGCACTCGGATACGCTTTTTCGCAGACACCGGGTTATCTTCCGGCCCACTTTCGCAGCCCTTCCATAACCCTTCCGCATCTGGACGTTCGCCCTGGCAGGCGCACGCTCCTTTTGCGATGCCTTGGGTCTCTCGCAGCCGGGGGGCCGCTCGAAGTTCAAGGACTTTGACCGCTTTTCCCGCCCATCTCTGGCGCTCCGCCGTTGGTTGCACGTTTCAGTTCCGCGTCATTGAAGCCGCAGTTCTTCCGTGTGCTCCCTGATGGAGCTTTCGGGCTCTTGGCCACCGTAGTTCGGGCCGCGCCCCGTTTACGGCGTTCGGCTCCCAGCGTGCGGGTCTAGTTCCCGCGCTCCGGGCCACCGCCTGTTTTTGTCCCGTGCGTCCTGCCTTGCCCTTTGCTCAACCGGTCTCCCGGCTTTGCTCCTGGCCCGGCTGCCCGCATGGGGGCGATGGGCTCGCCTTCGCTCCTCTTTGCGGGTTATCTCCCGCCGGGATTTCGTTGGCTTAACGTAACGATCTCACCGATACGCGTGTGAGTCGAGGGGGTGATTCGCTTTTCGGGGGATAAATTTCACAGATTTAAGACGGGGTGTGGAATTGCTGCGGTGCGGTACAACGGAGTGATCCGTAGGCGGATCGGTTCTGCGCCCAGCCGAACAGTTCCAGCGTCGCGTCGCTAGGGCGTTTGGCGCGCAGGCGGTCGAAGCAGGGGTGGGGGATGAGGGCGCCGCCGGGGAGGACTTCGGAGATGGCGGTGCCGCCGCGCGCGGGTTTGGAGACGCGGATCGGGGCGCCGCAATGCGGGCAGCGCTCGTCCCAGCCCCGGGCCGGCGGAGGCTCGGCGGTGTCGGGCAGGTAACAGACCGTCGCGGCGACCTTCGAGCGCTCCGGCGCGCCGCTGGCATTGCGGAAAAGCTCCTTGCGGCGTATCCACATCTCTTAGCTCGACTTTGTACGTTCACGCGGCGAAGCAGAGGGCCTGCGCCATACGTAGCATGCGCGTTGGGGATATATTATGCGGTTCCCGGTCTGGCGGGGAACGTTGATTAATGTCGCCGA
>Ga0163144_10002973_pt1 | contig 38690 bp, 32 predicted proteins | sample OliLak19BULKMAT1_FD_123175 | JGI IMG/M metagenome (GOLD analysis project Ga0163144, IMG submission 123175) | Freshwater microbial mat bacterial communities from Lake Vanda, McMurdo Dry Valleys, Antarctica - Oligotrophic Lake LV.19.BULKMAT1 | ecosystem: Environmental > Aquatic > Freshwater >...
AGTCTACAGCGATCAGGGTCACGGGGTCCGAGGTCCGGTCGTATTTTACAACCGCAGTAACGAAGCAGCCGGAATGCTCAAAGCAGGTGACTTCAACTGGAGCGAGATTTTCGCGGGCGGAGTTCGCTGGTTTCACAGTGGCGGGATCTTTGCGGCGCTGTCGCCGACAACTCCGGAAGTCATCATCGAAGGTATGAAGGCCGCGAAAGCAGCGGGTGCTGTGACTTCATTCGACCTGAATTATCGAGCGAAGCTGTGGCAGATCAGTGGTGGCCTTGATCAGGCTCAGCAGACACTTCGCAAAATCGTGGAACACTGCGATGTGCTCGTCGGCAACGAAGAGGATCTCCAGAAGGGACTGGGGTTGAAAGGCCAGGATGTCGAGCATTCGTCGAAGCTCGACCCGACGGCCTTTTTCGGCATGATGGAAGGCGTCGCGAAGGAACTTCCGAACGTGAAAGCCGTTGCGACGACTTTGCGGGAAGTCCATTCAACCAACCGCCACACCTGGAGCGCCGTGCTGTGGATGGAGGGCAAAACGTACAAAGCGAAGCAATGTGAACTCGACGTCATCGACCGCATCGGCGGCGGCGACGGCTTCGCATCTGGTCTGTTTTACGGCTTGTTGTCGGGCAAAGATCCTCAGACGTCACTGGATCTCGGCTGGGCTCACGGAGCACTGCTGACAACTTATCCGGGCGATACGACAATGGCCACAATCAAAGAAGTCGAAGGCGTGGCGGCCGGTGGGTCCGCCCGGGTTCAGCGGTAGCCTGCTGTTGTCTCCCGGCGCGCCGGGACTCCGTCGGCTGGGATTTCTTGTTCGTAGGGACCGGCACAGCGCCGGTCCACCGTTCGTTCTTTTTCTAAAGCAAGACAAACAATGTCAAAGCACGATATCGGCCTGATCGGCCTCGCGGTCATGGGTCAGAACCTCGTCATGAACATGGCAAACAAAGGTTTCTCCGTCGGCGTTTACAACCGCACGACCGAGACCACCCATGAGTTCGTCAGCGGGCTCGGAAGCCGTCCGCCGGGAGTTGTCGAACCTGGGATGCCGGCTCGCATCAAGGGCTATGACACTCTGGCAGCCTTCGTGAACAGTCTCGCGTCACCTCGCCGAGTCATGATCATGGTCAAGGCTGGTGCCCCGGTCGATGCGGTGATTGATCAGCTCAAGCCTCTGCTCGCCAGGGGCGACATCATCATCGACGGCGGCAATGCGGATTACGTCGACACCAATCGACGGCACAAACAGCTGGCCGACGAAGGATTCCGCTTCATCGGCACTGGAGTTTCCGGCGGGGAAGAAGGAGCTCTGAAAGGCCCCAGTATCATGCCGGGCGGGCATCCGGAAGCTTGGCCGTTTGTGAAAGACATCTTCCAGAAAATCAGCGCGAAGGTCGGACCAAACAACGACATTCCGTGCTGCGAATGGGTCGGTGAAGCCGGGGCAGGGCACTACGTGAAAATGGTGCACAACGGCATCGAGTACGGAGACATGCAGCTGATTTGTGAGGCGTACTACATCCTGAAATACGGCGTCGGGCTGACGAATGCCGAGCTGTATCAGGTCTTCAAAGAATGGAACGAAAGCGAACTCGAAAGCTACCTCATCGAAATTACTCGTGACATCTTTACTGTGAAAGACAAGGAGACCGGCAAGGACCTTGTTGACCTGATTCTCGACACTGCCGGCCAGAAAGGCACCGGCAAATGGATGAGCCAGCATGCACTGGATCTGGGCGTGCCGACGACACTCATCACCGAAGCCGTATTCGCGCGATGCCTGTCGGCTCAGAAGGACGCCCGAGTCCGCGCGGAAGCAGTGCTGTCCGGCCCCGACACCAAATTTGAAGGTGATCGCAAGCAGTTCATTGAAGATGTGAAGCAGGCATTGTACGCATCAAAGCTGTGCAGTTACGCTCAGGGTTATGTACAGCTCGATGCTGCCGCGAAAGAGTTCGGGTGGAAGCTGAACAACGGTCCGATCGCATATCTGTGGCGGGGTGGCTGCATCATCCGGTCGCGGTTTCTGGAAGACATCAAGAAAGCGTTCGACAAGAATCCGAACCTGGAAAACCTGCTGCTGGATGACTTCTTCAAACTGGCCATAGGAAAGGCACAGCCGGCGTGGCGGAGAGTCGTCTCAACCGCGATTCAGCTCGGCCTCCCGGTTCCCGGCTTCAGCGCCGCACTGACGTATTACGACGGCTACCGTCGTGGCCGTCTGCCGGCAAATCTGCTCCAGGCTCAGCGCGACTACTTCGGTGCCCACACCTACGAACGCACGGACAAACCCCGCGGCGAGAAGTTCCATACGGACTGGATTCGCGAGCGGAAGCTGTCGTGATCCTGATTTGAAATCTGATCTTTCAGATTTGAAATGAACGCAACTCAGGAGCCCGGCATCTTGAAGGTGTCGGGCTTCTTTGCTTCATGCTGTCGTGGAACTGCACGCTCAGTTCTGTACAATCGACGAGTCAAATGCCCTCAATCGTGGAACATCCCAACAGGCAATCGGTGTTGCCAGGAATGGGCTCCTGCCTGGAAGTGTCCCGTCTTCGGTTCCCCCGTCGCATTTGTCTCGCGCATCCGATTCCAAGTGTTGCTCAACCGTGACTCAGTGCTGCCGTACTTCGCGCTGCTCGAAGTTCGCTGCGAACGAACCTGCAGAACCAGGAGGTTAAGTCTTCTTGTCCGTCCAGTGGCATTCCATTTCGTGGACCTTCATTTTCGTATGTCTTGGCATCACCGGGCTTGGACTGTGCGGACTTGTTCGCGCCGATGAGCTGTACGGAAAGTCACAGCTGGTCGAAAAGCAGATGATCTGGCTGCTGCTCGCACTGCCGGTGACGGTGACGATCGCGATTGTTCCGTATCAGCGTATCCGGTCATTCAGCGTCTGGCTGTACGGAGCTTGCGTCGCCCTCCTGGTGGCGGTGTTATACATGCCCGCGGTCAACGGATCGCGGCGCTGGATTCCCCTCGGGCTGTTTGATCTGCAACCCAGTGAACCGGCTCGACCGGCGTTTGTCCTTGCGCTGGCCGCGTATCTTATGTACGGGGACAATCAGCGAACCGCGCGAGGTCTGATCGCGCCGCTCGTGATGGCACTGTTGCCGATGCTGTTGATTGTTCGTGAACCGGATCTGGATACGGCACTGCTGTTTGTTCCCGTGTTGTGTTCCATGCTGTTTGCGGCAGGCGCACGAACTCGACATCTCGCGATCACCGGCGTGATGGGGATCGCCTGCCTGCCGCTGCTTTGGACCCAGATGAGCGCTGAGCAGCAGTCGCGAGTTGTTTCCGTGTTCATCCAGCGCGATGGAGGACTGGCTCCGTCGGGCGATGGCTTTCATCTGCATCAGTCCAAACAAGTGCTGGCTTTGGGAGGCTTCTGGGGAAGCATCAATCAGGACGAGCCACCATTGGACGATCCCGCCGCATGGCAGCTTCCGGCGTCCCGGACGGACTTTGTGTTTGCAATGATCGGTGAGAAACTCGGCTTCCCCGGCTGCGCTTTGCTGATGAGTCTGTACGCCGTGCTGATCTGGAAGGGGTTGCTTGTGGCCAGGCGGACGCGTGAGCCTTTCGGTCGGTTGGTCGCGGTCGGCATCGTCACGCTGCTGGCCGTTCAGACGATTCTGAATACCGGCATGACCGTCGGACTGCTTCCGATCACCGGGACGACTCTTCCGCTGTGCAGCTACGGCGGCAGCAGCCTGATCTCAACGTATGCTGCGGTCGGACTGCTGATGAGCATCGACAGGAGTCGCAGTTACGAGGTCGCCGGCGAACCGTTTGCATTTCGGGGATAATCGCAGAGAGTGGACGGCGAATTTTTGTCCTGGTGAGTGCCGTTCGGTTGATACTACCCACTACCGGGTTTACCCCGGTCGTTCAACGGCCTTTGCACTCAGTTGCTGCAAGTGCTTTTGAGTTCCCCGGATTTGCAGGATACTGCCCCGGTCGGTCCTCGTTGTAATGAGCGGCGATCACCTGCTGCCAGTCCACCGGATTTTTCACTGCGATGAAATCAGCCCGCACCGTTTCCGCCGCCGGATGCCACGCCGCGTAGTGGATGCTGAACTTGCGGAGTTGTGTCACAGCCTTGTCCGGCGGAAGAATCCGCCGGGCCAGTCGAAAGTGCTCGCAGATCACATCGCACTGTTCATGAACAGACGGCGGGGCAGGCAATGGTTCGCCTCGCAGTAAAGCGGCAGCCTGAGAGAAGATCCACGGGTTGCCGATTGAACCCCGCGCTGCGGTGACACCGTCGACTGCGGTTTCCCGCAGCATCCGAACGCAGTCCGCGGCAGTGAAAAGATCTCCGCTGCCCAGCAGAGTTCGCTCCTGAAACTGCTCGCGGACTTCCTTCAGGAACGACCAGCGGCTCGGCCCGGCGTACTTCTGCTCGACCGTGCGGCCGTGAACTGTGACCGCCGCGATGCCGAAATTAAATGCTGCTTCAATGATGCGAAAGAAGTTATCCCGGCTCTCCTGAGTCTCATCCAGCCCGCGCCGCATCTTGACGGTGACCGGAATCTCCTGCGGCAGCGACTCTCGGACTCGCCGCAGGATGTCGATCGCCACTTCCGGCTGACCAAGGTGGTATCCGCCCCGACAGCGTCCGGACGACTTCTTCGCCGGGCAGCCGAAGTTGATGTCGATCACATCAAACCCGGCATCGACCAGCTTCCTGGCAGCCGTCGGAAATTCTTCCGGCGTGGCTCCCATCAGCTGAGCCCCCACTGGATGGTCGTCGTCGGTGAGATACAGATAGTGCCGAGTCTTCGCGCGGTCCTGAAGGCTGTTCACGAACGAATCAAGCATCACCTCGCAAATTGAATAAGGCGATCCCAGCTTTTTCGCAATCGCTCGCATCGGCCAGTCGCTATAGCCGCTCATGGCCGCCTGGACGACTGGCAGCGAAAGCGGAATGGAACCGATGGTGAGCACAGTGATCTCGGTGGATACAGAATGCCGAACGAATCGACCGTGAAGCAGGAACACCGGTCGCGGAGCGACACGGCGCATGAATCGCAAGTGTAACCGTCGCAACGGTTCTAAGCATTCTGCAGGCGAGCGCGATCGATCGAGATCGTGTGGTGGATTGTGGCTCGGGATGACCGGCGGAACTGTCAAAGGTGCTCTATTGAGCCCGTTTCGCAACGTTCAAAACTCCGTGAGTCCCCCAAATTCACCCGACCGTGTTGCAAAATCGGAACTAGTTTTGACAAAACCGAGGTGCCTCAAGATGCTGCTTATGGATCTGCCTGATACGTCCGCGAAAACACTGCGCGTCTCATCACGAGACCTCGACACATCGCGCACTCAGATTCTGACGGTGAACGTCGAAGACTATTTTCAGGCTGGAGCGTTTCACAAGTACATCAGTCCCCGCAACTGGTATCGCTTTGAATCACGGCTCCGGCAGAACACTGAAGAGACGCTGGCCCTGTTTGCGGCGCATGACACCAAGGCGACATTTTTTGTCCTTGGCTGGATCGCAGAGAAGTATCCGGAACTGGTTCGCCGCATTAGCGATGCGGGACACGAAATCGCCAGTCGCGGCTTTTTGCACCAGCCCCTGCTGAAACTGACTGCTGAAGCCCGGCGGGAAGATCTTTATCGTTCAAAGGCACTTCTGGAAGACACCACCGGCAAAGAAGTCACTGGATTTCGGCTTTCCGATGGCTGGCTGACCCGAAGAGATCTCGGATTCCTGAACGAATTGCAGGAAGCCGGGTATCTCTACGACTCCAGTCTGATGCCCCGCCGCCGCGACTTTGCCGCAGAACCTCACCGGCGATTGATCCATGAGCACAAATGCGGGTACGGCACACTACTTGAGATTCCGCCGTCAACAATTCCGGTCGCGGGAACATGGTTGCCGATCGCCGGCGGAAACTATCTCAGACAGCTCCCCGAAAACATAATGCGGTCAGCGGTGCACCGCTGGACGAACACCGAAGCGTCGCCGTTCGTAATGTATTTTCAGATCTGGGAACTTGACGCCGAACAGCCGCAACTCAGCGTTGCCGGCCGACTCACTCAGATTCGTCATTATCGCAATCTCGGAAAATACCGGACTCTGCTGCCGCAGTATTTGCAGTCGATGAGATTCACTTCGATTGCCGAACACGCGACGCTTGCAGGAAGTCCGCTTGCGGCGCTGATCCAACAGCCCCGCCCCGCGGCGCCAACGCTTGCCCGTCCAGCGATGCGCCGGAACTCCGTGAATGCACCGGGACCGGTCGCCGAATCGCAGCGGCCAGTCGTTCAATCACCGGTGACACTCGTCATTCCGTGCTACAACGAAGAGGCCTCGCTGCCGTATCTGCATCGTACGCTGCAGCCGCTGCGGCATTCGCTGTCGACGAACTGGGATCTGAAGATTGTGTTTGTCGATGACTGCAGTCGCGACAACACGCACGAGGTTCTGAAGTCCCTCTTTGGCAATGATTCGGACATCTGTATCGTCCGTCATGAGACGAACAAAGGCGTGTCCGCTGCAATTCTCACCGGCATTCAAACCTCCAAAACCGAAATTGTCGCGTCAATCGACTGCGACTGCTCCTATGACCCACACGAACTGCAGTACATGCTGCCGCTGATGAAGCCGGGCGTCGCGATGGTGACGGCTTCTCCATACCATCGCCAGGGAAGAGTCAGCAATGTGCCAGCCTGGCGGCTGCTGCTGTCTCATTCGTTGTCCTGCATGTATCGACTGCTGCTGCAGCAAAAGCTCTCAACCTGGACGAGCTGCTTTCGAATCTACCGCAAGCATCAGATTCTGGATCTTCCGCTTGCGGAACATGGATTTCTGGGCACCGCCGAACTGGCGGCTCAGCTCAGTCTGCACGGACGCACGATTGTCGAATATCCGGCCACACTGGAAGTTCGGTTGTTCGGTTTCTCGAAGATGAAGACCGTCCGGACCATTGCGAGTCACCTGCGACTGCTGTCACAGGTGGCTTTGCAGCGACTTCGACCGCGTCGTTTCCCTGGAATGTCCCGCTGATCCCGGTATCTCTGTCTCAACACTTCCGTCTGTGCGTTGCACTGCCACATTCTGTTCCAAAGAAAGATCTCTCCATGACCAGCCGAATCAGCCTGCCGTCCGACCAGGACGCGACCGGACGTACCCTGGGATCCGAGGAACTGGAAGCCGTGCGCCAGTGCCTTGAGACCGGTACGCTGACCAGTACCAAGGGCAACTTTGTCCGGCAGCTCGAAACATCGTTTGCGGCAAAGATCGGAGCGAAGTTTGCTTATGCGTGCTCAAGCGGTACAGCAGCTGTCCACTGTGCCGTCGCAGCCCTGAATCCGGAGCCCGGCGAAGAAATCATCACAACGCCGATTACCGACATGGGAGCCATCACGCCCATTCTCTATCAGGGCGCGATCCCGGTATTCTGTGATGTCGATCCACACACATACAACGTCACCGCTCAGACGATCGCAAGGTGTATCAGCCCGAAGACCAGGGCGATCATCGTGACGCATCTCTTCGGCAACCCGTGCGACATGGGGCCGATCATGGAACTGGCGGATCGTCACGGAATTCCGGTAATCGAGGACTGCGCTCAGTCTTATCTGACAAGCTATCAGGATCGTTATGTCGGCACGATCGGGGCGATTGGCTGCTTCAGTCTGCAGCAGGGAAAGCATATCACGACCGGTGAAGGCGGTCTGGTGACAACAAATGACGCCGCGATTGCTCGCCGCATCTTTCTGTTCATCAATAAGGCATGGGGATACGGCGACGCAAACGCCGATCACTATTTTGTCGCTCCCAATTACCGGATGAGTGAACTCCTCGGAGCGGTTGCCGTCGCTCAGCTGAATAAGCTGGATGCAGTGGTCGAGTCTCGCGTCCGCACCGCCGCCGCTCTGACAGCAGAACTGTCCGGACTCCCCGGAATCGAAACACCGGTGATTACGGAACAGAGTGTGCATACATTCTGGAAATACTGCCTGCGAGTGGACGAGAACGTGATCGCCGGCGGCACCGTGGCACTCGGAGCGGCTCTGAAGGGTTCCGGCATCCTGTGCGCTCCCCGATATATTCAGAAGCCGGCGTTCGAGTGTCAGGTCATCAGGCAGCAAGTGACGTTCGGCAACAGCCATTGGCCGTTTACTCTGGCCCGTCCGGAAGCCGTGGATTACAGCCGCAGCCTCTTTGAAGGTACCTGGAATGCCCTCGAACATGTGCTCGTCCTGCCGTGGAATGAAAAATACACCGACGAACATATTCAGTATCTGGCTGCGAACATCCGCAATGCTGTCACGTCGTTGACAGGCAAGACGGCGGAACTCTCTCCAGCCCACGTCTGATTCCCGCTGCGGATTGACTGCTGACGATGCTTTGGAACTGCACTTTTCTGACAGGGGTCATTTCGTGATTACTCGTATTGAACCAACGTTCGTAATCGTCGGAGCCGGCGGTATCTCCAGATCTTATGCTCAGGCCTTTGTGCAGGGTCTGCCGTATCGGCTGGTTGGTGTAGCTGACATCCGGATCGAATCGGCCCGCGATGTCGCTGCGATGGCGGATGCACCGGCATATGACGACGTGGATCAGATGATCGAAGATCTGCAGCCGACTGCCGCTATCGTCTGCACACCGCCGTCAACGCATCCTGATATCTGTATCCGGCTGATGGAACAGGGCGTACATGTGCTGTGTGAGAAGCCTCTGGCAATCAGCACGGAAGCTGCCATTCGCATGGCTGAAACCGCTGAACGCTGCCATGTGGTGTTCTCCATGGGCTCAAAATTCCGATTCGTGGCAGATGTGCAAAGGGCTCGCGAGATCATCGACTCTGGCATCCTGGGCGACATCATCCTTTACGAAAACACATTCGCAGGATTCTGCGACATGTCGAAACGCTGGAACAGCCAGCCGACGATCAGCGGCGGCGGCGTACTGATCGATAACGGCACACATTCTGTCGATATCCTGCGATTCCTGCTGGGTAACATCACTGAACTGCAGGTCGTCGAGGGACGTCGAATTCAAAATCTGCCGGTGGAAGACACGGCTCATCTGTTCGCCCGCACCGAAAGCGGGGCGATGGGAAGCATCGATCTGTCCTGGAGCCTGAACAAAGTGCGGGCGGATTTCATCAGCATTTACGGATCAAAGGGAACTTTGTCGGTCGGCTGGAAAGAATCGAGATACAAGCTCGCTGATCAGAAGGACTGGACAGTCTTCGGTAACGGATATGACAAAATCGCGGCGTTTGGAAATCAGATCCGCAACTTCGGCGGAGCCATCTGCGGCACCGCAGACCTGATCATCACACCAATCGATGCGATTGCCTCCGTCCGGGTCATTGAAACGGCCTATGAAGCACTGCGGTCCGAAAAATGGCATACTGTCACCGACGCAGCGCAGTTCCGGCGACATGTACAGAGCGGTCATTGTGTTGCAAACTGAAAGTTGAACAATGACCGGCGAATAATCGTTCACGGAAATGCATCAGTTGTGGTCCCGCACTGCCCGCCGAATTCGTCTCATAATGGTCCTTAGGCATTAGTGGATGTTATTATGTCCGTTCGGGTTCATCCCACCGCCATCATCGAATCGAACGTTCAGCTCGGTGAGGGCACTTCGGTCTGGGACAATGCGCATATTCGGCACGACGCCGTGCTGGGGGAACAGTGTCTGATCGGCGGAAAGGCAACGATTGCTTATGCCGTGAGGATCGGCAACCGAGTCAAGATCAATTCGGGTGCCTATATCTGCAACGGCGTGACTATTGAAGACGGAGTCATGATCAGCGCCGGGACAATTTTTACCAATGACCGGTTTCCCAGAGCCACGACACCCGATCTGAAAGAACTGCGTTCCTCCGATCCGGATGAATACACCCTGGCCACCGTCGTTCGTGCAGGTGCGACCATCGGAGCTGGCTGCATCGTCGGCTGCAATCTGGAGATTGGTCGCTGGGCGATGATCGGCATGGGATCAATCGTGACGAAATCAATCCCGGATTTCTGTTTGGCGATGGGTACACCCGCACGAGTCATTGGTGTGGTGTGCCGCTGTGGAGAACAGCTGCATCGGTTCTCGGCTGATGACTCGAAGGTACCGGTCGACGTCACTTGCCATTGTGGACTGTCGTTCCTGATCAATGGTCACACTGTTGTTGAACAGGAAGTCCCCGTCGCTGTCTGATTCCTGCCGTTGGCCCGCCGCTCCGACAGCGGGAATGAATCGACCGGAAGCCCGACGTCTGAGAGACAACGAGCTGCCCTTGAACACAACGCTTTGAGCCACCCATAGCTGAAACAATGACACACAACGCCGAACAGCTTCAGCCACGTTCAGAACACTGGGCCGTCCTCGGTGCCGGCATTCTCGGAATGACGCTGGCGCTTCGCCTGACACAAAAGGGACAAAAAGTCACTCTGCTTGAAGCGCGGCCGAATCCGGGCGGACTGGCGGATGCCTGGAAGATCGGCGACGTCACCTGGGATCGGCACTATCACGTCACGCTGATGTCCGACATGCACGCCCGCGAACTGCTGCGGGAACTGACGCTCGAAGACTCCATGAAGTGGGTTGAGACGAAGACCGGTTTCTTCACGGACGACACTCTGCATTCCATGTCGAACACGCTGGAGTTTCTGAAGTTTCCTCCATTGCGGATGATCGACAAGCTCAGGCTTGGCGGCACAATCTTCTATGCGGCCCGCGTCCGGAACTGGAAGAGACTGGAACAGATCCCGGTGGGAGACTGGCTGACGAAACTGTCCGGGCCCCGGACGTTTCAAAAGATGTGGTTGCCTCTGCTTCGAAGCAAACTCGGTGAATGCTGGCGAGAAACCTCGGCGGCGTTCATCTGGGCCACGATCGCGCGGATGTACGCGGCGCGACGAACAGGGCTGAAGAAAGAGCTGTTTGGGTACGTCTCTGGCGGCTACGCAAGAGTGATGGAGGAATTCCGGGCGAAGCTCCTTGAGGCTGGTGTCGAACTGCGATGTAATGCGCCGGCACAACAAGTCCGACAGACGTCTGACGGTCGCCTGACGGTTCAGCTGGCTGACGAAGCGGCGGTATTTGATCGAGTTGTCTCGACACTGCCGACGCCAGTGATGAGCCGCGTATGTCCGCAGCTGACTCCGATGGAAAAACAGCTGTTCGACGGCATCCGTTATCACGGCATCGTGTGTGCGTCCGTGCTGCTTTCAAAGAGTCTCTCGCCGTTCTACGTCACGAACATCACGGACACCGGCTATCCGTTCACGGCGGTCATTGAGATGTCATCGCTGGTCGACAAAGCGGAACTCGGCGGAAGTGCTCTGGTCTACCTGCCGCGGTATGTGACGCCGCACGATGAACTGTTCGATCGATCCGATGCAGAGATCGAACACGAGTTTCTGACGGGACTGCAACGGATGCATCCGACGTTGTCACTTGCTGATGTGAAGGCATTCCGGATTTCGAGGGTCCGGCATGTCTTTGCTCTCCCGACCATCGGCTATTCCGACCGCCTGCCTCCGACCGTAACGTCGGTGCCCGGATTCTACGCGCTGAATTCGGCGCACATTGTGAACGGAACTTTGAACGTCAATGAAACCATCAAGCTGGCTAACGACTTCGTTGCAGGGCTGAACAACTTGCCGTTTCGTTGCCTGTCGAGTTGCGACTCCCATCCCGCGTCAGAACTGAAACCCGTGCAGCTTGTCACTCAGTCATAGTCGTTGTCCGCTCTGCGAACAGAATGGTCCGCGCAACTGGCGCAATCCGTACGGTTCGCGGAGTCCCGCCGCGCCGCGACGACCATGACAAACCTGTCCGACTATTCCCGAAACGCACCTATGACCGCGCAAAAACCCATCGCCAGCCTGTCGCTCGATCTGGACAACAAATGGTCGTACATGAAAACCCACGGTGATGCCGGCTGGGAGAAGTATCCGAGTTATCTGGATCTCGTCGTACCCCGGTTCCTGCGAGTCCTGCAGGAATGTGACCTGAAGATGACGGTCTTCATTGTCGGTCAGGACGCCGCGCGGGAAGAGAACTTTGAAGCCCTCGCATCGATCTCCGCGGCCGGACATGAAGTCGGCAATCACTCGTTCAACCACGAGCCCTGGTTACATCTCTATTCGGAGCAGGAACTGGTCTCGGAACTCGCTCAGACCGAAGAGCATCTGGAACGAGTCACCGGGCAGTGTCCGATCGGTTTCCGGGGTCCCGGATTCAGCTTCTGCGACTTGTTACTGAAGATTCTGATCCGCCGGGGCTACAAGTATGACGCCTCGACGTTTCCGACTTTCCTCGGTCCGCTCGCGAGGATGTATTACTTCATGTCAACGCGTCTGAACAAAGAACAGCGAGCTGAAAGGAAGCAGCTCTTCGGAAATTTCAGTGAAGGCTTCCGGCCTCTCAAGCCGTACCGGTGGACATTCCCGGAAGGTCAGCTGACGGAGATCCCGGTCACGACCATGCCGTTGTTCAAAGTGCCAATTCACGCCAGCTACATCCTGTACCTCGCACAGTTCTCGCGAACGCTGGCTATGACGCACTGGAGCATGTCGCTGATGATGTGTCGGGCCTTCGGTGTCAGCCCGTCACTGTTGCTGCATCCATTGGATTTCATGGGCTGCAAAGACGACGGAGATCTTGCGTTCTTTCCGGCGATGGGCCAGCCGGCCGAGCCCAAGGTTGAATTGGTCGCTGAAATGATCGACATGATGAGCCGGCATTATCGCGTCGTCCCGATGCGGGAACATGCGGCGGCAATCGGCGAGATGCGCTCGTTCGGAACGCTTGAGTCTCGCGCACAGCCTTTGCGGACTTGATCTCAGGACGGGCTCCGGATCCGTTCCGTTGTGGCCGCCAACCTTACGCATCTGGATTTCCGTCCTGCGGAATGCACTCCGAAGATGATTCCTGTCACTCTTCATCCCGAATCAAACCGTCGCCGCATCCTGAGTGCGCTGTTGATGATCGCGCTGCCCGCGGCGATTCACTTGCTGTCGGTGAGACCAGTCGAGCCAGTGTTCGGCGGAGACTCGAACCGTCACGTTGTCACTTCAATTTTCTTCCGCGACTTCATTGCGGACGGGCAGTTCGCCGATCCAAAAAGCTACGCCGAGCAATACTTCGAGCAGTATCCGGCGCTGGGCTTGCTCGTGTGGCCTCCGATGTTTCATGGCGTCTGCGGTGTTGCAATGCTGGCGTTCGGCACATCAGTGACGGTTGCGCGGCTGCTGATTTTGCTGAGTTTCATCGTGTCCTGCTGGTGTGTCCGCCGGATGGCGCGACGAGTTCTCAAAGCGGATCAGTCTGCGGCGGTGATGATCGTCTACTCCGTGCTGCCAGTCATTTTTGACTACAGCCGTGACGTGATGCTGGAAATTCCTGCACTGGCACTGGTGATGCTGTCTGCGGATCAGTTTGACCTGTGGTTGCGCGACGTGAACCGGCGCAGCCTCTATTTCGCCGCCGTCGCGGCCGCATTCGCGGCGCTGACCCGATTTGATGCCGTCGTGTTGCTGCCGTTTTGTCTGGCGATGTTTGTGCTCCGTGGCGGTTGGAAGCAGCTCCGCAGCCGTCATGTTCTGATCGCCGGGACCTTCGCGGCATGTCTGGTCGGCCCGGTGTACCTGATCATCGCCAGGGAAATGGGTCCTCTGCATATTCGCCAGGCGACCGTGTCCGTCGGCGGTTCCGTCGACGGTTCTGCCAATGCGTTCCTCGCAGCCAAGAATGTCTGGTATTACCCGTCAGTACTTGTCGAACAGTCCGGCTGGCCGGTGGCCGTGCTGAGCGTTGTCGGACTGCTGACATCCCTTCGTCGTGGAACTCGATTGCAGCGATCTGTCTTCCTCGCGCTGATGCTGGCAACATATCTCACGTTTTCGCCGCTGGCGGAACTGCGACCCCGGCACGCGATCTACTGGATGCCGGCCGTGGCGTTCTTCGCAGTGTGCGGACTGGATCTGATCCTGTCTCTGATCAAAGTGAAATCAAGGAACGGAGCCGCGCTGCTCGCGGAACCATCATTCATAAAGAAACCGCATTCCGGCGAAGTGCATGTCCCCGATCATTGCGGATCAGTGGTCGGTGACTGCGGGTCCTGTATCACGATGACGGCAGCAGCGTACGGACTGCTCTTCGCATCCGCCGCCGGCGCATCACTCACGCTGCCCGCGTACCGAGTCGAAGGCTACCGCGCAGCGGCGGAGTATGTTCTGAGGCATACGTCGCCCGGTGATCGAGTTTTCTTCGACGGCTGGTGGGACGGCAACTTCACTTATCACATGCGGCATCTGGATCCTACCCGCTCGCGATCTGTCATTCGCGGAGATCGACTCCTCTACGACTTCGTCTGCGTGCCGTCGACCGACTTTCAGCTTCATGCCGAGAACGACCGCGACATGCTGAAGTTGATCCTTGATGCAAGGCCGGCCTTTGTAGTGCTGGAGAATCCTCAATTCTTCCAGACCATCAAGGCAGCACAAAACCTGAGGGACCTGGCCCAGAGTCATCCAGCCATCTTTGAACCGGTCGAACAGATTCCAGTGCAATCATCGATCACACAGTTTCCGAAGTTTCGTCTTGACGTTCTGCGGTTCAACGCCGAAGCAGCCGCTGTCCGGATGAAAGAAATGCCCGATTAGTACTGTCGGCCCGCTGCTCCGTCCACGGAAATCCACTGGCGACGACAAACAGTTCTAAAGCACGATCTCATGACACAGTTCAGAATGCTCTGCGTTTTCGGAACCCGCCCGGAAGCGATCAAAATGGCACCCGTGGTACTGGCAGCGCAGCGGCATGCACGAGTCCAGCCGATTTTGTGCTCAACGGGCCAGCATCGTGAAATGCTCGATCAGGTCATTCGCTACTTCGGCCTTCGCGTCGACCATGAACTGAGTCTGATGCAGCCCGATCAGTCACTTGCTGATCTGACATCACGCTGCCTGCAGACGCTGTCGGCCACGATCGGCGCGACCAAACCGGACTGTATTGTCGGCCAGGGCGACACGACAACGGCTCTGTGCGCCAGCATCGCTGCGTTCTATGCGAGGATTCCATTTGTGCATGTTGAGGCGGGGCTGCGGACGGACAATATCGATTCGCCGTTCCCGGAAGAGTTCAACCGCCGTGTCTGTTCCCTGACCACCGCGCTCCATTGTGCTCCCACCGAGACTGCTCGTCAGAATCTGCTTCGCGAAGGTTGCGACCCTGATGACGTGGTCGTCACCGGCAACACAGTGCTTGATGCATTGCAGCTGGCGGTGCAGAAGGAACGCGTCAATGCAGCTGCATGGCTGCAGAAACATTTCGAGATTGCTGGTCGGCCGATGGTATTGATCACAGCACACCGTCGCGAGAATCATGGCGACGGTATTCGCAGGCTCTGCACAGCGATCAGCCGACTCGCAGAGATTTTCCCGAGAGTGCAGTTCGTGTATCCCGTGCATTTGAATCCGAACATCCGCGGCCCGGTGCATGAGCTCCTGTCAGACCGCGGTAACGTGCATCTGATTCCGCCGGCCGAATATCCGGAATTCGTCTGGCTGATGGATCAGGCGACACTGATCCTGAGCGATTCTGGAGGCGTTCAGGAAGAAGCGCCCACTCTGCGCAAGCCGGTGCTGGTTACCCGCGAAACCACCGAGCGCCCGGAAGCCGTCGCCGCCGGAGCAACAAAACTCATCGGGACCGATCCTGACCGGGTCGTTCGGGAAGTCTGCGAACTGCTGACAAACCATGTCGCATACGCAGCAATGCAAGTCGATGTGAATCCCTACGGCGACGGCCACGCTGCAGAACGGATTGTCAATCTGGCCCTGCAGAGACTTGCGAAGAAGCCCGCACGAGCTGCGGACGCTGGGCGACTCGCGGAAACTTCGGCTCGATGATTCTTGTCGGCAATCGCTCTCACAGGCCACCGCATCACGCCGAATTCCAAGGCCAGATCATGGCAATTGACTGCGCCGCAGAATAAACTCGCGACCCATCGGTTGAGACAGATCTGCGAACCATCTGAAGCCGTTTCTGTCTGTCATTGATGCATGCGTCTCGGTAGCTCAATTGGATAGAGCGTCGGCCTCCGAAGCCGAAGGTTGTGGGTTCGACCCCCGCCCGGGACATTTTCCTAAAGCCTTGCAAGCAAAGACTTTAGCATTGACAGCTCCGCAGCAGACAGCTGTGGAGCTATTTTTATTCCCCCCACTAATCCCCCCACTAATGCGCTGTTTTTGCAGGCGGGACTCAATCGGGCCACGATTTCTGCGCCAGCATTCTGAGCAGACCTCACGGCACCGTAGTGCTTTTCCGTGGTGGCGAAATCCGTGTGTCGCATCACCACTTTCAGAGTCTCAGCGGACACGCCGGCGTTGATCAGCCGTTGAGCCAATCCTCGACGAATGTCATGAGCACTCGCGTACTTGATCCGCAGATGAGTCCGCGGGTCTTCCAGCTGCACCACAACGTCGGCCTTCTTCCCGATCAGCCCGATGATGCGGCTCACTCGTTCCTTGGTCATGCGATCCGTATTGTGCCGAAGCCGTTCGTTCGGCTTGCGGATCGCCCGCGATCGCAGTCGTTCAATCGGTGACTCCGAAAGTGGTTGACCGTCCTGACTTGGGCGATTGCCCAGGATGTCCAACTGTTTCATCCACTTTCGGACCGCTGCTTCTGTCACACCACAGGTTCTGGCAATCATGCTGTTCGAGCAGCGGACCGCCAGTCTGCGAAGATCTGAAGCACACGGACGAAATGACTCCGTTCCTCCATAAAAGTCGAACTCGATCGCCTTCGGATTCACGACCCAGCCGCTTCGCTGGTGCTCAGGAACACTTCTCAACAGCTCTTCGAGTCCGGGCAGCATTGGAATCTCCTGCACTCGACCATTCTTTTGAGAAGAAGGAATGGCAATCGTCGACAACCGGTCAGGCTGAGTCGGCCATATCGGATGGATGTGACGGGGGTTGTCCCACGAAAAGTCCATCAAATCGCCTGCCCTGAATCCCGACTCCCACAACACCTTCATCGCGAAGATCCACGAAGGAGCGGAATCTTCGCCGACAACGAATTCTGTGACGTCGAGCATCTTCTGGAATTCCGCTTCTGTGATGGGTCTCCCTTTCATCACTTCGTTGAATTCCACTTTCTGCAGGCCAGGCACCTCCGCAACCCACCCACGTCCCTTGCAGAAACGGATGAACGCCATGATGGCTCTCAAGACACTGTTGACCGTATGTGGTGAGCGAGTGTCATAGCGACAATCGTCACCGGCCAGCAGTCGTTCCTGCAGGTACTCCAGCTGAGTCAGCGTAGCAACCCGAATCATCAGCAGGCCCTCCGGTTGATTCTCTTCCCGCAGTGGGGCTTCAAGAATCCGCTCGGCAATGCCCAGCCGCGAGATGATTTCGACCAGTGATTCTGGTCGGACTCGCAGGCGACGATGTTCGACGTACCGGTCATAGCACTGATGTAGGCAGCGGCAAAGTTGGTATTTGGGGTGAAATTGGGGTATCGGGCTATTGTAAAATCTGTTTCGCTGCGTGAAGTGGATTCAGGCGGGCGACATGGCGCAAGGAGGCGGCGATAATGGAAACTCAGGGACGAGGTGTGGAAACGGAAGTGGAATCTCATGCGGACGGTGACGTCGGTCAGAATGGACGTCGGTATCTGAGTCCAAATCGCGTGCTGGCTCGGTCAATGCGGATCAGTCGCGACAACTGGAAGACGAAGCATCAGGCGGTGCAGGAAAAGCTCGAACAGGAGCGGCAGCTGGCGTCAGACCGAGGTCGGTCGCGCGAGCAATGGAAGCAGAAGTGTGAGACCGCTTCGGCGCGGGCAGAGCAGGCCGAAGCACTTGCTCAACAGCGACTGGAAGAACTGGAACAGGCACACGCTGAATTGGCAAAGCTGAAAGCCGAAAAAAAAGCGCTCAGCAAGGTGATGTGAGACCGATCGGAGGTTCAACGCCCGTCAGTGTGATCGACAAAGTCCGTCGCCTGGTGATGATGGCCGGTTCATCACTGCGATCGTTGCCACGCATCTTTGAAATATTTCAGAGCGATCCGGATCCGCACGCTCATCTTCCCTCCGCCAGCGGAGCGCGCTGGTGGCTGCTGCGGATTGGTCTGTACGCACTGCGAGAACCGCTTGAGCAGGCGTCGGACTGGGTCTACATCATCGACCATTCGATCCAGATCGGGACGCTCAAGCTGTGCCTGATTCCGGGGATTCGGCTGCATGACCTGCCGAGCCCGTCCCGCCCTCTGCGACATTCAGACATGCGGCTCCTGGCATTGATTCCCACCGAACATTCCAACGGCCAGATCGTGCTTGAGCAGTTGGAGAATACGGCAAAACGCACGGGCATTCCGCGGGAAATCCTGAGCGACCACGGCAGCGACGTCAAATCGGGAGGCGAACTGTTCGTCGCGGCACACACGGAAACGACTCTGGTTTACGCCGCCGCTCATCACGGAGCGATCGTACTCAAGCGACTGTTTCAGGCCGACGATCGGTGGGCTCGATTTCTCGCGCAGCTCGGGCAAACGAAGAGTCGCCTGCAACAGACTCCGGATGCGTTTCTGATGTCTCCCGGTTTGTAAACGCAGCCTTGCAGCAGGGATTGCCAGTTCCATCGCGAATGCTCGATGACGGCCAATGCCTCCCGATTGGCTTTGATGCCTGTGATGGATCGACGGAGGGTCCGGTGGCGGAGGGATCTCGAGGCTTCAACGTCAATCCCAGCCGTCCGAGTTTTCGCGGGATCGTACGGATGTAGTCTCGGTTCGATTCCTGCCTGGCAGCCGACAGTCTGGCAAACGGAATCGCGTTGCTGTTGCAGTTCGGCAGGAAGCCGGCGACGCGACGCGACGCGATTTCGGCATCGACGGTGTTTTGGTAAGAGCCATGAAGGATTTCCGCCAATACGTCGATCATCGCCGCGTCAGTGAAGTCTGGCTGTTCATGAGGATGGAAGATCTCTAAGCCTGCATCATGAAGTATCACGGGGATTTGCTCGACGCGATTGATGATCAATCTCTCTATGGCAACCGGCCGTTCGGCAAAAGTGCAGAGGTAAGGCGTTGTCTTCCCAGGCGACTCTTCGGCAGCCAGCGCAATGGGTTTGGACAATTGCCTGGCGCTCCACCATTCGTGTGCCAGCTCCGCCAGCCTGAGAACTTCGTCGTCGCGAATCAGTGGAGTCTGAGGTCGAACACCAGTGGCCCCCATTCGGACGATCGTCCGGGTGGAATTGATCGAACATCGTAGCCGATGGTCTTCAGCCACAATTTGAATTGCTCGATCTCAGGAGAATCGGACGAGCGTGGCTGCATGAGCGAAATGAATTCATCCGCCGGAACATGGATCATGAGTTGGTCGCGTGGCGGTAATGCGTATTGATCGAAGCGCGTCTGTCCTTCAAGTTGGCTCATGTCGAGAAGGGATTCCAGCGACCGTGTTCCGTGCTTGTATTCCGAAACCAGGAGCAACGCCCGCAGGACACCAGTATCGATCTGCAATTCCTTTTTCGAATTGAACAGACCAGCGGCGTCTTTGTTTCGATCCAGCATCGATCGCAGCACGATGGCTCGGCGCAACACAAAGCTTGGGTCGTCACCCTGCGTGTTGAGTCCCATGATGTTGATGTAACCGTGCAGTCGACTGACAAAGTCTCGGCCCTTGCGAGCAGACGGCAGTTTTAGTGCTGTCGTTTCGAATTCAAGGAACGTGGGCGAGGTTCCTCCGGCAAACACCAGGATGCACTTTCCCAAAGGGTGCATTTCTTCGCCGTCGCGGAACTTGCCATCCTGCATCAGCGCCAGAAACGAACGGAGCCATCCCAATTCGGTTCCATCGAGTCCCGCCGAATCGAACTCATCAAAGAACACGAACGGAGTTTTGCCTTCCAACACCTTGTCACGAATGCGGTGGCAGGCGGCGACGAGGTCGTCCTCCGAGGAAAACTGCGAGACATTGAAGGTCAACTTGGCCACGCGTTCGCCTCTGATCGAAGTGATGACCTCTTCCACGCCGCAGGATTTTCCCGCGCCGGGAGGTCCGAAGACACCCAAACACAGTGGTCGCTTGCGAGACTTCACGATCAGAAATTCCTGCACCAATGCTCGGATCGCGTTATAACTCTCGATCTCGGTGCGATCGACGGTCCTCAGTTTGCCGAAGACGCCTGTGGGAGACCGCTGCCAGCCAGGAGCCTTGCCGGTCCTCACGTACTCCATCGCCGTAACCACGCTGATCGCGGGCCATTCCTGATTTACGATTCGCCAGACTGCGGGGTCTTGATCTGTGCTTGATGACGTGGGTGGGATCATCGTCCAGGAGAACATATCTTCGGGCGGGTTCCTGGGCTGATCGAGTGATTTCGGTTTTTGAAAAACCGCATGGAACTTCGCAGGGGGGCTTGCCAGTGGGTCAACGCCTCGGGCCAGGCGGAGCGGTCGTTGCGAAACGCATTGCCGTGATCGTCCAGCACAATCAGATCCGGATCGGACATGGTCGGCTGCGGAACCGCGTTAACCTCGGTGGACACCCCTCGTGCCGGACCCTGGAATCCGAGCGACTGAGCAACTCGCCAACAGATTTCTTTTCCGGCGGGGAATGATTCCGGGTGGGCACTGGACTGGATGACCTCCTGGGCGGAAACCAATCTCCAGTCGCCCGTTGGCAGCGGCGTGGCGGAAATCTCCGAGGTCAGCTTCCGCATCTCGAGCGCTGCGCGGATCAATTGTTCCAGAAGCAACACTCCGCCGGGCAGACAGAACTCCTGAGTCGACGGCACCCGCCGCCAGTTCTCTCCAGTGTCCTCGGCTCTTTGAGAATAAAAGAACCAATCAACCGTTCGATCCCCGGCAATCAAGATGCGTCGCATGGATAGAGCTTTCCTGGCTGAACGACGTGTCACCAACAACCAAGCTCAACAACTCATGCTGGTTGCGATCCTGTGTCGCAGACATTCAATCACAATCGGTTCACGAAATCAAAGTTGCCGTGACATCTCTCCGACTCGTCGCGATCACGAGCAGCGACCATTGATCGAGGAGCCGATAGGATCCAGGACATTACGGTTCGATACAAACGCATTTGCTCAACAGCAGACAAGTGTTTGAGGCGGAGGCGAGATGCTCACGAACGAACGTCAGGAACGCTTTCACCCGGTCATTCAAGTCTTCCTCAGCTCGACGTTCAGCGACCTGAAGCTCGAGCGGAATGCGTTGCAACGGGAGGTTTTTCCGAAGCTGGAACAGCTTTGTTTGCAACGGAGCTTTCAGTTTCAGGCGATTGATCTGCGCTGGGGTGTGAAGCTCCTTAAGTTTCCGCCTTCATCGAGCCGCGCCCGTCAGGAAGCGGTTGCCCCATCCCGTCCTGACGGGCGCGGCTCCACAGGTCGCAGAGTTCATGTGGATTCCTGGTCGCCAAACATCCCCGCCAGCTGTTGCGTCCGGGTTATCAAGGTTTGGAGTCGCGCCTTCATCGCAGAGCCGCGACCGTCAGGGAGTGGTTACTTCCGTTCCACCGCTTCCTGACGGTCGCGGCTCCAAATTTTTCTCGGCTTTCGTCCCGCCGAGGTCGGGGCCTTGCTCGTGCAGTGTGTATTCGATGGCTCGGCGAAATGAATTTTCGGTGTCGAGCGGGCGAGCGCTGCCGCCGCGTGTCCAGACTTTGTATTTGGGTTCTTCGGAGGAAGACCGCTTCCTGACGGGCGCGGCTCCAGAGACGGGTGTGGCTCCAGATTGTGGGAGTTCGCCGAAGACTTCCAAACATGACTCTGGCAAACACTGCGACTCTTTCATCCGGCGGGTCGCGTAGCTTTTGAAGTCATTCACGACTCGCTTGCCACGTCGGTTCGCCGTGACGACGACTTGCACATGATTCGTCCGCACATTCAGCGCGTGCAATCGCCAGCCCCTGTGTTGACAGACCTCTTGAATCGCCTGACAGACGGTTTGTCGCTGTCGAGGACCGAGCTTCACCGGCGAGTGCTTCAAGAGCGTGAAGGCTTGGCGTTCGCGTTCCTCATCAGGTTCCAACGGTGGTGCTTGCCAGTCGTTGTGCTCCCGGTCGACCGAACCGCGTGCGTCGCCGTGAAGCCAAGTTCCGTAGCAGGTAAACGTCACGAAGTACGGTTGCGGTTCGATCTCCGCCTTCACGATCTCTCGACGAGCTGCGGACCAATCGTCATTCACAAGAACGGCAGAAGTTGCGTTGCTCGGAATCGGTGACATTTCGTTGTTAACTTGGATTGACGCCAAAGCATGGATTACCTCGAGCCGCGACCGTGAGCGGTTTTGTCGCTGATCGTACAATGTAACCGCTTCCTGACGGGCGCGGCTCCCAAAAAGTCAACGTCTGCACCCAGGACATAGACTCACCAGTTTTTTCAGACTGTTTTTGAGTCGGCCTCCGCATCATTGCCGACAGCCGTGCGACGCTTGGTTAACTTCCGCCTGTCCACAACGTTGCAGCGACGGAACGGGATCAGCCGCAGTGTGACGGCTCGCGTCAAAGCCGTTTGCAAGACTTCCGGGAAAGTCGGGCATGAACAGGGCTGAGCTATCAGTGCTGGAGAGCTGTCAGTTGCCTGATTCCGGTCCTTGCCAGATCCAGCATTGCGTTCAGCGTCTCCTGGTCGAACGGCGCGCCTTCGGCTGTTCCCTGGATTTCGATGAACCTGCCGGAGCCCGTCATGATGACGTTCATATCGACCTCGGCGCGATGGTCTTCGAGGTAGTCGAGATCCAGGACCGGACAGCCGTCAACAACACCAACGCTGATCGCGGCGACAGTGTCGAGGAGGATGGGCCTTTCCGACTGGATCTGCTTCACGGCTTCGGCCAGAGCGATGAAGCCACCGGTGATGCTTGCGGTACGGGTTCCTCCATCAGCCTGCAGGACATCGCAGTCAATCGTGATCGTATGCTCGCCGAGCGCTTCAAAGTCGACAACGGCCCGCAGGCTGCGTCCGATCAGCCGTTGAATCTCTGTCGTGCGTCCATCGACCTTCAGGCCATCTCGCGGTTTGCGAGTCGACGTGCTGCCGGGAAGCATGCTGTATTCTGCTGTGACCCAGCCCAGGACCGGAGCGCCGACGGTCTTTGACTTGCGCCAGGCGGGAATCGACCGTTCCAGGCTGGCGGTGCAGAGCACCATCGTCGCGCCGGCTTCAATCAGCACGCTGGCCGCAGCGTTCTTCGTGAAGCCTCGCTGAGTCCTGATTGGGCGAAGCTGGTCGGGCGATCGGTTGTCGCGGCGCGGCATGCAGGTGAGTCGCAAACTGAGGTGGAAACCGGAAAACGGCGGACGGAGGATGACGGGATCTCCGCGACCGATTGGATGAGGGAACATAGCCGGAACGGCACCGGAGAACCATCGGAGCTGAATTCGCAGCTTCAATGTTGATTGGCAATTCGCAGGGATTGCACCTTGTCGTTTGGCATGAAGTCTGATCCTTCGGTAGAATGGTCGGCGGCAGGCACGATTCCGATTGCCGTTCAATCCGGGATCCGAAGCCGTCTGGTCATCTGAATTCCCCCACACAGTTCAGCAGCAGGTTCCGTATGTCGTCTCAATCGCGCCGAGGATTTCTGAAGACCACGAGCCTTGCCGGACTCGCATCCGCAGCTGCACCGTACTGGTTCGCTCCGACTTCAATGGCGGCTGGGTTCCGCAGTGCGAATGAACGCCCTGTTTTGGGTTGCATCGGAACCGGCGACCGCTGGGATTCCGTCGGCCCGTCTGCCATGGAGTTTGCAGACTGTGCCGCGGTCTGTGATGTTGATGTCGCCCATGTGGAAAAGGGAAAGGCCCGGGCTCTTGAACTTCAGAGCAAGCCGGGTGCCGAGCGCACCGTCGATATGTTTGAGGACTATCGAAAGATCCTCGACCGGTCTGACATTGACGTCGTGACGATTGTGACGCCGGATCACTGGCATTCGAAAATCGCGATTGAAGCCATGCAGGCCGGGAAGGACGTTTATTGCGAAAAGCCACTCACGCTGACCATCGACGAAGGCAAACAGATCCGCAAAGTGCTCGACGAGACGGGGCGTGTTTTCCAGGTAGGAACACAGCAGCGCAGCGAGATGGGTCTGAAGTTTCTGCACGCAGTGGCACTGGTGCGCGAAGGCCGCATCGGTGAGCTGAAGACCGTGACGGTCGCGATCGGCGGAGCTCCGTCCAGCGGGCCGCTTGAAGTCGCAGACGTCCCGCAGGGTCTCAACTGGGACATGTGGCTCGGCCAGGCTCCGGAATCTCTGTATCGCTTCAGGAAAACCGACGGGAAGTATGGCAACAGTCGCTGTCACTATGAATTTCGCTGGTGGTATGAATACTCCGGAGGCAAGATGACCGACTGGGGTGCTCATCACGTCGACGTCGCTGCGTGGGCGTTTAATCTTTCCGACACTGGCCCGGTCAAAGTCGAACCTGTGATGGCGAAGCATCCGGTTGTGATGAAAAACGGAATGCCGACCGACCCGACGCAGTACAACGTTGCGACCAACTTCCATGTGACCGCGACATTTGCCAACGGAGCTGTACTGCACATCCGCGATGATGCGCAGGAACTCGGTTTCGACAACGGCCTGATGCTGGAGGGAACGGACGGTCGGATTTTCGTTAACCGCGGTAAGCTCACCGGCGCTGCGGTTGACAGCATGAAAGACAATCCGCTGAAGGAAGAAACATTGACGACTCTCTACAAGGGCAAGCAGCCCGGCAACCACATGAAGAACTTCTTCGAGTGTATGGCCGACCGGACTCAGCCCATCAGCGACGTCCACAGCCATCATCGGGCGATGACCGTGTGCCATCTGGCCAACATCGCGATTCGGCTCGACCGAACCATTCAGTGGAATCCGGAGACTGAGCAAATCGTCGGCGACAGCGACGCGGCACTGTTCGCCGCTCGTGAACAGCGGAAGGGTTACGAGATCCAGGTCTGATTACGGATCACACCCGTACGATTCTGCTTCTTTCTTCCTGACTCCTCTCCGCCGGACTCGTCTCTCCCTGACACGAGGCAGAGGTGGATCGGATGAGGGGGGGTTCTTTGTGATCCGGGCAACATTGCCTTTGGGTAAACCATGTCGTGCGACCGAACAGACAACTTCATGGATGACCTCCAGGTCGAACCGGATTCTGTCATCGGGCTGTTGTGCGTCGTGGACGTGTATGACCGGGATGAGCTGTTTTCGTCCATCGATAATGAGCGTGTCGTGGAACTTTCACGGCTGGGAGGTCGCACGGGGTTTGCCGGTGTTGAAAACGTGATTCGCTCGACAGGGATCGCACTTCGACGGCTGCTGAGCGAGCACTGCTCAGCAGTGGACCTGGCTCAGGCCGTGTGCCAGCGACTGCTGAAAGTTTCGGGTCTGCGGCTGCAGGATTTTTCTGCCATCATGCTGTGCCATTCGCACACGGACCCAGAGGCCTGTGGACGCCTGGCACAGGCGCTTCAGCAGCGGATGATGTTGCCTGAACAGTTCCGATTCCGGCTGACGGAGCAGACATGCGCCGGCCAGGACGATGATCTGCGTCGCGACGGTTCCATGCCGACGATGTCTGCATTCAACTTCGGCTGCAGCGGGTTCATGAAACTGTTGCAGGAAGGCGTGATGCACCTGGCGGCCGATGACCGGGCTTCGCGAGTCCTGCTGCTGAATATTGAAACTCCGGAGACATGGCATGACGGGTCGGATCGACTCTTCTGCGGCATCGTTTCCGCAGGAGCCACCGCCGCGGTGATCGAACGTGGTCGGGGACTTCCGATCCATCTGGCCCAGGCCGACGATTTTCCTGTCCCCATTGATCTGCGAATTAATCCCGCCCCGCTGTTTCATCACGAAACGGAAGACGTGTACTGCTTTCGGGGCAATGCCGTGCATCGTACTGTGATGCGGATGAACGCGGAACCTGTGTTCCTGAATGGCATCGAACTGATGCTGTCCGGTCTGAGAACCGCGGCGTCATCCATCGACCGCGAGCCGGGACAGCGTGTCGTCGTGGTTCCTCATCAGCCCAGCGGCAAACTTCTGAAGGCTCTGATCGCCGCGGCACGTCCGGAGTTTCCGGGGTTTGAATTCCTGAATAATCTCAAGCTGTATGGCAATACGATCTCGGCATCTGTCCCGACGATTCTCGCCCGGCTGCCGGAAGTCCTTGCCGCCAACGGCAGCAAGCCCCTGCGAGACGGTGACCACATCATTTTGCTCGCCGCCGGAATCTGCATGGACAAAATGGCCGACCACATGTCTGCCGGCCATGCCTGCCTGCAGTGGGTCGGTGCCGGCAGAAGAATTGATCCGCCAGGAGTATTACGTCAAACAGTGCGGTCAGACGAGAGAGTTGTCATGAGCGATTAGCCGACGACTGTTGTGCCGCCGCTCCGTCAGCGGGAACTCGTGGGATTCGCTTTGTTGAAGGCGACAAATTCCAGCCGACGGAGTCCCGGCGCGCCGGGAGCCAACTGTCAGACCCGGCCTCAACGTTGAATCACCGCGTCTTCACCGTCACCAGATCTCCCTCCGGATTCTCCGTCAACAGCAGTCCTCGGAAGTGGTACTCCTGCGGCTTGTCGTTGCTGTGGAGCTGCAGGCCGATCGAGGAAGGCTGGAGCATTTCAGTTTGGTCTGTGAAGTCGAAAATCTCACGACCATTGGCGGCGAATCGAAGGCGGTCACCTGTGACAAGAATCTCGATCTGATTCCACTCGCCCTTTTTCTCGACCTCGCCGCCGGGTCCGCCGGGGACGACTCGATTGCGGCGATGAGCATCCCAGATGCCCCAGTCGTGACAGAACATCAGCAGCGGTCCCTTGAATCCGAATGTGTTTTCACCGGCATCGGTGAACCGCTCGCCAAGTGCCGCGACCGCCGAGTGCATTGTGGAATGCTGGTCACTCATCGTTTGCTTCACGTCGAAGATCAGTCGGAAGTTTCGATACGACTTTTCAGTGAAAAGGTAAGTGCTGCTGGGAACCTGATCGTCATTTGCACCGCGGATCATACCGTTCGTAGCCGCCCAGCGAGTCGTATCGCCCTTCCATCCGGACAAGTCTTTGCTGTTGAACAGATGCTCCACGGTCTCTGACTTCGGAATGAGCGACTGCGTGACCGATAGTTCTGAGAAGTCCGTTTCCGGCAGTTCGAGATTCAGCTCTTTGATCCATGTGTTTCGATACCGGACGTCGTGACCTTCGCACTGCAGCTTGAGTCCGCCGGGCGTATCCGTGATGCCGTTGCCGCCATCATTACCGCCATCGATGCCGGAGTTGGGTCCTCCCCAGACCTTGTTGATCTCGAAGTCCGTGTGAACCTTCTGACCGTTGAAGTACATCGTGACTCGAGACTTCTCCGTCCGCTTGCCGCCTTTGAAACGTGCTGCGCGGAAGGTGATGTCCCATGCGTTCCAGTTTCCGCGACCGTTGTAGGCGAAGTACGGCGATTCGCTTTCATTGATCACGGCTCCCAGGCCGTGTGTCGTTTTGTCCTCGTCGAGCACCTGGATCTCGTGGCGGTTTTGCAAATAGACGCCGCTGTTTCCGCCCGGGTTGGCGATCAGGAATTCAATGTGCAGCCGGAAATCCCGGTACTCCTTTTTCGTGACGATGTCCGCGGCACCAAATCGTCCGCCCGCCGCAGCAGGATCATCCGTCATCACGACCGTACCGCCGTCGATCGGATCGTCGACAATCTTCCATTTGATTGGCAGTGAAGATTTGAATCCGGGGCCTTTCCAGTACGTCCATTTTTCATCGAGCATTTCGCGGGAGCCGTCAATCAGCATTTCCGCACCCTCGACCGGCTTCGCTCCGATTCCGACATCGGCTTTGACTGCGCGCGCATTCGCCACCAGGCTGCTGCAGGCGATTGCGACAAGAACAAATCGATGGCCACGGTACATGTAAGTATCCTCAAGGTCGGTGATCAGGAATCTGCCCTTCACAGAATACCCTGGCGAGCCCGTCGGCGTCAGCCGTTCGCCTGTTGAACGTCCGGCCGCAGGCACCGGCATTGTGATTTGCCGGGTGCGAGATCAGCCGGCGCCTGCGGCTGGGCGTTAAACGGAGGAAACACCAAATAGGCGCCGAACGACGTTGCCATGCTTCGGTCGGCAGCACAGAATCTCATGGTGTTGCAAATCTTTGCGATCATGCCCTGAGAGAGCCCGCCGATGAAGCCGCCGCGAACTATTGGTCTGATGCTGTCCGCCCTTCTGTTTCTCGCCTTAGCCGCGGGAGTGCCGCTTCAGGCTGCTGAGAAACCGGCGGATCTCGTCACCGGCCTGAAGCCGCTGGTGTCGATTCTCGCGGGACGGGAGCATCACTTTGACGTGTCCGGCACGATCGAAGGGCCTATCGACGGCAGGCAGCAGTCGATCGAAGTCCGCGTCGTCCGTTATGACGATGAGAGTTTCGACCTGTCACTTTCGCATCCCGACTATGCCGTCTCAATTCGTCGTCGAGGAGATGTCACAGCGATGGCTCTGCCGAAACACGACTCGGTGTTTATCGGTCGAGGCGACGTCGAAAGCGCCGACAGCCTCCGGTCGCAGGACATTGTCAGTCGGCTGATTTCACGCAGCTCCAGCCTGAATCACGTCTCATTCGGACTGAACCTGCTGGCCGCTGGTGACCTGGAAGCAACGCTGAGTGGTCTTCTGTCGACGGCGCCCATCGAACACGACGCTGCTGCCAGCACCTGGAAATCCGGCAACGTGACGATTTCCTTTCCGACTGAAAACAGCATCGACGTCCGCGCGGACGAAATATTTGTCTCGCTGACGACAAAATACGAAGTGAGCTCTGCCCCGTCAGCGGAAGAATGGCCGGGGATGAGAATCACCGAGTTGCCGCGACAGGAACTCGAACGAACATTGGTGCGCGGCGTTCGCCGCGCGACCGAAGTACTGAAGCCCGGCCCCGAACTTGTCAAGCCGGAGATGACTCCGCGATCAACCGACCACGGTCAGCTCCGCTGGATTGATGGTCAGCGAATCGCCCTGCTTTGGGGAACTCCGGAACAGATCGGCACGGCTCACGGCGAACTGCTGGCCGACGAATCACGCCGCTGCATCGAATCCGTGCTGTACAGTTTCGGCACGGTGAACGTGATCCGCACCGGTCGCTGGTTCCGCCAGGATCTGGAAGATGCCTACGCTCGGCTGTCACCTCACATCCCGGAACGCCATAAAGTCGAAACCCGCTCGCTGGCTGGGGTGATGGGGCTGGAGCCGGAACTTGTCGAAGCGCTCAACGTATTCCCCGAGCTGTTTCATTGTTCCGGATTTGCGGTGTTCGGATCGGCTACGAAAGACGGGAAGCTGTACCACGGTCGGGTGCTCGATTACATGACAACGATCGGGCTGCAGGATTCGGCCACGACGTTCATCGTTCAGCCTGAGGGACAGTTCGCGTTCGCAAACGTCGGGTATGCGGGCTTCATTGGCAGTGTCAGTGGCATGAACGCAGAAGGGATCTCAGTGGGAGAAATGGGGGGCCGCGGCGAAGGTCAATGGGACGGCGCCCCGATGGCAACACTCATGCGGCGGGCCCTCGAGGAATGCGACACGCTGGCCGAAGTTCAGACGCTGTGGACCGACAGCCCCCGCACCTGCGAATACTATTACGTCTTCGCCGACGGCAAGACCAACGAAGCCGTGGGAGTCACGGCGACGCCTGAATCCATTGAGTTCATCCTGCCTGGACAAAGCCACGAACGACTCGGCGAAGGTATCCCTGACGCGGTTGTGATGTCGGCTGGCAGCCGACTGGAAGAATTACGACGGCGAGTCACCGAGAAGCATGGTCAGCTCGATACGGAACTCGGCCAATGGCTGATGAGCCGGCCTGTGGCCATGCAGTCCAACCTGCATAATGTGCTCATGGTGCCGGTCGATGGAATCCTTTACGTCGCCAACGCCAGCCACGATAAGCCTGCAGCTGAAATGCCGTACGCCAAAATCGACCTCCGGAAACTGCTCACCGAGATTCCCGTCGAACCCAAGACAACTCGATCTGCCCGTGCGAAATAGTCAGGGAACATCGGGTACGATACACACCGCATTCCGGCGCAACCCGAACGAAAAGGAAGAATGCCAACCTGCGCCGGCAACGAACAAAGAGAGAGCCCTACGGCTGGCTCACCGGCTTCGCGAAATCGATCACGGCGCCAGGGTTCTTCAGACGCTTCGCAATCTGTACCACGTCGAGTTGTTCGCCATCATGTAACAGTTCTCCGGGAGCCACCGGAATCACTCCCAGGCTGATCTGCGATCGGCGACTAAATCCCTCCGTGACGGATTTTGGCGTCCCTTTGCGAGCGTTCCTGAACGGCAGTACCTTGTACGTTTCTTTGTCGGACCATAAGACCAGAGTGAATCGCTGTTCGGCAGGAATCGGATGACTGTCAGTTTGCTCAATGAGGACGCCTCCGGGGCCTGGAATCAGGAAGACTTCTTCCAGAGTCCCGCCAGACTCGCGAGCCAGTGAGACTTCGAGCTGACCGCCGGCGGGAATCTTTTCTTCCGCTGGCTGACGCGGGTCGAAAAGATCCACGATCTGTATCAACAACGGATCATCGCCTGAGTTGATCAGGGTCAGTGACGCGGGAGACAGCACCGGATTCGGAATGAACTCACGACTGATCAGCTGTGGTGTGTAGGCCAGCAGTGGCATCGCATATCCTGTTGACCATGCACTTCCAGTCCAGTTCGCACACACCAATCGTCCGAGCGGATCGATTGTAAAGACAGTGCCGACTGCGGGAGCACAGGCGATTGGCGCTCCCGGAAAGAAGCCCGATCCGACTGTATGATTGGTCCACACACCCGGCGGTTCATAGATCCACACGGTCCAGTTGCCGCCCGAACTGATGGTGGACAGCATCGGTCCAAACGTGGAGTTTCCAATCTCCAGAGGCGATCCCGGAGACTGACCGACTGCCACAACGCTGGGTGGTGACCATGGGAATGCCGACACTTTACTCCAGAGCATCAGGTTGCCTGCGGGGTCAATCGCAGCGACGTTCAGTCGCTGCACTGGAGGCAGCCCGATGGGAAACACATCGGCAGCGATTGACGTTCCAGGGATGAGCCCGCCGGCAAGAGCAACCGATGACCAGACGGCACCACTTCCGGAATAGCAATGCAGCGTGCCGAAATGATCCACTGCAAAGACATGGTATTGCGCTCCGGCACCGACGGCAGCCACCGAAGACCCGAATGGGAATGATTCCGGGACACTGTTGATCTTGTGTCCGATATTCGTTGCCGGATCGGCACACCATAGATCTCCGCTGCCGTCCACCGCGAACACGAGTGACTGTGGTCCGCTCTGAGCAAGTTCGAGGCGGGCCCCGACGGGAAAGCTCTGAGCCGGAAGCAGGATCTGTGGCACGCCGCCATTCACGATCTGGATCAGGTTGTTGCCCGGCGAGACGGTGATCACTGTGGGCCAGACTGCGGCGGGTGCCTGATGCCTCAGGACAATCGGGCTGCCAGGGACCAATGCGTGTGGAAATGGGATGCCCCGAGGCGTCCATCCGGCAGCTCCCCCATCAAACAGAATCAGTTTGCCGTCCGGAGCGATGTAACCGGCCGTTGTCTGCAAACCATAGGGAGTCCACCCGATGCCCACGGGGCTGCCGACCGCAGCCGCGGACAAGAGCATCCAACAACAGGTCACAACCAGTTCGAAGCGGACGCCCAACGACCATCGCAGGAAAGAACTTCGCATGATGATTCTCCTTTAAGAGTGAATCAGCCGACAGCGCTCGCTGCGGGCCGGAAATCTCCGGTGTTTTCCTGGCAAGGCGAGCGGCAGAGAATTTCTTCCCTGTTCCGTAGCTGAATTCGCAAGAATTCAGAGTCTCCCTGAATTCTTGCGAATCCAGCTACGGTAGATTCGTGTCTGCCGCTCGCCCAAACGCCCGGCGCTAGCGCGTTCGGCTGGCGTTAAAGTCCGCGCCATTCGTGAAAAGCCTGGCAGAGGCGGTTTTACGTTCATTTTTCGGCGGGCAAAGAGTCAGGGTCGGCGAGTTCCGGTTGGAAAGACCGTTCAGTGCCGACCGGAACAAGACGAACCGCTCGGACGTCCATTACGGCCCCGGCTGATTTATGAACCGGGATCAGACTGAGCGAACTCCGTTCTGTGGTCTTCAGTTCCAGCGAGCCGACCGTCCGCCAGATGAAGTTCTGGAAGTGTCCGGTCTCCTGAACTTCAAATTCGAGTGCGCCGGATTCCGTTTTGCATGAGACTTTGCTGCCGCCATGTCCCTTGCCGCAGCCCTGCAGGATGTCGATCTCATATTTCCCTGCTGCTTTGAGACCGAAATGCCATTCCGCGAAGTCTCTTTCATTGCTCCAGTAGCCGACGGTGTTCTTATGCGGCTGGGGTTCGAAGCGCAGAGTCTCGCCGTGAGTCACGGCGTTCTTTGCCGCCAGCACAATGATGCCGTCAGCATTCGGTACGCAGACGAAGTTCTCGTCGAAGACGCGAGCCGGGGCGTCGAGCGTCAGCACCAGCACGAGCCTTGATCCACTCGACGCCTCGATCTTCGATGAGGGCTCCGCGTTGATGACCCAGACTGCCGGTTCCGGCTGAAGTTTCAATTCCGTGTCAGGGTCGTCGAGCCAGTGGATTCGACGGCTAACGCAGGCAAGTCTGGGAATTTTCACGAGTCCATCGGTCGGTTCTTTCCCGAGAATCAGGAACAGGTGATCTCCGTCTCGCCAGGCACCGATGTCCTTCGCCTTCCAGCCGGACAGGAGCTCAGCGGATTCGGGAACTCCGGGTGGCCGATCTTCGCTCGGCAGATTGCACACACCGATGTCCGGCGCCACCAGCGGCATCAGCACAAATGCCAGAAGACTGATCAGCCGAGTTTCTGATTTCATGAGCCGAGCCTGCATGGAGTGATTCCTGGTTAACGGGAACAGTGGCCCAGGCGGACGGAAAAGTCCACCGTTCAACAGCATTCTCCATGAATGCCGTTGGTCGGTCGTTGGGCGGTGATACATCATCAAGCTACACTCTCTGACTCCACATTGCCGCTGATTGTCGTATGTCCGCAAAGAACTCCCGCCCCATGCCCGCCCTGCAAAAGCTCGTTGACGGACAGTCGGAAGTGTTCCTGCTGAGGAACGGGACCACGACGATTGGACGTAGTCCCGGCAGTCAAGTCCTGGTTTCTTCACTGCTGGTCAGCAAGACCCACGCCAAAGTGATCTGCGAGGAATCGGACTGTTCGGTCGTGGATGTGAGCAGCAACGGCACCCGCGTGAACGGGCGCAGGCTGACTCAGCAGTACCGTCTGAAACATGGCGATCAGATTGAGGTGGGTCCAGCCATCCTGATTTTTCTCGAGGGCGACAGTCCCGAAGACTGGTCCGGAACGACTCCGATTTCCCACAACCGGACCGTGTTGCCGGCGAAGGAAGATGACCCCGACGTGTCTATGCGGCGACAGCTGGTGAAGCAGGGCGAGTCTGTCGTGCTGTCGCAAACCGGCTCTTCCGCAACACTGAGTCTTCGCAAAATACTTTCGAGCATTTGCCTGCGCGGACTGCCGATTGCAACCCTGACGGCAAATGACAGTGTCCGGAAACTGTCGCATGTACTGCGATTCTCAGAAGTGTTGAGCGATCCCGAATCGCCAGCGGATCTGCCCGCCGTCTTTGAAATGCTGCATCTGCTTTTTCCGTCGGCACGACAGATTGTGCTTGCCGGAACAAACGGCGAATCCGGGGTCTGCCGGATCGTCGGAACCAATTGTCGGGATGGCCTGAAATCCGTCATGATCTGCCATCAGCTGATCCAGAAATCGCTCACGGACTGCGACGCGGTCCTGGTGACTGATCAATGGAAGGAGGGCGCGACGGACACGCCGAAACTATCGGAACTGAATCGCCGATCGCTGATGTGTGTGCCGGTTCGGAGTCGTGAAGGACTCTGCAATGGAGCGATTCAGATGACGGCCGCATTTCCGGAGACGCCATTCGATCAGAGCGATCTCGAACGGCTGTCGATACTGGCTCAGGTGCTGGCGATTGCGATGCCCAGGCTGGCCGGAACTGAACCCGGATTCCTTGAAAGCCCAACCGACGTTGCCCGCACCGAGGCGTTGTCATGAACGCTCCGGTCAGTACCGTGGCCGACGTGCTTGGTTCCGGAGGCGTGATCGCACGGCGTCTGCCGGGCTACGAGCCTCGACCCGAACAGGTCGCAATGGCCGAAGCGGTCGAAGCGGCGCTGAAGAGCAGGAGGCATCTCATTGCCGAAGCGGGCACGGGTGTCGGCAAGAGTTTTGCTTACCTGATTCCCGCGATTCTTGCTGCTCAGGGAAATCAGGGCGATGAGAAAAAGAAGAAGCGGATCATCGTGTCGACGCACACGATCAGCCTTCAGGAACAACTGATCCAGCACGACATTCCGTTTCTTCAGGCCGTATTGCCGGTGGAGTTTTCCGCCGTCCTGGTCAAGGGTCGAGGCAACTACATCAGCCTGCGACGGCTTGAGAAATCCGTGCAGCGTTCGTCACAAAAATCACTATTTGAACCGGAAGGGCAGCGACAGCTGGCAAAGATCCGTCAGTGGGCTCACACGACAAAAGATGGCACTCGTTCGGATCTGTCGTTTCAGCCAAAACCTGATGTCTGGGACGAAGTCCTCAGTGATCACGGCGACTGCCTCGGTAAAAAATGTCCGACGCATGACAAGTGCTTCTACTTCGCGGCCCGGCGGCGAGTCTGGAATGCCGACCTGCTGATCGTCAATCACGCTCTGTTCTTTTCAGACCTGTCGCTGCGTCGGGATGATGCCAGCATTCTGCCGGACTACGACACAGTTATTTTCGACGAAGCCCACACTGTCGAAGCCGTTGCCGCGGACCATCTTGGTCTGTCCGTGTCGGAAGGTCAGGTCGACTATCTGCTGAACCGGCTTTACAACGGTCAGTCTCAGCGAGGGCTGCTGGTGACGCACGACCTGAAGGAAGCTCAGCAGCAGGTCGAAAGAATCAAGTCAGCGTCCATGCAGTTTTTTATCGAGACCGCAGAGTGGGCTGAGCGGTTCTGCCGGCCGAACGGCCGGCTGATGAAACCCATCGAGATCGAAAACCGGCTGACTCCGGCACTCACTCATCTGGCGCTGCTGATTGGTCTGGCGGCGGAGCAAACCGACAACGAAGGCAGCAAGGTCGAGCTGCAGGCCGCTGCCAGTCGCTGCAAACTGCTGGCGGACAATGTGCTGTCGTGGACGCGGCAAAGTGTTGCCGATTCAGTCTACTGGGTCGAACGCACGGGAACCCACCGACAACGATTGTCCCTGATGAGCGCGCCGATCGAGGTCGGGCCGATTCTGCGGGAGCATCTCTACAACCAGGGCCCGTCCGTGATCATGACCAGCGCGACGCTGGCCACCGGTCATAAGAACTTCGGCTTCTTCCGGTCCCGCATCGGACTGACCGAAGGTGACGACATCCGGCTGGGCAGCCCGTTCAACTATCAGCAGCAGGCACGATTGATACTGTCGACCAATATGGCCGACCCGGCGACGGATGCCAAACGCTTCGAACAACAGTGCTGCGAGCGCATTCAGCGGCACCTGCTGGAAACCAGCGGGCGCGCGTTCGTGCTGTTCACCAGCTACTCGATGATGCAGTTCTGCACTGAGCGACTGACCGGCTGGCTGGCCCAGAACAATCTGTCGCTGTACTGCCAGGGCAAAGGACTGCCCCGCACCGCGATGCTGGAGCGATTCCGTGCGGACGAACGAGCGGTGCTCTTCGGCACGGACAGTTTCTGGCAGGGCGTCAACGTGCCGGGCGATGCTCTGCAGAACGTCATCATTCCGAGGCTGCCGTTCAGTGTCCCCGATCACCCGCTGCTGGAAGCGCGCCTTGAAGTCATCAAGGCCCGCGGCGGCAATCCGTTTCGGGACTACCAGACTCCGGAGGCGATCATCAAACTGAAACAGGGCTTCGGCCGCCTGATTCGCCACCGCAACGACACGGGACGGGTTGTCATACTCGATCCGCGTGTGCTGACCAAACCGTATGGTCGTCTCTTTATCGATAGCCTGCCAAAGTGCCGCCTGGAAATCGACAACGGCGAGACGATTGAGCCGGTGGACACGGACTAAGAACGCCTGGCAAGATTTCACTCACGCACCCGCCTTGCCAAGGTCACTCGACGCGTGGCAAGACGTCAAGGTAACATGACGTTCAAGTATGTGAGATCGGAGACCCGCCGGCACCACGCCGGTCGAAAGCTCACGCGAACCCGTTCATTTTTCAGGGAATTCCCATGAGGGACAATTCGACTGCCAATCCCGTGGCTGTGATTGTGGGCCTTCTCATAGCCGGCGGCACAGTGTGGTTTTACTTAGGTGGTGGATTTGAACGGCAAGTGCAAAGCAACTTGAATGACGTTCATCGTGTAGTTGCCGAGGACGCAGAGAAACAATACCTGATTGCACAAAGAAGCGGTACAGCGTTGGATGCGTACGTCCACGCGGGATTGGTTGCAGCAGCATATCTTCAGGCCAAAGACGAACCGAATTACAAGAAGTGGAAAGCAATTGAAGCAAGTGAAGCCGACCGCGCGGGAATGAAATTGCCATAATCTGCTGGCACAATGTGGCGCGTTCTGCCATGTCAGTCATTCGTGCTGATGGAGAAAGAGTGATGTCAGAAACGACAGCCGTTGACATTGGGCGACATCTTGAACGCCACCTCCAAGCGCATGGAGGTGATGGGCTAATATACTATGGTGATTTGATCAGCCTTTTTGTCGACTTGCCTCCGTTTGATGGCAACTGGTCGGCACATCCACTGTGTAAACTCTTCGACGAATTGGATCGCGAGGATGCATCGCTGGCTCGCCCATTTCGAACCGCACTTGTCGTACGTCGCAAGGACAACCTTCCCGGTCCAGGATTCTTTAAGGCTCTTGCCGATTACACCGACAAGGGGAAACCTATTACGAGAGAAAAAGACCGCGTAGCTGTCCACGCAGAGCAGTTGTCAATGCTGGTCGAGCATTACCGACACTTGTGAAAGGCTCGCTGGGTTGGCGCCAGAAAGTCGTTGCACCGCAGGCTTGGCCAACGTAGCGTGGTCGTTCCGCCGAGACGAGTCTATCGCTGTTCCCGGGGCCAGCCGTCTGTTGGCGTACGTCTGAGTTGAGTGTGCAAGGCTGGGAGCACAGGGGATTTGCCGAGTGCTTTTTTCCGGTTCAGGCGAGCGGCAGGGCGTCAGCCCTCCGAGTGCGATTCGGACGCGCTGTGCGATTCTCTTCCCGTGTTGGAGTGTGACAGTTCGAAGCGGCGTCGACGGGCGCGCATTCCTCGGAGGGCTGACACCCTGCCGCTCGCCGGTCCACAGGAACGACACGGCTCACACGGTCAGCCAGCACAATCGCGTGACGAATGACGGAACGTATTCGTACGAGTACAACAACGAAGGCAGCCGGACGAAGCGGACAAAGCTGAGCGACGGTTCGAAGTAGGTCACGCCTGCCGGGCGGGACTTTCGCCGACAGGCAAACTGGTTTTTGTTTGCATGCAGCGCAGGTCGGCCTGACGGCCGAAGTCCTTTCCGGCAGAAAGGACCTACCTCACATCATTCGAGCGGTTGAAAACACGAACTGGCGCTGTCCGTGGATTTACTGCCGTCGTGTGCCGCTGCTGCGAGTGGCCGTTGAAGCTTTGGCAGGACGAACAGCGCCGGTCTCATAGAGTCGCACGAGTTTCTCCAGTTCAGCCTGCTGATCAGCCGGAGCCAGCGCTCGGGACTTCTTCGCCCAGCTTGCTGCCTGAGTCATGTCGCCGGCTTCGGCGTATGCTGCGGCGAGGGTGCTCAAACACGTCCAATCCTGATGCCCCGTCAGCTCGCAGGCTTTCTTCGCCATGAACACGGCGCGCGTCGTATCGCGGAAAACCGGATCTTCGCTGGTGGCGAGCAGCCAGGCATAATTATCCCAGGCACGGGCGAATCCAGGGCTGAGTTCCAGCGCGTGCTCGTAGTCGCGCACCGCTTCTTCAGTCCGCCCGAGTTTTGCCAGGGCCGCAGCTCGGTTGTTGTAGGCACGGAACAGATTGGGCTGGAACTCGACGGCCTTTGTCCAGCATTCGACCGACCCTGCAAAGTCATCTTTGTTGAAAAGCAGATTGCCGCGGTTGTACCAGGCCGCTGCATGAGTGGGAGCGATCTCCAGAGCCTTCTCATAAAGCGTCAGCGCGGACTCGATATTTCCCCGACCGGCTTCGATGTTTGCTTTGACGTAGACGGCATCGGCGCACTTCGGATTGAGCTGCAGGCATTGATTCAGATCCTCCAGAGCCTGTTCGTGCTGCCCCAGCTGATGCCTCGCCAGCCCTCGCCGATAGTAGATATCTGCCGCCGCGGGCCTGAGCTTGAGGACACGGTCAAAATCGCTGACGGCCGCCTCGAACTGTCCGCGACGGTGCAGCAGCAGTGCTCGCTGCATCAGAGCAGTCTCATGCTCCGGCTGTCGGCCGATCACGAAGGACAGATCCTTCACTGCGACTTCGAACTGGCCCTGTTCTTCCGCCAGTTGTGCTCTCAGGAGGCGGGCCGGTTCATGATCGGGTGCTGAATCGATGAACCGATCGAGCTCCGCCATCGCGCGAAAGTCCTGATTCAGTTCGTGCAGGCACTGA
>Ga0163144_10002974_pt1 | contig 38681 bp, 33 predicted proteins | sample OliLak19BULKMAT1_FD_123175 | JGI IMG/M metagenome (GOLD analysis project Ga0163144, IMG submission 123175) | Freshwater microbial mat bacterial communities from Lake Vanda, McMurdo Dry Valleys, Antarctica - Oligotrophic Lake LV.19.BULKMAT1 | ecosystem: Environmental > Aquatic > Freshwater >...
CCCGAACATGGTCCGCTCGACCATTCCTTCATCCTCGCCCTGCCCGCGGGCGGAGATCCAGCGCACTTCGTCGCCGATCAGGATCCGGAAGTCGATTTCATACTGGCCCATGATGGCGCGGCTGGCGGCGAAGGCGGCGCGCACGCGGTCACGGTCCGCGGGGTGAATGCGGGCGGACAGGTCCTCGAACGTCACGTTCGTGTCGCTGGAGACCCCCCACAGGTTGTAGGAGGGCTGGTCAAGGACGAGTTTGTCGGTGTCGACATTCCAGGCCCAGAGTGCGACGCCGGCACCCTCGATGGCAAAGCGCAAGCGCTTTTCGGTCCAGATCGACAGGTCCGGCTGAGCAGTCACCATCGATCAAGTCTCCTCAGTCCAACCGCTGCATGAGCGCGTCTGCCTGTGCGGCTCCAATTATGTCAGTGCCGTCCAGCGCGCAATCCACGAGCGCAGCGCGTCTTCGAGGTGCACCCTGCCGCCCAAAACTTCCGGTTGGCCGGCTCGGATTGCGGCGAGGTGCGCCGAGAGTGTCCCGGCGATATTGGCGCCGTTCACCGGGGGGCGAGCACCATGGTCATCTGCTTGCCTTCGAGCTTGGGCTCGAGCTCGACCTTGGCGGCTTCGGCAAAGTCCACCTTCATCTTCTCGAGAAGTTCCATGCCGAGATGCTGGTGGGCCATCTCGCGGCCACGGAAGCGCAGGGTGATCTTCACCTTGTCGCCGTCTTCAAAGAAGCGGTGGATGGCGCGCGACTTCACTTCGTAATCGTGCGTGTCGATGTTCGGCCGGATCTTGATCTCTTTCAGCTCGGAGGATTTCTGTTTCTTCCGGGCAGCGGCCTTCTTCTTGCGCTCTTCAAAGCGCAGCTTGCCATAGTCGAGCAGCTTGACGACCGGAACTTCCTGGTCGCCGGAAACTTCTACAAGGTCGAGAGAGGCTTCGCGGGCGGCGTCCAGCGCGGCAGCGAGGGGCATGACGCCCTGCTTCTCACCTTTTTCATCGATCAGCAGCACGCGGGCGGCGCGGATCTCGTCATTTATACGTGGCCCGATCTGTTTTTTGACGGGCGCATCGGCTTCTGGTCTGCGAGCTATTGGAAAACTCCTTCCGGGATTGTTGATCGAGACGGGAATATGCCTGTGTTTGCAGGCATCTTCAAGGCGGGATGCTCTGGCGCAGGCCGGGGAAAGACGCAAATGGTAAACTTGGCCGGCGTGCGTTGCCCTCCGGCGCGCGATCCCCTTTAGTGGGGCGAACACTGCACGCCCGGGGGTCTGTCATGAGATTTTTAGCCATCCTTGCCGCTTGCCTGCTGATCGCAGCAGCGCCTGTGCGGGCACAGACGGAGAGCAAGCCGACGACGCTCGAGGGGCGTGTGGCGGGGCTGGAGGCGAAGCCGGGGTTCCTGGACCTGTATGTCGACAAGGACACCGCGCAGGTGTTTGCCGCCCTGCCCGCCCCCGGGGCGGACGGCGTCAGCGTGCGGTTCATCTATTCAACGGGGCTGACGGCGGGGCTGGGCTCGAACCCCATCGGGCTGGACCGGGGGAATGCGTCCTCGGGCGAGATCGTGCGGCTGCGGCAGATCGGCGGCAAGGTGATCGCCGAGCAGGAGAACTGGCGCTACCGGGCGACATCCGGGCGGGCAGCGGAGGCGAAATCGGTGCAGCAGAGCTTTGCGGCGTCATTCCTGTGGTCGGCGGATATCGAGGCTAAGGACGCCGACGGGCGGGTGCTGGTGGATCTGTCGGGGTTCCTGACGCGGGACGCGGCCGGCATCGCGTCGGCGCTGGCGCATGGCGAGGAGGCTGGCAGCTACAGCCTGGCGGCGGACCGGTCGATGCCGGACCCGGAGGGCGTGCTGTCCTTTCCGGACAATGCCGAGATCGACGCGTTCCTGACCTTCGAGACCTCGAAGCCGAATGCGCAGACGGCTGCGACGGCCGCGGACGGGCGGGCGGTGACGCTGATCCTGCACCATTCCTTCGTGCGCCTGCCGGATGACGAATACTCGCCGCGCGCGTTTGATCAGCGTACGGCGAATATCGGGCTGGGTTTCTATGATTTCTCCGCGCCGCTGGGCGACCCCATCGTGACGCGCCTGTCGCAGCGATTCCGGCTGGAGAAGACCGATCCCACGGCGGCGGCCAGTCCGGTGAAGAAGCAGATCGTGTTCTATGTCGACAATGGCGCGCCAGAGGAAATCCGGGATGCGCTGATCGAAGGCGCCGGCTGGTGGGCGGCAGGGTTCGAGGCGGCGGGCTTCAAGGATGCCTACCGGGTGGAGGTGTTGCCGGAGGGCGTGCATCCGCTGGACGTGCGTTACAATGTGATCAACTGGGTGCACAGGCAGACGCGGGGGTGGTCGTATGGCGGCAGCGTGACGGACCCGCGCACGGGCGAGATATTGAAGGCCAACGTGATCCTCGGCTCGCAGCGCGTGCGTCAGGACCGAATGATCTTCGAGGGTCTCGCCGGCGCGGCGAAGACGGGTACTGGCGCGGCGGATGATCCGATCGAGATGTCTCTGGCGCGCATCCGGCAGCTGTCGGCGCATGAGGTGGGCCATACGCTGGGCATCGCGCACAACTTTGCGGCGAGCGGGAACGGGCGCGCCTCGGTGATGGATTATCCTGCGCCCTGGGTGAAACCGAAGGCTGATGGGTCGCTGGATTTCTCGCAGGCATACGGCGTGGGTCTTGGGGCCTGGGACGTGTTCACTGTGAAATGGCTGTATACGGAGTTTCCGGACGGCGGCGATGACCAGGCGGCGCTGGAGGCGATGGTGGCAGCGGCTTACGGATCCGGACTGAGGTTTGTGTCGGATGATCATGCGCGCAGTGTGGAGACGGCTCACCCCTATGCTTCGGTGTGGGACAATGGGGCGGATCCGGTGGCAGCGCTGGACGAGGTGATGGCGGTGCGGCGGATTGCGCTGTCGAACTTCGGGCCGGGCGCGCTGGCGCCGGGGCGGCCGACGTCTGACCTCAACACCGTGATCGTGCCCATCTATCTCTATCACCGCTACCAGATCGAGGCGGCGGCCAAGTTCATCGGAGGGCTGGATTTCCGCTATGCCCTGACGGGAGACGGCGAGGCAGCGGCGGCGCCGGTGCCGGCGGACGAGCAGCGGCGCGCACTGGCCGCGCTGGTGCGCACGCTGGACCCGGCGGCGCTGGACCTGCCGGACGCGCTGCTCAACCAGCTGACGCCCGGTGACGTCGGCTATGCGGGCGGCGGCGATCTGCTGGAGGTGTTCCCCGGACGGACGGGTCCGGTGTTTGACCTGGCAGGCGCAGCCGACATTGCCGCCGGGCTGACCCTTTCGGCGATCCTCGAGCCGTCACGCGCGGGGCGTGTCGTCGCCTATGAGCAGCGTGAGCCGGGCGCCCTCAGCTTGCGGGCGATCCTCGACGCGATCGACGCGGCGGTGTTTGCGCCGGCGAGGGAGGCGCGGCAGGCGCCGCTGGCGCGGGTGGTACAGGCGCGGTTTGTCTCGGAACTGATGGCGCTGGCGCGGGCGGAAGGTGCCACGGCGGAGGTCTCGGCGGTGGCGGATGCGAAGCTGGCCGCGCTAAATGAGGGCTTCGGCAAGAAGCGCAAGGGGCAGAGCGAGACGGACCGGGCGCTCCTGGCGGCGCTCAGTGCACGGATTACCCGGCATCTGGCGGGCGAGGAAGTGCAACTTGCGAAACCCCTGCCTGCCCTGCCGGCGCCGCCCGGCCCGCCCATCGGATCGATGGGACAGACGGAGGAATGCTGGCACTGCGGGCGTTAGCGCGGCAAAAGCTGACGCCCGGCTTATGCAACAAAATTCGCCCCGTCCGGATACAAAATCCGCAGACGCCTCAAGCGTTTGAAAGATTCCTCCGGAAAACGTGCGCCACACCCCTCCGGTCGGAGGTATACTCAACTCCAAACCCAAAAGCGCACCACGTAGGTCGGCTAGAGGCCAAAGGCCGAAATCCGACACCTCCGAGAGAGGACGAGAAACAAACGATACGAAGTGATAAAAAATGAGAATAAATGAGAAAAGATCGACATCAGGAATGCAAAGCCTGCAACAGGATGAGGCCGCCTGTGAGCGCAGCGAGGGAACTTGCGCCTACAAAAAACGGGGCTTCGGCAAAATAAAATCTATCCCCGTCAAGCCACTATGAAGTCCTTCCCCAATCCTTGCGCAACACCTCCGCCCACGGATCTCTGGAAAACTCCTGGATTCAAAACCATCACCCCATGTCATGCAGGGAGGAGACTTGGGCTCAGCGCGGCAGCACGCCGAGGGCACGGACCGATTGCCAGACGTCATCGACGGAAAGTTCCTGCAAGGTGGGCGCGGCATTGACGATGACCGGTTTGGGCCCGCGCGGGGCGGAATGGTCAGGGTCGGATTCCGAGGTGGCGAAGAGAGCGATGCCGGGCGCGCCCGCGAGCGTGGCCATGTGCATCGGGCCGGTATCGTTGCCGACGACGAAGACGGCGGTTTCGGCGAGCGTGACGATCTGGAAAAGGTCCGTACGCGTCACAAGGCTTTTGACGCGCGGCTCGCGCTTGACGATTTCCTGGGCGATCTGGCCTTCGGCGGTGCCGCCGATGATGGCGGGCTGGATGCCGGCGTCAGCAATGCGCTTGGCGAGGGCGGCATAGTTCTCCACCGGCCAGCGCTTGGCTTCGCGGTGCTCGGACGCGCCGGGGATCAGCAGCATGTAGGGCGGCGTGAGATTGAAGTAGGCGGGGTTCAGGCGCGGCGTGTTGCCGAGCTTGGGGCGCACCCAGCCAAGGTCAGGGAACGGCGCGCTGCGGCCGAGCCAGCGGCCGGAGGGGGCGACGCCGGCGACTTCGAGCTGCTCGGCCAGCCGGTCGATCGAATGCATGCCGGCGCGGGCCGGATTGTCGTGGAAGAAGGCGGCCTTCTCATGGTGGCCTGACCAGAGCGGCGCCTTGCCGCCGCGCTGCAGGGCGGTGAAGTAGTTCTTGGTGCGGCCGCTGGTCTGGAAATCGTAGATGATGTCGTACTTCGCCTTGCGGATGCGCTGGATCAGCGCGGCGGTGGGCTTCAGGCCCTCCGGGCGGCCATCGGTCTCGACCGCGTCCACATAGGGGCAGACCTTGGCGAATTCCTCGAAGGGCGGCGTGGTCAGCAGCGTGATGCGGGCGGAGGGGTGGAACTCGCGGACGGCGCGCATGGCGCCGAGGGCGAGCACAAAGTCTCCGAGGGCGCTGAGCTTGATGACCAGCACGTCTTTTGCCTTTGCGCCCGGGTTTGCCGGACTGGCGGTTTTAGCCCGCGCCGTGTTCAAGTCCTCGAATTCCCCTACTCCAACACGCGCTTATAGACGCTGAGTGTCGCCGCCTGAAGCCCTCTTTTCGAGAAGTGGCGGATGATGTGGGCCCGGCCCTGCCGTCCCATCGAGGCGCGCGAGGCCGGACCGACCGATAACATGGCCCTTATAGCGCCTGCGAGCGCCGGTGCGCTGCCGGGTTCGGCGCGGGTGCCGGTTTCGTATTCAACCACCGTTTCGCGCGCCCCGCCATGATCGGCAACGATCACCGGGCGGGCCATGGCGGAGGCCTCGGCGGCGACCCGGCCGAAGGCTTCAGGCCGGGTGGAGGGGGCGAGAACGAGGCCCGCGGCGAGGTAGGCGGCGGGCATGTCGGTAACGTGCGGGACAATGCGGGCGTGGCCGGTGAGGCCGAGGCGGGTGATCTGGTGTTCAAGATCGGACACGTAACTGTCGCGGCCCTGCGCGTCTCCGGCGAGGATGAGCATGAGGCCGGCGCGCTCTTCCGGCGCGAGCAGCCCGAGCGCTTCCAGGGCGAGGCCCTGCCCTTTCCAGCTGGTCAGGCGGCCCGGCAGAAGCAGCACGAGCCGGGTGTCGCCTTCGAGGCCCCAGGCCTTGCGCAAAGCGTCCACGCGGGCGGGCGAGACAGCATCGGGGTCAAACGCGTCAAGGTCCACCCCGCGCGGAATGGTAATGATACGCGCGGGATCGACGCCGTGCACTTCGGCGATATGCGCGGCGATCCATCGGGAATTGGCTATGACGAGATCGCCCTTGGCCATGACGGAATTGTAAGCGCGTTTCAGCCCGGATGTGCCGGAATAGGCGCCGTGATAGGTGGTGACGAAGGGCACGCCTTCAGCTTTTGCAGCTGCCCAGGCGCTCCAGGCCGGGGCACGGGAGCGGGCGTGGACGAGGTCGACCTTCTGCTCGCGGATGATCTGCCGGAGTTTACCTTCGTTGAGCTTGAGGATGACCGGATTGCGGCTTTTGGCATCCATTCGGAAGAGTTCGCCGCCAAGGCGGGTGAATTCAGGCTCCAACCGTCCGCCCTTGCTGGCGAGGAGGGCGCGCCCGCCGGCCTCGACGATGGCTTCGGTGACTTCCAGCACGGTGCGCTCAACGCCGCCAGCGGACAGCTCCGGCGCGACCTGCAGAATCGTCTTGCCCTTAAGTTCTGGTAATTCGCCCAATACGCGGCCCGCCCTACTCGCTTGACAGGCGAGAGAGATGGCGGAAGGCAACCTCCATGACAATGGAATCTTGCATGCTTCCGGAGGGTGCAATGCGAAGCGATTCAGGGATGCCTGAGCTGCAGGAGCACCGGGCTTGAAGGTTTCGGTTCAGGTGCTCGGATCGCTGGGCGACGTGATGCCCTACATTTCAGCGGCGAAGGCCCTGCAGGCTCGCGGGGTGGATGTGTCGATCCTGGCGCCGGTGGATTACACGCCGCTGATCGAAGCGGCGGGCATCGTTGCGGACCGAACCGCGAAGTTCCGGTTGTCCGACTGGATGGCTCTGGCAGCGGAGAGGGGCACCTTGTCCAACCCCGCCGCCTTCTTCCGCGACTGGGCCCGGATGATCGCGCCGCATGTGGACGACACGATGGCCTGCGCGCTTGAGGCGGCGCGGGGGGCGGACATCGTGGTGGCGAACCTGATCTGCGCGCCGGCCCGGATCGCAGCGGAGGCCGAGGGTACGGCCTTTCTGCTGACGGCGCAGCAACCAGTGCTGAGCCCGACCCGGGACCAGCCCTGCGCGATGATCTGGCGGCCGTGGATGGGGCAGCGCTTCAACCGGGCAAGCTACAGGATGGTGTGGCTGGCGCAGCGCCTGATCGGTGTGCCTTTGGGGCGCCACCGGCGGCAGCTGGGACTGCCGCAGCGCCCTGCCTTTTCCGACATCCGCAGCCATCTCGGCCAGCCCTTGCTCAAGGTGACCACAGTGCCAGCGGCCCTGATGGAGGCGCCGCCTGCCGACTGGACGGCGCTTGACTTGCTGACGCCATATCCATCGCTCGCGACGCCGGCCGGCGCATCGCTTTCGTCCGCTCTCGAACAATTCCTGATGGCCGGTCCGGCGCCGGTGTATGTGGGACTCGGTTCGCTGAGCGATGCGCACGGCGATGGGGTGACAGGGGCGGCGCTGGAGGCGCTCGGCACGTTGGGGCTGCGGGGAATATTTCCGGCGAGCCTGGCGCAGCACCGCGACGTGGCGGCGCAGGGCCATTTCGTGGCCGGGCATGAGCCGCATGATCTTCTCTTTCCGCGGTGTGCCGCGGTCATCCACCATGGCGGGGCGGGCACGGCCGACTCGGCGCTGAAGGCAGGCACGGCGCAAGTCGTTCAGCCGCACATGCTGGATCAGTTCTGGTTCGCATCCGAACTGGAAAGGATCGGGGTGGCGGGCAAGCCGCTGGCCTCGCGGAAGCTGGACGCGGGCGAAGTGGTGAAGGCGCTGGAGGCGGCGAGAACGCCGGCCCGGCTGGAGGCCACGCGGCGTGTTCGCGAAAGGTCGGTGGGGCAGGACGGCGCAGGCCAGCTTGCCGACATCATTCTTGACGCGGCGGCGCGTTTTTCTTCCGGCGGCGGACAAGTAGCCAGACGCCGATAACCATAAGGAAAAGTCCCTGCACCGCGAGCGCGATGGCTATGCCGTGTTTCTCCAGCAGTGCTGCGACGCCTGGTCCGCCGCCCTGCGTAAGCGCAAAGGCCCCCAGAGCGCCGATGACCAGGAACTGACCGACACCGAAGATGACGCCGAGCCCCGAGCCGAGCGCGAATGTACGATAGCGCAGCGACAGGCTGCCGCTGATCATCGGGGTGACCCAGGCGACCGGTCCCATGAAGCGGGTCGCGGCAATGGCGAAGACGCCGCCGCGCCGCAGCAGGCGCTCCGCCTGGCGCACGACGCGCCGGCGTTCCATCCGCCTGAGGAGGATGCGGCGCGTGAAAGGTCGCATCCAGCGGCCGAGCGCGAAACCCGACTGGTCAGCCGTCCACGCGCCGGCATAGGCGGCCAGCACCGGAAGGGGCGAGCCTGTGGTTACGGCCGCGCCGCCCGCGAGGATGAAGAACGCCTCGCCGAATACGAAGAAAGAGGTGACCGGGGCCGCATCGAAAAACGCGCCAGCGAAGATCAGGGCGAGCAGGCCAGCAGTTTCAGCGTTCACGCGGGCAACGTCCTTCCTGGGCAAGCCGGCCAATGCGCTTGACAGGCAAGAGAGATGGCGGAAGGCAACCTGCATGACAACGGAATCTTTCCATTCGCCAGAAGGCCGCCGCCTTGCTTTCCGCCGGTCGCCAGCTGCGGAGGCCGGTGTGACCTTCGTCTGGCTTTGCGGTTTCAAGTCCGACATGTCCGGCGGCAAGGCCATGACAGTGGAGGCCTGGGCTCAAGCTGCGGGCCATGGCGCGCTGCTGTTCGATTATTCAGGGCATGGACAATCGGGCGGGCGGTTCGAGGACGGTACGATCAGTGCCTGGCGGGAGGATGCGCTGGCGGTGATCGATGCGCAGACGGACGGGCCGCTGGTGCTGGTCGGCTCCAGCATGGGCGGATGGATGGCGCTGCTGGCGGCGCTGGCCAGGCCTGAGCGGGTGAAGGGGATGGTGCTGATCGCCCCTGCCCCGGATTTCACCGAAAAGCTGATGTGGCCCGAGTTCACCCCCGACCAGCAAGCCGAGATCATGAGCGAAGGCTTCACGCTGCGACCCTCCGCCTACGGAGAGCCCTATCCGATCACACGGGCGCTGATCGAAGACGGGCGGCAATGGTCGATCCTCGACAAGGACATACAGTTTGCCGGGCCGGTGCGCATCCTGCAGGGTATGCAGGATCCGGACGTACCCTGGGGACATGCGCTGGCGCTGGCGGCGAGCCTGACTTCGCCGGACCTGGTGCTGACTCTGGTCAAGGACGGTGAGCACAGACTGTCGCGAGATGATGATATCGCGCGGCTGCTCGCCGCCTGCGGCGAACTCGCCGCGCGCCTGCGCCGATGAACAAGCCAGTTGCTTTTCAGCAAGGGCTGAGTGAGGACTTCGCGGCTTTCAAAGGAATGACCCGCATGCTTGGTACAGGCGACACGATCGTCATCGGCGGACGCAAGACGGCCGCAGAGAAGCTGTTCAAGGCGATTGTCCTGCCGGTGAAGGCACTGATGAACGGCAACCAGGCCGAGCTCGGCATGCTGCAGTCACTCATTCCGGAAGGCAGCACCACGATCGATGTGGGCGCCAATGTGGGCGACTTCACGCGGCGGCTGCACCACTTGTCGAAAGGCGGGCTGGTGATCGCGTTCGAGCCGCAGACGATGCCCAGGACCGTGCTGAGCGTGACGGCTTATGTGCGGCGCAAGGCCAACATCATGCTGTTTCCGTTCGCGCTCGGCGCGCCGAGGCCCGGCGCAGACCGGCTGGTCGAGCTGAAAGTGCCGATCAAGTCCAAGAGCAAGGTGGGCAGCGGCCTCGCCCATATCGGCGACGAGACGGACCTTGCCACGCGGTTCAAGATCCAGCGGGAGCTGGTGCCGCTGTTCTCACTCGACGAGATCATGGCGCATATCGACTGCCCGCCGGTCTCGCTGATCAAGATCGATGTGGAGGGCGGCGAGCTGGACGTTCTGCGCGGCGCGTCCGAGACGCTGCGCAAGCACCGGCCGGCCATTGTCTGCGAGATCGACAACCGCGAAGGCCGCTTCGGGATCGGCAAGGAAGAACTCACCGAGTTCCTGAAAGGCCTCGGCTATGTGCCGCGCCGGATCACCGACCTCGCCGAGCTGCCCTGGACGGCGCTCGACCTGAATACCGTCTTTACACTGAATACCTGAAGTCCCGGACGCTAGGTGCGCAGCAAAATGGCCGCGGCGTCGTCGCGGGCCTTGAGGCGAACGCTGTGCGGGGTGGCTTCATGCTCGCGCAAGGTGTTGATCGAGGCGGCGAGGCCGTCTTTCAGGACCCGGTCGAGCAGGCTTGCAGGCGTGTCGAGGCCGTAGGGCTCAACGAAACGGAAAAAACCGTCGGTCATCAACAGGACGGGCGCGCCGCGCGGCAGGGTGAGGCGCAGCGTGTTCAGATGGGCAGCGGCGGCGGGGTAAAGCGTGATCAGGCCGCGCTCTGGCGCATTGGCACCGCGGCGCTGGGCCTGCAGGATAGCCCACCTCTCCGCCTGCGGCAGGGCGAGCATGCGCGCGGCTTCGCGCGTTTCGGCATCCGCCTTCTCCTGCGTGCCGATCAGTTGGGCTTCGCCCGCACCGGTATCGGCGATGGCGAAGCAATCGCCGGCCCAGATGAATTCGCAGGCGTCCCCATCAAGGCGCAGCCACATGGCAGAGGCGACGGGCATGGCTTCGCCCGGCAGGCTGGCGAGGGTGACCTTCGAGGTGCGTTCCGCTTCAGCGCGCACATCCGTCAGCACACGGCCGAAATAGGCAGTCGCCCCTTCCCTCGGCGCGGGGCCGGATATCAGCCGGGAGGAGGCGGCTTCGGCAAGCCAGGCGGCGCCACTTTCGGCGCCGGGAAATGGCTTCAGGTCAGTCGCATCGGTTGCGCCGTCAATTACCCAGGCGCGGCCGGCGGCGGCATCGAATCCGTATCGGTCATCGCCGGATTTGCCCGGCGTGCCGGGGTCGTTGACGCTGTCCAGAACCTCGATGCCCATCGCAGCGCCCGCGCTCCCTGTCAGCCTTTGTCGGCGGCCTTGCAATGCGCGACGATGGCGTTGGCGTGGCCGTGGCCGAGCTTGTGCTCGTTCTTCAGCCAGTTGACGATCTCGGCATGTTTCGCGCCCTTGCGGGTGGCAACGAGGGCGAACCAGTGGCTCATCTTCTTGCCATAGGTCTTCTCGATCGAGGGGAAGTAGGATGCCGGACCCTTGATGGGTTCGGATGTCGGATCGTCGGCCATGAAAGCCTCCATTGGGATAAAGCAACAGCAAGTCGTAGGGCGGGTTGGCGAAGCGTAACCCGCCATCCGGGAGCATTGGGAAGTGGCGGGTTACGCTTCGCTAACCCGCCCTACAAGTTAATCGCGCAGCAGTTCGTTGACGGCGGTCTTCTCGCGGGTCCGAGCATCCACCGTCTTGACGATGACGGCGCAGGCGAGCGAGGGGCCGCCTTTCGGATCGGGCAGCGTGCCGGGCACGATGACCGAGAAAGGCGGGACGTGGCCATAGATGATCTCGCCGGTCTGGCGGTTCACGATCTTGGTGGACTGGGTGATGAAGACGCCCATGGCGAGGACCGAGCCTTCGCCGACGACGACGCCTTCGACGACTTCGGAGCGGGCGCCGATGAAGCAGTTGTCCTCGATGATGGTGGGGTTGGCCTGCAGGGGCTCAAGCACGCCGCCGATGCCGGTGCCGGCGGAGATGTGGCAGTTCTTGCCGACCTGCGCGCAGGAGCCGACCGAGGCCCAGGTGTCGATCATCGTGCCTTCGCCGACATGGGCGCCGATGTTCACATAGGAGGGCATCAGCACGGCGTTCTTCGCGATGTACGCGCCGCGGCGCACCGCGCAGGGCGGCACGGCGCGGAAACCTGCTTCCTTGAACTCCTTCGCGCCCCAGCCTTCGAACTTCGACGGTACCTTGTCCCACCAGTTGCCGCCGCCGGGCGTGCCGGAGATGGCACCGTTGGCGTTGAGGCGGAAGGACAGGAGAACCGACTTCTTGAGCCATTGGTGAACGGTCCAGAGGCCGTTTGCCTCTTTCGTGGCGACGCGGGCCTCGCCGGAATCGAGCAGGCTGATGGCGGCCTCGACGGCGTCGCGCACTTCACCCTTTGTCTCGGTGGACAGCGTATCGCGCGCCTCCCAGGCGGCATCGATCACACGGGCAAGGGCTTCAGGCATCGTCTCGGTCTTTCATTTTTCAGTCGGGCGCGGAACCGCCTGGTCGAGGAAGTCCGCGAGGTCGCCGGTGATGTAGTCGATGTGCCCGTTCCCGTCACCCCCGAACACATCCCCTGCCCCCGCAGGCCGCGCTTCGATGGGTTCGTGGCTCCAGTCCTTATCGGAGTGGACGAGCACGGTTGTGAAGCCGAGGGATTTGGCGGGCAGGAGATTGCGGGCAAGGTCTTCAAAGAAAGCGGCGCCTTGCGGCTCGACTTGGTGGATGCGGCAGAAGGACTGGTAGGCGGGCAGGTGCGGCTTCGGCGTGTAGGCACTCTCCTCAATGCCGAAGCTGGCGTTGAAGAGGTGGGCGAGGCCCATTTTCTCGGTGACGCGCTCGGCGTGGCGGCGGGGGCCGTTGGTGTAGATGAACTTGCGCCCGGGCAGTGCGGCTATGGCGGCGCGCAGGTGCGGCAGGTCCGGCAGCGGCGAGAGGTCGATCTCGTGGACGTAGTGCAGGAATTCGGCGGGATCTAACCCGTGTTCGGTCATCAGGCCGGAGAGCGTGGTGCCGTAGGTCGCGTAATAGTGTTTCTGGAGCTTGCGAGCCTCGGGGCGCTCAAGGCCGGTGAGACGCGCAACGAAATCTGTCATCCTTGTGTCGATCTCGGCGAAGAGATCGCACTCGGCCGGATAGAGCGTATTGTCGAGGTCGAACACCCAATCGGTGACGTGTTCCAGCTTCGGCGCGGGCGGCGGGTTAATCGTCATCCTGCTTCGCATCGGTGAAATCGCGCTCGAAGAACTCGAACACCAGCTTGCGCTCCGTCGGCGCCGGCGTTCGCGCGAAGAGGGCTGTGCGGTAGGAGCCGTCCTCGCAGCTTTCGCGGCCCGCAATCGCGAACTTGGCGCGGCCAACGCAGAAGGCTTCTGAGGCGCGCGACAGGGTGCGCAGGCCGGTCGGCTCTTCCATCTCGGCATAGACGAAGTGCTCGGAGCCGCGCAGCGGGCGGTCGACGACGCGGGCGCAGCCACCGGCTTCGATCCGCCACCAGCCGCGGCTTTCCCAGCCTTCGGTGGCGCGGCGGGCAATCGCGCTCCAGATACGGTTTTTGGTGCGGTTGCAGAGCGTGAAGCCCACGGCGCGGCTTCGCTCCTCGGCGGCTTGTTCGAGATAGTCGATCAGGTCTGCGTCCGACGTACCGGCGGGCAGGCCCTTGAGCTTCAGGAAATCGTTGATGGCGGCGCGGGTGCGCCCGCCGATGAAGCCGTCGATGTTGCCGGACACGATTCCGGCCTCGTCCAGCAGGCGCTGGAGGCCGGCATTGCGCGCATTGTCGAGCGTCCAGTTTTCGATCTCGGTGAAGTTGTTCGTCCACTCGTCGGCGCGCGTGATGCTGATCGGACGGAAGCCCTGGGGCTCGAGACCCATGGCCGCGCAATCGGGCGGGCTTTCCAGCGAAAAGCCGCCGGTAGGGTCCACGCAGAGCTCATGGCGCCCGCCCCATTCGCGCCCGCCGCCCTGGTGGGCCGTGGAGCCGCGCCCATAGAGATAGTGGACGCCGGGGGTGAGCGGGCCAGGCAGCGCGGTCTTGCAAGCGCCCGGCGGAAGCTTGGTCCAGCCATCGACGGACACGCCGGTGCCCTGAGTATGGCCCACGGCCGCCTCGATGATGTAACTGGTGCGGTTGCAGAGCTCCCACCCTGCATCAGCCTGCGCGCGCGCCGGCAAAGCCAACGCCGTGACGGCGGCAAGCGCCAGTGCGGCGATCCTAAGAAACAAGCGTTCCAGCGCCATGTTCGGTGAAAAGCTCCATGAGCAGGGCGTGCGGCGCACGTCCATCGAGGATAACCGCCGCCTCGACGCCATGAATCACGGAATGTGCTGCCGTTTCAAGTTTTGGAATCATACCGCCGGCAGCCGTACCGTCCGAAATCAGGCCTGGAATGTCCTTGACCTTGATTTCACGAATAAGATTCTTCTGCTTGTCGAGCACCCCGGCGACATCTGTGAGCAGTAGCAGTCGGCTGGCGCCGAGAGCGGCGGCGACTGCGCCGGCGGCAGTGTCCGCGTTGATGTTATAGCGGGCGCCGTCCTCACCGATGCCGACGGGCGCGACGACGGGGATCAGATCATCGTCGGCGTCACGCAGGGCTTTCAGCACGGCAATGTCGACATGCTCGGGCTCGCCGACATAGCCGAGATCGACGATGCGTTCGATATTGCTGTCGGGGTCCTTGCTGGTCCTGGTCGCCTTGCGCGCCTTGATCAGGTTGCCATCTGCGCCGGAGAGGCCGACGGCCTTGCCGCCCGCCGCATTGATCGCGCGCACGATGGATTTGTTGATCGGGCCGGAGAGGACCATCTCGACCACTTCCATCGTCGCGTCATCGGTGACGCGCAGGCCGTCCTTGAACTCGGACTTGATGGCCAGCTTGTCGAGCATCGCGCCGATCTGCGGGCCGCCGCCGTGCACCACGACCGGGTGGATACCGAGCAGTTTCAGGAGCACGACATCGCGCGCGAAGGCCTTGGCCAGCTCGGGATCGACCATGGCATGGCCACCATACTTGATGACGATGGTCTGATTGTCATAGCGCTGCAGGTAAGGCAGCGCTTCGGACAGTGTACGCGCCGTCAGCAGCGCCTGAGTCTGGGCCAGGGTATGGGCGTCGGTCATGAAGCGGGTGTCTAGAGCGTTTCGCCGGGGCGGCGCAATCCCGATCAGCCGAGCGGAAGCTGCATGAAGGCGCTGTGCGGGTCTTCGGCATAGTCACCAAACGGGCCGCAATAGTCGAAGCCATAGACCTCATAGAGGCGCCTCGCGGGGAGGAAGGCCGCCATGGAGCCGGTTTCGAGGAACAGCGCCCTGTAGCTCCGGCGGCGGGCTTCGGCGAGGATGTGTTCGAGCATCCGGCGCCCGAGGCCCCTGCCCCGCAGAACTTCGCGGGTATGCATGGACTTTATCTCGCCGGTCCCGTCTCCGAGATCCTTCAGGGCGCCGCAGCCGAGCAGCGCGCCGTCTTCCCAAAGACTCCAGACCGTGACCGAAGGCTGACGCAAGCCGTCGATCGGGAGGAAGTGGCAGCTTTCCGGCGGCGAGGCGGCGAGCATTGTGCCAGCATGAATGGCGATCAGCTCAGCCATCTCGGGGCCGGTGAGGTCGTCAGGGCGGATTTCGATCACAGGCGGGGCACCTCCCGCAACCGTTCTAGGCGGGCGGCAGGAAGGCCGCAATCTCGGCGCGGAGCTCGGCAATGCCCCAGCCCTTCTCTGATGAAGTTTGCAGCACGACCGGGTGGGCGGCGCCGCGTTTCTTGAGCCTGGCGGCGACGGCGGCAGCGGTCGTCTCGACTTCGGGCTTGGGAACCTTGTCCGTCTTGGTCAGGATGATCTGATAATTGACGGCGGCGCTGTCCAACAGGTCCATGATCTCGGTATCGGTCTCCATCAGGCCGCGGCGGGAATCGACCAACAGGAAGACGCGGCGAAGGCTGGGCCGGCCGCGCAGGTAGGACTTGATCAGCTTCTGCCAGGCGGCGACCTGCGTCTTCGAGACCTGCGCATAGCCGAAGCCCGGCAGGTCGACGAGGAAGAGACGTCCTTCGCCGATGTCGAAATAGTTCAGCTCACGGGTGCGGCCCGGCTCGGTCGAGGCGCGGGCGAGCTTGGCACGGGCGGTGAGAGCGTTGATCAGGCTGGACTTGCCGACGTTCGAGCGTCCGGCAAAGCAGACCTCCAGACGATCCGCAGGCGGAAGACCTGCAAGGTCAACCACACCCATGACGAATTCGGCGCTGCCCGAAAAAAGGAGGCGTCCGGCTTCGATCTGGTCGTCGGAGAACGAGGGCGCTTCCAACTACTTGGCCGGCGCCTTGCGCTGCCCGATGTATTTGGCAACGAACTTGCCCACTTCGGTTTCGGCGCCGTTCATCCGCATGATCGTGTATTGCTGGATGAAGGTCAGCACATTCGACCAGACCCAATAGAGCACGAGACCGGCAGCGAATCCTCCGAACACGAACATGAAGACAATCGGCAGCGCCATGATGATGCGCGCCTGCATCTTGTCGGGCGGCGGCGGTGACAGCGACTGGAGCACCGCCATGGTGAGACCGTAAAGCAGCGGCAGGATGCCGATACCGATGATGATGCCGATCACCGGGATGGCCTTGATGTCGGCTGCGTCCCAGAAGGACAGAAGGCCGAACAGGTTGCCGATCGCGGTCGGATCCGGCGCCGAAAGATCCTTCATGAACCAGAAGGGCTCGTGGCGCATGTCGAGGGTCACGTAGAGCGTCTTGTAGAGCGCATAGAAGATCGGGATCGTCACGAGGATCGGCAGGCAGCCGCCGATCGGGTTGGCGCCGGTTTCCTTGTAGAGCTTCATCATCTCCTGCTGCTTGCGCTGCGGATCGGCAGCGAAGCGCTCGTTGATGTCCTTCATCGGCTCCTGAAGCTTCTTCAGCTTTGCCATCGATTTGAAGCTGGCATTGTAGAGCGGGACGAGCGGCAGCTTCACCAGCACGGTGAATGCAAGGATTGCCCAGCCGAATGATCCGACGTGACCGTGCAGCCAGTGCAGCACATAAAAAAACGGCTTGGTGAGGAAGAAGGCCCAGCCCCAATCGATGGCATCGACGAGTTGGGGAATGCCCTGATTCTGTTCGTAGTCGCGCAGGATCTCGAACTTCTTGGCGCCGGCAAAGATACGATTCTCGATCGTAATGCTTGCGCCGGGCGCGAGGTCGACAGCGGTGCCTTCGGTGCGCACTTCGAGCGGGCCGCCGCGGGCGAGGCTGGCGCGGTTGACCGATGCGGTGAACGGCGCGGTCTGGGCCGGAACCAGCGCACTCATCCAGTACTTGTCGCTGAGGCCCCACCAGCCGCCCGTGGTGCTGGTAAAGTTGCCGTCTGCCGATTCCCCGTCGATCTTCTTGGAGGCAAACAGGGGTTTGTATTTCTTGAGGCGGAGCGTGCCGTCCATTACGCCCATGAGTCCCATATGGGCGAGGCCGTTGTCCGCCTCCGCCGCCACGCCGGGCTCGGTCGCATTGAGGAAGAGCTTGTAGTCGCCCTGCCGTTCGATCGAGCCGATCGGACGCAGGCTCTTGGCGGCGTCCGAAGTGTTGGTGACAGTATCGGCGAAGATGAAGAGGTAGTTCTCGTCGACGGAGACGACACGGTCGATGGTCACGCCGGGGGTTTCGAGCCGGAGGGTGACCGGCGTCGCCGAACTGAGGGTGCCTTCCCCGACCTGTGTCCAGGGCGAGTTGCGCCCGGCGACCAGTGTATTGCCGTCGGCCCAGTAATAGGTCGAAAAATATCCGAACTCGGACTCTTCGGGGCGAAGCAGGCGGATTTCTTCGGTCTTCGCAACGGTGACGAAGTGCTGCTTGAGCTGGAGGTCGTCGAGGCGGGCGCCGGCGAGGCGGATCGAGCCATCGATGGAAGCCGCGTCCAGCTTGACGCGCGGGGCGGCGGCGAGGGCTTCCGGAACCGGCTTCGGACCGGCTGCAGCTTCGGCGCCGGTGTCGACGGACGCCGTCTGCTGCTGCGCGGCCTCAACGGCCTTCTGGGCCTGGAAGCGCTTCTGGGCAGGCTCCATGACGAATATCTGGTAGAGAAAGACGAACGCGATCATCGCCGCCATGGCGAGCAGGAAATTGCGCTGTTCTTCTTTTTCCATGGACGGTATTCCGCAAGTCTGTGGGCAGGGCGCCAGGTTCAGGCGCAGGGGGCATCAAATGCGCGCGAGGCTTATCAGCGCGCTTTCCATATCGTCAAGCAATCGGGACCAGCCGACGTCAAGCGTCGCCTCGCGGGCGATAAACACATAATCCCAGCCCGGACGGCCATAGCGCGCCAGCAGCCGCCTGGACGCCTCGCGCAGGCGGCGCTTGGCCCGGTTGCGCTGAACCGCGCCGCCGATCTTTTTTGTCGCGGTGAAGCCTTCCCCGATTTCGGGCCCAGGGGTCTCGCTGGCCCGCGCGCGAGCCTGGATGACGACGGATTTGCGCCGCTCGGTGACCCCGTCACGCGCAAACGTGAATTCGCGCCGCTTCTTGAGGCGGCGCGTTTTCGGGATTTCTGGATTTTCGGGGCCGGACATGATCGGCCTCCCGGTCGGCGGGCCGGTCAGGCCCGCTGGGGAAGGATCAGGCGGTGAGGGTCTTGCGGCCCTTGGCGCGGCGGCGTGCCAGCACCTTGCGGCCACTCTTGGTGCCCATACGCTCACGGAAACCATGCGTGCGCTTGCGGCGGAGGTTGCTCGGCTGGAAAGTGCGTTTCATGGGACTGCTCTGGGGCTTTGAACTTGGAAAACGGGGGCAATACAGGCGGGCAGAGGTATGGTCAAGACGAAACCGGTGCAAAAATTCGCCTCCCGGGCAGTCTTTATCACCACCTCGTGAGATGCCGGCGGCAGCGGCGGCGGCTATGTGGCCTCCAATCACCCGAACCCGGAGTATCCACATGCGCACCGTTGCCCTGAGCCTTGTTGCCCTCGCGGCGTGCCTTTTCCCGGCGCCGGGTTTGGCAGATACCACGCCAAGAACTGCAGCGGAGACCCAAGTGCCTGCCGAACACGCCGAGTGGACCCGCCTTCTCAAGACGTATGTCAAAGCCAGCTCTGACGGGATCACCCGGGTGGACTATGCCGGGCTTGCCGCGTCGCCAAACGACCGCGCCGCGCTGGACGCTTATATCGCGCGGTTTGCCGAGGCGGACCTGTCGGCCAAAACCGACGCAAACTTCGCGTCATGGGCGAACCTCTACAACGCTGTCACCGTTCGCCACATCGTGGAGCGCTATCCGGTCAAGTCGATCCGGGACGGATACCTGACGGGCCCGTGGAAAGAGGTGAAGGTTCAGGCGGGAGGTACCGAGGTGTCGCTGGACGCCATCGAGCACAAGATCCTGCGCAAGACCTGGGGCACGCCGGAGGTGCACTACGCGATCAACTGTGCCTCCTACAGCTGCCCGAACCTGCCGGCAAAAGCCTGGGAACCCGCCAGCCTCAAAAAGGATCTGGACGCGGCCGCGCGCGCCTACATCAATCATCCGCGCGGTGTGACGGTGACGTCCCGCGGGCTGAATGTCTCGGAAATTTACAACTGGTTCGATGCGGACTTCGGCGGGTCAAAAGCGTCAGTCGTCGAACATCTCCTCAAACATGCCGACCAGGACCTTGCCGCGAAAATCCGCGCCAATCCGAAAATCCTGCGCTACCAATACGACTGGTCGCTCAACGATGCGGCGAAGCTGAAAAAGCCGGTGAAACCATGACCTCCAAACCTGCCGCCCTTTGGGTTCGGCTCTGGCCCGTCTACATCATTCTTCTGGGGCTGGGCATCGCGCTGTCCCAGGGATGGCATGAGTACCTGACGCTGGAATCACTGTCGGCCAACGCGGCCTCGCTTGATGCGATGGTGCGCGAGAATTTTCTGATCGTGTTTGCGAGTTACATCCTGATCTATGCAGCCGCGACGACGTTCATGGTTCCCGGCAGCGCGCTGACCATTGGCGGCGGATTCCTGTTCGGGCTGGCGCTCGGCACACCGGCAACCGTGATCGGCGCAACGATCGGGGCGTCGGTCCTGTTCTTTGCGTCAAAGACCTCTATCGGGGCGATCCTTCGGGATATCGCCGGACCGTTCATAGAAAAGATGCGCGCCGGCTTTGCGGAAAACCCGGTCTCCTACATGTTTGCCCTGCGCCTCATCCCGATCTTCCCGTTTGCCGCGGTCAACATCGCGCCCGGCCTGCTAGGCGCCAAGTACAGGGACTATCTGTTGACCACGTTCTTCGGCATCATCCCGGGCACACTGGCCTATACATGGATCGGTGCGGCGGTGAAAGGAACCCTGCTCGAAGGTGGCACACCGGATATCGGCTCGCTGGCCGCAAACTTCGTGCCTGCCTTCCTTGCCCTCGGCCTCGTCTCGCTTCTCCCGGTCGCCTACAAGAAATTCTTCCCGAAGAAAGTACCCGTCTGATGGCTGATGTCCGTACCCTGAAGGCCGACCTGTGCGTCATCGGTGCAGGCTCCGGCGGGCTGTCTGCCGCGGCAGGCGCGGCGATGCTCGGGCTCAAGGTGGTGCTGTTCGAGAAGCACGAGATGGGCGGGGATTGTCTGAACTATGGCTGCGTGCCGTCCAAAGCTCTCCTCGCCTGTGCCAAGGCGGCGCACGCCCCGAGCGAGGCGGCGAAGTATGGTGTGACGCTGGCGCCGGCCAAAGTCGACTGGAACGGCGTCAAGGCGCATATCCGCAAGACCATCGAGACGATCGCGCCGGTTGATAGCCAGGAACGTTTCGAAGGCCTCGGCTGCACGGTGATCCGCGAAGCGGCACGGTTCGAAGACCGCGATACGGTCGTGTCCGATACCGTACGCGTGAAAGCCCGCCGGATCATCGTCGCGACCGGCAGCAGCGCCTTTATTCCGCCGATCCCCGGACTCTCGGACCTGCCCTATCTCACCAACGAAACCATTTTTTCCCTGCCGGAATTCCCGGAGCACCTTGTGGTGCTCGGCGGCGGTCCCATTGGCCTGGAGCTGGCGCAGGACTTCGTCCGTCTCGGCGCGAAGGTCACAGTGATGGAGATGGGCCGCGCGCTCGCCCGCGCAGACGAAGCGCACGCGAAGCTGGCAGTGGAGGCCCTGCGCGGAGAAGGTGTCACGATACTCGAGGGGCATAAGGTGACCCGGGTGTCCGGCGATCCAGGACGCGTCACGGTGCACGCTGAAGGCCCCGGCGGCGAAACAGCAGTGCAAGGCTCCCACATCCTTGTGGCGCTTGGCCGCCGCGCCGTTCTGAACGGATTGGACCTCGACAAGGGCGGCGTCACTCATACGCCGGCGGGAATCACAGTCAGCGACACGCTTCGCTCGAAGAGCAATCCGCGCGTCTGGGCACTCGGCGACGCAGCGGGCCGCGAGCAGTTCACGCATGTCGCGGGCTGGCATGCGTCGGTCTTCATCCGCCGCGCCTTCTTCAAGCAGGGCAGCACGGCGGCGAGCCTGCCGGTTCCATCGGTCACCTACACCTCTCCGGAGATCGCGCAGATCGGCCTGACGGAAGCCGAAGCGCGCGCGAAATTCGGCAACGCCGTGAAGACGTCAGCCTTCCCGTTTCATGATAATGACCGCGCCATTGCCGAGGGCAGGACGCTGGGCGAGGCCAAGCTTGTGCTGCACAAGGGCAAGCTGGTCGGCGCGTCGATCGCGGGAGACGGGGCCGGCGATATCCTGCAACTCGTCTCGGTGGCGATGTCGAATGGCCTCAAGCTCACAGCGCTGACGAACTTCATCTCGCCTTATCCTACGCGCGCCGAGGCGGTAAAGCGCGCCGCATCGGCTTATTTCACGCCCAGCGTTTTCGGAAAACCGGCCCGGACGCTGGTCGGCCTGTTGCAGCGGATTCCCAGACCGGCCCCGTTCCCCTTCCCGTCATTTTCGCCTAAGCCTCGGCGCGTGACCGCGACCCCACCTGCCCCCGTACCGACGCCGCCGCCGGGCCTGCGGCGGTTTGCCGACAGCCTGGCAGCGCGCCTGTTTGCGCTGACGCTCGGGGCAATCCTGTTCACCGAGTTTCTGATTTTCATTCCGTCCGTCAGCAACGTGCGCACACAATGGCTTGAGGAGCGCGTGGCGGCGGCCCGGATCGCGGCGCTGGCACTCGACGCTGCGCCGATGCGGGAAGTGTCCGACGAACTGTCGGAAAGCCTGTTGATGAAGGCTGAAGTGCTGGCTGTCGCCGAGATTGAAGACGAGATGCACATTCAGCTTCTCGCGCCGCGCGTAGCGATTGACGGCCCCATGCGTCTTGTGGACCTCAGGGGCTCGACCGCGATGGGTCGCTCCTTCGCCGCCCTCAGGGAATACGCTGCGCCGGCAGGCGAGATCCTGATCGTGGTTGCTGAAGGCTCCGCCGAAGGCCGGGTGCTCGAAATCCTGTTGCCGCAGGCGCCGCTGAAGGCCGGCCTCATTCAGTTTGCCTGGCGGGTAGCGGGCCTGTCGCTGATCATCGCGCTGGTGGCGGCGGTGCTGATTTATGCCGTGCTCGACGTGTTTGTCGTGCGGCCCATCAAGCGCGTGACCATCAGCGTGGAACAGTTCAGCCGTGACCCCGGCAGCTGGACGCGGCGGCTGTCACCGACACCCCGGCGTGACGAGATCGGCCGTGCACAGAATGCCCTGTCGGGCATGGAAGAAGCGGTTGCTGACGCTTTCCGGCAGCGTGCCCATCTCGCTGAGCTCGGCAGCGCGGTGGCCAAGATCAACCATGACTTGCGCAACTCGCTGGCTTCCGCGCAGCTTGTCTCCGACGTGCTGGCGAAGTCCGAAGACCCCCGCGTCAAGCGCGCTGCGCCACGCCTTGAGCGGGCGCTGGAACGCGCGATCGAGCTGGCGACCGCCACCCTTGACTATGGCAAGGCGGCGCCGCGCCCGCCCAAACTTCAATCCGTTGGCTTGCGTATGGTCCTGTTGGAAGCGGCGGATGAGGCACTCAACGGGGGCGAGACACAGATCGAGATCGGCGTACCGGACAACTTTGTTTTCACGAGCGATCCGGACCATTTGCACCGGATTGCCTCCAACCTCCTGCGCAACGCCGCCGAAGCCATGGCACAGGCCGCGACTCCGGCGCCGCACATCTGCATCATGATCGAACGCGGCGCACTTGTGTTCCAGGACAACGGGCCCGGCTTGCCTGAGAAGGCGCGGGCGAACCTCTTCAAACCCTTCGCCGGCTCAACACGGGCAAACGGCACCGGCCTCGGCCTCGTGATTGCCCATGAGTTGGCCAGCGCGCTGGGCGGCGAGCTTTACCTTCTGGAAACCGGCGAGACGGGATCCGCCTTCAGGCTCGTCTTGCCCGGCCTGCCGGCATGACGGCATACGCACCGCCGCAAACGAAAATGGATGTGCTATTCGCCGACGAATTCGCCGTCGTGATAGACAAGCCGTCGGGACTATTATCCGTGCCCGGACGAGGCGAGGACAAGGCCGATTGTGCCCTGTCGCGCGTACAGGGGGACTTCCCGGATGCTCTGACGGTTCACCGGCTCGACATGGCGACCAGCGGACTCCTCCTGTTTGCCCGCAGCAAAGAGGCGCAACGCGCGCTCTCCGGCCAATTTGCACGCGGCGAAGTCTCGAAGCGGTATATCGCCGATGTGTGGGGCGCGCCCGCGACAGCTTCAGGTGAAATCAACTTGCCCTTGATAACCGACTGGCCGCGCCGCCCCTTGCAGAAAGTGGACTGGGAGATCGGCAAGCCGAGTATTACGCGTTACGAGATTGTGTCCGCATCCAGCCGGTTTGCACGCCTCGAACTCACGCCTTTGACCGGGCGGTCCCACCAGCTGCGTGTGCATCTTGCCGAGATAGGCCACCCCATTCTCGGCGATGATTTCTATGCGCATGCCCAAGCCTTGGCCGCCCGCCCGCGCCTTGCGCTGCATGCGGCTTCGCTCGAATTCGTGCACCCTTCATCCGGCGCGAAGGTGAAGATTGAATCGCGCTGCCCATTTGACCCGTCGTGACGTTCCGACAGAATCCGGCGCGGCTAGTTCGCGGCGGCAATTTCGAGCAGCATCGCATCGATGACCGGAATAATGGGAGCGGACTCGGCGGGGCGATCATTGGCGATGACCGAGAAGACCAGTGTTTCGCCGCTGGCCGCGACCAGGAAACCCGAGAGGGCATTGACGCCCTGGACGGTGCCGGTCTTGGCGAAGATACGGCCTTCGAGCGCCGTGCCCCGGAACCGGCGCGCGAGTGATCCTGTCTTCCCGCCGACAGGCAGCGTGGCGCGGAAGGCGCCGCCCCAAGCCTGCTTTGCGGTCCAAGAAAGGAAGCGCACAGTCGCTTGCGGCGTGACGCGGTTGTAGGGCGAAAGGCCCGATCCATCGAAGAGTTCGACCTCGGTCCGCCCGATGCCGGCTTGATCCAGCATCGTGTGAACCGCGTCCAGCCCGTCTTCCGCGCCTGCGCCACTGGTCGCCTGCGCGATATGGCGAAGCAAAAGTTCGGCCGCGAGATTGTCGCTGTCCTCGGAAACATAGGTGACGCTTTGCAGCAGCGGCGGCGCGACAAGACGGGCGATTTCATCTCCGGCAATCGCCTCGCTCCGTAGACGGACTTTTGCAGTGCCTTCCACACTGACACCGCGTGCGGAAAGCAGGCGGATAAGCCGCGCGGCGGCAGTCTGCGGTGCGTTTGGAACGCTGAGGAAATAATTGCGCCCCGCAGCGTCCGCAGGCAGGCTACCCGAGAGGACAACTTCGTCCGATCCTGGCCAGCGCAGCACGCTGAGCAGGTTCTCGCTGCCAAGCGGACCCGTAACGGCTTCGTTGCGAACCTTCATCACGTCATCGCCCGGCGCCCATGCGGCCATCACCGGCGCGCCCTCAGCGGTATCCGGCCCAATCCGCAGCGCAGCGGCATTTCCATTGACCGTCAGCGCCGAGACCGGCGCGCCGAAGTAGAATGGAAGATTGTTCCAGCTCCATCCCATGCCCCAGGGCTCATGCGGGAAAAGGGAATCGTCACCGTAGACATCCGCCACGCGCGTGATGCCGAGAGCGGACACTGCATCCGCCAACTCGTGAAGGCAATTGGACAGGCAGTCGGCGCCGTCGCGCAAAGTTGGATCCCCCGCGCCGACGAGAACGAGCGAGGGCGGCGCGCCACCCTGCCCGGGCACGAGCCGCAGGGACGTGCCGAGCGCGGGATCGGGCTGCTCGATCCCTTTGAGGTAGTGAAAGCTCGCGGCGGCGGTGAAAAGTTTGGTGTTCGAGGCCGGAATGAACCGCTGCCCGGCCTTGTCCGCGAACACCGTCTCGCCGCTGAGCGTCGCGACCATCACGCCAAGACGCACACCCTCGGCAGGGATGCTGATCGCAGGCTCACGGGCAGGTTCGGGCGGCGTGGCGCAGCTCGCGGCGAGCAGGGTGAACGCTAGGGCAGCTTTCCGGATCATCGTTGGTGTTCCTTCCCGCCCGGCTCAGGTAAGCCGTTTCTTCGTGCGCCCCTCATGGGCACGCGCGTTGGCCGGATCATCCGGCCAGTCATGCTTGGGATAGCGCCCGCGCATGTCTTTGGCCATGTCCTTGTAACCGCCGCTCCAGAACCGCGCGAGGTCCTGCGTGGTGGCCACCGGCTTCATGCCTGGCGACAAGAGTTCCGCAGTGACCGGCACCCGTCCGGCGGCGATCCTTGGATGTTCGGCCAAACCGTAGAAGGATTGCGCCCGCGCCGAAACCAGCGGCGCACGCGGGTCCAGCCAATCGATGCACACTTCCTGACCAGACGGCAAATCGATCGTCAGCGGTGCGTGCTGGCGCAATGCCTCCTGCACGGGCCAATCAAACGACTGCACCAGAGCCTCGCGCACCTCATGCGGCGCGGGAACTGACGCGCCTTTCCGGCGCAGCAGTGGATGAAGCCAGACCGGTGCTGACTCAAGCAGGGCACCGGGGTCCTGCAGGGGCGATTCAACAAGCGACGCTGCTTGGAGCACTCGCAAACGCTGCAGCGTCTCCTCGACAACGTCCCCGGCGCCAATTGCCTCAAATCCGCCAGCCAGAACGGCCTCCAGCATCGCCCGGGCGGCCGCGTCCGCCGAGGGCTTCGGAAGCGGTGCTTCGCTCAGCACGATCGCGCCCAGCACTTTCACCCGCCGCGCCGTGAAGCGGCCCGTCTTTGGATCAAATGTAGCGCGGTCTTCTGTAACGACACGCTGGCTCGCCAGCGCTTCGGCTTCGGTGAGCGGCAGGGCAAGCGTGATCCGCGGCTCGCGCGAGGCGCCGCCGAGGTCCGCGACCACCAGCCAATCAGATTTCGCCAGTCCGTCCGTAACCGGAATATTTGCAGCGCGTCCGGATGCAAGCAGATAGGAGCCGTCTGATCCGGTCCGCTTGCGCGCCACCTGGTCCGGCCAGGCCGACGCCAGCAGACGCGCGAGATCACCGCCGGGCTTTGCGCCTCCGCCCCAACTGGCCGCCTGCGCCTTGAGGCTGCGGGCACGTGGGCTGCTATCATTGCGGAAGCGCTGCAACCGGTCGCGCAGGTCGCCGGAATCGCCGCCGATTCCGCGCTCGCCCGCAAGCGCAGCGACTTCCGCGGCCAGCGCCTTCTCCCCCGGGCCCGGCGCGGCCGCGATCAGCGCCGCGAGCCTCGGCGCCATCGGCAGGCGCGCCATCTCGCGGCCCTTGATCGTCAAGGCCCCCGTCCCGTCGAGCGCACCGAGGGTAACGAGTTGCGCTTCTGCTGCGCAGTATTTGCCGGCGGGCGGGGCGTCCAGCCATGTGAGCTTTGCCGGATCGCGTTCACCCCACTCGGCGAGCGCCAGCACAAGGCCCGCCAGATCGCTCGACAGGATTTCCGGCGTGGCAGCCGCCATGAGGCCGCGCGTCGCCGCTTCATCCCAGAGACGATAGCAGACGCCCGGCGCGGTGCGCCCCGCCCTGCCCCGGCGCTGATCGACGGAGGCGCGCGACGCCCGCACGGTACTGAGCCGCGTGCCAAGGCCGCCGGCTTCATCTTCAGCGATGCGGGCGAGGCCGGAATCGATCACAATGCGCACGCCTTCAATCGTGAGCGCGCTCTCTGCCAGATCTGTCGCGAGCACGACTTTTCGTTTGCCGCTCGGTGCGGGCGACACCGCTTCATCCTGCTCTGCGGGCGACAGCGCCCCGAACAGCGGCGCGACAAGGATATCCGGCCCGAGCCCCGAGAGCGCGTCTGCCGTTCGGTGGATTTCCCGCGCACCCGGGAGAAAAGCAAGGACGGAGCCTTGCTCCTCGCGCAGCGCCTGCCGGATGGCCTTGGGCATCCGGTCTTCGATCCGGTCGTCGGAACGGCCAAGATAGCGCGTCTCGACAGGATATTGCCGGCCCGCGCTTTCGATCACCGGCGCCGCAACGGCCTTCGACACGGCTGCAATGTCCAGCGTGGCCGACATGATCAGCAGGCGGAGGTCTTCGCGCAGTGCGCCCTGGACTTCCAGCGCGAGCGCGAGGCCGAGATCGGAGTTGAGGCGCCGCTCGTGAAATTCGTCAAACAGCACCGCGCCGACACCTTTCAATTCAGGATCGTTCAGGATGCGCCGCGTGAACAGACCGTCGGTGATCACTTCGATGCGAGTGGCTGGCGAGACTTTCCGGTCCACCCGCGTGGTGAGGCCGACAGTCTCGCCAAGACGTTCGCCAAGGCTTGATGCCATGCGCTCTGCCGCCATGCGCGCCGCAATCCGGCGGGGCTCCAGCATCAGGATGCGTCCGGTAATGACCGCCTCGCCGCCCAGCAGACCAGCCAGCGCCAGCGGCACGCGCGTTGTCTTGCCGGCTCCAGGAGGCGCAGCAAGCACCAGCCGGTTTCCGGCCGCGAGTGAGCGGAGAATTTCCGGCAGCACTTCGTCGATGGGCAAAGGTTCGCGCGCGGTGCTCATGCTGCACGGAATAGGGCGCCGTGTGCCTGTCTGGCAAGCTTCGCGCCGCAAAGGTTGTTTTCTGCTTCTCCTGCCCCTACCCTCCACCTCGAGGCGAAACATAGAGGCGGCGGATGAAGACGTGGTTTGAAATCGATCTCTGGAAGCGGGTGATCCTCGGCCTCCTCATTGGCGCCGCCATCGGGCTCGGCCTGCGCTACGGGATCGGTCCGGACAGCGCTTCCGGGATCGTCACCACATGGTTCAAACCGGTCGGCGACGCTTTCATCAACCTCATCCGCATGCTGGTCGTGCCGCTCATCTTTACCACGCTCGTGTCCGGCGTGCTCGCGATGGGCGATCCGAAGCGGCTGGGCAGTCTCGGTGGCCGAGCCCTCGGGATGTACATGATCACAACGGTGATCGCGGTGTGCTTCGGACTTGCCATGGGCACGATCATTCAGCCGGGTGCAGGCTTCGATCTCTCCGCCGTCTCGACCACCGACATGGAGGAAGCGCGAGAGCGGCTTGCGGCCAACCCGGCCCCGGGCAGCGTGCTTGAACAGATTATCCGTACCCTGCTGTCGATCATTCCGGTCAACCCGGTCGATGCGATGGCGAAGGGCGATGTGCTCGCCATCATCTTCTTTGCCATCATGCTGGGCGTGGCGACTCTGATGGCGGGCGAAGCCGGAGAACCAGTCGCGCGCGTCATGAACAGCGCTGCAGACGTGATGATGAAACTCACCATCATCATCATGGAAGTCGCGCCGATCGGTGTGCTCGCGCTGATGGCCTGGGTGCTTGGGACGCGCGGCCTCGTCGTGCTCGAAGTGCTCGGGAAGATGACGCTGGCGCACTATCTTGCCTGCACACTGCACATGCTGATCACCTACGGCTTCATCATCAAGGTCATGCTCCGCCTACCGCTCATCCCGTTCATTCGCGGGGTGGCGGATCCGCAAGCGGTAGCGTTCTCGACGTCTTCGTCAAACGCCACGCTGCCGGTCACCATGACGGCCGCCAACAAGAATCTCGGCATCGGCAAGCCGATTGCCTCGTCGGTCCTGCCGCTCGGCGCCACGATCAACATGGATGGTACTGCGCTTTATCAAGGCCTGATCGCGCTGTTTGCCGCGCAGGCGCTCGGCATCACGATGACGCTGGACATGTATTTCACCATCATCCTGATGGCCGCGCTGGTCTCCATCGGAACGGCTGGCATCCCCTCGGTCAGCCTTTTCCTGGCGGCGACGACGTTGAGCGTGATCGGCGTGTCGGCCGAGAACACCGTTCTCATCATCGCGATCCTGTTCCCGTTTGACCGCATCCTCGACATGATGCGCACTGTGACAAACGTGACGGGCGATCTCGCGGTGGCGACGGCCGTCGCCAAGTGGGAAGGCGAGTTTGACGAAGAGGTCTTCCGCGCGCGCGATCCCGTGTGAAGAGGGCTAAAGCGGCGCGCCTGTGCCTTCCGGATGATGGACCATGCTCTGGGCGGTGATCGAGACCTGCGCCGGCAGCCAGCACATCACCTCGAGCCCGCCACCATCGACCGGCCGCATGCCTACTGTGCCGCCATGCAGGTGAATGAAGTGCTTTACGAGTGCGAGGCCGAGGCCCGCGCCGCGTTGGTCGCCTGATACGAAACTGTCAAAGCTGGTCGCCCGCTTGTCGGCTTCGAGGCCGATGCCGTTGTCCCGTACACTGAGCATCACCATGTCGCCGGCCCGCTGCGCGCCCACCACGACTTCGCCGCCTGCTTCGGTGAAGCGGAGCGAGTTCGAAACCAGATTGAACAACACTTGCTTGATGCGCCGCGCATCGCCCCGGATCGTACCCAGCTTGCCGGTGATCTCAGAACGAACGGTGACTTCCGTGTCTTCTGCTTTCGAAACGACCATCTCGATGCCTTCGGCAATCAGGTCTTCGAGGTTGACGGTGTCGATATCGAGATCCATCCGGCCAGCTTCGATCAGCGCCAGATCCAGAATGTTTTCAATCAGCTTGTTGAGGTGATCGGACGCCGAGAGGATGGCGCGGACGTGATCGGTCTGGCGCTCGGTCAGTGCACCATTGCGCTGCGTCTCGAGAAGTTCGGCATAGCCGAAGATGGTCGTCAGCGGAGAGCGCAATTGGTAACTCACGTTGCGCACGAATTCGGTCTTCAGCCGGTCGGCGGCCTCGAAGGCTTCAGCGCGGTCACGCAGGGCCGACTCGACGCGGCGCGTAGCGGTCACGTCGGCAAACGCGATCAGCGTGTTGCCGTCCGGCAGCGGGTTGGTGATGTAGGTCAGCAGCGAACCATCCGAGCGGCGCATTTCGCCGGTTGTGGCCTGACGCGAGTTGGCAGACGGGTCCGTGATGTGAACCTTGATCGCATCCCAGATGTCCGCGTCGTGGAACAGTGGCACGCAGCCTTTGACGACGTCGTCATAATCCGGGGTGTCTTTGAGCAGCTCTGCGCTGAGGTCCCAAACGCGCTCGAACGCACGGTTGTGCAGCTTCAGCCGGCCATCGCTGCCGAACACCGCAACCGCCTCATGCAGGTTGTCGAGGGTCGAGCGCTGCGTCTTGATCAGTGCGTTGAAACGCGTCTGCAGGTCGAGCTGGACGGTGATGTCCTTGAACAGCAGCAAAAGTCCGCCCATCGGGTGACGCTGGCGGGTCACCGAAAGTGCGCGCCCATCCGGCAGAGACCATTTGTCTTCCTTCACGCCGTCAAGGTCGAGATAGTAGGAAATTTCCTCCGCGCGCCATTCGGCATAGTTTGGACGCCCGGGAATCTTGCGGCGTTCGCGCAAGCGGTCCAGCAGTTGGCCATGGTTCGGCCGATCGAGGAGGAAAGCTTCCTCCAGATCCCACATATCGCGAAAGGCCTTGTTGTAGAATGTCAGCTTGCGCTCGGCGCTGAAGATGGCGACGGCGTCAGCCACATGGTTCAGCGTCTCGTCATGCGCGCGGACGTGACGGTTGAGTTCCTCGCGCGCATTCTCCTGCATTGTCACGTCAAAGGCCATCGCCCCTGCCCCGCCCGACAGCGGGAAAGTCAGTACACGCATCGACCGGCGGTCGCCCTTGACTACGATATGCCGCGTCTCGTCATGCTCCTGACCGTCCGAAATCGTCTTGCGCGCCTGTTCGGATACGGCCTGATCGAGCGTCGTCTGCTCCTCAAGCAACCGGTCGAGGCTGGATACATCCACCGCCGCGAGGTAAGCGGGGTTGGCCCATTGCAGGCGGCCCATGCCAGACACGCGCCATGCCGGGAACGGTGCCTTGCGCAGCATGTCGAGGAACGCCGTCGGATCGCGCGCGATCACCTGGCGCGCTTCCTCGAACTTTCCGCGGGCGGAGCTTTCTTCAAGCCCCTTGATCGTCGCGTCGGTCACCCACACGACTGCGCGTGCGCCGGCCGTGCGGCCATCCGCTTCGAGGAAGCGTCCCGAGGGTCCGATAATGGTCAGCGAGAATGGATTTCCCTGCTCGCGCAGTTCGCGCAGGCGGATGCGCAGCGTCGTATCCTGCCCGGCCGAGTCGCGCGCCTCCAGATCAGCGATGCCCTCTACGATCCGGACGGTCGGATTGTCGGAGATGGCGGCATCGGTAAAGCTGAGCAGGCCCGCCAACGCGACCGATGAGCCAAACACATCCGGCGGGGTGATTTCGTCGCCTTCGACTTCCAGCGCCTCGCCCTGCCAGACGAGGATCACGCCCGGATGCGCACCTAACACAGATTTAAGGGCGGCGTTTTCGGTTTCCCGGTCGCCCGCCAGATCTCGGTAGCGCTTGGCGGCGCCCCGTGCGCCGTCGGAGACCCGCAAGGCCCACAGCAGCGCGCCAAGGGCCAGCATTGCGGTGCCAACCGCCATGATGATGGGCACTTGTTCTGCGTTCATCCGACGGTCGCCTTTCCCAGCGCGGCACCTCGCGCCTGCCGGGGCGCGACTCTGGCAAGTTTATACTGGTTAACGATTGGCCCCGCGAGCGTTAAGGCAGGGTTAATTCTCGGTCTGCGAGGCAGGTACAGGCAGCGCCCTGGGCGCTGTAACCGGCTGTTGCATAAACAGCACACCTGCCTAGGGTAACCTTGGGCAAGCCTGAGGAGGCACCGATCATGCGCCGCACCCTGCCGACCCTTCTTGTCGCTGCCGTTCTGCTGGCAGCCCTCCCCGTCTACGCTCAGGCCGAAGATGACGGGGACGATCTTGTTCGTCTCCCTGGCCAGGGACTGGTCAAGCCGGATACCGGACCTGCCCAGCGCAATCTGGGCCGCCTTGTGCCCGGCGGCGGACTGTTTGCCAGCTTCGATGCCAACAGTGACGGCCGGATTTCGGCTGAAGAATTGGCCGCTGGCACGCGCGCAGCGTTCCTGCTCGCGGATGCCAACGGTGACGGCGAACTGGTCGCCCTCGAACAGCAGGACTGGGCCGCCGGACTGCCCACGCGAGATGACACCTTGTCCAACCCCGTCCGGTTCGACCCGAACCTCGACCGGATCGTGACATTCGAAGAGTTCCAGGCCGTCATCGCGCAGCTCGCTACCAATTATCAAGACGGCAACGGGACGATCGAGCTCGCCAAGCTGTCAGCCCCCGATCCCAAGCCGGAGCGCCCCGATCGTCGTCCCCTAGGCGGTCCGCCGCCAGACCGGATCGGCGCCGGCAACCCGTGAACCGTTGCTGCCTGAACACCTGGCCCGCTTGACACCGTGACCGCAGCGGGCGACCCGCTGTCGGCCATGACCCGACCTTCCCTTCCGCCGGCGCGCGGCAAACTGATCGAAGGCGCCGCGCTTGCGCCTTACACATGGTTTCGTGTGGGCGGTCCTGCCGATGTTCTGTTCCTGCCTGAGGACGAAACGGATCTTGCGGGTTTCCTCGCCGCACTGGACCCGGCCATTCCTGTCACCGCCCTTGGCGTCGGCTCAAATCTGATTGTGCGCGATGGCGGGATTCCCGGCGTCGTCATCCGTCTGATGGGCCGCGCCTGGGGCGAAGTGATGAAAACCGGCGAGCTGGAACTGACGGCCGGCGCCGGCGCGCTCGATCTCGCCGTCGCAAAGGCCGCCGCCAAACACGGCATGACCGGTCTCGAGTTCCTGTCCGGCATTCCGGGTTCGCTGGGCGGCGCTACGCGCACCAACGCGGGCTGCTACGGCCGCGAGCTGAAAGACGTGCTCGTCCGCCTCGAAGGCGTCACCCGCTCCGGTGAGCGGTGCGTGTTTGGCGAGGGCCACGCACCTGTCCAGTTCAGTTACCGCCACTCGGATCTGCCGGAAAACTTCATCGTGACTCGCCTCGTGCTCCGCGGCACAGGCACCAGCGAGGCCGCCGAGATTGCAGCCGGGATCGAGGCGCTGCAGGCGCGCCGCGCTGAGACCCAGCCGATCCGCGAGAAAACCTCCGGCTCGACGTTTGCCAATCCTGATCCACCAGGCACGCCTGACCAGCGCTCGGCATGGAAGCTGATCGATGCCGCTGGATGCCGCGGCCTGCAGGTCGGCGGCGCGCAGGTCTCGCCGATGCATTGCAATTTCCTGATCAACACGGGCGAAGCCACCGCCGCTGATCTCGAAGCGCTTGGCGAGTTGGTGCGCGCCCGGGTGCTGGAGACATCCGGCGTCAGCCTGCGCTGGGAAGTTCGCCGGATAGGCCGTATACAGACCGTCTAGAACGTGCCCTTCAGCTCGACCGTGAAAATCGGCCCGAACGCACGCGCGTACTCTTCGGAGCGAACAAGAGTGCCGTTTCTGTCCGGCGCGTAGACTTGCCGCCAGAACGTGTCGCGCTGGTTGAAGAGGTTTCCGAGGGCGACCGTGCCGGTCATGCCCGCAATGTCCTTGTGCTCAAGGTAGACCATCGAGAATGCCGGATCGTTTCCGCCCAGCGCGATCTGGTTGAGCTGGTAGGATGGCTCGGACTTGAAACCTTCGATGATCGTGCCCCAGGCCCAGTCCGTGTTCGGAATATCCTGGCGGAGTTCCATGTTCCACTCCCAGATAAGGTGGGAGTTTATCGAACGGCGTTGGCCCGTCAGCGGATCATCGACTTCTGTATCATAATAGCGGCCGTTGAAGGTCAGCTCTGCGCCCTTGAAACCAACCTCCGCGAGCTTGAGTGTCGAATCAGCCTCGATTCCGAACAGCGTGCCGCTGTCGATATTGCCGGGCCCAGCGCCCGTCCCGATGGGCACCTGGTCAATGACATCCTCAAGCTCAACAAAAATCAACCGTACGGTCGAGGCTCCCCATTCCCTGAAATCCTTCTGTGCCTCGAGATTCAGGCGCCAGGACTGATTGGGAACGATATCCGGATTGCCGTCGACACCGTTCTCCTGCTCCAGATTGACCGAGGAAATAAAGTCGAAGAAGTCCAGCTGGCCAACCCGCCGTTCAATCTTGGTGACGAGCTTCAGCGTATCGCTCTGTTGCCAGGACAGGCTGGTGGATCCCTTGGGCCGCGTGAACGTGCGCTTGTTCTCGGCGTCTCCCGTCTGAGATAGTTGCGAATACTCGGCGCCGGCCGAAATCTGCAGATTCATTTTCGGGCTAAGCTTGCGACCATGCGTCAGGATCACTTCGCCACGGCGTTCCTCAACACGCGAGTTTGATAGGCCGAGCGGAATCTCCGTGAGCGGGCCACCGCCAACCGCTTCCATCAAAGTGCTTTCCGCCTCGAGGAAATTGAACGCGCCTTCCGCTGAAACCTGCCAGTCGCGCCCCTCCCCTGTCTGCAGGGCATACTCGCTGCGCAGGATGTATTCGCCTTCATCAATCGTCTGTTCGAAACGCTGGTTGAATTGGCCCGTACGGTCGATGTTGGCGGTCTGGAACACATCGACAAAGGGGCTGTGTTCATGCCGCGCGAGGCTGATGAACTTGAGGCGTCCGGGGCCTGCGCCAAATTCGATGTCGCCGCCGACCTCGCCGTTCCATTCGTCTTCGGAACCCAGGAAAACGCGCCGGCCTTCCGGGCCGCCGACAGGAAATGTCTTTGAGACCTGCTTCTGGTTGCCTTCGAACAACTGCCCGCTGGCGTTGAGGTTCGCGACTGTGCCGCTGGCCGGCTTCCAGGCCAGTGATCCGGATGCGGACACATCATCCTCGATCGACGTGAAATCCTCGTCGCGCCGTTCGATCAGCACCCCGGTGCCGTCCCAGATGTTGCGCCATCCGGCGTTCGCACCGCGTCCCGGCCCGCTGCCCGCCTCGAACGTCCAGCTCAGGGCGCCATCGGCGCCGGACAGCGTCACGTTCAGTTCGTCAAAGCTCGGCGGAAGGTTTTCGCGGATGCGCCACTTGTACCGCCAGGTGCCATCCAGCGCGCCCTTGCCATCCGTTACGACGTTGACGACCTGGCCGGAAAGACCGGCAATATCCGTTTGCGCGCCGTCGAGCACTTCGAGCCGGACAACCCGCGCGGCGGCGATGCGGCCGAGCGCAGCTTCGGCGCCATTTGATTTGGCCGAGACCCGCTGCCCGTCGATCAGCACGTTGCCCCGCGCCTGTCCGAAGCCGCGATTGCCACTGTCATCGCTGAGAATGGCAAAGCCCGGCACTCGGCGCACCATGTCGAGAGCATTCTGCGGGCCGAACTGGGCAAAGTCGGCAGGCGTGAAAGTCGTCCGGTCCGTTGAGGACGATGCTGTTATCTCGGCAGTCTGAGCATAGGCAGAAAGCGGTAAAACCGGTGCAATCGCTGCGACGGTTCCGAACAGGAAACGATAAATGGACATATCCAACTGATCCTCTTTGATAAAAATCGAGGCGCTTTGAGAATCGCCTGGAGTTTGTCGTTTTTCATTATCGATTTGCTGCTTATCAATATAGACTATGGTTGTAGTCAATCCTAATTCGCGCGTCCGGAGATAATTTTTTGTAATCTGCCGGAATCTGTCCAGACAGATGCCGCGCCCTCCTCTTTAAGCTGGTGTTCACCGCAGCGTTCCATGACGGAGGCGGCGAGCAGAACGCGTCTCAGAAGGAGCAGGCATGAAACGGGTGGCAGTTATTTATGGCGGCTGGTCGTCCGAACGGCCCGTATCTCTTTCCTCCGGCCGGCAGATGGCCGAAGCGGCGCGCCAGGCCGGCTATGAGGTCACCGAGATCGATGCAACCCGGGAACTGTCCCGCCAGCTGACCGACGCGAAGCCCGACGCCGTGCTGAACGGCCTGCATGGTCCCTGGGGCGAAGACGGTTGCGTCCAGGGCCTGCTCGAGATCATGGGCCTGCCCTACTCCCATTCCGGCGTACTCGCCTCGGCCCTCGCGATGGACAAGCTGAAGTCCAAAGCCGTCTACAAGCAGGCGGGTCTGGATGTAGCTGAAGACCGCCGCGTGACGCGCGCAGATGCCGCCGCAGCCCATGCCTTGAAGCCGCCCTACGTGATCAAACCCGTCAACGAAGGCTCAAGCTTCGGCGTACTGATCGTCCGCGAAGGCACCAATGGCCCGCCGCAGGAATTGACCGGACCAAACTGGCGTTACGGCGATTACCTGATGGCCGAAGAATACATTCCGGGCCGGGAGCTTACCGTTGCCGTGCTCGGCGACCGCGCCCTCGCCGTGACCGAGATCACTACCTTAAGGGACTATTACGATTTTGATGCAAAATACGCGGCTGGAGGATCGCAGCATGTGATCCCTGCGGACTTGCCTGCGCATGTGACCAAAGCAGCGATGGATGCATCGCTCACGGCTCACCTCGCCTTGGGATGCCGCGGGGCCACGCGCTCGGACTTCAGGTACGATGAAAAGAAGGACCGCCTCGTGATCCTCGAAACCAACACCCAGCCCGGCATGACGCCGACCTCGCTCGTTCCCGAGCAGGCGGCGCATATGGGCATGAGTTTCGTGGACCTCGTGGCCTGGATGATCGAGGACGCGTCATGCCAAAGATAGATCGCAACCAGACCGTGCCCTCGGGCCGCCGCCGTCCGGCGACGATCATCGACGAGACGACGGGCGAGGAAGTCCGCGTGTCGTCCATCATTTTCGGCGTTGTGATGCTGGTCGCGATCCTTGTGGCCACCGCCGCCTGGATGGGCGGTTCCATGTCGCAGATCGGGGCACGTTTCGGCGGCTTCATGGATGACACCTCGCGCCTCGTCGGCATCGACGTGAAGGATGTTTCCGTCCTCGGCCTCGAAGAAAATCCTGCGCTCGCCGACGAAGTGCGCGCCGCCGCAATGATCGAACCTGGCGAGAACATGTTTCGCGCCGATCCGCACCTGATCAAGAGCCGCGTCGAAAGCACCAGCAAGGTTCTGAACGTGCGCGTCCACCGCCTCTGGCCTGGCCAGATCGTCATCCTCGCCGACGCCGCGGATCCCGTTGCCCTCTGGCATGATGGCCGCCAGTGGCAGGTCGTCGACGGCCTCGGGCGTCTGTTGCCGGGCGCCCGCGCGGAAGACCATCCCGGCCTCCTGCGCCTTGCCGGCCAGGGCGCGCCCGAAGCCGCCCCGCAGCTGGCCTCGGCGCTGGCCTCGGCGCCCGATATCAATGGCCGCGTCGCCGTCGCCACCCGGATCGGCACGCGCCGCTGGGACATGCGCTTCATCAACGGCGTCACCGTCCGCCTGCCGGAAGATCCGGGCCTGGAGCCTGCCATCCAGCGGCTCGCCAAGCTGCAGGTGCGCACCGCGCTGACCCAGCGCCCCCTGGAGATGATCGACCTGCGCAGCCAGGGCCGCGTCTATCTCCGGCTTGCCGAATCCGCTGTTGAACCTGCCCCTGCCCGCGAGGCTGCCGAGAAAACCTGATGTCCGAACTCTCTTCCAAGCGCCTCGCCCGTCTCAACGGCCGCTCCAGCGGCACGGTCGCTGCGCTAGACATCGGCTGCTCGAAAACCACCTGCCTGATCGCCCGTCCGGATACGGACAATCCGCGCCGGATGACCATCCTCGGCGCCGGACGTCAGCAGACACGCGGCTTCGCCGGCGGCACGATCACCGACATGGAAGGCCTGGAACGCTCCATCCGGCTCGCCGTCGAGGACGCCGAACGCGAAGCGGGCGAACCCATCTCCGAAGTCATCCTCGGCATCACCGGCCCGAAACTCTCGTCACGCCTGATTACGTCCAGCATCGACATCAGCGAACGCGTGATCACCGCAAAGGATGTCCGCCGCCTGCACAGCCAGGCCTTGACGCGTGCAGCCCAATCCCCTTCGCACCGCCAGGAAGACATCCTCTCTGCCTGGCCCGTGGTCTACACCATCGACAAGGCCGCTGGCCGCGTGCGCCAGCCAGTCGGCATGATCGCGGGCGTGCTGACCGTTAAGATGTCGATCGTTTCTGCCCCGCGCGCCATCGTGAAGAACCTCGTCGAATGCGTTGGCCGTGCGCATCTCGGCGTCCGCCAGATGGTCCCCTCGGCCATCGCCAGCGGCGCCGGTACGCTCATCGAAGACGAGATCGAGAACGGCGCCGTATGCATTGATCTCGGCTCCGGCATCACCGCCGTCTCGGTGTATCTGCACGGCTCACCCGCCTGGCTCGGCCTCGTACCTGTCGGCGGGGCGCATGTGACGGCTGATATTGCGCAAGGCATCGGCACGACCTTTGCCGCAGCAGAACGCCTGAAGAGCGTTTACGGCACGGCCGACCTTGACGGCCCGGGCCTTGCCGAACGTATCGAGGCCCCCCGCCTCGGCGATGACGGACGCCTGCATGCTTCCCGGCTGGAACGGGGCGAACTTGCACGGATCATTGCGCCGCGCATTGAGGAAATCTTCGAGATGACGCTGGACCTGCTCGCCCGCAGCGACGTGAAATCGGTTCTGCCGCAGCGCGTGGTACTGACCGGCGGTGCCAGCCAGCTGCCCGGGGTGCGCGAAGTGGCAAGCCGCATCCTCAAGACACCCATCCGTCTCGGTCGCCCGGTCCTTGCCGAAACTTTAGGCGAGCAACTGGCAACGCCTGCTTTTTCGACCGCTTCTGGCCTGCTACTCTATCCCGAGTTGGGGTTCACCGACGCTGCGCGGGCTGGCGTATCGTCATTGGAAACAGAGGCGGAGGGCGGCTCGGGACAGCTGAAGAGAGTGCTCTACTGGTTGAAAGAAAATTTCTGATCCCGGCAGCCTCCACTTAAGCGTTTTTTAGCGGCAGGCGCGCATTCTGCCCGCTC
>Ga0163144_10002977_pt1 | contig 38666 bp, 39 predicted proteins | sample OliLak19BULKMAT1_FD_123175 | JGI IMG/M metagenome (GOLD analysis project Ga0163144, IMG submission 123175) | Freshwater microbial mat bacterial communities from Lake Vanda, McMurdo Dry Valleys, Antarctica - Oligotrophic Lake LV.19.BULKMAT1 | ecosystem: Environmental > Aquatic > Freshwater >...
CGCGAACGCCAGCGCGAACGCCAGCGCGAACGCCGGCGCTCAGTCGTGCTGGTGCGCCAGACTGCTCAGCGTCTCGCGCAGTGATCGTAGTGCGGGGAGTGTTGTGGCCGCCAGGCCGCGCGGCGACGCCGACAACGACGTCACATGTGCAGCAAGCGTCGTGACGTCGTGGAACGTGATCCAGAAGTCGTCCCAGTCGTCGGTGCTCTGATCATCGGCGTACCCGTCAAGACGGTCCGCGAGGGCCGCCAGGTCAAACAGCGCACCGCGTTCCCGTTCGCTGCTCCCCGCGCGTTGCGCCGCCCCCGCGCCCCGCAGCATCCGCGTCGCGTCGCGCAGGGCGGCGATCCCGCGCTGTATGCCGTCGCGTCGCGCCGACCCGGCGAGTGACTTCGGCACGCGATCGGTCAGGGTGCCGTCCATGGGGTGGCGTCGTACACGGCATTCAGGCAGGCGCGCATCGGGGCCGTCATCGTCACGCCGCGACGCGCCATCACACGAATTGCCGTCTCAAAGAACCGTGACCGATCATAGCGCTCGCCACGGTGACCGAACGCAAACGCGGCGACCACACGCGGCACCACGTCATCGCTGATCACATTGGCACCAACGCCGATGCTGCTGCCGGTAGTGAGGCGCGTCAGGATGCCGGTCTTCGCATGGTCGCCGATCAGCGATCCCAGAAACTGCAGTCCGGTTTCATGGCCTGCGAAGGAGACGGGACCGTACGTATTCTTCAGGTTCGACGTGGCGGTGCCGGCACCGAGATTGGTCCACCGCCCGAGATAGCTGTGCCCGACGAATCCGTCATGACCCTTGTTGGCATGCCCGCAGAAGATGCTCGTCGAGACCTCGCCGCTCACCTTGCAGTGATCACCGATCGACATGGTATGGCCGCTGCCAGCCATGAACTGCGAATGTGCCCCCAGCACGAACGGTCCCGTGAGTCGCGAAAAACTCCGAACGACGGAGTGATCGCCAAGGACAACCGCGCCCTGCGTGGCATCGAGGACGACGAATGGTTCGATCGTTGCCGTGTCAGCGATGCGCACGGGGAAGTCGCCAAGGACGCGCACGTCCGCCGGTACGGCACGGGGCGGCATCGCGGCCCGCGCGATGAAAAGGGCGTCGGCGGCGAGCATCGATGGGAGATGGCCGATCACGTCCCATGGAGCACGCAGCCGCCAGCCGTCAATCGGCGCCGAGCGCTCGCCCGCCACGACACCCGATGCGCGAATCTCACGGACGGATGATCGGCGAGACAGCGCCGCGGCCACGACGCTGCCCTCGTGCGTCCACGTGTCGTTGCTACCGATCACGATCGACTGCAGGACTGGCGCACAGGCGCTCATCGCGATGATCGTCCCCGGGTCGAGCATGACGTCGTCGGTCAGGACTGGTGCTGACCCAGGTTCCTCGAAGCCGGTCAGGCGCCTGGCAGCGATGACGCCCGTGACCGACATGCCGAGCAGCGCTGCCCACCGTTCGCGCACCAGCTTCGCGCCCACGCGGACCTCCGCCAGCGGGCGCGCCGTCGTGATCGGTGCCAGATCGTCAGCGTCAGGCAAACCACGCGGATGGTCGAGCAGAACCAGAGCGGTCACCCGCGATCCTTCAATCGTGCCGGCAGTGCGTCAATGAGTGTCTTCAGGTCAGCCGCGTGCTCCTGAGTCGTGACCACCGTGAGCCCGTCGACTGCCACGACGACCAGATCGGACACGCCGTACAGGACAATGCTCTGGCCCTCCGAATGCGCCACGTTGCCGGAGGACACGACCGCCGTGACGTCACCGTGCAGCGCATTGCCGGCCGCGTCGCCCGGACGCACCCGGCGCAATGCGGCCCACGTGCCGACGTCATCCCATCCGAACGCGCCTGGCACCACAAACACACGATCACTCCGTTCCAGCACGCCGACATCGACACTGATCGACTGCACGGCGTCGAAAAACCCCTCGAGCGTGGTCTCGGCGTTTGCGCGTGACACCTCCGGACAGTGCGCGTCGACCTCAGCCAGGAATCGTGAGGCGCGCCAGACAAAGATGCCGGAGTTCCAGAGGCACCCTGCGGCGATCAGTTCTCGTGCCCGCACTCGATCGGGCTTCTCGAGGAATCGTGCGACCCGAAAGGCGACCTCACCCGACCGCTCGCCAGGCTCGATGTATCCGAAACCAGGATCGGGACGACTTGGCCTGACCCCAACCGTGACGAGCGCATCATTCAGCTCGGCAACATTCGCCGCGCGGAGCAGGGCGGAACGGAAACCGTCCGCGTCGCTGATGGCCCAGTCGGCATGCACCGAGAGCATGATGGCGTCCGGGTCGCGGGCGCGGATGATCCGCGCCGCCCACGCGAGCGCCGCCGCGGTCCCGGCGGGGCGAGGTTCGCACACGATGTTGCCTGCCGGCACCTCGGGCAGCATGGCCGCGATCGCCGGTTCCAACGCGGCGTTGGTCAGGATCAGCATCCGCTCTCCGGGGACCAGCGGCAGCAGGCGATCGACCGCATCGCGCAGCATCGGCTGTCCGGTGACGAGTGGCAGCAGCTGCTTCGGGAGCGTAGGGGTGCTGATCGGCCAGAAGCGCGAGCCGACGCCCCCGGCGAGAATGACAGTCCAGAGCGACATAGAGTGGGGTGGGAGTCAGTTTCCGAACAGACGCGCCCCGTGGTCCGGAGGTATCAGACCAGTGAGGCAATGTGCTGGCGCAACCGCCGCAATTCGCCGAGGAGCGGCGGCAAGGCTGCGGTCGGGCGGGCAAGCACGATCAGCAAGGCATCTTCGCTCATCGCGGTAATGATCGCGATTGTCCCCGGGAACTCCAGAATCGCCGTCTGCAACTGGCCCGCGCGTGCTGCCTTGCCCAGGGCATCGGCGGCAGAAAAGACCGCTGGCGAGTGTGCCGCCACCTGTTCGCCGTCGAGGTAGGAGACGGCGTCACCATCGACCAGCAGGCCGTCGCGACCAAGGACGATCGCAGCTTCGACGCCATCGCGGCGACGCACGGCGTCGACCAGATCACGGATACTTGCCATAGGGGCGGTGTAGGGAGAGGTGAATTGGCCCGACGATCGGTGCCGCAATCGCTTGAAGAGCCGCGCTCGGTCCGGTATTCTACCCTTTGCACTTAGCCGTGTCACCCCGCATCCACTGCTGCATGCCTCGTGTCTTCCGTGCGACGTCGTTTCTGGCGCTCACGCTCTGCGCCCTCGTCGCTGCTGCCTGTGGAGGCGACCCCTTCGCCGTGCGGGCGCCCTTCCAGGCCGCGACCGACAGCTTCTCGATCCGTGCCCTTACCGGCACCCCTGGCAACGCGCGCGCGCTTTGGCGGCTTGGAGAGTTCAGGCGCTATCGTCTCGATTCGATCGGGAGTCAGTTCGACGTCGGGTTCGACATCGATCCCACCGGCCGTGTGATCGTCTATCCGGCGCGCACAATCACAGTCCCACCGCCGGGCACGCTTGCGGCCCCGCCATCGGTGTCGCTGCTGGCCACCACGCAGACCTACGGCAGCGCCGACAGGGCTCCCGAGACCGGCTACGTCGTCGACACCGCAATCGTCGTCAACAAGGGGCAGACCGTGTACGTCCGGAGTGCGTCGGATTTCTGTCTGGCGCAGCAGAGCGGCGGGACGCTGCTGTACGCGAAATTCATTGTCGACAGCATCAATCGGGTGACCCGCGAGTTGATCGTGCGCAGCACGGTGCAGCCAAGCTGCAATTTCCGGTCGTTTGCGACCGGAACTCCTACGTTCTGAGTCATGCACGATCTCCGGCTCGTGCGCGAGCAAATGCATCTGCTGCGCGATGGCTTTGCCCGTCGCGGAAAGCTCGACACGCTCGGCCCGATTCTGGACCGGATCGAGTCGCTCGAGAAGGAGCGGCGTGCGCTGATCACGGCCACCGAGGACCGGAAGGCGCGTCGCAACCTGATGACGCAGGATGTCGCCCGGAAGAAGCGCGCCGGCGAGGATACGACCGAGCTGGTGGCAGAGAGCCGCAGCATCGGTTTGGAAATCGCGCGACTCGAGGCGGATCTGTCAGCCACCGAGCTGACGATGGACGGCCTGATGCTGGAGTTGCCGAACATCACGCGTGCACGAGTGCCGGCGGGCGACGAAACGCAGAACGCGGTCGTTCGGAGCTGGGGTTCACCGCGCGTGGACGTGGGCGTGCGACCCCACTGGGACGTTGCCGGCCAGATGGGGCTCGTCGACCTTCCGCGCGGCGCGAAAATCAGCGGGTCCGGATTCATCGTCTATCGCGGGTACGGCGCGAAGCTGGTGCGCGCGTTGATCAACCTGATGCTCGACACGCACACCACCGAGCACGGCTACGAAGAGACCTGGGTGCCGCTGGTCGTCAATCGTGCCTCGATGACGGGTACGGGACAGCTGCCGAAGTTCGAGGATGACATGTACGCGGTGCATGGCGAAGATGCCTTCCTGATTCCGACCGCAGAAGTTCCGGTCACGAATCTGTACCGCGACGAGATCCTCGATGCGGCCGAGTTGCCGAAGGCACTGACGGCATACAGCGCCTGTTTCCGGAAGGAGGCAGGCGCGGCGGGCAAGGACACGCGCGGCCTGCTCCGGGTGCACGAGTTCGACAAGGTGGAGTTGGTGCGCTACGCGCTGCCTGAGAACTCGGACGCCGAGCTGGAACTGCTCACTGGGCACGCGGAAGCCATTCTGCGCAAACTCGAGCTCCCATATCGTGTGCTGCTGCTGGCGGCGGGTGACACGGGGTTCGCGAGCAGCCAGACGTATGATCTCGAGGTCTGGGCGCCGGGCGTTGGTAAGTGGCTCGAAGTATCGAGTTGTTCGAACTTTGGCGACTTCCAGACGCGACGCATGAACATCCGGTATCGGCCGGCTGCCGGTGAGAAGCCACGATTCGTGCACACCCTCAACGGATCAGGACTCGCGCTCCCGCGGATCATCGCGGCGCTGCTCGAGCATGGGCAGCAGGCGGACGGCAGCATCGCGATTCCGGCGGCGCTGCAGCCGTATCTTGGCACGGCCCGGCTGGGTTGATCGGCGCGCGGCGCTTCGCGCCGGTCATCTTTCTTGCGAGCGGCGTCGTCGCACTGCTCGTCTCGTGGCTCGTCTACACGCAGCGTGTCGTCACCGAGCTGCGCCGCGAAGCCGCCAGGTCGAGCCAGATGTACGCGCGCGTCTATCAGGCCCTGAGTCAGGAGGGGGACGACGGCACGGCAGCCTTGCTCGATCTCTCGCGGTACATCGGACAGGCCGGAGTCCCGATCGTCGTCACGAATGCATCAGGGACGCCCACCGCGGCGATAAATCTGCCGTTCGCGGTTGTTGATGCACAGATCGACGCACCTGAGGTTCGGGACTACGTCAAGGTCCTCGATCGGGCCAACGTGCCGATCAGCCAGCCGGGGGTCGGGAACGTGCATTACGGCGATACGCCGCTGGTGAACGGCCTGCGTGTGGTGCCGATCATCACGGTCGTGACACTCGGTCTCTTCCTGCTGGCCGGTGCGTATGGTCTGGTGACGCGGGGCCGCGCGGAGCGCGAACGTGTCTTCGCCGGTATGGCGCGCGAGGCCGCCCATCAGCTCGGGACGCCGCTGACGGCGCTCGCGGGATGGGTGGAGTTGCTGGCCGAACGCGAAGGCGGCGTCGAGAGCACCACACAGACCGCCGTCGGGCATATGCGCGGTGATCTCGACCGCCTCGAACGTGTCGCGCACCGCTTCGAGCGGATTGGACGCCCGGCGCAGAAAGACGCAGTCGACGTGCGCGAGATTGTGTTTCGTGTGGCGGCCTACTTCCGCGTCCGTGTGCCAACCAAGGCACACAAGGTGACGATCACGACGTCGTTGCCTGATGAGCCGCTCCGCGTCAAGGGCGACGCGGTGCTGCTCGAATGGGCCCTCGAGTCGCTGGTTCGCAACGGCATCGACGCGCTGGCTGGTCGCGGCGGGAGCGTCAATCTGACGGTGGAACCACTGCCGGAAGGGGGCGCGCGCGTGGTGGTGGCCGACGACGGCCCGGGCGTGCCGCGCGAACTCCGCAAGGAGATCTTCAAGGCGGGGTTCACGACCAAGCCCCGCGGCTGGGGCATCGGGCTCGCCCTCACGCGGCGCATCATCGCGGACAATCACGGTGGCAGGATCACGCTGCTGCCGAGCGATCGAGGAGCCGCCTTCGAGATTATGTTGGAGCGATGACCGACTCGATCGTTTCACCGCTCGCCGGCCTGAACCGCGCCCAGTACGACGCCGTCATGCACACGCACGGCCCGCTGCTCGTGTTGGCCGGCGCTGGCTCCGGCAAGACGCGTGTGCTGACCACGCGGATCGCACGCCTGATCGAGGCGGAGCGCATTCCGCCGCACCGCATCCTCGCCGTGACGTTCACCAACAAGGCCGCCGGTGAGATGCGCGACCGGATCGGGCGACTGATTGGCGGCACCCCGCAGGGCATGTGGGTCGGCACCTTCCACGCCATCGGCGCGCGCCTGCTCCGACGCGACGCCGATCGCGTCGGTCGGACGTCGCAGTTCACCATCTACGACGAAGACGATGTGCTCGGTGTGGTGAAGCGCCTGCTCGAAGGGCAGCGCATCGCACCCAGGGAGTGGGCGCCGAAGGTGGTGCTCGGCCAGATCTCCGATGCCAAGAACGCGCTCGTCTCGCCGGTCGAATATGCGCGGTTGGCACAGGATCCCCTCTCAAAGGTCGTGGCCAGGATCTACCCGCTCTACAACGACACGATGCGGGCGCAGAACGCGGTTGGTTTTGATGACCTGCTGACATTGCCGGTACAGCTGCTTCAGGAAAATCCTGCCATCCTCGACGGCTATCGACAACGCTTCGGGTTCATCCTCGTCGACGAGTATCAGGACACGAACAAAGCCCAGTACCAGCTGGTGTCGCTGCTCGCGGGCAGCGCCGGCAACGTGATGGTCGTTGGTGACGATGATCAGTCCATTTATGGATGGCGAGGCGCCGACATCCGCAACATTCTGGATTTCGAGCGCGAGTTTCCCACCGCGACCGTCGTCCGGCTCGAGGAGAACTATCGGTCGACGCCGGAGATCCTGGCACTCGCCAACGCCGCGATCGCGCCAAACAAGGAACGCCGTGGCAAGACGTTGCGCGCCACGCGGGCCCCGGGCGTCAAGCCACGACGGGTGCGCGCGCTCGACGAACGGGATGAAGCCGAGTACATCGCCGATGACATTGCCGACCGCCGTGGCCATCGGTCGGTCGAATTGCGGCAGGTTGCGATCCTGTATCGCACGAATGCGCAGAGCCGCGCCTTCGAAGACGCAATGCGGAAGCGCGGATGGCCCTACCGGTTGATCGGCGCGGTGCGTTTCTACGATCGTCGGGAAATCCGGGACCTGATGGCATATCTGAAGTTGATTGCCAACCCCGCCGATGACGAGGCGTTCCGGCGTGCCATCAGTGTGCCGCGACGCGGCCTCGGCGACACCACGATCGAACTGCTCGCCACGGTGGCCGCCGCGGCCCGGGTCTCGCTGCTGCAGGCCGCGGGAACGCCAGCCATGCTCAGCCAGCTGCGCCCGGCCGCGCGGTCGGCGCTCGCTGACTTTGCGTCGGTCGTCGGAGCGCTGCGCAGCATGGCCGCCGACGCGGGGGTGAACGAACTGCTGGAGGCGCTGATCGCGCGGATCGGATACATCGATCTGCTTCGGGCAGAGGGACCGGATGGCCTCGACCGCATCGACAACGTGCGGGAGCTCGTCAGCGGTGCCGCCGAAGCGCTCGCCGATGACGATGGTGAAGTCGGCCTCACACCGCTCGATCGATTTCTGCAGAAGGCCATGCTGGTGGCGGGTGCCGATGCGCTTGACCCGACGGCCGACGCCATCACGATGATGACGCTGCACAACGCGAAGGGGCTCGAGTATCCGCTCGTCTACCTCACGGGGCTCGAGGACGGACTGTTCCCGCTGGCGCGGGCGTACGATGATCCCGCGATGCTCGAGGAGGAGCGGCGGTTGTTTTACGTCGGGATCACGCGGGCGGAGTCGGTGCTGGTGCTGTCGCACGCGGAAATGCGCCGGAGAAACGGCGAAACGCTGATGTCGCGGCCCTCGAGTTTTCTCGAAGCGTTGCCGGCCGAGTTGCTCGAGGTCACCAGTACGCCGCGTGCACGCAGTCAGGGGCGCAGCAGCTACGGCGGCGGCGATCAGGCCGGCGGCTGGGGACGAAGCGGCGGCACCACCGGACGCTGGGCACCGAGAGAGGCAAAGCCGGCCCCGATCAGTGATGTCGCCCTCGGCGGTGTGACGCGCAGCTACAGCGCACGACCGACCGCCGCCGTTGACGATCAGGCTGACGCGGTCCAGGTGCTGCCGGGTGCGAGGGTTCGCCATCGCAAATTCGGCGTTGGCACCGTGGCCGAGGTCACCGGTGCCGGTCGCGACATGAAGGTGCGCATCGATTTCGATGATGAAGAGGTGGGACGCAAGACGCTGGTGGTTGCCCAGGCGAATCTCGAACCGGAGCATGAGTAGATGGCTGTTTCAGACGCAGATGTCCTTCACGTGGCGGCGCTCGCGCGACTCGCGATCCAGACCGGGCGGGTGCCTGCACTGGTGCGCGAACTGAACGGGATTCTGGATCACATGGCGGTCCTTGAAACGGTCGACGTCTCGACCGTCTTTGGTGATCTCCGGACGCCGATGCCACGACGGGCTGATGCGGTGGCCCCGATTCCACTGGTGCGCCCGTTGGTGGAATTCGCACCGGCACCACGCGACGGCTTCCTGCTGGTGCCACGTCTCAGCACGCACAGCCAGCTCGGCGCGTCGAAGGGTGACGAATGACGGCATCGGCAACGCTTGATCTGAGCGCCGCCATGACGGCGGCGGCGATCGCCACGGGCAATGCCGCGGCGCCTGACGTCGCCGCGGCGGCGCTCGCGCGCGCCAGCAGCGGCGCCAGTCTGAATGCGTACGTGACACTGGCATCCGATGCGGATGTGCGCGCCGCTGCCGCTGTGGCCCCCGACGGGCTGCTGCGCGGGGTGCCGGTGGCGGTCAAGGACAACATTGCGACGACCTCGCTCAGCACCAGCTGCGGGTCACGGATCCTTGCCGGATGGGTCAGTCCGTACGAGGCGACCGCCGTCACGCGACTGCGCGCCGCCGGCGCCGTGATCATCGGCAAGACGAACATGGACGAGTTCGCGATGGGTTCGTCGACTGAAAACTCTGCATTCGGCCCCACCTTGAATCCCCTTGATCACGCACGGGTGCCCGGTGGCTCGAGTGGCGGTTCGGCGGCCGCGGTCGCCGCGGGCCACTGCCGAATCTCCTTTGGTTCGGAGACCGGTGGCTCCGTGCGGCAGCCCGCTGCGTTCTGTGGGATCGTCGGCGTGAAGCCGACCTACGGTCGCGTCAGTCGCCTCGGGCTGGTTGCCTTCGCATCGTCGCTCGATCACATCGGCGTCTTCGGTCGGACCGTGGATGACGCGGCACTGGGGCTGCGGGTCATTGCGGGACATGATGCCCACGACGCGACGTCAATTGATGCGCCGGTTGATGACTACTGCGCCGAGAACGGCCGACCACTGGCGGGCCTCGTCGTCGGTGTGCCGACGGAGTACTTCCCGCTCACCCTTGACGAACGCATCCGGGCCCGGTGCCATCGGGCCATCGGGGTGCTGCGCGATCTGGGTGCCGAGGTCCGAACGGTCTCGCTCCCGCACACGAACCTTGCAATCCCGGTGTACTACATCCTCGCGCCAGCGGAAGCGTCGTCGAATCTGGCGCGGTTTGACGGGGTCCGGTATGGACCACGTGCGACCTCGGACGACCTGCGTGGCATGTACGAACGTACGCGATCCGATGGTTTCGGCCCTGAAGTCACGCGACGCATCATTCTCGGCACGTATGTGCTCTCGCAGGGCCACTACGACGCGTACTACCGCAAGGCGATGCTGGTGCGTGAGAAGATCACCGAGGACTTCGCTGCCGTGTTTGCCAGGGGCGTGCACGTCCTGTTCACACCAACGACTCCGACACCGGCGTTCCCCTTCGGGTCGAAGAGTGATCCGTTGGAGATGTACCTGAGCGACATCTTTACCGCCACCGCCAATCTCGCAGGAGTTCCCGCGATGTCGCAGCCGATCGGGCTGGTCGACGGTCTGCCGATCGGGGGGCAGTTCCTCGCCGCCCACTTTCGCGAGGTGGACATGTTCCGCGCGGCGTATGCACTGGAGACGGCGCTCGGATCGGAGGCACTGTCATGAGTACGGAAATCGCAGCGGATGTGACGGCCGGTTTCGAAATGGTCGTCGGGCTCGAGGTGCACGTGCAGCTGAAGACTCGCAGCAAGGCTTTTTGCGGATGCTCGACCAACTTCGGCGCACCGCCGAACCAGAACACCTGCCCGATCTGTCTGGCACTGCCTGGAGCCCTGCCGGTGCTCAACGCCGCCGCAGTGGAGCTCGCGCTGCGCGTCGGGCTCGGCCTCGGCTTCACCATCAATCGTGCGTCGATCTTCGCACGCAAGAACTATTTCTATCCCGATCTGCCCAAAGGATACCAGATCTCGCAGCACGATCGACCGATCGCTGAACATGGATCGCTTGACATCGGTCTGGTTGTCGATGGTGCACCGCGTGTGATCGGTGTCACCCGCGCGCACATGGAAGAAGATGCAGGCAAGTCCATCCACGATCGCTACGAGGGGGCGACGGCGGTTGATCTGAACCGCAGCGGCGTCCCCTTGGTGGAGATCGTCAGCGAACCCGACATGCGGTCGCCGGAGGAAGCCGGAGCCTACCTTCGGACGCTCAAGCAGATCCTCTTGTATCTCGATGTCAGCGATTGCAACATGGAAGAGGGCAGTCTTCGGGTCGACGCCAACGTCAGTGCGCGGCCGTTCGGCCAGACCACGCTCGGCACCAAATGCGAGGTCAAGAACATGAACTCCTTCTCCGGCGTGGAGAAGGCGCTCGCGGCGGAGTTCCGGCGACAGTGCGGGGTGCTCGTTGCCGGTGGCACCGTCCAGCAGCAAACGTTGCTCTGGGACGGGCACAGGAACGAAATCCGACCCGCGCGCAGCAAGGAGGGGTCGAGTGACTACCGGTACTTTCCTGAGCCCGACCTGCCACCCCTCGTCATCACTGACACCGAACTCGCACGTGTCGCTGCAACGCTTCCCGAACTCCCGGCTGCGAGGCGGGTGCGGTACGCCGCGATGCAGTTGTCGGAGTACGATGTGCAGGAACTGACTGCCGACCCGGCTGCCGGACCGTACTTCGAGTCGGTGCTGCGGTTGCACGGCGACCCGAAGGCAGTTGCGAACTGGGTCAACGGCGAAGTTCGCGCGAACCTGAATGAACGCGGCGCGACGTGGTCAGCCGTGTCCCTCGCGCCGGCCCGGCTGGCCTCGTTGCTCGACCTGGTCCGCGATGGCATCGTCAGCAGCAGCGCGGCCAAGAAGATCTTCGCGTTGTTGCTGGCGTCGGACGATGCGCCGCGTGATATCGCGGAGCGTGAAGGGCTCGTGCAGGTGCGCGACGATACCGCGCTCGCTGGCTGGGTCGATCAGGTGCTGGCCGACAACCCGGCAGAGGCTGCGCGCTTTGCTGCCGGCGAGAAAAAGCTCCAGGGACTGCTGGTGGGCCTGGTGATGAAGAAGTCGCAGGGCCGAGCCGATCCGAAGATCGTCAATCAGTTGCTGTCGTCGCGCGTCTCGGGGTAGAGCGGCGCGTCGAGCGTGCCCGCGTGCGCGAGGCGCGAGACCGGCAGGCCGAAGTGGCGCTCGGCCTCCTCGCGCACGAACGGATCACCACCGCGTCTGAGTGAAACCCGACGAAGGCGTTTTGCCAGACGCAATGCTTCGTCTCCGCTCGGGTCGAACTGGTACGATTCAGAACGGTCGAGCCGTTCGAGCAGGTCCATCACGTAGTCGAACGAGCGGATCAGGTGCGACTCCACCTCCGGTCTCGACAAGCCCCATCGGCTGTTGTCGGCCATGATCCGGTAGATGCGCTGCCAGCTCTCGCTGTCGGTCACGTGGACCATGCCGCGGAACAGTCGGCGGTTGGTCCTGGTGCTGAAGATGGTCGGGCTGAGAATATCGTCGAGATGTGAATCGGCTCGTGAGTGATCGAGCAGAATCACATCCCGCGCCCGTCGTGCCGCCGCATCACCGAGGTGCGTCTCGAATCGGCTCTCCCAGTAGCTGTGGCCAAGCGCGGACGTACTGCTCGTGACCGTGAGCTGGCGCGGCACGAAGAAGTTGTGCGCCACCACATCGGCGGCCAGGTGCGAGAGATAACCAAGTGCAAAGGCGCGAAGTGATTCGTCGCCCGCGCGTTCATAAATCTCGAAGCCGACGGCCCACGAGTGACAGTGCCGTCCGGTCGGAGCGTACTTTTTTGCCATCGACGTGTCGGCCGCGATGCTGCCGTAGAGAAAATCCTGTGGGAAGGTCCGGAGCAGGGCAGCCGTTCCCGCCGGAAGCAGCGCGAGCGACCGCAGCACCGCTTCACCGAGATGGATGTGTGTGCCTGGCGTCCACGCCAGCAGGTCGGCCGGCGTCAGGGTGATCCAGACCACCACGATGAGGATCGCCAGCGCACCGCGCCGCGCGAGACGGACGCTCACCCGCGACGACGTCGACGAATCCGCGGACCACCGGATCGTGGCACGGCGTCCCCCGCTGACGGCCGCTCGGACTCGATTTCTTCGTCGTCGGCGTCATCGTCACCGTCTTCCAACTCGTCATCAGCTGCGTCGTGACCGTCTTCTGACTCGTCATCGGCTTCGTCGTCGCCGTCTTCTGACCCGTCATCGGCAACGTCGCGACTGGCATCATCGCCCGCGTCGTCCGAATCCTCATCATCATCCGACCCATTGTCGCCCAGATCGTCGTCATCGTCGTCGTCCATCCACTCCTCCGACTGATCCCCTCGGCTGTTCCCCCTCGTCGATTCCGCGCGCGGACGCACCGTCGGCACGACGACGTCGTCGTCCTCGTCCTCATCGTCGTCCTCATCGCCATCTTCGAACGCCGCCTCGAGCGCCGCCAGTCTGGACCGAACATCCGACTCGTCGAGTTCTGTCTCTGATCGTTCGGAGCGTCTGGCGGCGCGTCGTGCCTTGCGTCGACCAGCCATGCCGCCCCGACCCAGGACATCGGAGAACAGCGTGCCGACACCGGCGCGCACGCCGCGCATCAGCCCTGTGGCCGAGGCAATCGTCGCCTCCGCCTCGTCCTGTACTGCATCCACGAGCGTGGCAAACTGCGCCAGACGATGCTGACTGGCGTCCAATGCGTCCCGCACGGCATCGTCGACGGCGCCAACGGTGCCCGAGAGCCGACCCAGGTCCTTCCGGACTGCCGTCGTCACCTCGGAGAGTTGCGTCGCCACCTGATTGAGATTCCGGACCAGCGGGATCAACTCATCGGAAAGTCCCTGAAATCGCTTGCCGAGGTTGTGCTCCGCGCCGCGAACTGCGCGAGCGATGCCGAGGACCGCGGCCGCAATCCCGAGGAGCAGCAGCGTGACGACGATACTCAGGATACCCGTCGCGACGTTGTACCATGGGGCCGGAACATCCACCGGGCGCACAAGCAGCGTATCCGCGATCAGTGCCAGAACTGGGATGGTCGTCATGCCGAAACGTACCTGCCGGCGGATGCGTGGCGCACCCCTCCGCTTGACCTGTCGCCACGAGTCCGGCACCTTCACGGCGCTTGACTGACCCCGATCGGGAGCGTGTGCATGGCCGCACTGCGGTATGTGGTGGAAGGTGGACATCAGCTGTCCGGGACGATCCGGCCGGCTGGAAACAAGAACGCGGCGCTGCCCATCGTGGCCGCGGCCCTGCTGACGGCCGACGAGGTCACACTCGAGAACGTTCCGAGAATCCGCGACATCGAAACGCTGGTGCTCCTGTTGCGATCGGTAGGTGCCGAGGCGGAATGGATCGGTCCGAATGCCCTTCGGATTCATGCCAGAGACATCCATCCGGCCACGCTCGATCCCGCGCTCTGCGAGAAGATTCGTGCCTCGATTCTGCTTGCCGGGCCGCTGCTGGCGCGGTGCGGCAGTGTGACGCTGCCGCCACCCGGTGGCGACGTCATCGGCCGCCGGCGGCTGGATACACACTTCTTCGCCTTTGAACAGCTGGGCGCCACCTTCACCGCCGGCGAAACCTTCACGCTGACGGCGAAGGAGCTGCGCGGCCGGGACATCTTCCTCGATGAGCCAAGTGTCACGGGCACCGAGAATGCGATGTGCGCTGCGTCGCTCGCAAAAGGCACGACGATTTTCCGTAACGCGGCGAGTGAGCCACACGTGCAGGATCTGGCGCATTTCCTCGTCGGCATGGGTGCGCAGATCGAGGGGATCGGCACGAACACGCTCACGGTGCACGGCGTCGACCGACTCCACGGCTGTACGCACCGGATCGGCCCTGATCACATTGAGGTTGGCAGCTTCATCGGACTGGCGGCGGTCACGCGATCAGAACTGCGGATCGCAGACGCCGGTGTCGAACACTTGCGCTCCATGCTGATGGGGTTCGAACGCCTTGGCATTTCCTGCGTGGTTGATGGGAACGATCTCATCGTGCCGGCCGAGCAGTCGCGGCGTATCCGCGACGATCTCGGCGGGCACGTCCCGAAGCTCGAAGATCAGCCGTGGCCGGCCTTCCCGGCCGACGTCATGTCGATCGCGATAGTGACGGCGACGCAGTGTGAAGGCTTGATCCTCATGCACGAGAAAATGTTTGAATCGCGCATGTTCTTCGTCGACAAGCTGATTTCAATGGGCGCGCGAATCGTGCTCTGCGATCCGCACCGCGCGCTCGTTTCGGGGCCGTCACAGTTGCGCGCGGGCAACGTCGAAAGCCCGGATATCCGGGCTGGCATGGCGATGCTGCTGGCCGCCCTGTGCGCCACCGGTACCAGCACCATCATGAACGCGGGTCAGATCGAGCGTGGGTACGAGCGCATCGACGAACGCCTCAATGCGCTCGGAGCCCGGATCACGCGCATCGAGGGTTGATGCTGCCGGCGCACCTGAGCATCCCCGACTTTGACGAGTGGGGGTTCCGCGCGTTCACCACGTCGCGGGCGGCGGGAACGTTCGGAACCCAGGCAAACGAGCCGGCAGCCGACGTCTTCGGTCGCTGGAACAGTCTGATCGAGGCCGCAGCCGAGCAGGGGATCGAACAGTTCGCGAGTGCCAGTCAGGTCCATGCCGCTGATCTGGTGATGCATCGCCCGGGTTGGCGGGGGTGGCTCCGGACGGGGCCTGTCGACGGGCACCTCTGGTCGGCTCCGGGCATCGGCGCCGCTGTGACGGTGGCGGACTGCGTTCCGGTCTTCATCGCGCACCCCTCCGGCGCCGGCGCGATCCTCCATTCCGGCTGGCGAGGGACGGTGGCGGGGATTACCGAGCGGGCGCTCGGAAGGCTGATGTCGCTCGGGTTCGGAGCGGGGAGCCTGCGCATCCACCTCGGTCCGTCGATCTGCGGCGGCTGCTACGAGGTGAGTGCAGACGTCTATCACGCGCTGACAGCCTCATCGGTAGACAGGCCCAGTCCGGTGGATCTTCGTGCGGCGATCGCCGACCGCGCGCGGTCCCTTGGCGTGAGGGACATAACCACCAGCGAGTGGTGCACGCGCTGTTCGAATGACCGGCTCTTTTCGCACCGAGCGGGTGACGCCGGTCGCCAGCTCGGGGTGCTTCTCTCACCTGATCCACGCAAGTGACTGTCTGACAGGCGCTTGAACGCACTTGTCCCTCGGGTTAGTATGACCGGAGCAATTCGGTACTACACTGTCAAAGTGTGGGGGCCTCCCCGCACTTTTTTGTTTCTGTAAGAGTGGGTTCGAGAGGTCGGGAACGTGGCGGCACCCATCGCAGCAGTTGTCCAGCAGGTCGTCGAATCGGCAGTGACGCAGGCGGGCTTCGAGCTCTTTGCGCTCACTGGTGGTGGAACCCGTAACCGGCCGTTGCTCGAAGTGCGCATCGATCGGCCGGATGGCACAAAGGTGACCATCGAGGACTGTGCGGCGGTGTCGCGAGCAATTGAGGCCGTCCTCGATGGGAGTACGCTGGTCGCTGAGACGTATCGGTTGGAGGTGTCGTCGCCGGGCATGGACCGCCCGCTGCGCCACGCTGCGGATTGGCGGCGCTTCGCAGGGCGTCGCGTCGCGGTGACCAGTGGCGCGTTGGTAGGAAGTCGGGTCGAGGGCACGTTGCTTGGAATCGATGACGCGCTGGATGTCGAGACGGGTGTGGTGCAGGACGATCAGGGGACGGAGCATCGGGTGGCACTCGCCGACGTGAAAAGCGCGCGGCTGGTTGTCACCTGGAATCGATAGAAGGATGAGGGGATCGCGATGGATATTCTGAACGCAATCAAGGAACTCACCAACTCCAAGCAGATGGATCGCGAGGAGTTGCGCGCGCTGCTGCAGGACGGAATTCTGGCCGCATTGGGCCGGAAGTACGGCCCGACGGTGGATGCCGAAGTCGAAATCGACGAGACCAAGGGCGAAATTCGCATCGTGCGATTGCGCACAGTCTCGGCGGAGGTCGTGGATCCGGTGCGTGAAGTGACGCTCGAGGAGGCACGATTCCTCGACGAAAGCTTTGAGGTCGGTGACGTGATGGAGACGCCGATCGAGTTCGCCGAATTCGGACGGACCGCCGTGCAGGCCGCGAAGCAGCGCATTCTGCAGCGTGTCCGCGAAGGCGAGCGGACGAAAATCAAGGATGAGTTCTCCGGCCGCGTGGGTGATCTCTTCTCCGGTGAGGTGCAGCAGATCGAGCGCGGAAAGCTGGTGCTCATGCTGAACCGCCATCGTGAAGCCGAAGCGATCATTCCGTATCGCGAGCAGAATCATCGCGAGCACTACCATCAGGGCGAGACGATTCGCGCCGTGCTGAAGAAGGTCGAGGACACCCCGAAGGGCCCGCGGCTCGTCTTCAGTCGGTCGGACCCGCTCTTCGTCCAGGCGCTGTTCAAGCTCGAAGTACCGGAAATCCAGCAGGCCGTCGTCGAGATTCGCGCCGCCGCGCGCGAAGTGGGCAGCCGGACCAAGATTGCCGTCTTTTCCCGTGACGACGCGATCGATCCCGTTGGCGCCTGCGTCGGACTCAAGGGGGCACGCGTCCAGGCCGTCGTCAACGAACTGGGCGGAGAGCGGATCGACATTGTGCCCTGGTCGGCAGATCCTGAGCGCTTCGCCAAACTGGCGCTTGCGCCGGCCAAGGTCGCCCGCGTCTTCAGCGATCCCGCGACCAGGACGGTGCAAGCCGTCGTCGACGAGGATCAGCTCTCGCTCGCCATCGGCCGGAATGGCCAGAATGTGCGGCTCGCCTCCGAACTCACGGGCTGGAAGATCGATTTGTATTCCAGCCGTGAGTGGGTTGAGCGCACCGAGGGGGGGCCGGGCTTCGCGCCGCTCCCTCAGGAACCGGTCGCTGACGTGCCGCTCTCCGCACTCGAGGGGCTCTCAATGGGCACGGTCGCAGTGCTCGAGGCAGGCGGATACCGCACTCTCAACGATATTATTGATCTGGAGCGTGGTGACTTCCTCAAGCTGCCTGGTATCGCGCCCGCCGAGGCGGACCGGATCATGGGTATTCTCGAGGAACTGACGACGGACGACGCCACCGAAGAAGGCGGCACGCCCGGCGGGACAGCCACCTGAGCGAGCCGGATGAGCTGCGAAAGCTGGCCGCGCTGCTCGGGCTTGGATTTCGCGGGCGGTTGGTGGTCGTTGGCGTGGAGCAGGTGCGTGTTGAAGTGAAGAAGGGCACGGTGAAGTTGGCGGTCGTCGCTCACGATGCGTCGCGGCACAGCCGGGAGAAGATTGTCCCGCTGCTTCGTGCGAAAGGAGTCGAGATCATCGAGGTGATGTCGGCGGACCAGTTGGGCGCCGCGTTTGGGCGTGAGCAGACTGCGGCGGTGGGCATTACCGATGCAGGGTTGGCGCGGGGCGTTCGGGCCATCCGGCTCGAGCGCGCGCGCTCGGAGTGACTTTCGGAGGCTGGGTTTGAGCAAGTTGCGCGTCATGGATATGGCCGGTGAGTTCGACATCAACGTGGATGAGGTCATCCAACTGTTGCGCTCGATGGACGTACCGGTTCTGAGCCCGCAGAGCGGGTTGACCGATGATCAGGTGTCGCGGATCCGGGCCCGGTGGGAGCGCGAAAAGCGCGCCCGTCAGGCCAAGGCCGCCGCACCTGCACCTGCGGCGGCGCGTCGGCGCAAGGGCGCCGTGGCGCCCGCGGCTGAGGCCGTTATGGCCGCGCCGGTCGTTGCGCCCGACGTGACGGACGCGGAACCCGGTGTTCCCGCAGTCCGCCGCCGAAAGGCAGCGGACGTTGCCGCGCAACAGGCCATCCACGATACGGCAGCCGCGGCCGAAGCGGAGTTAATCGCCGCCACCGCGGCCGCGCACGCCGCGGCGGTTGCCGCGGCGGCACCGCCGGTGCCGCCACCGTCCGCACGGGCGCCAGACGTCGTCGCACCGCCTCAACCACCGTCGCACTCCGCGTCGGCTTCAGACGCTGAGGCACCAGCGGTCGCCGCGTCGACGACTGCCGTTGACCCGCTTCCGCCCGCGCGTCCCGCACCGGTCGCCAGTGCGTCGCCCACCACGCAGCAGCCGTTGCCGCCGTACGCCAGTGCCTCGCCGAGTTCGCCAGGCTCCGGTGGCGGCGCCTCGCGTCCCCCGCTGCGTCCCGCCTCTGCGGGGCTGCCGGATCGCCCTCGCGCCGCTGGTTCTGGCCTGCCGCCCCGTTCTCGCCCGGGTCAGGGTGGCGGGACCTTCAGTGGACCGCGCCCTGTGGCATCCGCAACGCCGTCATTCGGCGGACAGGCCGTGCGTCCGCCAGGGGGCGGCGCGCCGCGTCCGGGTGGTGGGGGTGCTCCAGGTGCCGGCGCTGCGCCGCGTGCCGGCGGGGACCCGCGCCGCGGCGGCGGCAAGAAGGGCAAGCGCGGCTCGGTCGATCAGGCTGCCGTTGATGCCAACATCTCGAAGACGATGAGCGCGCTGCGCGGTCCGGCACGTCGCGGCCGGCGCTTCGATGATTCTGCATCGCGAGAAGAGCTGGAAGCATTCCGTGCGGCCGCGGCCGAACGGGAGCGCACGACCGTGCGCGTCAACGAATTCATCACGGTGTCCGAGCTGGCGCAGATCCTCAAGGTCGCGGCGACCGAGATCGTTGGATTCGCATTCAAGCATCTCGGGTTGATGGTCACCATCAACCAGCGCCTCGACTTCGACCAGATCGAACTGATCGCCGGCGAATTCGGTTTCCAGGCAGTCAAGGAAGAGGAGTATCAGGTCGAGGAAGCAGGGGACAAGATCGTCGATGCAGCGGAGGACATGGTTTCGCGTCCGCCAGTCGTGACGATCATGGGCCACGTCGACCATGGCAAGACGTCGCTGCTCGACTACATCCGAAAGGCAAACGTGGTCGCCGGCGAAGCGGGCGGCATCACGCAGCACATCGGTGCATACCACGTGACGCTGGCGGGTGGCAAGACCATCACCTTCCTCGACACGCCGGGCCACGAAGCCTTTACGGCCATGCGTGCACGTGGCGCACAGGTGACCGACATCGTCGTGCTCGTGGTCGCGGCGGATGACAAGGTGATGCCACAGACCATCGAGGCCATCTCCCACGCGAGAAATGCGGGCGTTCCACTGGTCGTGGCGATCAACAAGATCGACGCCCCGGGGGCCGATGCGGCCAAGGTGCGGCAGGATCTGCTGCAGCAGAACGTCGTGCTCGAAGACTTCGGTGGCGCGGTCCTGGCCAGCGACATCTCGGCCAGGAAGGGCACCAACATCGAGCAGCTGCTCGACCAGATCCTGTTGCAGGCGGAAATCCTCGATCTCAAGGCCAACCCGTCGCGTCGCGCCCAGGGTGCGGTCGTTGAAGCGCAACTCGATCCGGGCAAGGGTCCGGTCGCGACAGTGCTGATTCAGAACGGCACGGTCAGCGTCGGCGATGACTTCATCTGCGGCGTCTTCTCAGGTCGCGTGCGGGCACTGCTGGACGAGCGTGGCAAGATTGTGAAGTCGGCCGGGCCGGCCATTCCGGTGCAGGTGCTTGGCATGACCGGTGTGCCAATGGCGGGCGACCAGTTCGTGGTGGTCGAGGATGCGGCCGAGGCGCGCGAAATCGCGCAGCGTCGCGAACGACTCGAGCGCGAAGCCCGGAGTCGCCGCACCACCAAGTCGTCCGTGTCGCTGGCCGATTTCATGGCGGCGGCAACCTCGGGTGAGAAGCGGACCTTGAAGATGTTGATCAAGGCCGACCAGGGTGGTCCGGCCGAGGCGCTCGCGGATGCACTGCAGCAGCTCTCGAATGCCGAAGTTCAGGTCGAAGTCATTTCACGTGGTGTGGGCGCCATCTCCGAGAGCGATATCCTGCTCGCGAAGGCGGCCGGTGCAATCATCGTCGGCTTCCATGTGCGCCCGGACAACAAGGCGCGTTCGGCCGCTGAGCGAGAAGGTGTCGACATCAAGCTGTACCGCATCATCTACGAAGCGGTCTCGGATGTGAAGTCAGCTCTCGAAGGCATGCTCCGCCCGGAACAGCGCGAAGTGATCTACGGCGAGGCGGAGGTCCGCGAAGTCTTCAAGGTGCCGAAGCTCGGCTCGATCGCGGGTTGTATGGTCCGCAGTGGCATGATGAACCGCCAGGGCAAGATGCGCGTCATCCGGGACGGGGTGGAGGTGTACGAGGGGAGCATCGCCTCCTTGCGCCGTTTCAAGGAAGACGCGAAGGAAGTCAAGGAAGGCTACGAGTGCGGCATTGCGATCGAGAACTTCAACGACATCAAGGTCGGCGACGTGCTCGAGTGCTTCCGTACCGAGGAAATCGCGCGCACGCTGTAAGGCGCATGATCTTTTTCGTGGCCCCCTCGGTGCGTCGCACTGCGGGGGCCACTGCGTCACCGGCCCGCACATGCGGCCGATCGCGCACAGGAGAGACTGATGGCTGGGAACGAACGCCGCCCCGACCGGGTGGCTGCAGCAATACGGGAAGAAGTGGCGCGTGTGCTGTCACGCGATGTGCAGGACCCGCGCATCAGCGGTGCGTTCGTCACCGTCACCGCATGCGAGGTCTCGCGGGATCTGCGCACGGCGAAAGTCTTCGTCAGCATCCTGGGCGATGACGATGCGAAAGCGCGCGCCCATGACGGCCTGACGGACCTGGCGCCGCAGTTGCGCGGCCCGATCGGACGCGCGCTGCGGTTGCGGGCAGCACCCGAGATCTTCTTCAAGGTGGATCAGAGTATTGCGTATGCCGCGCGGATCGAAACGCTGCTCGCGCAGATCAAGCCGCCTGCGGTGGATGGAGACTCCGCCGACACGTCGGTTGAGACTCCTGACGCTGGTGAAAATGACGACAGCGGCGACTGACGGCCTGCTGCTGCTCGACAAGCCTGCTGGAATTTCATCGCACGATGCGGTGCTGGCGGCGCGACGGGCGCTGAGCGAAAAGCGAATCGGCCACGCCGGCACACTCGATCCCTTTGCCACGGGTCTGCTGGTTCTGCTCACCGGGCGCGCCACGCGCCTGCTGCCGTTCCTTCCGGGCGAGCCGAAGATCTACGAGGCAAGAATTCAGTTCGGAAGCGAGACCGATACCGAAGATCTGCTTGGCGTCGTGACGCGTGAAGCGTCGCCACCCGGCGAGGCCGACGTCCGGGCAGCCATTCCGGCACTCACCGGAACCATCAGTCAGGTTCCGCCAGCGTTCTCGGCCAAGCGCGTGGATGGCATGCGCGCCTACGAGGCTGCGCGAGCCGGTGTCATGCTCGAGCTCAAGCCGGTCTCGATCACGGTGCACTCGTGGCACATCCTGGCGTGGAACGACTCGACGTGCGACGTACGCATCGTATGCGGCGGAGGAACGTATGTTCGGTCCCTTGCCCGTGATCTCGGCAGGGCGGTGTCGAGTGCCGCGCACCTGATCGGGTTGCGGCGCGTGGCAGCCGGTGCGTTTCATGTTGAGCAGGCGCAGGGCGTCGAGGCACTCCGAACCGAGGTTCCCCGTTTGCGACCGTCGCTCGACGCGCTCCCACATCTTCCGAGGGTGCAGTTGTCGCTGGAGGAGGTGCATCGTATTCGGCGCGGCCTCGATATCGCGATCGGCGAACCGCCAACGGTGACGACGAGTCATGTGGCGCTCGTCTCGGCGGAACACGGCGGCCTGATCGCGCTCGGTGAACGGATCGGCGATCGGTGGCAGCCCCGGGTCGTCATGCGCGACGCCTGAGATGATGGACGAATCTGGATTACCATCGGACGTTCTGCGCTGCGTCGTGACCGTCGGCACGTTCGACGGCGTACATCTCGGCCACTTCGACGTGCTCAATCGCCTGATCCAGCTGGCCAGATCTCGTTCGATGGCGAGCGTGCTCGTCACGTTCGCTCCACACCCGACCCGGGTGTTGCGACCGGAGTCAGCCCCACTGCTCCTGACCCCGGGCATGGAGAAGTTCGAGGCGCTCGCGACCATCGGTGTCGACTATTGCGCGGTGCTGCCGTTTACGCGGCGACTTGCCTCGCTGAGCGCCGCGGAGTTCGTGCGCGAGATTCTGCGGCCTCGTTTCCGCATGGACGCGCTGCTGATCGGGCATGATCACGGCTTCGGCCGCGATCGCGCCGCAGGACGCGAGCAGCTGGTGGCTCTCGGGGAGGCCGAGGGGTTCGCCGTCGAGCCAGTGGCGCCAGTGAGCCTGTCCGACGGTACGATTGTCTCATCGTCTGCCATCCGGACAGCGGTCGCGAGCGGTGACTTCGTGGCGGCACGACGCGCGCTGGGCCGCCGTTTCTCGATCAGCGGTCGTGTCCAGCGCGGCGACCAGCGAGGACGGCTGATTGGCTTTCCGACCATCAACCTCGGGCGGCCGCATCCCCGCAAACTCCTGCCCCCCCCCGGGGTCTATGCGGCCGTCGTCCAGACCCCTGGTGGCCCCTACGGTGCGATGATGAACCTCGGCGCCCGTCCGACTGTCGGCGACGATCGGCTGACGGTCGAGGCGCACCTGTTCGACTTTGCCGGTGACCTCTACGGTGCGGCTGTCCGGATCGATCTGGTAGCGTCGATCCGCCCGGTTCGCCACTTCACGGGGCTCTCGGAGCTGACCGCCCAACTGGCGAATGACGCGGTAGCAGCCCGTGCCGCGTTGACCCGGTTCGGCTGAACCGGCTAGCTTACAAGGCTATCCATACAATGAACGTCCTTCCCTTCTTCCGCTGCAGGGCATGAACAGTCTGCGGTCCCGCCTCCTTCTGATCGCCGCCGCCATCGGGCTTTCGGTTTTCGCCCTTTTCCCGCGCGCTACGGCTGTGCGTGAGAAGAAGCCTGACGGTTCATTCGTCGAAACCACCAAGCGCCTCTGGCCGCTCAAGTATGGTCTCGACCTCCAAGGCGGTATGCACCTCGCTCTCGAAATCGATGAGAGCAAGGGCGTCGTCGCCGACAAGAAGGACGCGCTCGGACGCGCGCTTAAAACGGTGCGCAATCGCATCGACCAGTTTGGTGTGTCCGAACCGGTGGTGCAACAGGCTGGCGACGATCGCATCATCGTCGAGCTCCCTGGCATCGATGATCAGCAGCGTGCGCAGGATGTCGTGCAGAAGTCGGCGTTCCTGCAGTTCCAGATTACTGACAAGACCAACGCACTCGAGCGCTCGCTGCCGCGCATGGACGCCGCGGTTCGGAGTCAGCGCCTCGACGCTGGCGCCACTGCCACCGCTGCTGTCGCCGGTCCTTCCGCCGCGGCCCCGCTCAGTGGGCTGCTGACTGGTGACACAAGCAAGAAGGCGTCGACCGACACCGCCAAGGCGGCTGTGACGGACACCGCGGCTGCGAAGGATGCCAACGGCCCGATCACGAGGATGGTGCAGCCGGGCCAATTCCCCGGCCAGTACTTCGTGAAGGAGTCTGACGTGCCGCGGCTGACGCGTTTTCTCGCCGACACGATGGTCCGCGCGGCGATCGCTCCCGGGAAGGTACTGCGCTTCGACGCGGACACCGCTGGTGGGGCGCCAGGGCAGGGGGCGTACCGTGCGTTGTACATGCTCGACAGCAAGCCGATCATCACCGGTGAGTTCCTCACCGACGCCAAGCCGAACCAGAATCCGCTCGAACCCGGGTACATCGTCGAGTTCGAGTTCAATTCGGAGGGCGGCCGGATCTTCCGCCGCGAGACGGGCAAGCACGTGCGAGACAACATGGCCGTCGTACTCGACGATCGCGTCGTGACCGCGCCAACCATCAACAGCGCGATCGGCCGAAATGGTCAGATCACCCTCGGCGGCGCCGGGCTGCAAGCCGCGCAGGATCTGGCGCTGGTGCTTCGCGCCGGTGCGCTGCCGGTGCCGCTCAAGGTCGCTGAGATGCGCAATATCGGCGCAAGTCTCGGTCAGGACTCGATCGACAAAGGCAAGGTGGCCTTCGCCATTGCCATCGTGATGGTCATCGTCATCATGGTCGGCTACTACCGATTCAGTGGTGCCATCGCGGTGGTGGCGCTCGGGTTGTACGTGTTCTTCACGCTGGCGGCACTGGCGGGTTTCGGCGCCACGCTCACACTGCCGGGCCTCGCCGGGCTTGTCCTCGGCGTTGGTATTGCCGTCGACGCGAACGTGCTGATCTTCGAACGCATCCGTGAGGAAATGGATCGTGGCAAGTCGGCCCGCCTTTCCATTGACGAAGGCTTCAGGCATGCGCTGAGCGCGATCGTCGACACGAGCGTCGCAACCATCCTCTCGGGTGCAGTGCTCTATCAGTTCGGTACGGGACCGGTGCGCGGCTTTGCCGTCACGCTGGTGGTGGGTGTCGCTGCCTCGCTGTTCACGGCCATCTTCGTGACGCGGACCCTTCTCCTCCTCTGGCTCGACCGCACCGGCGGCACGAAGCCCCTGAGTATCTGATGCTGCGAATCTTTCACAACACCAAGTACGACTTCATCAAGTGGTGGAAGGTCGCCGCCATCGCGACGCTCGCGTTCATGGCGATCGGGCTGGCCTCCTTTGCCGTCACCGGCGGCGTCAACTACTCAGTCGAGTTCACCGGTGGGACGCTTGTCCAGCTGAAGTTCAAGCAGGCGGGCGATGCCGGGAAGATTCGTGCCACCCTCGACGGTGCCGGGATCAAGAACGCCGAGGTGCAGCAGTTCGGCGGGCCGGACGAGTTCATCATCCGTGCGCAGGAGAAATCACTGGTGCAGCAACAGGCGGCTGGCGCTGAGAAAGTCGCGGATCGCATCCGCACCGCGCTGATCGCATCCTTCGGTGAGTCTGCGTTCACGATCGAGCGCAAGGAGTCGATCAGTCCCAAGGTCGGTGAAGAGCTGAGTCGCAATGCCGTGATCGCGATGGTCCTCGTCTCGCTGGCAACGCTGATCTACCTCGCCTTCCGGTTTGAGTGGCGTTTCGGTGTGGCCGCTGTCGTCGCCACACTGCACGACACGCTGATCACGATCGCATTCATCAAGCTCCTGCATCTGGAAGTGTCGCTGACGGTGGTGGCCGGGATCCTGACTCTCCTCGGTTACTCGATGAATGACACGATCATCATTTTTGATCGTGTCCGCGAGAACCTGAGGACGGCCGGAAAGGAGTCGCTGTACAACGTGCTCAATCGCTCGATCAATGACACGCTGCCGCGATCGATCATGACGCACGCGACCACCTTCGCGGCCTCGCTGGCCCTGCTGATCTTCGCCGGCGAAGTGATCCGCCCGTTCGCGTGGGTGATGACCTTCGGTATCTTCGTGGCGACCTTCAGCTCGATCTACGTCGCTGGCCCGGTATTGCTCTGGATCGAGGCGAAGTTCCCGCGGAAGGCCACCTCCGGCGCTGCGCGACTGGCAGAATCCGCTGCGAAGCGCCCCGGCGCCGTCGCGTCGCGTTGAGCCTGGACGACGGCAGGATGCTCCGACGGACCGCCGCCATGTGCGGCGGTTTTGTCGTTCGGGGCGCCGCGCAATGCTGATCGACAGTCACGCACACCTCGCGGCCGAGAAATTCGACACCGACCGGGCGCCGATGCTGCAGCGTGCCTGGGATGCCGGCGTGTCGCACGTCGTGGTCATCGGTGACAGCACGTCCACCGCGCGTGACGTGGCACGCCTCGATCCCCGGCGTCTCTCGTTCACCGCCGGCGTACATCCGCACGAAGCGCACGCCTTCGATGCAGACCGCGACATCCCGCGACTTCATGCACTTGTCGTCGACGGCGCAGTTGCGGTCGGGGAATGTGGACTCGACTACTACTACGATCACAGCCCACGCGCGCTGCAGCTCCGGGCGTTCGAGAGCCAGCTCGACCTGGCGCACGAGGTTGGCCTGCCGGTCGTCGTGCATACGCGGCAGGCCGAGGATGATACGGCGCGGCTCATGCAGGCGGCCGCACTCCGCGGCGTCTGCGGCGTCCTCCATTGCTTCACTGGCTCGCCGGCGCTGGCGCAAGCGGCGATTGACGTCGGCTGGTACATCTCGATCAGCGGAATTGCGACGTTCAGCACGTGGGAGCGAGACGATGTCGTGGCGATGATTCCGGATCCGCAACTCCTCGTCGAGACCGACGCGCCGTACCTTGCGCCTGTCCCGCACCGGGGCAAGCGCAACGAATCCGCATTTCTGCGGAGTACCGTCGAACGCCTGGCCGTCGTGCGTGCGACGACGCCGGAGCGGCTCGGCCTGCTCACCGCATCCAATGCGATTCGCCTGTTCAAGCTTCCGCTTTCTCCTTCGACCTGATCGATGCCAACAGATCTCGAAATCGCACAGAGTGTCACACTTCGTCCGATCCGGGATGTGGCCGCCGAGCTCGGGCTCGATGAAGATCAGATCGACCTGTACGGCAAGTACAAGGCGAAACTCCCGCTGTCGATTGCCGAGCGGCCCATTCGCGGGAAGCTGGTGCTGGTGACCGCAATCCATCCGACCGCAGCCGGTGAAGGGAAGACGACGACGTCCGTCGGTCTTGCACAGGCGTTGCGGCGGCTCGGCACCAGCGTCGTGCTCTGCCTTCGGGAGCCGAGTCTCGGTCCCGTGTTCGGGGTCAAGGGCGGCGCCGCCGGTGGTGGCTTCGCGCAGGTCCTGCCGATGGAAGACATCAATCTGCATTTCACCGGCGATTTTCATGCGATTTCCAGCGCGCATTCGCTGCTCTCGGCGATGCTCGACAATCATCTCCAGCAGGGAAATGCGCTGAACATCGATCCGCGCCGGATCACCTGGCCGCGCACGATCGACATGAATGACAGAGCGCTGCGGAAGTGTATTGTCGGTCTTGGCGGCGCGACGAACGGCGTCCCGCGCGAAGAACGATTCGTCATCGTGCCCGCAAGCGAGATCATGGCGATTCTGGCGCTCTCCACCAGTCTCGACGATCTTCAGCTGCGCTTGACGAAGATCATCGTCGGCAGCGCATATGACGGGCGGTTCGTGACCGCCGGCGAACTCGATGCTGCCGGGGCCATGGCGCTGCTGCTGCGGGAGGCCCTGCGGCCGAATCTCGTGCAGACGGCGGAGGGAGGACCGGCGCTGATCCACTGCGGTCCTTTCGCGAACATTGCGCACGGCTGCAATTCACTGATTGCCACCCGCTCGGCCCTCGCACTCGGTGACGTCGTCGTGACCGAGGCGGGCTTTGGCTCTGATCTGGGCGCCGAGAAGTTCTTCGACATCAAGGCGCGCGCCGGTGGCCTGACTCCCGCCGTCGCGGTCATCGTTGCGACGGTGCGCGCCCTGAAACTCCATGGTGGCGCGCCCAGGAGCGCACTCGCGACTCCGGATGTCCAAGCGGTCGTCCGGGGGCTGGCAAACCTCGAACGCCATATTGCGAATGTCAGGCAGTTCGGTGTTCCGGTGGTGGTCTCCGTGAACCGGTTCACCTCCGATAGTGATGAGGAGCTGGAGGCCGTTCTGAGTGCGGTTCAGCGGTCGAGAGCCAGGGGAGCGCTGTGCGAGGTCTGGGCGCATGGCGGTGCGGGTGGCGAAGCGCTCGCGACGGCAGTGCTCGATGTGCTGGAAACCGAGCCTCCATCCTTCACGCCGCTGTACGACGTCACGCTCGGCATCCGGGAGAAGATCGGAACGATCGTGACGCGGGTGTACGGTGGAGACGGCGTGGACTTTTCCCCAAGAGCAGAGCGCTCCATTCGAGAGCTCGAGCGTCAGGGCCTCGGCGCGACGCCTGTCTGCATCGCGAAGACGCAGTCATCGTTCAGCGACAATCCCGCGCTGCTTGGCGCACCGCATGGCTTCCGTGTACAGATTTCGGATGTCTATCCGGCCGCCGGGGCAGGGTTTGTGGTGGCTCAGGCCGGTGATATCATGACCATGCCGGGGCTGCCTGCGGTGCCGGCGGCGGCTCGGATCGGCGTCGATGGCGCGGGTCGTGCCATTGGTTTGTTCTAGGGTTCCATTCATCGAGGAGTCGTCGTGACCAAGCGTGTGATCAGCACCCCCAGCGCCCCCGCCGCAATCGGCCCGTACTCGCAGGCCGTCGCCGTCGACAACCTCTTGTTCACGGCGGGCCAGATTGCCCTGGATCCGACCACGATGACTGTGGTGCCCGGTGATGTTGCCGCACAGACGGAACAGGTCATGAAGAATCTTGCGGCCGTGTGTGCTGCAGCGGGCGCGTCGTTGCAGGACGTCGTCAAGACGACGGTGTTTCTGCAGGAGATGATCGATTTTCAGGCAATGAACGAAGTCTACGCACGTCACTTCGGCGACAACCGGCCAGCCCGCAGCACCGTTGCGGTACGGGGCCTGCCGCGCGACGTTCGCGTCGAGATCGAAGCGATCGTTCGTCTGCCCAACGCCTGAGTGTCTGCGAGCGCTGCGGTGCCGGGACGACCTGTCCTGCGTCTGCTGCGGCGCATCGTCTGCGTGGGCGCCACGCTCGCGGCGGCGGTACCTGCGGTCGAGGCGCAGCGAGTTCCAGTGCCACCGCCTCTTGATACTGTCAGGCGGGACACGGTTGTGCCGCGACCGGCGCGGCGGATTCCCAACAGCATTCCAGACTCGCTCTTGCGCCCGCCGATCTCGCCGAAGGCCGCGTTTCTGCATTCGCTGCTCGTGCCAGGGTGGGGACAGAGTGCGCTCCGGCGTTCGACGGCCGCCACGATTTTCGCGTCCGCCGAGTTGGGCATGATCTACATGGTCGGAAAATCGCGGGCCGACCTTCGGAGTGCGAAAGCGTTGCAGCGTCTTGACTCAATCACCGTCGGTGATCCCTCGCTCGGCGAGTCGGTGACCAGGACTCCATCGGTGGATCCCCGGCTGATCAATGCCCGGCGACTCCACCTCGAGGATTGGCTCGCTGCCTGGATCTTCAATCACCTGCTCGCTGGAGCGGATGCGTACGTTGCGGCGAATCTGTGGGACCTGCCGGCGCGCGTGGCGATCCAGCAGACCCCGGTCGGACCAGGTATCGGCGCGCAGTTCCGTTGGTGAACGACGCTCCGGTCGGTGTCTTCGACTCCGGTATCGGTGGTCTCACCGTTGCCGCCGCCATCATGCGCGACCTGCCGAATGAGCGCGTCCTCTACCTCGGCGATACGGCGCGCGTTCCCTACGGACCGAAGAGCCCGGAAACGGTCGTGCGCTACAGTCGACAGATCTCGGCGTTCCTGCTCGAGCAGCACGTCAAGGCAATCGTCATCGCCTGCAACACCGCGACGGCGCACGCACTCGAGACGCTGCAGCGTGAGTGCAGCGTGCCGGTGATCGGCGTCGTGCAACCTGGTGCGCGCGCCGCAGTGAGTGCCACGCGAAACCGACGGATCGGTGTGATCGGGACGTCGGGGACAATCAATTCCGGCGCCTATCGTCGGGCGATCGCGGCGCTTTCGGCGCAAGCCACGGTCATCAGTTCGGCGTGCCCTCTGTTTGTACCGCTGGTGGAAGAGGGATGGGTTGATCACCCCGCGACCCGGCTGATCGCCGAGGCCTACCTCGCCCCGATGCGCGACGCGGGAATTGACACGCTGGTGCTTGGATGCACCCACTATCCGCTCCTCGCAGCTGTCATTGGCGACGTAGTCGGTCGCGACGTCGCGCTGGTCGATTCCGCCGCCGAGACGGCCATCACGCTCCGTGCTGTGCTCCAGCAGCAATCGCTCGAGTCGTCAGGCCCGATCGGTCCCGACCGGCATCGTTTCGTCGCCACCGACGCGCCTGAAACGTTCCGTCGTGTCGGGCAGCGATTCATCGGACCCATGCTCGACGTAATCGAGACAACGGTCTTCGCCTGATTCCATCGGTTCGAGCAGCTCGACCCGGTGGCTGGTCAGCTTCAGATACCGTGGGACGTCGCCCCATCCGCCCGGATTCGCGTAGACGCCGCCGTTCGGCGCTCGAGTCAACCCCGCCACGTGCGAATGCCCGAACACCACCAGATTGGGGCCTCCCGGTCGAGCGATTCGTTGAAGCGCCACATCGCGCAGGCCCACACCATTGTCTTCCGCACGATGTACGCGGCTGGCTTCCGATGTACCCAGCGCCAGTCGCGTCCCGAAGTCGGGGTGTATCAGCTTGAAGGCCCACACCGAAAGGGGGTGCCGGAGAATCGGTTTCACAAACAGATACCGACGGTCCGCATCAGCACGAAGCCCGTCACCGTGTTCCACTTCCAGGTCCCAGCTGCCAGCCCGGACGCGCAGCGGCGTGGTCTGGTACTCCACGCCGACCACGTCGCGCAGCACGGCACCACCCCAGCAGTCGTGGTTCCCGGCGATCCAATGGATTGCCATGCCCGCGGCGCGAAGTTCCGTCATCGCGCCGAGAACCGGGAGCGCAAACGAGGGAATCGAGCGGCGCCATTCGAACCAGAAATCGAGAATGTCGCCATTCAGGATCAGTGAGCCTGGCCGACCGCGAAGGCGTCGGAAGAAGTGCACCAGCGCCGCCGTCGTGGCGGCGGGAGCCGCGCCGACGTGGGCATCCGACAGGAGATAGATGGGAAACTGGTGCACCAGTGGAGATTAGTTGCTTCCTCGCGCTTTGACAAAACGGACCGCGATGGACCAACTTCGCCATCGCATTGAAATCCTCGTTGCCCCTGCTCTCGTGCCCCTGCTCGATCCACAGCCTGCCTGCGTCCTCGATCTCCGTGTCCGCTATGCGGAAACAGATCAGATGGGCGTCGTCTATCACTCGAATTATCTGATCTGGTGCGAGGTCGGTCGGACCGAACTGATTCGCCAGTTCGGCCGCTCGTACGCCGAGATTGAGCGGCTTGGGGTCGGGCTTGCGGTCTCGGACGCGTCGCTGCGCTTTCTGGCGCCCGCGCGTTACGACGACTTGATCCGCGTCACGACGACGCTGACGGAGATACGTTCGCGTACCATGACCTTCGGGTATGTGATCTCGCATGCAGAGCGGTCAGTGACACTTGTCACCGCAACGACGACGCTCATCGGACTCGATCGCGCCGGCAAGGTCGCGCGGCTGCCCACCGCCCTGCGTCGCGCGCTTGGACTTGCCGATGTCTAAGTCCTGGCCGCAAACCCTGTCGCCCGGGATCTCGCGACGCGGTACCCCCGGATGATAGCGCCTCCGAACCTCGCCGAGTGTTATGGTCCGGTGTATGCACCAGCCCTGAACCTCGGGGATCGGTTCGGGGCACACATCGTCGGAAACCGCACAGGAACCACCAGTGAGCATGCGCGCAACTCTCGCTTTCATCGCCTGTTCGACGGCGCTCGGCAGTTGTACCCCGAAGCTGGCGCCACTCGTCAACGCAACGCCGCTGCCCACCCGCGAGACGCTGCCGACGATCGAGCTGCCGAGGCACAGCCAGCGGATCATCTTCAATTGGCGCCTCCAGGAATCAGAGCTCGAAGTGCGCGGCGAGGGAGCGGCTCGCATCTCGGCGCCCGATTCGGCACGGATTGACCTGTTCGTCATGGGCGGCCTCGGCAATGGAGCCGCGTGGGTCATTGGCGACCGCATGCGGCTGGACGCACCCGAGGCGCTGCGGAAGGTGCTTCCACCGCCGGCGTTCCTCTGGGCGGCGCTCGGGAGATTCTCGATTCCTCCCGGAAAGGATACGCTCGTCGTCCGGACCGACAGCGCTCTGACCGCCGAAATCGGCCCCGTGCCACGGTGGCGCCTGGCGGTCCGGGACGGGCGAGTCACCCGCCTCGATCGTGCCGACGGTGATCGCATCGTCGACCGGCTCGAGCGCCGGACGGACGGCTCGCTAGTTTATTACCATGCGCCGACCCGACGGCAGCTCACGCTCACGATCACGCGGGTGGACTCTGTCGCACCGTTCGATGCTTCGATCTGGAGGCCGTAAGGCCGCTGGGATGGCGTTCGCCGCCACCTTGGCTCTCAACGGCTGCGTCTACGGCTTTGCCGGAGGCGGACTGCCGCCTGGTGTGCGCACCATCGCGATCCTCCCCTTCGACAACCAGACGCCGTCGGCCGAGCTCCAGCAGGAGTTCATGGCCAGACTGCGCCGCGAGGTGCGCGCCCGGCTGGGGGTCCGCGAAGCCGGCGAGTCGAAGGCCAATGCCGTCGTTCGAGGCACGATCACCCGCTACGAACCGGACATCCCGATCGCCTTCTCTGCGGATCGGGTGCAGTCGGTTGCGGCGCGCCGAAAGCTGCTGCTGACGATCGATATCGAGATTTACGACCAGACCGCGGGTCGGGTACTCTGGGCCCGGAAGGGGATGTCCGCCGAAGGCGAGTACGCGGAGCGCGCGGAAGCTGAAGGCCGACGACAGGCGATCGAAAAGCTGGTCAACGACGTTCTCGATGGAGCCCAGTCCCAATGGTGATGCGACGCGGCAGTGGATCTGGAGGATGCCTGGTGTGGATCGCACTGATCGCCGCCGCCGTGGTCTTTGGCTGGCCGGCGGCCAAGGTGTATCTCCGCGCGTATGAGTATGAGGACGCGCTGCGTCAGACCCTGCTGCACGGCAAGGTGGACAATGACGAAGGCTTGCAGTCGAGAATGCGCGCCTCTGCCGATTCGATCGGCGGACTTCCCGATGCGGCCTACGACATCAATGTCGACCGACGCGAGGGCATGATTCGCCTGTCTGCGACATACACCGATACCATCAAGTTCCCGATCTCGCCGAAGCCGATCACCCATCGCTTCAAGGTGGAGCGGCCGGAGTGAATCCAGCGTCACCGCTGGATCACATTCGCTCCTGGACTGATGCTGGTATCTGGCGTGGTCAGCAGACCGGACGAGTGGTCTTCACCAATGGCGTGTTCGACTTGCTGCACCCTGGCCATATCGATGTGTTGCATGGCGCGCGTGCCTGCGGCGATGTGCTCATCGTCGCCATCAACAGTGATGCCTCGGTCCGGCGCCTCAAGGGGCCCGGCCGGCCGGTGCGCAATGAGGCCGACCGTGCCTACGTCCTCGCCGCACTTGCCGTCGTGGACTGCGTTGCAGTCTTTGAGCAGGACACGCCATTCGAGTTGATCGAACTGCTCTGCCCCGACGTGATCGTCAAGGGCGGAGACTACCAGGCATCGACGATCGTCGGTGCGGCCGAGACACGCGCTCGCGGTGGTGAGGTCATCGTCATTCCGCTCACCCCAGGTCACTCCACTACGGCGACAATCGCCAAACTCCGGTCCGGTCCGACCCATGTCTGAACTTGTTCGCTCGTATAGTCGCCAATTGCATGAAATGCGCCCGGTCTCGATCGAACGGGGCGTGGCTCCCTATGCCGAAGGCTCTTGTCTGATCAGCTTCGGCGAGACGAGGGTGCTGTGCACCGCGTCCGTGGAAGAGGGGGTGCCTGGATGGCGCAAGGGCAGCAAGATGGGGTGGCTCACCGCCGAGTACGCCATGCTGCCCCGTGCAACGCGGACGCGCAACTCCCGGGAGCGAGGGCAGGTGGGCGGCCGGACTCAGGAGATTCAGCGGCTCATCGGCCGAAGTGTCCGCGCCATGCTCAGCGGCTTCGATTTTGGTGAACGCACGATCAAGGTCGACTGCGACGTGCTGCTCGCGGATGGCGGCACCAGAACAGCGGCAATCTCGGGAGCGTGCATCGCCGTGAGTGATGCATTCAGCTGGCTGATGGCACAGGGGGCGCTCACCGTGTCGCCCGTCGTGCATCGCGTCGCGGCCGTCAGCGTTGGTGTGGTCGATGGCCTGCCCGTGTTGGATCTCGACTACCCCGAGGACGTTCGTGCCGGTGTGGACATGAACGTGGTCATGGTCGATGCGGCGCGGTTCGTCGAAGTGCAGGGGACCGGCGAGCACGCCACCTTTGATCGCAGGGAACTCGATGCACTGCTGGAGCTCGCCTCGGCTGGCATTGCAGCACTCGACGCGTTGCAGGTTCGTGCACTGAACACCCCTCTTGGCTAGCGGCCGTGGTTCACGAAATCTGTGCCGATAGTGCGCCAGATGGCACGAGGTGCTGACACGGCGACCTGCCGCGACGTCTCCCGTCGTGTGCCAGGCCGTGCCTGTTCGGTGCTGACGCGCGTCCTCGCTGTCGGTGGCGTCGCGCCTGCCGCCACGGGGAGTCGCGTGTGACCAAGTGGATTCTTGCGACGCGGAGCCGCGGCAAGCTCGCCGAGCTCGTTCCCATCCTCGCCGCCTCAGGCATCGTTGCGATCAGTCTTGATGCCGCGGGCATCGCGGCGAGCCCCGACGAGGAACGCATCGAGGTGTTCGACAGCTTTGCAGCGAATGCGCGGGCAAAGGCCAGGTACTTCGCCGCGCGCACGGGCAGACCCTGTCTCGCGGAGGACTCCGGTCTCTGCATCGACGCGCTCGACGGACAGCCTGGCGTCCGGAGTCGGCGTTTTGCGCTCGATCGTGGTGTCGCGACGTATGCGTCGATTGCCGAGGATGTGGCCAACAACGAGGCGATGCTGGCCGCCTGTTGGGACAGCGGTCGGGCGCCACCCTGGAATGCACACTTCGCCTGCGCGGCGTCGCTCGTCGATCAGTCCCGCGAAGCCGTCGCGTTCGGTCGCTGCGATGGGGAGATACGCGTGGAGCCCAGTGGCAACAGCGGCTTCGGCTATGATCCGTACTTCGTGAGCGCCGAGCTTGGCGTCGCATTTGCCGACGCGTCACGAGAGCAGAAAGCGCTCGTCAGTCACCGCGGTCGTGCCATCAGAAACCTGCTCGACCAGCTTGGAGTCGAGTTGGTCGACGTCGCCGCCCGTTGACGAGGCTGCCCGACCCCGTTACTCTCGGGGTTCGTGCGGGGCGTAGCGTAGTCCGGTAGCGCGCCTGCTTTGGGAGCAGGAGGTCGCCGGTTCGAATCCGGCCGCCCCGATGTTGTTTGCTCCGCACGAGCACCTGACGTGCGGCGGAAAGGAAGCGCCAGTAGCTCAGTTGGATAGAGCGGCAGCCTTCTAAGCTGCGGGTCGGGGGTTCGATTCCCTCCTGGCGCGTGTAGTGCATTGCTCCGATAGCTCAATGGTAGAGCAGCTGACTCTTAATCAGTAGGTTGTAGGTTCGAGTCCTACTCGGAGCACTCACGGCGGCGGTCATCTTCCGAGATGGCCGCCGCCGTTTTTGCACACACCAGGTCCCGCGGTTAGACATCGCAGCGATGCCCCATCTTCTTCGCGCTTCCTGCGTCGCACTGCTCGCTCCCGCATTGCTGCCGGCACAACACGCGATGTTCACCGCGACTCGTGACTCGGTGTCCGTGATGGCGACCGTGATCACGACGCGCACGGCACCGGCGCTGGCAGGGCAGCCACGGAGCGAAGTGCTCGTCACCCAGCCAATGCTCATGTTGCGCGGCGCCCGGAGGCGTGGCGCCGTGCAGTTCGCGACAATGCTCAATGCCGAACGCTGGACGATGCCTGATGGAGAACCCGTGGCTGGCATCTGGGGCGAAGGATTTGTCGACCGCCGCCATCCACACACAATCGTGCACGAGGTGATGCTCACCGGCGAACGCCGATTGAACCGGCTGCGTGTTTCGATTGCAGGCGGGAAGGGTATCGTCCCCTTTGGCACCGATGACCCCATGGTCCGACCGATGTCGAAGTATCCCGCGAATCATCACTTCTCACAGATTCTGGAGCGCGTGCAGCTCGTCGGCGCGATTCGCCTCGGATCGCGACTCGCGGTGGAGGCGGCAACGTTCAACGGAGATGAGCCGGCGGGGCCTTCATCGGCACCCGTCTGGCGCCGCTTCGGCGACTCGCGCTCCGCCCGACTCTCCCTCTGGCCGATCCCGACGCTCGAAGTTCAGGGAAGCTCGGCCTTTGTGCGTTCACCGGAGTTCGGCAGTGGCGAGGGCCTCGATCAGCAGAAGTCGAGCGCCAGCGTGCGCTGGACGCCCGCACGGACTGTCGTGCGGTACGCGTTCGTCGAGTGGGCACGGACCGAGGAACGGTACCGGAAACGTGAGATCATCGGATACGGTACGGTGCTCGCCGAGCTGCTTGCGCGACATCGCTGGTTGACCTTCGCCGGCCGCCTCGAGCGGACGTCTCGACCGGAAGAAGAGCGGCTACTCGATCCATTCCGCACATCGCGTCCGCCCACGGATCTCACGATCAAGGGGGTCACGCGGTGGCGGATCGCAACGCTGCACGCTGGCGTGCAGCTGCCGCAGAAAGGGCGTGTCCACGGCACCCTCTTTGCTGAAGTCGCACACGCGCACTCCACACCGCTGCTCCGGCCGATCCTGCTCGATCCGAAAGACATCATCGGTGCGTCGGCGGCCTGGCAGGCGAGCGTGGGGCTGCGGCTCGGCGTCGGGGCGATGTCGGCACGTGTCGGTCGCTACGGCGCGGCCGCGAGCGGCGTGATGACCGACGCCCGCCTGACCATGCCGCACGACCACACGGGTCGCCACTGAATCGGCGCGTGTCTCGCTGAATGTGTGTTTTTGGGGGGCCGTGGGAATGCGTCGGGCGATCACGCGACGCGCGTTGGTGTATCGGAGGAATCTGAGCCTGCGGCGTGGTGCCTGTACCCGATGTGTGCGACCAGCTGTATCCTGGAATGTGAACCGACCAACGGGAGAAGCGCGATGCGTGGTCCGTCGAGCAGTCTGCTGGCTCTTGCTGCCGTTCTCGCCGCAGGGTGCGGCAGCGGTGGCGACACGCCGCCGGTCGCGCCAGCGCCACCGGGTCCGGTGCCCCGTGTGCCAGAGTTGACAGTGCTTGGGCACGGTCTGACCGAGAATCGCTACACCGCTGAGATCAGCGTCGGAGGGCGGTACGCGTACTCCTCGAGCTGGGGGACACGTAACAGTGTGCGCGGTAACGCCGTGTACGTCTGGGATCTGTCGGCGTCGCAGCCGCAACTCATCGACAGCGTCATCGTCGCGGATGCCGGAACGACGGGGGACGTGCAGGTGGTGCCGGATGCGAACCTGCTCATCGTCGCGGTCGAACCAACGCCGCGAGGCGCGATTGTGCTGTATGACGTCGCGACGCCGGCGCGACCGGCACTGATCGGTCGCTACGAAACTCCGAACACCGCCAATGGCGTGCATACGGCACAGGTGTCCCGGGTTGACGGGCGCTTGTATGCCTTTCTCTGTATTGATCCGCGTGGGTCGGATCCCGCCAAGCTGGTCATCGTCGACATCACCGATCCACGTGCACCAGTCGAGCGCTGGGTGCGCGTGCTCGGCGCCCCATTCGTGCACGATGTCAACGTGCGCGATGGCATCATGCTGACGGCCGAGTGGAACAACGGCATGGCGGCGTATGACATTGGCGGCGGTGGCCGCGGTGGCACACCGTCCTCCCCGGTGCTGCTTGGCCGCATCGTGACGACCGGTGGCAGTGTGCACAACGTCGTCTGGTTGCGCGATTCCGTGAGTGGTGCGCGCTACGCGTTGGTGGGTGAAGAAGGGCCGGGCGCGCTCGGCACGTCGTCGGTGGGCGACGTGCACGTCGTTGACGTGAGTGCGTGGGATGCGATGCGTGAAGTGGCGTTCTTTCGCGTCACCAGCGCGGGCACCCATAACTTCTGGGTCGATGAGCGGAGCGGTGTGCTCTATGCGGCGTATTACAACGCTGGTGTGCGCGCAGTGGACGTGCGCGGGGATCTCTCGTCGTGTGTGGCGTCGGCGAGGGATGCCCTGGGGCGCTGCGATCTCACGCTGGCGGGTCGGTTGCTGGGCACGGCGCTGGGGTCCCAGGTGACGTATGTGTGGGGGATCGACGGCGCCGCGGGAAGCGTGATCGCGTCGGACATGCTGCGCGGGCTCTGGCGGGTGGCGCTGGCGGTCCCGGGGGTACGGTAGCGTGCATTGTGACGGCGTGCGAAGGTGACGTCACGGTTGGGTTGCATTTCTGTCGGAATTCACGTACTTTCGCCTCCCCTCGTGAAATCAGGCGCCGCTGCATCGCGAAAGCGAGCAAGGCAATCTGGGCGAGGGGCTTGACGGACTCGGCAACGCTGTGTATCCTTCAAGACTCCCGCCGAGACGGTGGGGCTGCTGATTGAAAATTGAATCGAGAGAGATAGATGTGCGAGGCGATCTCGTTTGAGCGACGGCGTGCAGAGCGCCTCGCGAGAGATTGAACTCTGATTTGATATGATTCCGGACCGTCTCATGATGGTCCAGCAATGGGTGTTGTGAGCGGTTCGCGAGAGCTAGTTGAATTCTTCTTGGAGAGTTTGATCCTGGCTCAGGACGAACGCTGGCGGCGTGCTTAA